>Ga0210101_1000261_pt1 | contig 18928 bp, 12 predicted proteins | sample Muzzi_PWC_D1_FD_185534 | JGI IMG/M metagenome (GOLD analysis project Ga0210101, IMG submission 185534) | Wetland microbial communities from San Francisco Bay, California, USA, that impact long-term carbon sequestration - Muzzi_PWC_D1 (SPAdes) | ecosystem: Environmental > Aquatic > Marine >... | reverse complement strand
CCGATCTCGGGTTCGTCGGAGACGACTCCTTCCTCTTCGAGGCTTGCGGCATAGTCTCCGGAGTCGAGGAGTGTGACACCGCGACCTTCTTCATCGAGGTCTTCGTACCGCCGCAGGAGCCGGAAGATCTGGCGCAGGACCAGGAGGTGCCCGGCTTCGGCGGTCTGCCCACGGCGATCGATCTGAGTGGCGGTGAGGGCGGCGAGGTGGGCGTCGAATCGTTCCTGCTGAGCCCACGGGCGGCTTGGCTCGACTCGGTCGAGGTCGCAGGCAACGTGGCCGACGCGGACGGGGACGGACTGGGCGACAACAGCAACGACCTGCCCGGAGCGGCCCCGGTCTTCGTCAGCGCGGGCGTCGACCTGACGGGTGAGCCGGGATCGAACGGCGTGGTCCGAATCCACGCGGAGTGGGCCCTCTCGGACATCTTCGTTTCGCCCGACGAGCTGCTGAGCGCTGACGTGCTGCTCCACACCCACCGGGGGACGATCGACTCGCTCGACACGTTCTTCTACGCCGGCGGGCTGTTCGGCGAGCACGGCACCCTCGAGGACTCAGATTTCGAGTCCCCCCTCGAGGTGCTGCCTGGTGTCGTGATGCCGGTACCTCCGGACTCCCAGGTCGGTGACGAAGGAACCTTCTCGTTCAGCGTCCTCGGCCAGCTCCTGGCGGCGTTCGAGGAAGACGCCGACGCGCTGGTCGTCCAGGGACGGGTGGACGAGACGCTGGCCGGCAGCGGTCCGGCCCGCGGTCTCGAGGTCCGGAGCAGCGCTGACTCGAATGTCGCCGAGTTTCTCCAGCCCCAGCTCTCGATCACGACGCCGGGGGTGACCCCCGCTGTCCTCTTCACGGTCGAGAGCCTGCCCAGCTACGGCACCCTGTTCGATTCGAGTGGAACGCCCATCCTGGAGGTGGGAACCGTCCTGCCGGGTCCGAACGTGACCTATCAGCCTGCGCAGGGCTTCCTCGGAGTGGACCAGTTCACCTTCAAGGCGGAGCTCGACTCCACGGTCGACTTTGCCACGGTGACGATCGTCGTGATCGAGGGGAGCTGCCAGGACGACGAACGCTTCTGCGACGACGGGAGGTGAACGGAACCAGGCCGTCTCTGCACAGGGACTCCACTGAACAGCAACCTTCATGCACCCTGGCAGGAATCAAGGAGAAGAAGAGATGATTAGCAGAGATCGAACCAGCTTGGCGCCGAGGATCGCGATCTTCGCCGCCGTCATCGCAGGCCTCGCACTGACTCCCGCACTGAGTGCTCAGACCGTCCAGAACGTGGCCGAGGTTCACTTCGGCTCGGGCGGCGTCGAGTTTGCTCCCGTCGTCGGACACGGCACGATCGTGCTCACGGTCTCCGGCCCCGACGGCTTTTACCGTCGGGTCGAGCTCGGCGCCGGCGAGAGCCCGTTCTTCTCGCTGTTCGACGAGGCGGGCAACGTTCTGCCCGACGGTGTCTACAGGTACGAGCTGACGGTGGGGCCGGCGGAGCTCCGACGCCGCGAGGCTCTCGACGGCACCCAAGGGCTCGACAAGGGATCGCCCGGACCGGCGGTCGTCGGCACGAGAATCCAGTCCGGCGCCTTCGCCATCCAGAGCGGCGCCCTGGTCGATGGCAGCCTGCAAGAGCCCGATCCGGGGGCCGCACCCGGAGGCGGGTCCGGCGGCAACCGGCTGGTGACCAAGGATGTCCTCCACTACGACGACGTCATCATCACCGGCAGCCTGTGCGTCGGCTTCGACTGCGTCAACGGTGAGAGCTTCGGGTACGACACCATCAAGCTGAAGGAGCACAACCTCCGCGTCTTCTTCGACGACACGTCGTATACGGCGAGCTACCCACGCAACGACTGGCGAATCGTGGCCAACGACAGCACGAACGGTGGCGCCAGCAGGTTCTCCATCGAGGACGCCAGCGGTGGGGTGACGCCGTTCACGATCGAAGCCGGAGCCCCCGGGAGCTCGCTCTACGTGGAGGACTACGGCCGGGTCGGTCTGGGGACCTCGACTCCGGTGACCGAGCTGCACATCAAGGACAGCGACACCCCGACCGTGCGCCTGGAGCAGGACAGCTCAGGGGGCTGGACCCCCCAGACCTGGGACCTGGCAGGCAACGAAACCAACTTCTTCATCCGCGACGTGACCAACGGCTCGAAGCTGTCGTTCCGGATTCAACCGGGAACGCCGTCGAGCACACTCACCCTGAAGAGCGACGGGAACGTGGGGATCGGGACGTGGTCGCCGTCGGACCAGCTCCACGTCGATGTCACGGGCGGTAACGGCGGCGTCTCGATCGTGAGCGCCACCAATCTGCCCCAGCTCACCCTGGACAACACGGCCGTCTCCTCCGACGACGGGAAGTGGCGGTTCCGCGTGAACTCCGTGGGCAACTTCGTCTTCACCCACGCGGACACGAACTCCACCAGTCCGTTCGTCGCCGAGCCGGAGGCGAACACCAACCTGCTCGTCTTGAGCGGCGACGCGGTGGAGGTCACCGGTCGAGTGCTGGTCAACGGGACCCAGGTCCATCCGGACTACGTGTTCGAGCCGGGGTACGAGCTCGAATCGATCGAAGAACACGCCGAGTCCATGTGGGCCGAGAAGCACCTTCCTGCGATCGGTCGGGGGGCGTACCGGGAGGATGGGCGCTCCACGGTCGATCTGGTCGGTCACCAGTTCGGCATCGTCGAGGAGCTGGAGAAGGCTCACGTCTACATCGAGCAGGTTCACCAGGAGCTCCAGAGAAAGGCCGAGGAGCTCGCACGGTTGGAGGAGCACACCGCAAAGCTCCTCGAAGAGAAGGACGCACAGATCGAGGAGTTGAGAGTGCGTCTCGAGGCGCTCGAACGGCGGTAGGGGAACTGCTTTCGAGTGGCTTTCAGGGCCGGGTGCCCCGCCTCCGGAGGGTGTCCGGCCCTTCTCTTTTCCCTGGCCGTTCACTCCAGGACGTCTTCAGCACCTGCATCGGGACGGGAACGAGCTCAACGGCCTCTCTCGCTCGAGGGGGGAGACTGAGGGATCGTCGCCGGTCCTTTCGTTCCGCGGAGCAGGCAGCGGCAAGAACGTTCCTAGAATTCATAAACCGATGCATTAACGGGTGTCTATGTGTCGTGCTAAGATCGAGTCTGTTTCATCGCTCGAAGTCTCTCGGTTCTCTTGGGGAGCTCCCGAAAGGGCTCCCTGAGTGAGGCGGTCCGGCGCCGGTGAGCCGGGCCATCGATTCCGCCTTCTCAGTGGGGCGGAGATCCAACCCTGATAGGAGGTACGAAGCGATGTGGAGATTACCGAAGGTAGCGATTGCGATGGTTTTGTCATTAGGGCTCGCCATCTGTTTGGTGGTTCCTATCACGGCCCAGACCTGCGAGCCCCTCTACAACGGCCGGCTGGCTGATACGTTCTACGAGGGCACGGCTATCTTCTGGGAGCCCGTTGTCGAGTACCGCCAGATGGTCTTGACCATCGGCGGACCTTGCGAGGACATCGTCAAGGTGTACGGACCGAAGGATCAGATCTCGTTCGATCTCGCCGAGATCCAACGGGTGGGCGACGGGACCTACACCTGGGAGCTCCACCGGGTGTCGGCGATCGACGAAGGAATCCAAGCGGAGCTCACTGCCGCCCGCGGTAGCGGGGAAGCGGACGCGCTCTGGTGGAGGTACTTCCAGGAGGGCGCGATTCCCCAGGGTCCGTACGTCGACTCCGGGTCGTTCACCGTCGTGGGCGGGCAGATCCTCGACCCGAACCTGGGTAGTGAAAAGAGCGCCCCACTGGCCTCGGCGGTCTTCGGTGGCCCTGCATCTGTCGGTGCTCAGGTCTCCTATGACGGCGAGGCCGTGCCCCAGGTCGCTTCCGAAGGGTCGGGTGGCAACACGTTGGCGACCAAAGACACCGTCCTGACCAACGCGAACGGTGTCATCCGGAACAGCCTGTGCGTCGGCTTCGATTGCGCGAACAGCAACACGTACTCCGACACCACCATCTTGCTGAGGGAGAACAACACCCGCATCAAGTTCGATGACACCTCGACTCTCAACAGCTTCCCGAGGAACGACTGGGAGATCGAAGCAAACTCCAACCTCAACGGTGGTGCCAGCTATTTGGGCTTCAATGACTGCGGCCAGTCCAGCCAGGGCGGCTGCGCGACCGATCTGGTCTTCGCGGTCGAGGCGGGGGTCCGTCAGAACGCCCTCTACGTCGAGAGCGATGGCGACGTCGGCTTCGGCACGTCCAATCCGGTGGTTCGTTTGCACACGACCGATGGTGACACTCCAGCGCTTCGCCTCGAGCAAGACGGTTCCTCGGGTTTCGCTCCCCAGACTTGGGACGTGGCCGGGAACGAAACGAGCTTCTTCGTCCGGGACGCCACCAACGGCTCGACCCTACCCTTCCGAATCTTCCCCAACTCACCGTCGAACGCGCTCGTGATCAAGAACGGGAACGTGGGGGTCGGGTCGCTCAATCCCAGCGATGATCTATACGTCGACGTGGCGGGTGGCAACGGTGGTGTCTCCATCGTCAGCGACACCAACCTGCCGCAGCTCACCATCGACAACCAGGCGGTCGCGTCCAGCGACGGCAAGTGGCGCTTCCGGGTGAACGGCGTCGGCAACTTCGTGTTCACCCACGCCGACACCAACTCCACGAGTCCTTTCGTGGCCGAGCCGGAGGCGAACACCAATCTGCTGGTCCTGAGCGGCGACGCCGTGAAGGTCACTGGCCGAGTCGAGGTCAACGGCCTTCAGGTGCATCCTGATTACGTGTTCGAGCCGGACTACGAGCTCGAATCGATCGAGGAGCATTCGAAGTACATGTGGGCCGAGAAGCACCTCCCGGCAATCGGAGCGGGGACGTACCAGGAGGACGGGCGCTCGACGGTCGATCTGGTGGGCCACCAGTTCGGGATCGTCGAGGAGCTGGAGAAGGCCCACATCTACATCGAGCAGCTCCACGAGACCGTCAGAGGCCTCGAGGACGAGTTGGTGCAGAGGGACTCCAGGCTTGCGCTCCTCGAGGAGCGGCTCGCCCGTCTAGAGGAGGGCCAACCGGCCGACGAATAGGACACGCGACCCGCGGACCATCAATCGGCCGGGTCCTTCCGGGGCCCGGCCGTTGTTCGTGCCAGGAGCTCCGGAGCTCTTGGACGAGCAGTCCGGATATTGAGGATCTGCTGGCGAAACGGATCACGACCCAGCTCCATTCAAATGTAGGCGCATGAGGGATTTCAGCTCGACGACTCGTCTACCAGACGGAGAGGTAGCTGACACCGTCGGAGATACGGACACCGGATGTCACCGTCGACCTGGGCGAGCTAAGTCCTTCTATGCGCATCCTTCTATTTCCATGTTACGCTTCGTGGCAAAGACTCTCCGTTCGGTGTTTTGGCGCAACCATCGAAGGGCTCCGAAGTGGGCTTCTGCGAGACGAGGCGGTCTGGCTCGAGGAACCGGACCATTCTTGGCGTTCCCTCGAGGAACGCCTGGTGACCCCTGACTGGAGGAACAGAGAAATGAAGAGAATTATGAGTATCGCAGCTCTGGTGATCGCGGTCCTCGGTGTGACGGCGGGCGTGGGAGCGCCCGCGGCCGCGCAAGTATGTGGTCCTCTCGACAACGGTCGAGTGGCCGACGTCTTCTACGAGGGCACAGTCGTCTTCTGGAATCCGGTGGTCCAGTACGAGTACGACCGGATGACTCTTACCATTTCGGGTCCCTGTGAGACGATCGTGAGGACTTTCAAGCCCGGCGAGCAGATCTTCTTCGATCTCGGCGAGATCCAGCGCGTTGTCGACGGCCGCTATCAGTGGCAGCTCCGCGCGACGCCGACCATCGACCCGGCGGTACAGGAGGCCCTCCAGCAGTCGCGGGGCAGCGGCGAAGAGGATGCCACCTGGTGGAACTTCTGGCAGAAGGGCTCGATCCCGGCGGGCCCGTCGGTCGACGGAGCTGCTTTCACGGTGGAGCGGGGCGTGATCGTCGACCCGGGCTCCGGGCAGGAGAGTCAGAAGCGTGCGAGCCTGGCGGGTAAGTCGGGCGCCGTCCAGCTGGCGGCTGGGGCTGGAGCCGCGGCGTTTGACAACGACGGTGTGCAGTCCTCCGAGGACGGAGGAAACCGTCTTTCCGCTAAGGACTTCGTGATTCTCGATGACCTGATCGTCGACGGCAGCGCCTGCATCGGCTTCGACTGTGTCAACGGTGAGAGCTTCGGGTTCGACACGATCCGACTCAAGGAGAACAACCTCCGGATCAAGTTCGACGACACGTCGACCGCGGCGAGCTTCCCGCGCAACGACTGGCAGATCACCATCAACGACTCGGCGAACGGTGGGGCCAGCAAGTTCTCGATCGATGACATCAGCGGCAGCCGCACGCCGTTTACGATCGAGGCCAACGCCCGCAGCAACTCCCTCTACATCGATGACGGCGGCCGGCTCGGCCTCCGTACCTCCACCCCGTCAACGGAGATCCATACGGTCGATGGTGACACGCCGACCCTGAGGCTCCAGCAGGACGGCTCGTCCGGTTTCGCGCCGCAGACCTGGGATGTCGCCGGAAACGAGACGAACTTCTTCGTCCGGGACGTGACGAACGGATCGACGCTGCCGCTCCGGATTCGCCCTGGAGCTCCGAGCAGCGCGATCGATATTGCGGCGAGCGGCAACGTGGGGATCGGCACGGCCTCGCCGGGGGACGAGCTGCATGTGGATGTGGCTGGCGCCAACGGTGGTGTGACGATCGAGAGCGACACCAACCTGCCTCAGTTGACCATCAACAACGCTGCTGTCGCCTCCGATGACGGCAAGTGGCGGTTCAGGGTCAACTCGGTGGGCAACTTCGTGTTCACCCACGCGGACACGAACTCGACCAGCCCGTTCGTGGCCGAGCCGGAAGCGAATACCAACCTGTTGGTTCTGAGCGGCGGAGAGGTGCAGATCACGGGTACCGTGAGGGTCAACGGGACTCAGGTGCATCCGGACTTCGTCTTCGAGCCGGACTACGCTCTCGAGTCGATCGAGGACCACTCGAATTACATGTGGGCCGAGAAGCACCTCCCGGCCATCGGAGCTGGGACCTACCAGGAGGACGGGCATTCGACGGTCGACCTGGTCGGTCACCAGTTCGGGATCGTCGAGGAGCTCGAGAAGGCCCACATCTACATCGATCAGCTCAACGCGAAGCTGAAGGACAAGGATCTGCGCCTGGCGTCCATGGAGGAAACGAACAGTACTCTCGTCGAGCGCCAGGCTGAGTTAGAATCGGAGCTCGAGGATCTGAAGACACTCGTGCAAGCGCTTGCCGAAGAGCGCTGACGAAGAGCTCAGGGTCCGGGCGGGGTTCTCCCCGCCCGGACGTTCCTCGAAGGTAGTGGCGATTCATTGAGGTAGTCTTTGGAAGGCGGGCGGCTGGCTGCGCTCGTCCTGAAAGAACCAAAGGAGATCCATCATGCAGTGGCCCAAGCTCTTCCGTGCTCTCGCTGTCGTTTGTTGTCTGTTGTTGTCCGTCGGCGTGGCCGTGGCTCAGACCGCGGAAGCCCTGGTCGTCGAGGGTAACGACGTCGGAGTGGGCACGAACACCCCTGTCGATCGGCTCCACCTGGTGCTCCAGGGCAAGAACGGCGGGGTGAGGATCGAGTCGACGAACCCTGGTGATCTCCCGCAGTTCACCCTCATTGAGCCGAGCCGTACGTGGCGCGTCCGTGTCAATAGCGGCGGCACGTTCGTGTTCACCGATGCCACCGCGGGCAACGCGCCGTTCCAGGTCTACGCAAAGGCGGTGAACGGTCTCTTCCGAGTCGGGGCGACCTCGACGGGTGCTCCCGACATCAACCGGGTCTCGATCAACGGAGAGCTGTTCATCGGCACCACCCAGGTGGCCCCCGACTACGTGTTCGAGCCGAGCTACGAGCTCGAGTCGATCGACGAGCATGCGGAGTACATGTGGGACAAGAAGCACCTTCCGGCCGTTGGTGCTGCCCTCGTCGATGGGGATCAAAGTCAGATCAACGTCGGTGCTCAGCAGTTCGGGATGCTCGAAGAGCTGGAGAAGGCCCACATCTACATCGAGCAGCTCCACAACCAGATCGAGGAGCTGGAGGCGAGGCTGGCGGCTATCGAGACGAGCCGGGACGACTGAGAGCTCGGGCGACCCGGATCAGACGGATGAGGTCTCGCGGTCGGCACGCGATCCGGCCGCAAGGGATTCGGTGTCGTGCGAAGGCCTTCGGTAGGTAGGAACCAGCTCGTTGAGCAACGCCAGGGAGCGGGTTCGGTCCTCGTTCCTGGCGGCCTGAATCAGCGCGTCGATCTTGCTGTCGAAGTCGACTGCCGGAGGAGGGGGGTCGGCGATCAAGATCCTCTGGTCGGCGCGCCGTGTGCTCGCTTCCACGTCCGTCAGTAGCTCTTCGTAGAGCTTCTCCCCGGGGCGAAGGCCGGTGAAGACGATCGGGATGTCCATCCCCGGGACCTGCCCCGACATGGTGATCATGTGTCGGGCCAGGTCGAGGATCCGAAGCTGCTCGCCCATCTCGAGGATGCAGAGGTGGCCGAAGTTTCCGTACGCCGCCTTGAGCACCAGGCCCACCGCCTCGTCGATCGTCATGAAGTACCGGCGCACCTCCGGGTGCGTTACGGTGACTGGCCCTCCCGAGGTGATCTGTTCGCGGAAGAGTGGCACGACGGAGCCTGCCGAAGCGAGGACGTTGCCGAAGCGGACCGTGCAGAAGTAGGTGCGGGCTCCTTTGGCCAGCGTCTGGACCAGCATTTCCCCCACCCGCTTGGTCGCTCCCATGACACTGGACGGCCGAACCGCCTTGTCGGTCGAGATGAAGACAAACCGCGCCACGCCTGCCGCGAGGCTGGCGCGAGCGACGTTGCGGGTTCCGAGGACGTTGTTCTTGACCGACTCGCAGGGCGCCGCTTCCATCAGCGGCACATGCTTGTGGGCTGCCGCGTGGAAGACGTCCTGAGGACGGACCTCCGTGAACAGCGTCGTCATCCTGGTCTCTTCGCGGATGTCGCCGATCTCGCAGTCGACGGTCGCGCTCGGGTGGCTGCGACGAAGTCGATGGTACTGGTCGTGGAGCCCGTTCTCGTTGATGTCCACCATCACCAGTCGGGACACCCCACCCTGGAGGAGCTGGCGGCAGATTTCGCTGCCGATCGAGCCGGCCGCGCCCGTCACGAGCGCCACCCGTCCGGCGATCGCTTTGCTCTCAGAGGCGAAGCGCACCGGTTCCCGGGGCAAGAGGTCTTCCGGAGTCAGGTCCTGGAGAAGACCGGAGGTGCCCTGCTCCTGCAAATACACGAAGGAGACCGGGAGGATCTTGAACCGGACCTGGAGATCCGTGCACTGCGTGAGGATCTCCCGAATCCGGGCGGCGGAGAGCCTCGGAATGGCGATCAGCACTTTGGCGATGCTGTAGCGTTCGACGATCTCGGGAAGAGCGTCGACGACGCCCAGCACCGGCTTGCCGCCCACGATGCTGCCGACCTTGGAGTTGTCGTCATCGAGGAAGCCGACGATATGGTAGGAATGCTCGTCGGACCGGCGCAGGTCACGAAGCAGAGCCTCGCCGGCAACCCCTGCGCCGATGATGACGGCCCGGATCGACTCGCTCCGGCGCGCGCGCGTCCGGTCGACGCGGTAGACCCAGGCCAACCGTGGCAGAAAGCGAAGCGCGGTCATCATCGCGGTCGAGAGGAGGAGCTCGAGGACCACGACCGACCGTGGTGGGCCGTCGAGGCGGAGCAGGTAGATCCCTGACATGAAGAGGCCGGTACCGAGGAGCCCGGAGACCGCCACACGGGCTCCGTCGGTGAGACCTGACAGGAGGAACGACCAGCGGTGCAGCTGGAAGATCATGCCCGAGACCACCCTGCAGGCCACCAGGAGCACGGTCAGGGAGAAGAGCCCGACGAGCCACCGTTCCGGGATCTCCCCTTCGAAGCGCAGCAGCAGGCTGGCGAAGAGGCTCAGTGCCGCGATGCTGGCGTCGACCGTCAGCACCAGTGGCCGACGGAGCCAGCTCGAGCGCAGCCGACGTACAATACCTTTGAAATCAGGCACGTTAAGAGGTCTCGGGGGAGGATGACATTGGCTTCAAAGACTAGCATTCTTGAGAGGGGTCGGCTACTCGTGGTGCCGAGGGCGAGGCGGGTATGACTCGCGACGCGCGGATCTCGATGGCGTCTCCCGATCTCGCCGAGTCGGATATCGAGGCGGTGGTCGAGGTCCTTCGTTCGGGCCGTCTCGCGCTGGGGCCACGGATGGAGGAGCTCGAGCGACGGATCGCCGACTACGTAGGAGCTCCCTATGCGGTTGCGGTGAGCTCGGGGACCGCGGCCCTTCACCTCGCCCTGGAAGGCCTGGGCATCGGCGAGGGCGACGAGGTGCTGGTGCCTTCCTTCACCTTCTCGGCCAGCGTCAGCGTCATCTTCCAGGTAGGGGCGCGGCCGGTCTTCGTCGACATCCTGCCAGACGTCTACACGCTCGACCCGGTCGACGTGGAGCGGAAGGCCGGAGCGCGCTCCCGAGCGCTCATGGTTGTGGACGTGTTCGGTCACCCGGCGCAGTGGGACGAGCTCCAGGCCATTGCCGGGAGCGCGGATCTTCGGATCGTGGACGATGCCTGCGAGGCGCTCGGTGCCGAGTATCGGGGGAGACGAGTCGGTGCCCTGGGGGACGTGGCCACTTTTGCGTTCTATCCGAACAAGCAGATCACGACCGGGGAAGGGGGGATCCTGGTGACGTCCGATGACGAGGTCGCCTCCATTGCCCGCAGCCTTCGCAACCAGGGGCGCGCCGAGATGGGAGCGTGGCTGGAGCATCCGCGGCTCGGTTACAACTACCGGCTCGACGAGATGAGTGCGGCGCTGGGGGTCTCTCAGCTCGATCGTCTCGACGAGATCCTCGAGCGGCGTGCACGGGTCGCGGCGGAGTACGACCGGCTTCTCTCGGAGATCCCCGGGGTCCGCACACCCGTAGTCCGCCCCGACGTGGAGATGAGCTGGTTCGTCTACGTGGTGCGGTTGGCGGAAGGGGTCGACCGGGCATCGGTGATGGCCTACATGGAGGACCGGGGCATTCCGACCCGAGCCTACTTCTCCCCGATTCACCTCCAGCCCTATGTCTCGGAGCGGATGGGGGATCTTAGAGGAACCCTTCCGGTGACCGAAGCGATCGCCACTCGGACGCTTGCATTGCCGTTCCACGGCAGGTTGGAACCGGACGACGCACGCCGGGTCGCCGAAGCTCTCGGCGAGGCGGTGAGCGCCGCGTGCTGAGGTGGTCGAGTGCCCGCCGCGCGTGGGCAGGTACGACGCCGCCCTGGGCCGAGGTATGACCGTAGGCTCGGGAGTACCCCGTGCCGTCGCAGGGAATGTCGTCCACCGCGTAGTCCACGTGACCACCATCCCGTTGACGCTACGGTTCTTCAGAGGCCAGGTCGCCTACTTCGCCGAGCGGGGGTTCGTCTTCGAGGCGGTCTCGTCTCCCGGACCCCTCCTCGAGCAATTCGGCGCTGTCGAGGGCGCCCGGACCCACGCGGTCGCGATGGAGCGCAGCATTACCCCGCTTCGGGACCTGGTGGCGATCGTTCGGCTGGTGAAGCTGTTCCGTCAGCGCCGTCCGTCGATCGTTCATTCGCACACACCGAAAGGGGGGCTCCTCGGAATGGTCGCGGCCTGGCTGGCTCGGATACCGGTGCGCGTCTACCACATGCGCGGGCTGCCGCTCTCCACGGCCCACGGCCTCCAACGGCTGCTGCTGGCCTTGGCGGAACGTATGTCGTGCAGACTGGCTCACCGAGTCCTCTGCGTCAGCCCGTCGCTCGAGTCTGTTGCCCTGGCGGAGAAGCTGTGCGGGCGGAGCAAGATCCGAGTCCTCGCCTCCGGGAGCAGCAACGGGGTGGATGCCATGGACCGCTTCAATCCGGCACGTTGGGACGAGAGGGCGACACGCGCGATCCGGGGGGAGCTCGGGATCGGGCCGGAGTGCCGGGTCATCGGTTTCATCGGACGGTTGGTGAGGGACAAAGGGATCGTCGATCTCACCGAGGCCTGGCGGGTGGTTCGCGATCGCTATCCGGACGTGGAGCTCATTCTCGCCGGTCCCGTCGAGCCGCGTGATCCGGTGCCCCCCGAGGTCCTCGCCGAGCTTCGGGATGACGATCGCGTCCACCTGACCGGTCTCGTGGAGGATCCGGGAGCCTTGTACGCGGCCATGGACCTCGTGGTCTTCCCCTCGTACCGGGAGGGCTTTCCCAACGTGCCTCTCGAAGCCGCTGCGATGGAGCTGCCGACCGTCGCCACGCACGCGACCGGCTCGGTGGACGCGGTGGTGGACGGTGTGACGGGGACGTTGGTGGACCGAGGGGATGCGTCTGAAATGATCGAGGCGATTTCTCGGTATCTCGAGGATCCCGAGCTGAGGAGGTGTCACGGTGAGGCCGGCCGAGCGCGCGTCCTCGACGAGTTCCAACCGCAGCGGATCTGGGCCGCGCTCCATCGGACCTATCTCGACCTTCTCGCAGGTCGGGGGCTTCCCGCACCCGATCGCGGTGCGGTGGTGGAGGACGAAGTGGTGTGGCCCCAGGAGGTGCAATGAGCCGCAAGCTCCTGATCTACGGCGCGAGCGGGCATGGCCGCGTGGTGGCGGATGCCGCACTGGCGAGTGGCTGGGAGCTCGTCGGCTGGGCGGACGACGACGTGAGCCGGGCAGGTGAGGAGGTCGCGGACGCGCCGGTGGTGGCGATCGGTCTTTCCGAAGTGCGAGATTTAGCCCAAAGGGGAGGGATCGAGGTCGCCGTCGCCATTGGGGACAATAGGGTGCGCCGAGAGCTCGGCGAGGCGCTTCATGCCGCCGGCGTAGCCCTGGCAGTTGTCGTCCACCCTTCCGCGGTGATCTCGCGGACGGCTTCGATCGGAGAGGGTGCGGTGATCCTGGCGGGAACCGTCGTCGGGTGCGATTCCGTCGTTGGTCGGGGAGCGATCGTCAATACCGGGACCACAGTCGATCACGACTGCCGCTTGGGAGCGTGGTGCCATCTCTCCCCCGGAGTCCACCTCGGCGGAGGAGTCACGATCGGTGACGGCACCCACCTCGGGATCGGAGTGGCGGTACGCAACGATGTCGAGATCGGTTCCTGGTCGCTCGTCGGGGTCGGTTCCGCCGTGGTTCAGCCGATCGGGGATCGTGTCGTCGTGTGGGGCGTCCCGGCGCGAGTGGTCCGACCTCACGAGCCCTGACGCTCACGGTCGCCGAAGTCTGGATCCGTGGGGTCTCTTCCGGACGCACCCTCAGTGTGCTCCGCTCCCCGGAGTCTCCGGTTCCGAAGCGGCGCTCAGCGAGCTTTCCCGTCGTCTGGTCGCTGGACGAAGCGGCTCTCTCCCAACACGACCACGGCGACGGTTCGGACGAGGATCTTGAGGTCGCCCAGGAACGTGATGCGGCGTACGTACTCGATGTCGTGAACCCAGCGTTCCGGCCACGGAAGGTGGATGCCACCACGAATCTGCGCGAGGCCGGTCAGCCCTGGTCGGGTTTCCAGGCGGCGCCGAGTCTCCCGGTCGTACTCGGCGACCTGTTCGGGCAGGGCGGGGCGCGGGCCGACGAGCGACATTTCGCCGCGCAGGACGTTGGTCAACTGGGGCAGCTCGTCGATCTTGAACCGCCGCAGGATCCTCCCGACGCGCGTCACCTCGGCATGGTCCGGGGGAATCTCCTCGGAGACCCGGCGAGGGCGGTCGCTCATCGTGCGCAGCTTGAAGAGCGTGAAGGGGCGACCAGCGAAACCGGCGCGATGCTGTCGGAAGAGCACCGGTCCCGGGGAGTCGAGCCGGATCGCGAGGGCGACGAGCGCCAGGCCCGGGGACAGGGCGACCAGCGCGCTCCCGGCGACTAGCAGGTCGAGCAGCCGTTTGCCGGCCGTCCGGTAGAGGCCTCGTGAGCCGTTCGCGGCCGCGGGTGTCTGAATCGAGCTCATCGTGGATCGTCCGAGGGGGTTTCTACCTCCACCTCCCTGGCGGGTGGAAGGTCGGTCGTCCGATGGTGCTCGGACCATTGCTGGAAGACGAGGATCGGCCACAGGGCGGCGTGCAGGTCGTTGGCTCCGCTCAGGTGCGCCTCCCAGCACCGCCGGATCGGCTCCGGTCGCAAGTAGTCTTGGCCTGCCAGGCTCTCCGCCGAAAGCAGATCGTCCGCCCACGATCGCAGCGGGCCCCGCAACCAGCCCGCCAGGGGTACCCCGAACCCCATCTTCGGGCCCTCGGTGAGCTTGCGCGGTATGTGGCGGCGCTGAATCTGGCGCAACGGCCACTTGGTCTCTCCGTCGCGGAGGTGGAACGAGAGTGGCATGCGCCACGCGAGCTCGATCACCTCCGGGTCGAGCAGTGGCAGGCGGGTTTCCAGGCTCACCGCCATCGCGGCGCGATCGACCTTTGCCAGGATGTCGTCCGGCAGGTAGGTCACGAGGTCGAAGAGCATCATGCGCTGTTGGTAGCGCGGTAGCGCGGGGAGCTCCATCTCGGCGCCGAGGATGGGTCGTTCGCCCTCCAGACCGGTGACCAGAGAGTCGCTCAACGGCCAGCGCGTCAGGATCTGCCGGTACAGATCGGAGCTGTCGTTGGCTTCGAGGATTCCCGCCAGGCGCCGGACCTTGTGCCGGATGTCGCCCGCCCTGCCGTAGCGAAGCGCCAACCGATGGAGGAGTCCGCCGGAAAGCTCCCAGCGGCCCAGAGGGAGTGCCTGAAGACTTCGGGCGCCCAGCCGGCGAAGGGACACCGGCAGCTTTCCCGCCACCCGCCACACGTCCGCTGCCAGCCGGTATCTCGGGTAGCCGCAGAAGAGCTCGTCTCCTCCGTCTCCGCTCAAGGCGACCGTGACGTGTTGCCGGGTGAGCCGGGCGACCAGGTGGGTCGGAATCTGGGAGGAGTCGGCGAACGGCTCGTCGAACATCTCGGGAAGCTCAGGTACGACCCCGAAGGCATCTTCGCCTTCGAGGTAGACCTCGGTGTGATCCGTGCCCAGGCTTTCCGCGATCCTCCGGGCGGTCCGGGCCTCGTCGTAGCGCTCGTCCCGAAAGCCGATGGTGAAGGTCCGCGCCCGACCTGTCCCCATCTTCTGCATCAGGGCGACGACGGTGGAGGAGTCCACTCCGCCCGACAGGAATGCTCCGAGAGGCACGTCGGCGATCAGTCGGCGACGCACGGCCTGGGAAAGCAGCCGTTCGAGCTCGTCGACCGCCTCCTGGGGCGAGAGATCGAGCGGATCGTCAACGCCGCGTTGCGCCACCCCGAGGGCGCTCCAGTAGGCCTCCGGCTCACCTACGGCGACGGCCTCGCCGACCTCGACCGAGAGGACGCTTCCCGGAGGGAGCTTCGAAATACCGCTGAAGATCGAGCGGGGGCCCGGAACATAGCCGTGCCGGAGGAGGAGGTCCAGGCTGCCACGGTCGATCGCGGTGCTGAACCCGGGCAGGGCGCGCAACGCGTCGAGCTCCGAAGCGAAGGCGAACGCGGACCCCACCCAGCCGTAGTAGAGCGGCTTCTCTCCGACCCGGTCCCGGACCAGGTACACGCGGCGCATCGCCGGATCCCAGAGGGCGAAAGCGAACATCCCGTTGCAGCGTGCCAGGGCTCGGTGCAGGCCCCAGGTCTCCACCGCGGCGAGCAGGACTTCGGTATCGCTCCCCCCTTGGAAGCGGCACCCCCGCTGCTCGAGGTCGTGGCGGATCTCGGGGAAGTTGTAGATCTCTCCGTTGTAGGCGATCCGAAGGCCGCCAGCCGACTCCATCGGCTGGTGGCCCCGTTGGGAGAGATCGAGAATCGACAGTCGCCGATGACCGAAACCGACACCGGATGCGGCGTCGAACCAAATCCCACTGTCGTCCGGGCCGCGGTGTGCGATGGGGGCCATCGCCGCGCTCAGCCGGGCGCGCCAACGGTCAGGATGAAGATCTTGCAGGACGAATCCGGCGAAGCCGCACATCGTTGAGCTCTCGATAGAGGTGGTCGTACCGTTCGATCATGCGCTGGAATCCGAACTCGTGGACGATGCGCTTCCGTGCCAGCTCACCGAGCCGACGACGCTCGTCCTCGGTGGCGAAGACGAGCCGGACCAGGCCGTTCGCTAACGCGGAAGGGGCGCCGGGAGGCACGACCTCGCCCGTGTCGCCAACGATCCGTCCGGCGTCACCGACGTCGGTGACCACACAGGGCAACCCGCAGGCCATCGCTTCGCCGACGACATTCGGCAGACCCTCGCCACGGGATGCGAGGCAGGCGACGTCACACGCGGCCAGGATCTCCGCCACATCCGAGCGCTCACCCAAGAGCCGAACGCGGTCGGTCAATCCCAGAGCCTCGATCTCTTGCACGAGATCCGAATTCGCGGCGTCCACGCCCCGTCCGACGAGGACGAACCTGGCGTCTTCCGAGCGGTTCGCCATGATCCGTGCTGCCTGGAGGAAGGAGGCGTGGTCCTTGATCGGATGGTAGCGGGCCACCAGGGCAACGGCCACGGAGGCTTCTCCAAGCCGGAGCTCCGAACGCATCCGGGCTCGGATGTCGGGTCGGGGACGGAAGCGTCCGGTGTCGAATCCGTTTGGGATCACCCTCCGCCGTTGCGCCGAGTATCCGAGCTCCTCGTGCCGGTGGGCGCTGGACCACGAGTTGTAGACGATCGCCCCGGGCGCTCGGGACACGAGCGCCCCGGAGCGGATCACGGTTCTGGTCAGGAGCTTTTCGTCGCGCAGGTCTCCCGGTGTGTGGCGGACGTTCCAGGCCAGGGGGCTGTCGAGCCAGGCGAGGAGGCGTGCGGCCCAAGCCGCCAGGTTCCCGTGGTACATCCAACCCTGGACCACGGCGGGCCGAAGGGTCCGCAGGAGGCTTGCCAGCCGCAAGGCTGCTCCCGGCGTCAAACGACCGCGCTTCATACCGAGCGAATGGACCGGGATACCGAGCTCGACGATCCGCTCTCCCACCGCACCGCCCGAGGTGAGGCTGACGACCGAGGCGCTAAACGGCTCTCCCAGCCCACTCAGAAGACTCAGCAGGCTGTGCTCGGCCCCCCCTGTGGCGAGCCCGGTCGTCACGTGGATGATGTGGATCTGGCGGCTCATGCTCTCGGTGGAGGTCGAGGGAGGGCCTGACTCGACCCGGTCGCAGGAGTATCTCAGAGTGGGGGAGATCGGGTATCCGTCCTCAGGGAGAGCTCGGGTGTGGCGAGCACCGGCCGGAGGCAACCGTTCGCCGACTTGCGGCTCTCCGAGAGGGTAGGCTACACTAATTAGCCGTCTCCGGACTGCGCGATTCTCTACACCTTCTGGCATCTTGCTGCGGGCAGTACCACAAACGCACTGTCGCCAAGCCTGCTTCCCTGGAGCTGATCGGCTTGAGCTCGCCGGGGTCAGGCGGCCGCGACGAGTCGACTGCGCCGGGGAACGTCATTGGATTCGATGATCCACCTGGCCTTTCTACTGACCGTCCTCGCGGGTGGGGTTTTCTTCGCCGTCGCGCGTCGCCGTTTCGATCTGTTCACGGTTGCGTTCGCTTCGGCGGTCGTCTACTTCATGCCGGGCTTCTGGGGGTACGTGTTGATCCCCGCCTCCAGTGGCCAGCGCGTCGCGGTGCTGCTCGTTTCCGAGACGTACACCGTGTTCATCATCGTCCTGGGCTCGATCGTGGCCGGGGCGGCGGCCATGGACCGCTTCGACGTCCGGCCGCCGCAAGTTCGCTTCCCCAGTCCGAGCGCGGCAGCGCGTACACTGACACTCGTCGGCCTGTGCGGAGCCATCGTCAGCGTGGTGTCGGCCTCTCCGGAGATCTTCTCGGCGCACAAGGACGTCGTCATTCAGAGCCTGACACGCTGGCATGTCCTCTGGGTAACCGGCGCGTCGCTCGGCGCCGTGCTGTCGTTCGTTGCCCGTCGCTGGCTCGATCTGGGCGTCTGCACGGCCCTTCTCTTGTTCGATCTCTATGTCGGGTTCCGAAGCAACCTCGCCCTGGCGGTGATCGCTCTGTTCGTCATCGCTCTCGGGGCCCAGGAGCCGCGGCGCCTGCTGTTTACGCTCCAGCGGCGCTGGTGGCTCGCGAGTGGGGGGGCCGTCACGCTGTTCTTCGGCTACAAGTTTCTGTACCGGCCGATCAAGCTCGGGGATTGGAGCCGGGTTGGGGAGCTCCTTTCGGACCCCGGTTTCTTCTTGCGGGCGCTACAGGGCTCGGAGCCGTTCACCACACAGGCGATCCTCAATCGGGTGCTGGTGGAGCGCTTCACGGCGCCCCTGTCGGATCTGACCGATCTCGTGTACCAGTTGATCTTCTTCGCTCCCGACCTGGGGGCCAGGTCGTCCATGGGACGGCCCGGATACCGGGAGCTGTTCCCCGAGGCCGTCGGCGGCATCGGCAACAACATCTGGGCCGAGATGTGGGTACGCGGGGGATGGGTGCTATTGGCTCTCTTCGTAGTGTGCTTCGTCCTCGTCCTGGCGCTCGGATCGTATCTGCTGCGGTGCCCTGATCCGCTCATCCGGGCGGGAGCGGCTCTGGGAGGTGCGTTCTGGGCGTTCTACATCCACCGCAACACGCTCGCGTACCAGATCACGTTGGAGAAGAGGGTGTTCGCTCTCTGGATCCTCGCCTGCCTGGCCGCGTTGATCTGGGCTGCGCTCCTGCGTTCCGCGTCGATCCGGCGAGGCCTCCTGCGCGCCCGCGGCGCGCCGGTCGAGGCATCGGTGCTCGGGGGTAGCTTCTCCGAACCGAGCGTCAGGAGTTGAAACAGAGTCGCGGTGTGTCGACGGCTCGCGGGACACGGGGCCGATTGCAATGCTGAAGCTGGGGATCCACAGTGAAAGTCAGCTCCCGGGCGGTTCTCTGACCACCTGGTTGGGGGGACGCAAGTACATTGCGGCAGACCTCTACCCGGCGGCTCTGGAG
>Ga0210101_1000260_pt1 | contig 18989 bp, 4 predicted proteins | sample Muzzi_PWC_D1_FD_185534 | JGI IMG/M metagenome (GOLD analysis project Ga0210101, IMG submission 185534) | Wetland microbial communities from San Francisco Bay, California, USA, that impact long-term carbon sequestration - Muzzi_PWC_D1 (SPAdes) | ecosystem: Environmental > Aquatic > Marine >... | reverse complement strand
CCGACGGTGCCGCCGCCGACTGCGGCCGAGTAGGTCTCGATATCATCGGTATTGACCGCCGATACCGCGACACCCTGTACCGTGACCGTATTCGGGGTCAGTACACGCTGGCCGGTCGCAGCCGGATCCTGCGTGCCGCCCGCTTCATCGCCATTGGTATCAACACTCTGAATGTTGGGAGAGCCGACCTCGCCGCCACTCTGCAGGCTGCTGGCGCTCTGGCCCTTGGCATCCTGCGCTTCGAGAATATTACTGACTTCGAGTGCATGACCGCTACCAACCGCACCGGCGCTCAGGTCCAGGCGGGTGATCAGCTTGTGTGATGTACCGGCACCCGCTGACAGGTCTTGAAGTCCTGTCGCACCGCCCTGTCTAGCGTGGTCCTTGGTGTCATAAAAACTGACCGTATCGCCATTGACCCTGACGTAGTACTCATTACCCGAGTGAAGGTCGCCGAGATCCGCACCACCACCATTATCATACTTGACGATATCGCCGGTACTGAGTCCGTGGCCCGGATTCAATGTAACGGTTTCGTCATCCACGTCCACCGCATCGACTGCAGTGGGATCGAACGTGACGTCACCGGCCATGGCATTGGCTTTCGTGCGATAGAAACTGGCATCACTGCCATCGACGCGTACGTAATACCTTCCACCATCTTCGAGGCCGCCTACGGCTTCATTATCATCACCGACACCCTTGCGGTAGATGATCGAATCACCCGTGGTCAGGCCGCTGCCACCACCGACATTGATTGAATTTGTTGAGGTATTGACATCACCGGCAGCAAAGCCCGCGGTAACGGTAGTATCTTCAGGATCGAAACTCACGGAGAAGCCATCGGTACCTGCGGACAGGCCGGCAGTCAGGCCATCACCGGTCACCGATGCACCGCTGCCGATGTAGGCTTCGGTATTCTTGTCGATCACGCTGACAGTAGCTGCCGCACCCACACCGGCACTGCCACCGACCGCTATCGTGGCAACCACCTTGTCCATTTCGGTGTCATCTTCGGCGGCAATCCTGACTGTTCCCAGCGCATGGACGTTACCGCTGATATAGGCATGCGTATTCAGGTTGAGCACGTGAACACCGGCATTGACACCAACACCGACCGTGCCGCCGCCGGCAATACCGGCGGCAACCGAGGTGATATCCTCGGTCGAGATCGCGCTGACATCGATATCACCATCGACATTCGAGGTAATGGCACTGGATTCGATGTAGGCGTCCGTATTCTTGGTCAGCGACAGCACGTCCGCACCGACCGCGATACCGACCGAACCGGCGGCACCAACCGAACCGGCAACGGAAATAATATCGGTATCGTCAGATGCAATCACCGACAGGTTCGAGGCTCCGGGCACGCCACCATCCTCGGCATTAACGATGGCATTATGCCCTACCGATGCAGTGGTGGTTTCATCCAGCACATTGATGGTCGGTGCAACAGCCACGGCGACAGAGCCGGCCGCTGCGCCCGCGGCGGTAATCGAAATGATTTCCTCGCTGGAAGTCGCGCTGACGGTAATGCCGGTCGAACCGGCGGAATTGATCTCAGCACGATCGCCAACCCGGGCTTCCACCGTGTCGACATGGACAAAGGTGGTATTGGCGACACCGACACCGGCGCTGCTCGCGGCACCGATGGCACCGGCGATCATCAGGGAATTGAGGTCGCCATTAGCCGTGACCGAAACATTGCCGCCCGCCGTTAAAGTACCACCAGTGCCACTGGCTTTATCCTTGATATAGGCGCGGGTGCTGGATTCGAGCACCTGCACAGAGACCGATGCGGCAACACCGACATTGCCGGCACTCAAGCCGAAGGTACCGGCTATCGAGGTCACGTCATCGTCGGATTCCGCGTTAACGGTGATATTGCCGCTGGTCGCGGTTACGTCTGTATCTTCTCCAATCCAGGCTTCGGCACTGCGAATGGTCACCCCGACATCGAGGCCGATACCGACACCGACACCACCGGTACTGGCGGCCAGGCTACCCGCCGCACTGACCAGTTCGAACCTGTCTTTGGCTTCCACCTTGACGTTCTGATCGGCGGTCAGCGTGGTATCATGATCAACCGAGGCTTCGGTGCTCATCAGGATGACATTGACGCTGGACGAACCGCCGACGACGGTTCCTCCGGTACTACCGGCAATACCGGCGGCAAAACTGGTCAGGCCGATGGAACCGATAACCGGCAGGTCTTCTATAATCGGCGTGAAGCTGGAGTCAGCCGTAATATTGATCGATCCACTGGTCGATTCAAGCGTTGCATGATGTCCTACGGTTGCCGAAGTGGTAATTTCATTGGCGATATTGATTGCAACCGCAATACCAATACCGGTACCGCCCTCGGTACTGATTGCCGCGCCACCGGCGATATTCTGGATTTCATTTTCACTTGAGGCCGCCACGGTGATATTGCCCGAATTCGCGGTCAGGGATACATAATCACCAACCCTGGCGGAAGCATCGGTATCGAGATAATTGACCGAAACCGAACCACCGACCGCGGTCCCGCTGGATGCGGCACCGGCCAGGGCGCGCGCCTGGTAGGTGTTCTTCCTGGTGTCCGGGGTGGTCGCCTTGACGCTGATACTGCCGGCGGTCAGATCGGCGTAATTGTTGACCGTCGCGGTGTTATCGACCAGAGCAATATTTAATGCTACCGCGGCCGCTACGCCGGTATCACTATCAGTATTGGTCGATAGCGCGGTAGCTATTGCACGCGCTTCGGTGAGGCTTTCGGCCTCGACCTTGAGATCACCCGTGGAGTCGATGACGACACCACTGTCGACACTGGCGCTGTTGTCGGTATCGACAAAGTTGACCGCAATGGTCGCGGCGACACTGACGCCACCACTGGACGAACTATTATCTGATTCTTTGCTGGAATTCTCGTTTGCGGTCGATTGGGTGCTGGAACTGGTTTGTGTCGGCGCCTTGGCATCGCCACCTTTCGTGGTGTTGGCGTAATTGGTCTTGTTCTCGGTCTCCTGATCGGAATTGTCGGAATCACCTCCCTCTGAATCCTCGCTGGATTGACCTTTCGCACTGGCCTTGGATTCAGCGACGGCGTAGACATCGGAGGTTGCGGTAATATCAACATCGTTGGCGTTACTGAAATCGCGTCCAATCGAGGCACTGCTGTCATCGGTCAGGATATTCAGGCTCAGTGAAATACCGACACCGACGTTGCCGCCCGCTACTTCACCGTTCGACAGTGTATTCACCGTATCAGAATGAATCGACTGCGCCGCAAGATTCCCGGTCAGGACGATGGAATCATCGTCACCCAGGAAGCCACCATCATCACTGCCGATACGCGCCTCGGTCAGGTTTTCGACCACCGCGATACTGATACCACCTCCAATCGCGGTATCGCCGGCGGAGCCGGCCTCGGCCTTGGTCAGCACCACGCTGTCGGAATCGGCCGTGACCAGGAAGTCATTGGCCGTACTGCCATTGAGGATACGTACGCCATCTTCGATCTTGGCGATGGTATCGTTGAGCGAGATATTCAATCCGACCGAGGCACCGACACCGACACTGGAACCGCCGGTCTTGGCATGCCTGGCCTCGACATTGCTGGCGGTATTGTTCTCCGCCTTGATGACGACATCGCCACCACCCAGGGTAACGGTCACAGGGCCATCATTTGACTCATTATGATCCAGATCGACGATGGCCCGGGTCTCGGTGTCAGCAATATTGATCGCCACCGAGCCCGCCACACCGATATCGCCACCGCTGGCGCCGGCCAGGGTCGTGGCCGCGAAATCATGGGTTTTGTCAGCAAGTGAACCCGAACCGACACTGGTCAACTCGATTTCATTGGCCTTCAGGGCATCCTGCCGGGTCGCGGCAAGCTCCAGGCGTCCGTCGTCCTTGACGATGGCATAGTAGGTGGTGTCATCGTTCAGGCCGCCGATGGCGCTGCTACCTTCGGTATAATGGACTTCCTCACCGGTCTGCAGTTTACCGGCGTCTCCGAGCCAGTAGCGTTTACCGTCAGAATCAATATTGACGTCTGTCGGAAGCACCAGCGGCTCAACTGAAGGTACCCGTGTGAAATGGTGCTCATCACCTTCACCCCGATCAGTCAGATCGAGTGCTTCACCGGCTTCCGCATGAGCCTTCGAATCCGCCAGCTTGATCTTGTCGGTACCGACCACGATAACATAGTAATGTCCGAGATTGCTTAAAGCACCGCCCGAGGTTCCGATATTATCGTTACTAATGCTCAGATTCGTGTAAATAACTTCATCACCGGTCTTGTAGCCGGTGAGTCCACCGATCTTGTTCTCATCGACAAATATCGTGTCATTTTCAAGATCAATGGTGTCGAGTTCCTTCGTCTTGATGGCAACATCGGCCTGCTTCATTTCGGCACTGACGGTCAATCCATGCGCATCGATCGTGTTACCGTCGCCGACCGAGGCTTCGTTGTTCATGTCGGCCACGTTGATGGCGACGGCAAGCCCGACGGCTGTGCCGCCGCTGGTGGTCTTGGCGGTACCGATGGCGTCAGCAATGCCGACCATGTTGTTGGTACTGGTCAGGGCCACTGTGCCGGTATTATCGTTGTCATCATCAGCGGTAATGATCAGACCGCCGTCAGGCAGGGTTGCATAGGCATTGGCCGAGGACACGTTAAGCGCCAGCGAGGCCGCTACACTGACACTGCCGCTGTCGGTCTGCGCCGAAGAACCCGAACGGTTGGTCTTGCCCGACTTGCTATCCGCCAGGCCCTTTTGCTTGTCTTTTTGCTCATCAGCGCTTGAGTTGCCACCATCATCGCTCGCGGCACCGGAAGCGCTGGCCTTGGCCTTGACGATGCTGGAACCATCTGCATTGGCGGCAAAGGTAATATTGTCATCCGCGGTAATATTACGGTGGGTGGTCGCCAGTGCGGTATCATCGACGAAGCCCAGTGCGAGTGCGGCACCGATCGCGGCACTGCCACCCAGGGCCTCGCCGTTAGCCGTGGTTTCGCTGCTACCGTGATGGGTCGCGGTGGCGCTGAGCGAGCCGGTAATATCTACGGTAGTACCGGTGCCAAGCTGCGCATAGGTCTTGTTATCGGCAACGGTAATTGCAACCGCACCGCCGACACCGGTTGCATCCTTGGCCTCGGCACCGGACTCAGCCAGGGTCGAAGTCGTGTTACTACCCGTCGCGTTAAGGGTGACGTCATTGGAATTGTCGAGGACCGCACCGTCTTCGAGTTCACTCACGGTCAGGTTATCAATAACATTGATGCCAAATGACAGGCCGACGCCGACATTATCGCCCTTGGCATTGGCCTTGCCGGCAACCCGGCTTTCCGAGGTACTGTTTGCAGTCAGCTCGACATTACCGTCACGTGCATCGGTCGTCGAGCCGCTCTTCAGCGCAGCTTCGGTAACCGTGTTATTGGCCACACTCAACGCAAACGAGCCGGCAACACCGGTATCACTGCCACTGGCACCCGATGTCGCTTTAGCGCCGAAACTATGCGTGGATTCCTTTAGGCTGTGATCCGAACCCGTACCCACACCGGTCAGATTAATCATTTTGCCTTTGAGGGCGTCATCACGTGAGCTGGCGAGATTCAGTTTGCCGCTTTTCCCGACTATCGCGTAATAGGTCTTGCTATCTTCCAGACCGACGATATCGGTTCCCGTGCCATTGTCATAATCCACCGCATCACCGGTATTGAGACCGGGAACCACGTTCAACTCGGCACGTGCGCCATCGGGATCGAAGGTAATATCATCCTTGTCGCTACGTTCCAGTTTGTGAGCATCTCCACCGCCCAGGCCATTGATATCGATTGCGTTTCCGTTTTGGGCGTCAGACAGGGAACTGGCCAGTTTTATCTTGCCGTCTCCGGCATCGATGACGTAGTAAGGCGTTGAATCCGATAAATTGCCAAGGTCACTGCCACCACTACCATGCTTGTAGGTCACCTCGTCACCGGTCGAAAGATCGCTGACGTAGCCGACATAAATCGTATCAGCATCCAGGTCGACAACCTGGGCAGCCGTTGGTGTAATGGCATGCTCAACTTCCTGCATGGTGGCCGACGCCGTAACACCCGTTGCAGTGACATCCGCCCCTGCACCGATGACCGCTTCGTTAGTCATGTCGGCAACATTAATCGCAACCGCGACACCGACCGCGGTAGCCGACGCACCCTCGGCGGCACTGCCATCGGCGATAGCAAACGCATCCATGTTATTGGCCGAGGTCAGCATCAGTGATCCGCCGCCTGCCAGATCGTTGTCCGCGATCAGAGTGACGCCGTCAACACTGGCCGAGGCCGAGGCATCGGCAATATTCAGGGCCAGCGCAGCGGCAACGCTGACATCACCACTGCTGTCGCCAGCACCATCGGCATTCGCGGTCTCACCCACCGATTTTTCGTCGCCCGTCCCGGTCTTGCCCGATTTGTCATTGGCGAAATCGACCTGCTTGGTTTTCTGATCATCGGCACTGTCGTTACCGTCCGAGGATTCTTCGGATGAATCGGTACCTTTGGCGGAAGCCCGCGCAACCGAGGTGCTGTCGCCGGTCATACGCGCGGTGAAACCGAGATTGCCGTCGGCGGTCAGACTCCGCGCCGTCGTGGCCAGCGCGACATCGCCGACAAAACTGAGGCTGATGGCCGCACCGATTGCGGCGCTGCCACCGAGCGCGGTACCGTCCGCAGTGGTGGTTGCAATACCGAGATGATCAGCCGTGGCATCCAGCGCACCGCCCAGCATCAGGGTCGATCCGGTACCCACATCGGCAATCGTATTATTTTCGATCAGGGCCAGGGAGAAAGCACCGCCGATGGTCGTGCCGCCACTGGAAGCACCACCTTCAGCCCTGGTAAGCACCTGGTGATTGCCGGTTGCTTCGATGGTGATATCGTCAGCATTGGAAGGCGAAGCACCATCCCCGATACCGGCATGGGTGTTGTTGGTAATAAAACCCAATGCCACCGATGCGCCTATACCCATATCCGATGCCACCCCATTGGCTTCGTTCGGCTTCGCTATGGTTTCGACCGCGGTAGTCGATTCGGCATCGAGCGTAATATCGTTATTGTTCAGATCTATTGTGGCGCCATCGTCTATAGTCGCTTCGACCAGGGTGTCGACGAAGTTCATACTCAAGGCGCCGGCTATGACGGTCTCGCTGCCATCGCCCGCACCTGCTGTTGCTGTAGCTTTATAGCTGTTACCGGCTGCCAGGGTAGCGCCTACATTGATCGAACTGGCGGTATAGCTACCACTGCCACCCAGGTAAGCCCGGGTTTCGACGTCGTTAAAGGCCAACGCAACGGCAACACCGACACCGGTTCCACCACCACCGGTGTTAGAGCCGTCAGCGGTCGCTGCAATACTGTCGGTGGCGCTGGCAGTCACTTCGAGCGCACCGGTAGAGGCTATGCTGCCCCCGCTATCGATATAAGCCTCGGTAGTTGGCGTGTAAACTGAAACCGTCACAGCTCCGGCAAGGCTGATCGAACCATCGCCGCCGGTCGAATCATTGCTGGACTGAGCTCTATCACTATCGTCCTCATCCTGGTTCGGGTCTTCTAACCGTTTCTCGGATTCGTTATCACCCCCTGCCGAACTGTCGGCACCACCCGCAGTAGAGGTTGCCGTCGTCGTTATATCGGAATTTAGCGTCGCCCCGAGTGTAACCGAAGCGGCATTGACATTCGTGTCACCCGCAATCGATGCGGTGTCAGTAAAATAGACACCGGTGTCAGCATCGATAATCGATACCGCAACGGATGCACCAGCAGTACCACCACTACCATCGGCTTCACTGGTTACGTCCATATCAGTGCCCGTATTCAGCGTAACCGCACCATCGGCTTCGAGGGTACTGGTGCCATAGACCCCGATTTCTGAATCGGTGAATATCGTCGTAATCGAAATGGCGGCATCAGACTGGGTATCATTATCACCACCGTCAGCCGCATCGTCCGAGGTAATCGTGAAGTCGACCAGGGTATCGATGTCGACCGCGCCAGAAGCAGTCACAGTACCGCCAACACCTGCATTCTCCGGATCGCCTATGGTGACTTTAGCCGAAGGCAGTGCCACAACCAGCGCACCACCAATCGGGCCCAGCGCAAAAGTAGAGGCTGTCAGGTTTGTCGTTGAGGCGGCCGACATGACCACATCACCGGCTGTAGCAGTCACCGCACCCTGCACCTCGATCTCGGCGTGAGGTACAGCAAGTATGACACCGTCAATCAGTTCGCCCGGAATCAGACCGTTGTCAGTTCCATCAGCATCGAACTCGACGGAAGTACCGGTTACCGAGGCACCGTCCTCGACAGTGATCTGCTCGGCGTTGAGGTCGATTACGCCCGCGCTCAGCGCAGCATTAGTACCGCCATCGAACATGATGTGATCAAGACCATCGTTACCATTGACTGTCAAGCTGGCGCTCCCCAGGTCAACGGTCCCCTCGACCGTCAGGATATCACCCTGGATGAACGAGATCGGATCCAGGAAACCCAGGTCAAGCGAGGCATCACCGACGTAATCATCGAGGTTGGGAAAAACACCATCATCATCACCCATATTGATGATGAGGCTGTCGATAGGCAGGTCGAAACTGACACTCTCGAATGTAATGTCCCATGGTGGCACATCAGCGGAAGCAATTGTTACCTGGTCACCACTTTGTGTCATCAGCGCGTCATCGGATACACCCGACAGATCTATCGTGATATTGTTGGTACCGGATTTCATCCAGATGGGTTCGAGGCCATCGAACTGGATGAGATTCCCATCACGGATGACTGAACCTGAATTGGGACCGGTGGCGATATATTCGATGGAGTCGAAATTACCACCCTGAAATTCCATCGAGTCATAACCAGCGGCGCCGCCATCGAGAATGCCACTTAAACCGCCATCAGCGGTGACAATGAAATAGTCTTCGTTATTATCCGCGCCTTGCAGGTTTTCGAAACCGGAGAATGCCGCTCCGTCGACACTACCGGCATCAGTACCAGATATAATCCAGGTGGTATTGGCGTTCGTACCAAGCAACGTATCCGATCCTGCACCGCCGATAATGGCTTCGAAGCCCAGGTTGGTTTCAAGATCAACCGTTAGCGCATCGCTGTGCCCCGAATAATCCAGGGTATCGAAACCGGTACCACCATCGAGTATGCCGGACATGGCAACGCCAAGCCCGACGACGATATGATCATTGCCGTCACCACCACGCAGATTCTCAATGGATGAAAATGCCACACCGTTGACACTACCCGCATCGTTCGCTGATAGCTGCCAGCCGGCATCGGCCGCGGGACCACTCAGTGTATCGCTACCACTACCACCGACCACTGCGAAGACATTGCTGACACCAGCAGTACCGGTCGCAGTGCCTGCCGCCAGGTCTACACTGATCGGGCTGGTATAGGCCGAGTAATCGAGTATGACCAGGGCTCCGCCAATCGAACCGGCGAGCGCGGCGCCGTCGGCAAATACATAAGTATTAATACCGCTGCCACCAATGATGTTCTCGACTCCGCTGATACCCGTGACCGTGTTGGCGCCGTCGCTGACACTGACACTACCGTCGGCGGCGATGTTGATGTTCAGATTCGAGTTCAGGGCGCTGAAGTCCAGCGTATCGCTACCGGCGCCGGTATCCAGCAGGGTCGCGGCCAGCGCACCGATGACCGTGTCATCGCCGGAGCCGGTGATGATGTTTTCAATCCCGGTAATATTACCGGCATAACTGGCCGTGCCCGCCGTCAGGTCGACACTCACACCCGCCGTGTCGGCCGACAGGTCCAGTGTATCGTCACCGTCACCACCATCGACCGAGCTGACACTGCCACCACTGAAAGTGAAGCTGTCCGCGCCGGCGCCCCCGGTGAGGTTCTCAATGTTCGTGAAGCTTACGCCAGAGACGCTGCCGCTGTTCAGCCCGGTGATGTCCCAACTGCTGCCAGCACTCAATCCGGTCAGCGTGTCATTGCCGCTGCCGCCGGTGACGCTGCTGATATTGGCCACTGAGCCGGATACGCCCGTTGCGGTTCCGGCATCCAGGTCAATGGCGATGTCTGACGTATAGGCACTGTAATCCAGTGCATTGCTGCCACCGCTGATATCGCCCGCCAGCGTGGCGCCATCGGCAAATACATAGGTGTTCGTGCCACTGCCACCAACGATGTTTTCAACACCGGCAATGCCGGCGATACTGTCGGTGCCATCCGTGACACTGACGCTGCCGTCGGCGGCAATACCGATGCTCAGGTTTGCGCTAATCGCGCTGAAGTCCAGTGTATCGGTGCCGGCCCCGCTGTCGAGCAGCACATCGCTCAGCGCACCGATGATCGTGTCATCACCGGAGCCGCTGACAACACTTTCAATGCCGCTGATGTTGCCGGCATAGCTGGCCGTACCGAGTGCCAGGTCAATCATCACGCCCGCCGTATCCGCCGACAGGTCCAGTGTGTCGTCGCCGTCTCCACCATTGACCGAGGTAACACCGCTGCCCGCGCTGAACGTGAAGCTATCCGCACCGGCGCCACCGCTGAGGTTTTCAATATGATCAAACGTTACGCCATCGACACTACCGCTGTTCAGCCCGGTGATGTCCCAACTGCTGCCGGCACTCAATCCGGTCAGCGTGTCGTTGCCATTGCCGCCGGTGACGCTGCTGATATTGGCCACTGAGCCGGATACGCCCGTCGCTGTCTGCGTGTTCAGATTGATGTCAACGTCGCTGCTGTAGGCACTGTAATCCAGTGCATTGCTGCCGCCGCTGATTGAGCCATTGAAGCTCGCACCGTCGGCAAATACGTAGGTGTTCGTGCCACTGCCACCAACGATGTTTTCAACACCGGCAATGCCGGCGATACTGTCGGTGCCATCCGTGACACTGACGCTGCCGTCGGCGGCAATACCGATGCTCAGGTTTGCGCTAATCGCGCTGAAGTCCAGTGTATCGGTGCCGGCCCCGCTGTCGAGCAGCACATCGCTCAGCGCACCGATGATCGTGTCATCACCGGAGCCGCTGACAACACTTTCAATGCCGCTGATGTTACCCGCGTAACTGGCCGTACCGAGTGCCAGGTCAATCGACACCCCGGCCGTGTCCGCCGACAGGTCCAGTGTGTCGCCACCGGCGGCGCCGTCGACAGAACTGACACTGCCACCGCTGAAGGTAAAGCGGTCTTTACCACTATTACCGCGCAGATGCTCAATGCGCATGAAGGCAAGCCCCATCACACTACCCGCACCCAGACTGGTAATATCCCAGTTTGTATCACCCAACGGACCGGTCAATAGATCCTCGCCCAGTCCACCCATCAGTCCGGCTACATTATTGACCCCACCAGTCCCCGTGGCCGTACCAGCGCCGACGTCAACCTCTACAGAAGAAGTATAGGCAGAGTAATCCAGTACCAATGAGTCACCGGATAACGATCCCGCCACACCCGCTCCATCCTCAAAGACATAGCGCGTGGTTGCAGTCCCGCCGATGACACTGTCTATCCCAGTGATCCCGGTTACGACGTTCGTGCCGTCAGTGGCACTCATACTACCGTCAACAGCGATGTTGACTGCCAAATAAGTATTGACACTGCTGAAGTCGAGCGTATCTGAACCTGAACCTGTGTCGGCAATAACGGTTTGCAGGGCACCGACCAGCGTATCGTCACCGGCTCCCGTGATGACACTTTCAATATCGCTGATGGTACCGGCATGATCTGCGGTGCCGGCAACCAGATCGACGGTGACGCCATCGCTGTCGGCGGAATAATCCAGCGTGTCGATTCCACTACCGCCAGCAATCGATAACACACTACCACCGGAGAAAAACTCGAAGGTGTCGTCGCCACTGCCACCCTGCAGGTTTTCAAAGCCGCTAAACTCGATACCTGCGACGTTACCCGATCCTGTACCAGTAATTTCCCAGCTGTTTCCCTCATTTGTACCGACCAGGATATCCGCAGTCGTATTACCACCGATGAAGGTTTCGAAACCGGTTATCCCCCCGGTATTGGTCGCCGAACCGTCAGCCAGGTTGACGGTGATCGCGCTGCTGCCGGCAGAGTAATCGAGCGTATCCATGCCATCACCGGCATCAATGCTACCGGTAACACCGGCGCCATCGGAAAATACGATATGATCGTTACCACTACCTCCAAACAGTTGCTCAATCCCTGTATAGGCAACATTACCTACCGTACCTTCGTTTACAGCTGTGAGCTGCCAGACATTATCAAGCACACCGGTCAGGGCTAATGAATCATTATCACCGGCGGTAATATCGTCGAAATAGACCGGGACGATGAACGGATTGGTCTGATCAATCGTGAGACTGTCATCACCAGCAGAACCTGTAATGCGTATCGCCGCAGTATCCGCCAGAGCCTGGCTGGCGACGGTTTGCAAGTTGGGATCAACAACATCATTATCGATAATAACCAGAGTGTCGATATCATTGATGTTGTCAAGACGGAGGGTTAAATCACTGCCGGGTGCCGCAGCGTAGGCCAGATCAGCAGATAAAAGCAGGCGGGGTTCAAGTGGCTCAAAACGGAGTGCCGGCGAAGGTAGCGGGCGACGGGAAAAAGGGCTTGCTCTCTTTGACCGGGGCAGGAGACTGGATATCAGCCTGCTTATCTGACGCCTCGGAAAGTACCCGCCCTGCCCATTAGACTCCTTCAGAGCGCCAAATGGATATGACATACGAATTCTCCTTGTAATTCGTAAGTCCGGGAGTCGGCCAATTACTGCACCACCGGCTGCCGGTTTTTGCCTTCACAATATTAAGTTCATTCGATCGATACAGATGATCGCGCTACAACTGAACTACCCCTTATAACTACCACAGCGGCCCCGGGGGCCGCTGTGGTATCAATTATTTCTGGTACTATTTTTTCCGGCCCGTTCGACCATAACCGAAAAATTATTCAGCGAATACAGGTGCAGATAGGCGAGTTCCAGCGCGTCGGTCCTCGCCAACTCGGCAAGCTTGTCCCCGTCCAGCGCCTTTAGCCGGTCACGATTGATGACCTGGAAACCCGTCAAGGACATCTGACTTCCGGTCGGCAAGGTGATATGGGCCTGCATGGGCTCGAGCAAGTCCAATTCCTTCAGTTTCTCGCAAAAGAGCTGCGTGCGCTGGTATTGCGTCTGGTATTCACTCAGGAAGCTGAGCATCTTGTCCAAATAGGAGGTTTTTTCACCATTCTCGTCGAATAATTTTTCGCCACGGTCATCCTGGTTCAATCCCTGGAATTCCTGGTCGATGCACAGGGTAAATCTGGAATTATCGTCGTTACTGGAAAACACAAACGGGTAACGTCGCACGAAAGCGGGGATGTAACGGCCTTCCCATCGACCATCTTCGGAAACGAATACATTTTGATCCTGCTGCGCCCCCAGGATCGCCGCCGGCATGGGCGTCTCCTTACCGGCAAAGACGATGACATAATCACGCGCGGCACTGGGGAATTCGGTTGCGGTAAGCGGGACAGAATTGACCTGACTTGCAAAGCTATAGTCCTGCCTGGTGTCTATAGAAAAGCTGGCGTGCTTTTCCTGCGAAACCGGGATGGCCTGTCTATAGAACAATAGCTGGGTTGACATATCCTCTCCTCCTCACAATACTTTATAACAGCTTACAAAACCGCTGCCCGGTTTTGTAAATAATGTATGTTGCTCGCCCTGTAACTCGTAATTTACGAATAATTCAGACGAATCAGGAGGCTCTCCATTGCAAACAGTACTATCTATGCCGGACAACCCCCGAGCACAAATTTTCCATTTTAATCCTGACGACTAGACACCACGAACATCAGTGGTTAGGAGATTCATTTATTATTTGGAATTATATTATCCCCGCTTCGGTATCATCTTGGCTCGAAAGGGGGGGACTTGTCAACAAACCATGATCTTTTTTGCGTTAATATTATCTTACAATAATGTTACAGCCAGGTTCTGTAACTTATTGTAGCAAATAAAAAAATTGTCCCTGCCCGCACGGGGACCAGCACCTGGCCAGGGACCATGGCCTGCCCCCACTGTATACCTGCCCTTGATAGGGATTTCACCGGATAACGGCCTTATTGACGGCTTTTGTCCGCTTATGCGTTACTAACTTATTAATAATCCAGAACTTCTATAAATATCCACATAAATCACCAGCTGCAGTATCCGATCATGCTACGCCTGAATAATCTTTTCGAGGCGTTGCTTGCGCCGCAAGATTCTTTGCTCAATCTCACCGGTCTCTTCGCCCATACCTAATTGTTGATAACAGGCCAGCATACGCTCGAGTGGAAGCATCCATGCTGGCGCGCGCTTTTGCGCCAATCGATAGTGTTCCAGTGACGCCTCGTAGTTCTTGTTCGAAAATTCCAGATCACCGAGATATACGCTTGCGACAGTCGCATTCTTTACACCATTCGTGACGCTGCCAAGCATTTCCTTATTCTGTTCGTGTTTAGCGGGATCTCCCAGTTGCCTTGCTGAGATATCAAGCAACACATCTTCATGGTCCGCATAATCCCCTGATAACCTGGCCAACAATGACCGGGCAGATTCTATATTGCCACTCGCCGAAAATACTTTTGCCAAAGCAACTTCGGCCTGTTCACGTTGCGATTTCGCCATATCCTGATTATCCAGAAATGCTGTCAGTTGTCGCAATTTGTCCGCATCCAGATTCTTCTTACGATTCAATAAACCGATGGCTTCACGTGCGAGATCAAAACCGTATGCACTGTCACAACTCCTGGCCATATCTAACAGGCGCTTCTTTTCTCCCGCATCGGCCGTGCCAAGCGCCAGAATATAGTACGCTGCAGCCAGTTCAGGCTGGTCTTTAATCAACTGCCGGCATATGCCCTGTCCACGGCCGAGATCCCCATCACCCATTTCACGCACCACCTCTGCCAGCTGATGATAGTAATCATATTCTGCTTCCCGGTCGTTCAGCAGGCTATAGATATAGTCTCCTATAAAGCGGTATGCCAAAGGTGTAAAGCCACTGCTGACGGCCCTGGATATAGTCACTAATGACGGGCTTCCAAGCTGCGCCATTATCGTGTTAACTACAGCCGCGGGATCGATCCATAATCGATCAGATGGCACCTCAACAAAATAATCAATATCGATATCCAGGTAATAATTGCTATCGATACCGAGAGATCCCAGGCCATCATAATCGCAAATAGTAATATCTAGACCCAGCAGGCTACCCTGCATCACATCGTGACCTATCATCTGGAAACCGGTTAGCTCGTCAAAACTGATACCATCCATCTGCTGTACGTAAGCAATTAGCGCCCTGGAATAATGTCGCGGAATATGCGCAGGTGCCACCCACACCAGGCGATCAATTAACTTGAGATGGTGCGCGGCGTAAAGAAAGTTTTCTATCCCGAAAGCATATCGGCCTGCAGGGTTCAGATGATTCGGCGCCTCCAGGGAACGGATATCCTCGAGTGTAGTGCAGGCCCTGAGCGCGGCCAGAGTGTTGTCACTTGTCTGCTGTAAATCCAGGTGAGCATCCACATAAACCACTGTTCGCGGCGAATCATGTTGCGCCCACCAAACCGGCAGACTGGAAGAATGCTCCTCAAACAGGTGAATTCTTTTATCCTGAATCAACCCGGAACTTTTCACTTACGCCCCTACTTCGGATTCTTTAACGGGTTTTCGCGCTGTAAACTGTCCAACGGTAAAGGCGCCTTCCTTGACGGCCATACCCAGTTTTTCCAAACCCCTCAATGTCAGGGCAAGCAGGGGATTCGAACAAACCTCGATTTCCTGCGCTAACTCTTCAAGACTCTCCCGGGTCACTGCAAAACCTTTCTCCAACGGCATGATAGTCCGCATATCTATTATCCCGATATCAATCAAATTCGCAGACTCCATCAGTTGCCGGTATTCGCGCGCATCACCCAGCATGGGGATCGCCCATGTCTTACAGATGGGATCAATCCATTTAACACGCCGGGATTCATCCGACAAATCTGTCGCCAACCAATCTTCACCGGCAAGTCGGCCACCTGGTTTTAATACTCTAAATACTTCATCAAAAAAGGCCCGGCGGTTTTCAAAGTGACAGGACGATTCAAAAAAAACGATCGCATTAAAACTATCATCAGGATAAGGCAGTGCCTCTGCATGCCCGATGTCAACCTGGATCGAAGCCTTTTGGGTGGCAGCCAGATACTCAGCTGCCTTCTTTTGTTCGGGTACAGGAGTCAGCCCAACGACTTCACAGGAATAACACTTGTTCAAGTGACATAATGTAGCACCAATACCACAACCGACATCCAGAACCCGGTCATGTTCACCAAGATTTATTGAGCCGGCAATATGGTCAATCATGCGGACCTGGTCTTGTGACGATATTCTGGTATTTTCTTCCCGATAGAAGCCGGTGTGCCAATGTATACCCAAAAATTCCAAATACAACGGGATACAACGCCGATAATATTCATCGATCAGGGGCCTTGGCAGTGCGGCTTCGGCCTTGATCTTCTCTACCAACTGTATATCACTGAGAATGCTGGCATCCATGTTCGCGAACCTTACCAAACAATGAGGACTGTGGGATTAATTATATACAAGTTAACATTTGTTGGTTACGCGTAGCGAATTTCCACATCGAGGGCTCAAATCCTCTATCAATAAAACCAAAAAGGGATACCCAGGTATCCCTTTTTGGTTTTGTAGCGGTGAGGGAGGGATTGATTCACGCCTCCAGCGCTCACACTGCAGAAACCCTTCAGGTTTCATACAGCACTTACTGAACTCCCTTCGGTCGTTCTGGTCGCCCGGCGGGGCCGCCTGCGGCGGTCCTGCGCGGCTGGCGCCGCTTGTCGATCCGGATATTTATACATAGAAGGTACGAACCCCTGCCAGGATATTCATATTAATGACCTTCCAGGTCATTAATATGAATATGGCGGAGAGAGAGGGATTCGAACCCTCGATACGCTATTAACGTATACACACTTTCCAGGCGTGCTCCTTCAACCGCTCGGACATCTCTCCATATAACTCAACTTACTTTAATAACTGAAGCAGCTACCTGATGCCACTTTACAAAATATGCGGGAGGGATTGATTCGCGCCTTCGCGCTCACACTGCAGAACCCCTTCAGGTTTCATACAGCACTTACTGAACTCCCTTCGGTCGTTCTGGTCGCCCAGCGGGGCGCTGCTCGCCACACTCACAGCGTCCTGCGCCGCGATAAAACCGCGGCTTGTCGAACCCTCGATACGCTATTAACGTATACACACTTTCCAGGCGTGCTCCTTCAACCACTCGGACACCTCTCCAGACAGATCGTTGAATCCGGAATTTCAGCCGTTCACCGGACGCGACAGGGTATAACAACCATGGCTATCATGCAATGCAGGCTATAACAACCGCTTTATTCAGGCCATTCCAACTGATAGGTAAAGGTATGGCTGACGGGACCATCGCCGCAGTCTATCGTAAGCTCCAGCACCCATTCCCCGCCCATGGAAAATGGTTTAGTGTTACCACGATAGATACCGCCATCGGTGACCGACAGATTGACCGCATTGTGGTCATGCTCCATTTCCATCCCCGGCATAAACTGGCGAAAGCTGACTTTACAATCCCGCAATTCCTGCCCCTGCCGGTCGTTAATCCTGGCCTGGAGTTTTGCCACATATCCCACCTGCAACGGATCCGGCTGATGACTGAAGACGACCGTATACCCGCCCATGGATACAGACTGACCCGGCGGAACACTGTCGCATGCAGTCAATAACAGCCAGATACCTCCACATACCAGCAACAGTATTTTTCTCATAAGCTGTTCCTGACAAATGATAAAGATCAAAGGCCTGTTACTATAACAGATACCCTATGCAGTAAGCACAGAAACCTAATACAACCGGCAAAAGGAGGATTACCGGCTATGGCCTCTTTTCATGGCAGGAAAAATGTTAGATGACAGGTTGATCCGCTGATAGCAGTCAATCGTGTTGCACGGCCAGCCGACTCAGGACCTTGTTGATGACACTTTGAGGTGGTTGATAGGCTGCCTGTTGTGACGTCGCTTCCGTATCAGCCACCCAGGCGCTGAAATGCAAGCTGTCATTCACTTTGCGTCTCAGCGCTAAATGATCCTTTACCTCTTCCGGCATGACGGCATCTGACAGGGCATGGTAGATATAATCGACCCGCAGGCGCCTGTTTTTATACGATGAACGGACAATATATTTCATACCGCCGTCCTCTATCACTTCCTCATCATCTATATCCTCAAAAGCGATGTCTTCAGGGTACTGCAGGATAGCGCTGTGCCGGATCTGCAGGGGATAATTCTGCGACAGCGGCATTTTTCTGTTAATGGTTTTGGGCAGGCGCGTATAGTCGCCGATGGTCGAGCCATAAAAACTGGAATACAGGCGACCTTCTTCATGTTCCCAGTAATCAGGGATCAGGTAATGTTCGCGTACAGTAATCAGGTTATTCGCCTCATCATCATCAACCTGCATTGCGTCGGTGATCTCGATACCCGGATAGATACGCGCGTAGTAGTTGAGATATTTATCCTGAATATCAGCCAGACGTTGATCGGCCAGTTTTTGTCGCTGCCATTCAGCCTCATCATGGCTGTAGCGGCTGGTAACAGTGAACTTAACCGGTTTGTCATAGGCTTCGACAACAAACAGCTCCTCGATGGCAACCGTGGGCAGGTACCCCTCAGGGAATGCTATATCGGCAAGCACACGACTACCCTTGCCAACGACCAGAGCCTTGCCAAAATCCGGTTGACCCCGCTGCTCCAGATGACCACGCTGCTGGCTGCGGGTGGCATCTATCCAGTATTCATGGCCCTTGAAATTCACATTCACTATCACATGGTCAAACACACCGGGACTCGGCAACCAGTCGGCAATCGCACGATTATTTTCCATAGATACCAGAGCCGGGTACGCCTTGTAGCCCATTTGAGTAAG
>Ga0210101_1000259_pt1 | contig 18991 bp, 16 predicted proteins | sample Muzzi_PWC_D1_FD_185534 | JGI IMG/M metagenome (GOLD analysis project Ga0210101, IMG submission 185534) | Wetland microbial communities from San Francisco Bay, California, USA, that impact long-term carbon sequestration - Muzzi_PWC_D1 (SPAdes) | ecosystem: Environmental > Aquatic > Marine >... | reverse complement strand
CCTCAACCGGGACGTCGATGTATTTGGCCTGTTCCTGTGTCAGGCGGGTCAGATTGGCGCCGACCTTCTGCAGGTGCAGGCGCGCGACCTCTTCGTCCAGTTTTTTCGGTAATACGTAGACCTGGTTTTCGTACTCGCCGCGGTTATTGAATAATTCAATCTGTGCCAGTGTCTGGTTGGTGAATGAATTGGACATGACAAAGCTCGGGTGGCCGGTGGCGCAGCCAAGATTAACCAGACGTCCTTCAGCCAGCAGGGTGATGCGCTTGCCATCCGGGAAAATGATCTGGTCAACCTGGGGTTTGACATTTTCCCACTGATACTGGCGCAGTGATGCTACATCGATTTCGTTATCGAAATGACCGATATTGCAGACAATGGCCTCGTTTTTCATGGCCGCCATATGATCATGGGTGATGACATGGTAGTTACCCGTGGTGGTGACAAAGATGTCCCCCATTTTAGCGGCATCATCCATTTCAACGATGCGATAACCTTCCATGGCCGCCTGCAAGGCGCAGATCGGGTCAATTTCGGTTACCCATACCGTTGCGCCCATGCCGCGAAAGGCCTGGGCACATCCCTTGCCAACGTCGCCGTAACCGAGAACGACGCAGATCTTGCCGGCGATCATGACATCGGTGGCGCGCTTGATACCGTCCAGCAGCGATTCACGGCAGCCATAGAGGTTATCGAATTTGGATTTGGTTACGGAATCATTGACGTTGATGGCCGGGAATGGCAAATCACCCTTGCTGGCCATCTGGTAAAGACGGTGCACCCCGGTCGTGGTCTCTTCGGTGACTCCCTTGATGCTGGCCTTGGTCTTGCTGTACCAGTCAGGCTGTTCGGCCAGCCGCTTTTTAATGGCGGCAAACAGGTATTCTTCCTCTTCACTGCCCGGGTTGGCGATGACACCGGGATCTGATTCGGCCTTGGAGCCGAGGATCAGCAGCAGTGTTGCGTCACCGCCGTCATCAAGGATCATGTTGGGAGCGCCACCATCTGACCACTCCATGATGCGGTGAGTATAGGCCCAGTACTCTTCCAGCGACTCGCCCTTGTGGGCAAAAACCGGGATGCCCTTGTCCGCAATGGCTGCCGCGGCATGGTCCTGGGTTGAAAATATATTACATGAAGCCCAGCGCACCTCGGCGCCCAGGTCGACCAGAGTCTCGATCAGTACCGCGGTCTGGATGGTCATGTGCAGGCTGCCGGCGATACGCGCCCCTTTCAGCGGTTGGCTGGCACGGTATTTTTCACGTGTTTGCATCAGTCCCGGCATTTCGGTTTCGGCGATCCTGATTTCCTTATGTCCCCATTCGGCCAGTGACAGGTCTGCGACCTGGTAGTCCCGGGGCATAGTTTCGGCGGGTTTACTCATGATTGGTTTCCTTTTTTCAGTTATCGAGTGACGAATTCATATGGCTCAAAGGCCGGCCTCATGACGCAGGTCATCGGCCTTGTCGGTTCTTTCCCAGTACAGATCTTCTTCGGTGCGGCCGAAGTGGCCATAGGCCGCCGTCTGTTTGTAGACCGGGCGCAGCAGATCAAGCATGGTGACGATACCTTTGGGGCGCAGGTCGAAATGTTCGCGGATCATCTCTACCAGGCGCGTCTCGGCAACCTTGGCGGTACCGAAGGTTTCGATGCTGATCGAGGTCGGCTGGGCCACACCAATGGCATAGGACACCTGGATTTCGCAACGCTCTGCGAGGCCGGCGGCGACAATGTTCTTGGCCACATAACGGCCGGCGTAGGCACCCGAACGGTCGACCTTGGACGGATCCTTGCCCGAGAAGGCACCGCCGCCATGACGGGCCATGCCGCCGTAGGTATCAACGATGATCTTGCGCCCGGTCAGGCCGCAGTCGCCGACGGGTCCACCGATGACGAAACGCCCGGTCGGATTGATGAAATAACTGGTGTCCTTGGTAAGCCATTCGGCCGGCAGTACCGGTTTGATGACCTCTTCCATGATGGCTTCACGCAGGGTTTTGTTGTCTACGCTGTCGGCATGCTGGCTCGACAGTACCACGGCATCGATTCCGATCGGTTGGCCGTCTTCATAGCGGAAGGTGACCTGGCTCTTGGCATCCGGACGTAGCCAGGTCAGTGTACCGTTCTTGCGTACTTCGGCCTGACGCTGGACCAGGCGGTGGGCATAGGTGATGGGGGCCGGCATCAGGACGTCGGTCTCATTGCTGGCATAACCAAACATCAGGCCCTGGTCACCGGCGCCCTGGTCATGGTCATCACCCTCTCCTTCATTGACACCCATGGCGATGTCAACGGATTGTTTATCCAGGGCAACCAGTACGGCGCAGGAATCGGCGTCAAATCCCATTTCAGAGCTGGTATAACCTATGTTGCGTACCGTATCGCGGACAATCTGCGTATAGTCGATGATCGCGCTGGTGGTGATTTCGCCTGATAACACCACCATGCCGGTGTTTATCATGGTCTCACAGGCAACGCGGGCCGTGGGATCCTGAGAAAGTATGCCGTCGAGAATGGCGTCCGAAATTTGGTCGGCGATCTTGTCCGGGTGGCCTTCTGAAACTGATTCCGATGTAAACAGATATGATTTAGACATGATTTCCTCAGTGCTGGCTATTAATTAAATTGTCCGATGTCAGCGGAGCGGGTGATAACGTTCCGTACGGTAATGCGGGGCTCGAATTAAGCGGGTGTGCTGACGCGGCCTAAAAGACTTCCAATTATACATCATTTATATGATTTTTGAAAAGCGGTCCCGGGTCTTTACCCCGGCTCCTGGTGGTGTCTTTGGTCGTAAACAATGCGTTCTTGATGCCCTGTCTGATCACCCGGTTATCGGGGCTGAAGGCTTCTGGAAAGTCATGGTGGTTAGGGTATAATGAGTCATTTTCGCTTCAGGACGAACGTCATTTGACGGAAATCACCGTTCTGCCAAGGAGGATATCTATGGTCAGTCTGGAAACCCCGATCTGTGAATTTGATGCACCGGCACCGGATTTTACCCTGCCTGGCGTCGACGGCAAGCGATGGTCATTGCAGCAGTGTCGCGGCGAAAAGGGCCTGCTGGTGATGTTTATCTGTAATCATTGTCCCTATGTCCAGGCGATTCGTGATCGCATCGTCCGGGATACACGTGAATTGGCGGAGTTGGGGCTCAAGAGTGTTGCCATCATGTCCAATGATCCGAGCGAATACGCAGAGGACTCCTTTGAAAATATGCAACGGGTGGCCGAGGAATTCGCGTTTCCGTTTCCCTACCTGATGGATGAAACCCAGCAGGTCGCCAAGGCCTATGGTGCTGTTTGTACCCCGGATTTCTTCGGTTATAACGCGGATCTGGGCCTGCAATACCGAGGCCGTCTCGATGCCAGTCGCAAGCAGGCGGCGCCGGCCGATGTCAGACGTGATTTGTTCGAGGCCATGAAACAGGTGGCCGAGACCGGCAAGGGACCGTCAGAGCAGATACCGAGCATGGGCTGCTCGATCAAATGGCGGGCCGACAACCAATAACCATTAATTATCTTTATAAATCATAAGGTTAACGTTTTAAGGGTTGGATGTACCCATCGTTGTGGTTTCAGCGATAGAAAATAATGGTTGCTGTATGCTTTTGGGTAAGGGAGAATACCGCGTTTCTATGTGAGCTATGCCATTGTGCGGCTTTCAAGCAGGGTTCGAACGTCATGGCTGCTTGGCATGACAACATCCAAGACGCCAGCCAATGAGCAGGGCGTACAACAAGCCCCGGTTAAAAGGGGCAAATAGCATACTATATGATGATCATCAGCGGCCGGGGAAACAGCGGCTGATGGATAGCTGTCACCAAAATGTTTACTCAATAAATTAAGGTAGGAGAAGACCATGTCATCTCGCAGAGAATTAGCGAATGCCATCAGGGCATTAAGTATGGATGCGGTACAAAAGGCCAAGTCCGGTCATCCAGGTGCACCGATGGGAATGGCCGATATCGCCGAAGTCCTGTGGAACGATTTCCTGCAGCACAATCCAGGCAACCCTAAATGGGTTAACCGTGACCGGTTTATCCTGTCCAACGGTCATGGTTCGATGCTGATCTATTCGCTGCTGCACCTGACGGGTTATGACCTGCCGCTGGAGGAACTGAAGCAGTTCCGTCAACTGCATTCGAAGACACCGGGTCACCCGGAATACGGTTACGCCCCGGGTATAGAAACAACGACCGGACCCTTGGGGCAGGGTATAACCAACGGTGTCGGCATGGCCATCGCTGAAAAGGCCCTGGCCGGCCAGTTTAACCGGCATGGCCATGACATCGTCGATCATCATACCTATGTGTTCCTCGGCGATGGCTGCATGATGGAAGGTATCTCCCACGAGGCCTGCGCATTGGCCGGTACGCTGGGTCTCGGCAAGCTGATTGCATTCTGGGATGATAATGGCATCTCCATTGACGGCCATGTTGACGGCTGGTTCACTGACGATACACCGAAACGTTTCGAGTCCTATGGCTGGCATGTGCTGGCCGATGTCGATGGCCATGATGCCAATGCCCTGATAAAGGCGATAGAAACCGCACGGGCTATGACGGACAAGCCGACCCTGATCTGCTGCAAGACCACCATCGGCTTCGGTTCTCCAAACAAGGCCGGCAGTCACGCCTGTCACGGTGCACCGCTGGGTGAGGAGGAGCTCAATCTGACCAAGGCCGCGCTGGGCTGGGACCACGGTCCTTTCGAGGTCCCTTCAGAGATCTATGCCGGCTGGGATGCGAAGGAAAAGGGCGCCAGGATTGAGTCTGACTGGAATGAGAAGTTTGCCGCCTACCGGGCCGAGTATCCTGAACTGGCCACGGAATTCGAACGGCGTATGAGCGGCGACCTGCCGGCTGACTGGGACGCCAGGTCCGCTGAGTTTATCAAGGCGGTGAACGACAAGGCCGAGACGATTGCAACACGCAAGGCGTCCCTGAACTCTATCGAGGGCTATGCGGCCGTGCTACCTGAAATTTTCGGTGGTTCGGCTGACCTGGGTTGCTCCAACCTGACCGAATGGTCCGGTTACAAACCGATGCGTGCCGACAAAGCGGATGCCAACTATATAAACTATGGTGTGCGTGAATTTGGTATGGCAGCGATGGTTAATGGCATCGCCCTGCATGATGGATTTATACCCTTTGGCGCTACCTTCCTGATGTTTTCTGAATATGCACGCAATGCCCTGCGCATGGCGGCGTTGATGAAGGTGCAAAACATCGAGGTCTTTACCCATGATTCGATTGGTCTAGGCGAAGATGGACCTACCCATCAGCCCGTCGAGCAGACGGCTACGCTGCGATTGATACCGAATATGTCTGTCTGGCGTCCCTGTGATGCGGTTGAGACAGCCGTGGCCTGGAAGGCGGCGATTGAGCGGAAGAACGGCCCGACCTCGTTGATACTTTCACGTCAGGGACTGGCGCACCAGACGCGTACGGATGAACAGATCGCTAATATCACCAGGGGTGCCTATATCCTCAAGGATTGTGCCGGTACACCGGATGCCATCATCATTGCCACGGGTTCTGAGGTGGCTCTGGCCATGGGTGCTGCGGAGGCTCTGGATGACAAGAGGATCCGTGTCGTTTCAATGCCTGAAGTTGTTTTATTCGAAGCCCAGGACGATGCCTATCGTGAATCCGTGATCCCTGCATCTGTTACAGCCCGTGTCGTCGTCGAAGCGGGTGTGACGGCATCCTGGTATAAATACGCTGGTGCCAATGGCAGGGTCGTGGGGCTTGACCGTTTCGGCGAATCAGCTCCCGATGCTGATCTGTTCAGGGAGTTCGGTTTCACGGTAGACAATGTAGTCAAGGCGGTGAAAGAAGTCCTGTAACGATTTTACATGGCCGGCTGGGACCGTAGTTCGTGGCGGCCATATCGGTTTATTAAAACTTAGTGGAGTTTGAAGTATGACTATTAAAGTAGGTATTAATGGCTTTGGTCGTATTGGGCGCATGGTATTTCGTGCGGTGGCGCAGGAGTTCAAGGATGTCGAGATCGTCGGCATCAATGATCTGCTTGATCCGGATTATCTGGCCTATATGCTCAAGTACGATTCGGTTCATGGCCGCTTCGATGGTGATGTCGCGGTCGACAATAACAGCCTGATCGTCGATGGCAGAAAGATCCGTCTGACAGCCGAACGTGATCCGGCTAATCTGAAATGGAATGAGGTGGGTGCCGAAATCGTTATTGACTGTACCGGTTTTTTCCTCACTGAAGAAAGTTGTCAGAAGCATATCGATGCCGGCGCCAGCAAGGTCGTGCAGAGTGCACCCTCCAAGGATAGTACCCCGATGTTCGTCTATGGCGTCAACCATGACAGCTATGCCGGCCAGAAGATCGTCTCGGCGGCCTCATGTACAACCAATTGCCTGGCACCGGTGGCCAAGGTTCTGAACGATAATTGGGGCATCAAGCGCGGCCTGATGACCACGGTACATGCGGCGACGGCTACCCAGAAGACCGTCGACGGACCTTCCATGAAGGATTGGCGCGGCGGCCGCGGGATCCTGGAGAACATCATCCCGTCGTCCACGGGTGCCGCCAAGGCTGTTGGCGTCGTGCTACCCGAACTGAATGGCAAACTTACGGGTATGGCTTTCCGTGTGCCGACTTCTGATGTATCGGTTGTCGATCTGACGGTTGAGCTGGATAAAGAGGCATCATATGACGCTATTTGCAAGACTATGAAGGCCGCTTCTGAATCGGGTGATATCAGCAAGACTCTGGGTTATACCGACGAGAAGGTTGTATCCACTGACTTTCGCGGCGTCGGCTACTCTTCGATCTTCGATGCCGGTGCCGGCATTGCACTGGATGGTACCTTTATCAAGGTTGTGTCCTGGTACGATAATGAGTATGGCTACACCTGTAATATGATGCGCTTTGTGCAGCACATCGCAAAGTAATTTCTGTTTACCACAGTGTTGATCCGCCCGGCCTGCCTGGTCGGGCGGATGAGCCTGCAGCCGAAGAGTTATCCGTCAAACCAGGTTTGGCGGATAATTTTTGAAAAAATTCAGGAGAGATTCCATGACTGTAATCAAAATGACTGATCTTGATCTGGCGGGCAAACGCGTCCCGATTCGAGAGGATCTGAATGTGCCATTGAAAGACGGCCGGGTTGCGGATGATACTCGTATTCGTGCCTCGCTACCGACGATCAAGCTGGCTATAGAGGCAGGTGCCAGGGTGATGCTGATGTCTCATCTCGGCCGGCCGACGGAAGGCGAGTACAATGCCGAATATTCTCTGGCGCCGGTGGCGGCGCATCTGTCGGATCTGCTGGGAAACACGGTGCGGGTGATCAAGGAGTATCTGGATAACCCGCCTGGGGTGGATGCCGGCGAGGTGGTTATCCTGGAAAATGTTCGCTTTAATGTCGGTGAAGGCAAGAATGATGATGTTCTGGCCAAAAAATACGCAGGCCTGTGTGATGTATATGTCATGGATGCCTTCGGTACCGCCCATCGGGCCCAGGCTTCAACCCACGGCGTAGCCAAGTATGCAGATACGGCCTGTGCCGGTCCGCTGCTGGCCGCTGAACTGGAGGCCCTGGGCAAGGCACTGGACAATCCGGCCCGGCCGATGGTGGCGATTGTCGGTGGTTCCAAGGTATCTACCAAACTGACGGTACTGGAATCGCTGGCGACGATAGTGGATCAGTTGATCGTTGGAGGTGGAATTGCCAATACGTTTATTGCCGCCGACGGCAATAATGTCGGTAAATCGCTGTACGAGGCTGACCTGGTCGATACGGCGAAGAAACTGACAGCAGACGCACAGGCGCGGGGTGGAGATATCCCGGTGCCAGTAGACGTCGTATGCGCCAAGGAATTTTCCGAGAATGCAAAGGCTGAGTTGAAGAACACGGCCGATGTGACTGATGATGACATGATTTTCGATATTGGTCCTGAGTCCGCGAAGGGCCTGGCTGAAATACTGAAAAAGGCCGGGACCATCGTCTGGAATGGTCCGGTCGGTGTGTTTGAATTCGATCAGTTTGGCGAGGGCACAAAGGCTATATCCATGGCCATTGCCGAAAGCCCGGCGTTTTCGATTGCCGGTGGTGGTGATACACTGGCCGCCGTTGCCAAATACAATATCGGCGACAAGGTATCCTATATTTCTACCGGCGGTGGAGCCTTCCTCGAATTTCTCGAAGGGAAGAAACTACCGGCTGTGGCAATACTGGAAGAGCGTGCTGCCGCTGCCTCCGGCAAGTAAGTCACAGGCCACGTTAATATTGATCAGGGACAATGGGTAATATAATGCCAAGCAATGAACTGAGACGGACCAAGATTGTCGCAACATTGGGTCCGTCAACAGATAATCCTGAAGTCCTGAAGCAGATGATCGCAGCTGGGTTGGATGTAGTACGCCTGAATTTTTCCCATGGCGATGCCGCGGATCATGTGCGGCGGGTGCAGATGGTCCGGGAGGCCTCTGCCGCTGCTGATCGTGAGGTAGGCGTGCTGGCCGATCTGCAGGGGCCAAAGATCCGTATAGAGCGTTTCAAGGAAGGCATGATCACCCTGGCCGAGGGTGATGAATTTATCTTTGATGTCAATTGCCCAACCAATGCTGGTGATCAGCAGCGTGTCGGTTTGACCTACAAGGGATTGATCGATGATGTCGCTAGTGAAGACATCCTGTTACTGGATGACGGCGCCATGGAATTGAAGGTAACGGCGGTCAGGGGATCCGAGATTATCTGTACGGTACTGGTCGGTGGCGTGCTGAAAAACAGCAAGGGTATCAATCGTCAGGGGGGTGGCCTGTCGGCGGCGGCCCTGACCGATAAAGACAAGGCCGATATCAAGACAGCGGCTGAACTCAATGCTGATTATATCGCTGTGTCATTTCCACGCAATGCAGCCGATATTCATCAGGCACGCGAATTGTTGCGCGCCGCCGGCGGTCACGGCGGTGTGGTTGCCAAGATCGAACGTGCTGATTCTCTGGATTGTGTTGAAGATATCATTGCCGCCGCGGACGTTATCATGATTGCCCGTGGTGATCTGGGTGTCGAGATTGGCGATGCGGAACTGCCGGGGGTGCAGAAACGCCTGATTCATATGGCGCGGGGCATGAATCGCGTCGTGATTACCGCCACCCAGATGATGCAGTCGATGGTCGAGAGCCAGATTCCAACCCGTGCCGAGGTCTTTGATGTAGCCAATGCGGTGCTGGATGGTACCGACGCCGTCATGTTATCCGAGGAAACTGCGGCGGGTAAGTATCCGGTCAAGGTGGTTGAGGCCATGAACCGGATCTGTCGTGGCGCCGAACGGCAGAAACTAACACAAAGTTCACGCCATCGGGTTAATACGGAATTCCGAGATATAGACGAATCGATTGCCATGGCATCGATGTATACGGCCAATCACCTGGGGGTGCGGGCCATTGCCGCTTTGACCGAGTCAGGTTCGACGCCACAGTGGATGTCGCGTATCAGTTCCGGTATCCCGATCTATGCGATAACCCGGCATGAGTCGACCCGGCGCAAGGTGTCGCTTTATCGTGGTGTCTACCCGGTAAAGTATGACATAACCGCATCCAGTCATGCCGAGAATAACAAGGCGATAATCAGTGACCTGGTCGAGCGCGGCTCCGTCCGTGAGGGTGATATTGTGATTATTACCAAGGGAGACCTGGCTGGTGTTCATGGTGGCACTAATGCATTGAAAATATTACGTGTTGGAGAGGAATAGCCGCCGTACTTATTGTTTTCCCCTGCAAAATACGTGGGGATGGGTTTGGTAAATTGAGTTAAAATATCTCAAAAATTATGTTTTTTGATTTGATCCTTGGAGGATAGATGCTATGGCTTTAATTTCATTACGCCAGTTACTGGATCACGCTGCCGAGAACGATTACGGCGTACCAGCGTTTAATGTCAATAATATGGAACAGGTGCATGCGATCATGCAGGCGGCTGATGCCGCCAACAGTCCTGTCATTATGCAGGGTTCTGCCGGTGCCCGCAGCTATGCCGGAGAGCCTTTCCTGCGCCACCTGATAATCGCGGCACTGGAGCAGTATCCACATATTCCGGTGGTAATGCATCAGGACCACGGTTCCGAGCCGGGGGTCTGTCTGCGCTCGATACAGAGCGGATTCAGCTCCGTGATGATGGATGGTTCGTTAATGTCCGATATGAAAACGCCTTCCAGTTATGAATACAACGTCGACGTTACGTCGACAGTTGTGGCCATGGCCCATGCCGGCGGTGTTTCCGTCGAGGGTGAGCTCGGATGCCTGGGGTCACTGGAAACCGGTGAAATGGGCGAGGAAGACGGCCATGGCGCCGAAGGCAAGCTGGGTATGGATCAGTTGCTGACCGACCCCGATGAAGCGGCTGACTTCGCTAAAAAGACCAGGGTCGACGCCCTGGCTATCGCTATCGGCACTTCGCATGGCGCGTACAAATTCACCCGACCGCCTACCGGCGATATCCTGGCGATTGGCCGCATCAAGGAAATCCATGCCCGTATCCCCAATACTCACCTGGTCATGCATGGTTCTTCGTCAGTGCCGCAGGAGTGGCTCAAAGTCATCAACAGCTACGGTGGTGACATGGGTGAAACCTATGGTGTACCGGTCGAGGAGATCGTTGAGGGTATCAAGCACGGTGTACGCAAGGTCAATATCGATACCGACCTGCGCATGGCGTCGACAGGTGCCATTCGCAAGTTCCTGGCGGAAAACCCGTCCAACTTCGATCCACGCAAGTTCCTGAAAGAGGCGACCAAGGCCATGAGCGAGATCTGCAAGGCACGCTACGAGGCCTTCGGCTGTGCCGGCCAGGCGGACAAGATCAAACCGGCCTCACTGGAGACTATGCAGGCCCGCTATGCCAGTGGCGAACTGGATCCAAAGATCAACTAAGCCAGGTTTGAAGGATAAAAAAAGCGGGCTTTCAGCCCGCTTTTTTTATGTTGAATTTGTTGACTTGACTGCTAACAATGCCATCATTTTGCTCATCACTCATCACTCATCACTCATCACTCATCACTCATCACTCATCACCCATCACACTTTTTTAAGGTCGCCCGATCGCATAATAGGTCAGACCGGCCGCCCGCATCTGTTGCGGGTCATACAGGTTGCGGCCATCGAATATCACCGCGTTCCGTAACCGCTCTTTCAACAGGGCGAAATCAGGGCTGCGGAATGTGTTCCATTCGGTAACAATGGCCAGTGCATCAGCGCCGTCCAGGGCCTGTTCGGGCGAGGGACACAGCGTCAGCTGCTGTTTGTCCTGACCATAGATGCGGGTCGCCTCCTCCATCGCTTCGGGATCATAGGCCTGTACTCGGGCGCCAGCGCTCCATAGTGCCTCCATCAGCGTGCGGCTGGGTGCTTCACGCATATCATCGGTATTGGGTTTGAAGGCCAGCCCCCAGACAGCTATCGTCTTGTCTTGAAGCTGCCCGGCAAAGTGGTCATGAATCTTGGAGAACAGCACCTGTTTCTGGCGCCGGTTGACCGCCTCGACGGCTTGCAGTAACTCGGCCTGATAACCGTTCTGGCTGGCGGTATGTTCCAGGGCCTGGACATCCTTGGGAAAGCAGGAGCCACCGTAGCCGCAACCGGGGTAGATAAAATGATAGCCGATGCGTGGATCGGCGCCGATGCCGTGGCGAACATGCTCGATGTCGGCGCCCAGCCGTTCAGACAGATTGGCGAGTTCATTCATAAAGCTGATCTTGGTGGCCAGCATGGCATTGGCGGCGTATTTGGTCAGTTCGGCCGAGCGGATATCCATGGCGATGACACGATCATGGTTGCGATTGAACGGGGCATACAGTTCACGCAGTAATTCGGTCGAACGCTGGCTGTCGGTACCGATTATGATCCGGTCCGGCTTCATGAAATCATTGATAGCGGCACCTTCCTTGAGGAATTCCGGATTGGAGACGACGTCGAACTCTACATTTGCCTGGCGCTGTTGCAGCTCAGCCAGAGTTGCCGCCCGGACCTTGTCTGCGGTACCCACCGGGACGGTCGATTTATCGACGATGATGCGATACTCATTCATATGCTGGCCGATACTGCATGCGACGGCCAGTACGTGTTGCAGATCGGCCGAGCCATCTTCGTCCGGCGGAGTGCCGACCGCGATCATCTGAAACAGTCCGTGGTCTACGGCGGCGGCAATATCGGTGGTAAAATTCAGGCGTCCGCTGGCATGGTTGTTCCTGACCATGTCTTCCAGACCCGGTTCATAAATAGGGATATCGCCCTGATTAAGCCGTTCAATCTTGTCGGCATCGACATCGACACATAATACATCATTACCGACACTGGCCAGGCAGGCCCCGGAAACGAGGCCGACATATCCGGATCCGAAAACTGTGACTTTCATAAAGAATGGAATTCCTGTTTGATTTTGGGCTTAACAATACCAGACGGAGGGTGGAAAATCATCGCTAAATGGACCCGGCACTATCGGGTTGTAACCACCTCTAGCTATTGTTGTGCCATCTGGTGCCAGTGCTCGGCCATGGCGGGATCGACAGGCAGACCGAACCAGCCTTTGGTATAGGCATCGCTGAGCAGCTTTTGGGCACTTTTATTGCCGGCCTTGGCGGCCAGACGGAAATAGCGCAGGGCGAAGATATCATCGGGTTCGACGCCCTGTCCTTTCATATACATATAGCCGAGGTTGAACAGGGCCGTTGGGTGACCCTGGGCAGCGGCTCGTTGATACCACTGGATCGCCTTTTCCGGGTCCTTCTGTACCCCCAGGCCGTTGGCAAACATGACGGCGATATTATTCTGGGCCTCTGCGTGTCCCTGGACGGCGGCTTTCAGGTACCATTTGGCGGCCTCAGCCCGGTTTCGGGGGACACCCCGGCCATGGCTGTACTGGGTGCCGAGATTGAACTGGGCCTCGACATTGTCCTGTTCGGCCGCCCTGAGAAACCATGCGGATGCCCGCTTTTCGTTTTTCTGGGTACCAATGCCCTCGTTATACATGGTGCCGACCAGCAGCTGGGCCTGGGGATGTCCCTGGCGGGCGAACTCGAGCCATTGATGCAGGGCGGTGGCGTAATCACCCTTGTCATAGGCAGCCATACCGGCTGCCAGCGGGTCCTGGGCCGTTGTCGCCGCTTCAGTGCTCGTACGGCCGTCATTGGCCGCTGCCAGGGCCATGTCCGGGCTGATAGCGGCGCTGAAGAGGATAGGTGTCAGGCACGTAAGTATCAATTTTCTCATAACATTTCCGGATCGGTGGGCACAGGGAGATTCACCCGGCTATTGTTCCCACAGCCGCCACTGTTTAGTCAAGTGTCGGGCCCGCTCCATTGACGTGACTCTTTGAGATTGATAATGTTCACATTTCTAGCAGGGGCAAGCTTCGACCACCGTGATAATAGCATCCCGGAGATAACTCTCGGGATAATACTTCTTAAGGATACTGGTAATGATAAGAAAAGCATCTTTATTGATTTCCATTCTGGGTTTGATGACTCTTCTGATCTTGTCGGGCACAGCATTCGCCGCTACGAGCGGGGATGCAAAAGCCGGTAAGGAAAAGGCGGCACTGTGCGCGGGTTGCCATGGTGACGACGGTAACAGTTTTACCGCTGACTTTCCGCGACTGGCGAGCCAGTATGAGAGTTATATCGTTAAACAGGTGCGTGATTTTCAGAGTGGTCACCGGGCCAATAATGAGACCATGGCCGGCATGGCCCAGACCGTAGCCAGTGTTCAGGATGCCAAGGATATCGGTGCCTATTTCCACAGCCAGAAAATGGCCAAAAAACCCTTGGAGAAGATCAATAAGAAGCTGGCGGCACAGGGTGAGAAGCTGTTCAAGAATGGCAATCCCAAAAGCGGCGTATACGGGTGTATCAACTGTCATGGTGAACGTGGCAAGGGCAAGTCAAAGACCATTTCACAGTTTCCGGTGATCGGTGGCCAGCACAGAGACTATATCATCAAGAATCTGACCGATTTCAAGGCAGGACGGCGCAGCAATGATCCGGCCGGGATGATGAGCGCGATTGCCAGCAAGCTGTCTGACAACGAGATCAAGGCGGTGGCTGAATACCTGTCATCACAGCTACCTTAAACGGCCGCAGATGGGTAATAAATAACGGGGTCGGATTGGCCCCGTTTTTTTATCAGCGGAAAGAGTTCACGACGACCGCTTGCCGCAGAGAAGAAATTCAAGCAGCGCTTTTTGCGCATGCAGCCGGTTTTCAGCCTCGTCCCAGACCACACTCTGATTCCCGTCGATGACGCCGGCACTGACTTCTTCACCGCGATGGGCCGGCAGGCAGTGCATGAACAGGGCATCGCTGACGGCCAGTGACATCAGCTTTTCATTGACCTGGTAGCTGGCGAAGGCCTGTTCCCGCTGGCCGCTTTCTGCTTCCTGGCCCATGCTGGCCCAGACATCCGTCACTACCAGGTCGGCACCTGTTACGGCCAGTTCCGGCGATTCGAACAGGGAGACATGGCTGCCAGCCTGTTTTACCAGCGTCGAGTCCGGCAGATAGCCTTCGGGGCTGGCGATATGCAGCCGGAAATCAAGCTGACGCGCCGCATTGATATATGAGTGACACATATTGTTGCCATCACCGATCCAGGCGGCGGTTTTGCCACGGATATCCCCGCGTTGTTCGATCCAGGTCTGCATATCGGCCAGTAATTGACAGGGATGTACATAATCGGAAAGACCGTTGATGATCGGTACCTGTGAGTTGGCGGCGAATTCTTCGAGGGTATCATGGGCAAAGGTACGTACCATGATGATATCCACCATACGCGACAGCACGCGTGCCGAGTCCGCGATCGGCTCCCCACGTCCCAGTTGTGTGTCGCGTGGGGAGAGAAAGATGGCACTGCCGCCAAACTGGATCATGCCGGTCTCGAAAGACACGCGTGTGCGCGTCGATGATTTTTCGAACACCATGGCCAGCACCTTGTTTTTCAGCGGTTCGTAAGGCGTTCCCTGCCGTTGCAGGTTCTTGAGTTCGATGGCACGCTGCAGCAGGGCGCGTAATTCGTCGCTGGAAAGATCGAGCAGGGTTAAAAAGTGGCGTGGTGCAGTCATCATAATACCTCGTGACACGTCTGGACGTGTGACGGTTATGCGGCCTGCCTGCCGGCAAAGTCCTTTATCAGCATGACCAGTCGCTCAACGATCAACCGGGCCTCCTCATCACTGATCGTCAGCGGCGGCAACAGGCGGATCACACGACCGGCCTGAATGCTGATGAGCAGGCCGTTGTCCAGTGCCTGGGCCAGTAATTCAGTGCAGTCCTGATGCAGTTCGATGCCGATCATCAGTCCCTGACCGCGTATATCGGCTACGATAGCGCAATCGCTCAATTGTTTTTTCAGGTCGGCACGGATTGATTCGCCGGTAATACCGGCCCTTTTCAGTAACTGTTGTTGTTCGATAATGTCGAGCACGGTCAGTCCGGCCCGGCAAACCAGTGGATTGCCGCCAAAGGTGGAGCCATGGCTGCCGGCCTGGAATACCTCGGCCGCCGATCCCCTGGCTAGGCAGGCCCCGATCGGCAGACCATTACCCAGGGCCTTGGCAATGCAGATGACGTCAGGCTTGATCCGGGTATGCTGGAAGGCAAACCATTCGCCGGTCCGACCGATACCGGTTTGGACCTCGTCCAGCATCATCAGCCAGCCCCGCTGGTCACACAATTCACGGATCGTCTGCAGATAACCGTCATCAGGGAGATTGATGCCGCCTTCACCCTGGATGGGTTCGACCAGCACCGCCACCGCGTCCGGGCTGTTGGCTGCCACCGCATGCAAGGCCTCGACATCATTAAACGGTACCCTGATGAATCCCTGCACCAGTGGTTCAAAACCGGCCTGGACCTTACGGTTGCCGGTAGCCGACAGGGTCGCCAGGGTGCGGCCATGGAAACTGTTTTCGGCGACGATAATAGCGGGTTGTTGTTTACCCTGTCCGTGGCCGTACATCCGTGCCAGTTTAATCGCAGCCTCGATGGATTCAGCTCCGGAATTGGCAAAAAAGACCTTGTCCATCGCGGCCAGCTGACACAGCCGCCGGGCCAGAGACTGTTGCTGATCGATAGCATACAGGTTACTGCAATGGATCAGTGTTTTAGCCTGGTCGGCGATGGCAGCGGCGAGTTCCGGGTGGGCATGTCCGAGAGCACAGACACCGATACCGCTGAGCGCATCCAGATACTGTTTGCCGTCGGTATCCCATAACCAGACCCCGTCACCACGCGTCATGGTCACCGGTAATCTGGCGTAGTTTGACATCAGATAGTCTGAAGACATGGTGTCTAATCCTGCCGCTGGTACGGACTCGAAAGTATAGTATGACCCCGCGCTCAAAAAAACAGAAGGCAGCCAGATGCTGCCCAGAAAGTTTAAAGCGTCGATTGGTTTCTTGTGTATCAATATATAATGAAAACACGAAGCTGACAAGTCATTGAAAGTTCAAGTGATGTTTCCCCAGAGTTGGGTGCGAGCGACGGATTCCGGATCTATCAGCACCAGCTGGCCTGGTCGACCTGTATTTCGAGCAATTCGTGGATATTGGCTTCGATAATCCGGTAGCCGATATTGCCATACAGCTTCTGTCGTCCTTCATTGAGAACAAAGGTCGGGCTGCCGGTAACCAGGAGTTGATCCTTGAGCTCAATGTCACTGCTGAGCATGGCGAAAGCCTCACCGCTGGTTAGCAGGTGCTGAATGTCATCGACCGGTAGCGCCAGTTGCTCCGCTATACGCAGTTGCTCATCGAGGTGGCCGATATCGCGCCCGTCCCGAAAGAAGGCTAAACGCATCTGCCAGGCGGCCTCTTCGAGCAGGGTACGGTTGCGGCAATCCGGAAGCGGTGCGCAGCTTATCAGATTACACTCCTGAAGGCCTTCGATTGCCTTGAGGAACAGGTGACAACCCATCGATGAGTACGGTCGTGTACGGATCCAGGTATCGGAGTGCAGACTGACAAAATCGTATGGCTGGGTGATCTGTTCCAGGTGTTTCCTGTAACCGTTGAAGCTTCCACGTGCCCCCCAGTCACGACGGATCTTGCCATAGACATCACCGAAGACGGAGATGTAATGGCAATGAATATTGACTCGCTCAGCGAAGTCCTGGCGTAACTGATCGAGTCTGATCTGTGCGATATAGGCCCAGATACAGAGGATGTCAGAAAAATAGGCGATATCAACGCTTCGGGTTTCGGCTGTATTCATCGGATTTACTGTTAACTGCTGACGAGCTGTTGTCAATACCGGTTCAGCGCAGTGCCGTCATTTTTTCAACCATACGATCGATTGAGTCGTCACGCGGCAGTTCCTGCAATTCTTCGACGCTGAACCAGCGCAGGTCATGGGATTCATCCGAAATGGTCAGGCTGTCACCGCGCCGGGCCTGGAATAAAAAGCGCACATCATAATGGTAGTGTTGTGGTTCCCGTTTACGGGCCGGTATCAGGTGGACATCGATATCGAAGATGGCATCCGAGAGCGTATGGATATCACTGAGTCCGGATTCTTCTCGTGCCTCTCGTAGTGCCGCAGCCAGGAGGTCATCATCGTCCTCGATATGGCCACCCAGTTGCAGCCAGCGATCGAGTTTGCGGTGATGTGTCAGCAGGGCATAGCCTGTCGTTTCGTCGATGATCCAGCTGGAGGCCGTGATATGACCGCTGTCCAGATTGCGGTCGCAACAGTTCTTGTTGAGGCTGACAAAATCGATCGTTCGCTGCCGGTGTTCGGCTTCGATGGCATCAGACGGTTGATGTCGATGCAATGCGCCAAGCAGTGCCTCACGTTTCATAGTGACTCAATATCATCTGTCAGTGAATAAAAACCCGGCGCGCGCCGGGTTTTTATTCTGATGGCCGGTCTTTTAGAAGGGCATGCCGTGTGATGCCGCACCCATGAACATCAACAGCGGGATCGACAGCAGTGTATTGGTTCGTGAGGCCAGTAATGCAACGCGTTTGGCACTGGCGATCTCTTCGGCACTGGCCTGTACCATACCCAGAACCTTTTTCTGGTTTGGCCAGATCAATACCCAGACATTGAACAGCATAATGGTACCCAGCCAGGCGCCCATGCCGATGGTGGTATGGTATTTGGTTCCGCCTTCGATCAATCCCAGCGCAAAGGCCTTGCCGATATCACCGCCAAGGTAGGCGACGCCACTCAGCCAGGTCGCGACGGCTGCCCAGCGAAACCACACCAGCGCACGCGGGGCGATATACTTGCCGATGGCGGCCGGGCCGGGGCCGTCCTTGTCGGCGGCGGCAGCGCCCATGGCCGGAACCTGTACGAAGTTAAAGTAATACAGCAAACCTATCCAGGTTATTCCGGATAAAAAGTGTATCCAACGATCCAAGGGTAGAAATTCCATGTTATCTCCTGCTATAGCTGAAAAATGGTTACAAGTCGGACCTCGTCCTGCGTGTGGGCAGGGTCAGGTGGCCGGCGCTATGGCGCTGATGATCAGTGTCAATATTCCTGTCAGGACTACGCCTGCTATTATGGTGCCGGCTATGGAGTCAAGTGGGTTCATTGTGGTCTCCTGCTAGTGGTTTAATATGAAAAAAGTGTAATCAAGTTAGCGGTGCGTCGCCGCCTCGTCGCCAGAATGCGCAGGAATCTATCACAGCCAGATTCTGCTGCAAACTGAAATCTGCCTGTATTGACATCGATAACTTTCAGCGCCTCAAAAAACCTGTCAAAATTCAGACGAATTGATTCCCGATAAAGCCTTATTGTTTTGGTCGGGTATTGTACGGTAGAATAACGCCAGATGCCAGTACATGGCAATATTACATTCAGACAGGTGATAGTGATGGAAATAATGGACAGAATTCAACAGCAGGTCGATAGTGACGCGGTTGTCTTGTATATGAAGGGCTCCCCCCAGTTTCCACAGTGCGGTTTTTCCGCCCATACCGTCGAGGCCTTGAAGGCCTGTAACGCCAGTTTCAAGCA
>Ga0210101_1000258_pt1 | contig 19043 bp, 17 predicted proteins | sample Muzzi_PWC_D1_FD_185534 | JGI IMG/M metagenome (GOLD analysis project Ga0210101, IMG submission 185534) | Wetland microbial communities from San Francisco Bay, California, USA, that impact long-term carbon sequestration - Muzzi_PWC_D1 (SPAdes) | ecosystem: Environmental > Aquatic > Marine >... | reverse complement strand
TCATCCATTAACTCGGGTTCGGTCACGCGCTGCATAGCTGACGGGTTGAATCGGGATTGGTGACGGAGGCTACTTGCCCTGATAATGGCATAAATCGCGGCAACAGGGCTATGCACCATGATAAACAGGTGGCTCTGTCCTGCAGGAGCGCCGTCCCCGGCGCGATTGTCTTTGTCAGTCATGCCACGAATCGCGCCGGGGACGGCGCTCCTACAGGAAGGGTTTCTGCGGCGCGGCACTAACCAAACATTTTCCCCCTGCTCATGCACGCTCACGGTAACCGGCTATGCTATAGACCATGAAGACCGCACACCGCCCCACCCGAATCATGTTGCTGCTAACCAGCCTGCTGCTGAGAACCAACTATTTTCTCGAGTTTGTCAAATCCGCAAAGGATCCGGGGCAGCAGCAGTAGACACAATCAGCGCTGCAGGTCGAAACCGGGACACCATCACTTGACGCGCAGCGACCTTTCAACCCATCCTTGGATGGATGAACCCGTCAACTGCCGCTCGCTCGCTCGCTTCAGGCCGCTCATGGTGCGCAATACTCTGTACGATCATTTACCTGTCCGGCTGCAGCACCTTTCCTGACTGGCGGACACGCTCGGGCGAACCACCCACCCCCAGCGACCGGTTTCTGCTGCCGCCTGAAGGCACCGATGTTGTCGGCGTTATGCAGATTACCCGCGCGACGCACGAGGACACACTGTCCGATCTCGCGCGTCGCTACGACCTGGGATACGAGGAAATCGTCGCCGCCAATCCCGGCATGGATCCGTGGTTGCCTGGTGAAGGCACCCGGGTGGTGCTCCCCACGCAGTTCGTGCTTCCGGAAACACCACGGGAAGGACTGGTCCTGAATCTGGCGTCCATGCGACTCTTTTACTATCCACAGCCCGCTGCGGATGAGCCGGCGAGGGTCATCACGCATCCGATCGGCATTGGCCGGGAAGGCTGGCAAACACCGCAGGGTACTTCACGTATTACCGAGAAACTCGTGCAACCCGCCTGGACCGTACCTGCATCCGTGCGCCGCGAACATGCCGAAAACGGTGACCCGTTGCCGCCCGTCGTGCCACCCGGTCCCGACAATCCCCTGGGAGAATATGCCATGCGGCTGAGCCTCCCGAGCTATCTCATTCATGGCACCAATCAACCCTACGGTGTCGGGCTTCGGGTCAGTCACGGTTGCGTGCGGCTCTACCCGGAGGACATCGCTCGCCTGTTCCCGGAGGTTCCGGAAGGCACACGCGTGACCATCGTCAACCAGCCCTACCTGGCGGGTTGGCTTGGCGAGCGACTTTATCTGGAGGCCCACCAGCCGCTTGCCGAGGATGCCAAACGCTGGGGTGACAGCCTCAAGCCCATGGAGCAGGCGCTGACAAGCAGGGCGCCAGCGCCTGATGCCATCAACTGGGAGAAGGCAAGAAAAGTCGCGCACGAAGCCCGGGGCATCCCGATTCCCGTCTCGCCTGACAGTCCGGATCTCGATGAGCTGCTGACGACGGCGCCGCAGGTACCGAGTACCCCGCCCTGGGCACCGGCAGACGACAGGGAAGGCTAGCACCGCGTCATTCCGGCGCAGGGCTGGATTCCGGCCTGCGCCGGAATGACAAAAGGTACATTTTTCAGGTCCTCCCTGGTTGATCGGGCAGCGTCGACCCCGTGACCTGCTATCTGCGATACGACATAATATGCAGCCACGCGTGAACCAACCACCTGGCGATCGAGTACTCCTGGAGAACACAGCAGATGAAAAAGCGTTTTGTTACCTGGCGCCGCAGGGCGTGGCTGGCCATCGCATTGACCATCCTGTCGGGTGCGACCTTTGCCGATGACTGCCCTACTGATATCACAGCCGTCACGAATACGGACGTAAAGGTGCCCATCGAGGTGCTGTCCTACCGGTTAAAGCCACTGACAAAATGCGAGCTGGAGGCGGAAGCACAGGCCTGGCTGCTGTTACTGAAGGACAAGGTAACAGAAATCAGTAACGCCGAAGTCGCCGCCATTTACAAGAAACAGGAGATCAAAAAGGCGGAGCAGGCCGAAGCGACCCTGGAGGATGCGGAAAAGGCAAAGCAAGCCGAACCTGAAGCGGCGCAGGAAGCTGCCAGTAAAGCACAACAGGCCAGGCAGGAAGCAGACGACGCTGCCGAGAAATCATCTCAGGACAGTGCGGTGCAGGAAGCCATTGAGGCTGCGGAACAAAATGCAAAGAAGGAAGGTCTGCCGGTCGATGCCGCCGAGACAACCAAAGAAGCGCAGGCAGACATCAAAACCGCGCTGATCAAGCATGTCACTAGCCTGATGGCAGAGCGAACCGCAATCATTGACCGCTTCAATGTGGTGCTGGAAGAACTGCAGGCCAAGGGCGGGGAAACAGCAGAATACGAAAGTTACATCAAGGCCGTATCCGGCATCAAGGTGGACGTCACTGATGCCAGCGCCACCTGGACAACAATCACCGGCTGGCTGCTGTCGCCAGAGGGCGGCTTTCGATGGGCCGTCAACATTATCCAGTTTATCGTGATTGTGTTTGTGTTTTATCTGCTCTCGATCTTTGCCGGCAAGGCGGCACGAAAGGCCGCTTCAAGGTCGAAGACATTCTCGTCGCTGCTAAGCGAGTTCCTGGTGACAAGTGCGCGTCGACTGGTACTGTTCATCGGCCTGTTTGTCGGGCTGTCTGCACTGGAGATCAACATCGGGCCGGTACTCGCAGTAATCGGCGCCGCCGGCTTTGTGATTGCGTTTGCCTTGCAGAATTCACTGAGCAACTTTGCCAGCGGCATCCTGATGCTGATCTACCGGCCGTTCGATACCGGTGACGTGATCAATGTGGCGGGCACACTCGGCAAGGTCGAGTCGATGAACCTGCTGTCGACACAATTAAGAACACCGGACAACCAGCTCGTTATCGTGCCCAACAACTCGGTCTGGGGCGACGTCATCACCAATATCACCGGCATCACTCAACGCCGCGTGGATATGGTGTTCGGTATCGGCTATAACGACGATATTGACAAGACACAGAAGATCCTCGAAGACATCGTTAACGGGCATGAGCTGGTCCTGAAGGAACCGGCAGCCGTCGTGAAACTCCACGAGCTGGCTGATTCCTCGGTCAACTTTATATGCCGTCCCTGGGTCAAGCCCGAAGACTACTGGGCGGTCTACTGGGACGTTACGCGGGAAGTAAAGCGACGCTTCGATGCCGAGAATGTCTCCATCCCGTTCCCGCAGCGTGATGTGCATATCTACCAGGAAACGACCGGCTGAACACTAAAGTCCAACAGTGTCGGATCCTGCTGTTTCCATAGTGGCGACCGGGATCCGGCCCCTTTTCCTGATGATTGACTGCCCAACCGGGGCCATTGAGCAAGGGCTGCCACTTGCTGTGGAATTCGTGATCGGTGCTATCAGAACCCATGGGCGCTGACTCCCGGCAAACGGACGCTGCGACCTATCGTGTTGTCGTGGAGCCCTGCGGCAAGCGGCTGCAGGTGGTCTTTGCCGGTGTAACGGTGGCAGACAGCACGGACGCGCTGGTATTGCACGAAACCCGGCTGCCAGCGGTGTACTATTTCCCTCGACAGGACGTGCGCATGGATTTATTGCGGCGCACTGACCATCACACCCATTGTCCGTTCAAGGGCAATGCATCGTACTGGAGCCTAGCGGCAGGCGATCAATTTGCGCAGAACGCGGTCTGGAGCTATGAGGATCCGCTGCAAGACGCGCAGGCGGTCAACGGTTATCTCGCCTTTGACTGGGAGGCGATGGAGGCCTGGTATGCGGACGGACAGCCGGTCCTTGTGCAACAACAGGATCCGACCCCGTCCAACCTGAATATTTTTTCCGACTGGTTATTGAATGATGCCTGGAACGCCGCGTCGGTTCGCGAGTTGCTGATCCAGCTGGCGCACTGCCTGTTTTCGTCCGGTGTACCGATTCTGCGCCTGCAACTGCTGCTGCGCACATTGCACCCGCAATTGTTCGCGACCGGCTATACCTGGTGGCGCGACACCGACGAGGTGGAAACTTTCAACGCACCATACGAGGTACTGCAGACACAGGAGCACAGGGAAAGTCCGTATCTGCCCATTCTCCAGGGTGCCGGTGGTGTACGGCGATCCATGGAAGGGCCCGACCCGCAGTTTGACTTTCCTGTTCTCAAGGACCTGCATGCCCGGGGCGGTACCGATTATGTGGCCATGCCGCTGTTTTTCTCGGATAGTCAGATCAATATCATCACCCTGGTCTCGGATCGCTCGGGTGGCTTTTCAACCGCGGAACTGGGGCAGTTCTATGAAATCCTGCCGGTGCTGAGTCGCCTCATCGAGGTACACGCCCTGCGCACGACGGCCATTACCCTGCTCGAGACCTACCTGGGCAAGCATAGCGGGCGGCGCGTCCTGGAAGGCTCGATCAAGCGCGGCGACAGCGAAAATATCCATGCGGTCATCTGGTTTTGTGATTTGCGCGATTCCACCTCACTCACGGAATCGCTCGCCCGGCAGGACTACCTGGCGATGCTGAACCAGTTTTTCGATTGCATGGCGGGCGCGGTGCTGGATCACGGCGGCGAGGTGCTGAAGTTTATCGGCGATGCGGTACTGGCAATTTTTCCGATCGATGACCCCGACAGTCCGCAGGCGGCCGGACAGGCCATTGAGGCCGCGCGGGCCGCACAACAAGCAATCAGTTTGCTGAATCGACAAAGAACCGAACAGGGTGCGAAAGCCATCGGCTTCGGCATCGGTATGCACATCGGCAACCTGATGTATGGAAATATCGGCACCCCTGGACGGCTTGATTTTACCGTGATCGGTTCAGCCGTGAACGAGGCGTCGCGCATCGAAGGCCTGTGCAAGACGCTCGATCAAAACATTCTGTTGTCCGCGGAGTTTGCCCGTCACTGTCCGGGCAAACTTGTTTCCGTCGGCACGCACACACTGCGCGGTGTCAGCACGCCGCAGGAACTGTTCACGCTGCCACCTGAACCGGGAACGATTACTCACACCACCGTGTAGGCGCGGCGAGGACGCCGCTCCTGCAGGCGTTAGGACAAAGTCCGCAAACCCCTCACATGGAATCCAGCGCCTTCTTCGCGCCCTTGTTGCCGTGATCGGCCGCCTCGGTAAACCACTTCCTGGCCGCTTCGCGATCCGGTTTCACGCCCTGCCCCTTCAGGTACATGTTGCCCAGGTTGTACTGGGCCTGGGCATGTCCATGCTCCGCGGCCTTGCGAAACCATGCCAGTGCCTCGGCGTAATCCTGGCTCACACCTCGCCCCATCCGGTAGAGAACACCGAGGTTGTTCTGCGCGCTGGTGTGACCGTGTTTGGCCGCCTTCTGGTACCACTTCGCGGCCTCGGCGTAATTCTGCCTGACGCCGTCGCCATTGGCATAACGCAGGCCCATGCTGTACTCAGCGGGCGGATAGCCTTTCTCCGCCGCCTGGCGATGCCACCTGACCGACTCCGCATAGTTCTTCTTCGTTCCCTTGCCGGTGTAATAATTGAGCCCCAGATTGTGCTGGGCAATTGTGTCCCCTTTCGCCGCACCGAGTCGAAACCACTCGGTGGACATGGCATAGTTTTGCTCGACGCCATGACCCGAGCGGTAGAGGATCCCCAGTTGCACCATCGCCTGGGTGTCACCCTTGCCGGCAGCCTGCTCCAGCCACTGCAGACCCTCCGCCTCATCCTTGTCCACGCCCTCGCCACTGGCATACATCATGGCAATGTTGATCATGGCCTTTGTATCGCCCTGCCCGGCCGCCTCGCGATACCAGCGCATGGCCTCGCCGTAATCCTTGTCGACCCCCCTGCCGGAACGGTAGAGATTGCCCAGGTTCGTTTGCGCCTTGATGTGGCCCTGCCTGGCGGCCTTGAGGTACCAGTCGGCGGCCGCGTCAGGATCCCGCTTGACGCCGCCTTTCCCCGCCTCGTAGCGCTGGCCCAAACTGAACTGGCTTGCCTGGTCTCCCTGTTCGGCGGATTTCTTGACCGCCTCGATGGAGTCGGCACACAGGGCTGGAGCTGTGGCAGACGCCAACAGCATGAACAGGAGGGTCGGGAGCAGCTTTCTCATCGATAGTTTCTCCGGAATGATTGCTGGAGCTTCAGATGTATTCGTCATGCCGGCGCAGGCCGGCACCCCGTATCCTGATTAACATGGACCGTGGCATGCGCCGGGATGGCAACCAGGGAACACCTGCGGATTTCGATATATGCTGTCAGTTCACGCCCAGCAGGGCAAGCAGTTGCGCCATGTCGCGGACCTCGGCATGGTAAGTCACGCCGGGATCAGCCGGCAGACCGCGGCGGTTCATCCAGATAACGGTCACCCCCGCGTTCTGCGCACCGGCCAGATCGGTATCCGGTTCATCACCCACATGCGCGAGTTCCATGGCACTCACCTGCGCACACCGGCAGGCCTCCTCGAACATGCGTGGATGGGGTTTGGCCACTCCGGTGGTGGCAGCTGTGAGGGAAAAGTCAAACAGGTGCCCGAGTCCAAGGCGCTCCACATCGGCATTGCCGTTGGTGAGTGTGCCCAGGCAGTAACCGGCACTGCGCAACCTTTGCAATGCAGGCTCCACATCGCTGTAGAGGGTAACCCGGTGACGCGCTTCAAGGAAAACGGCAAAGGCCGGTTCCACCAGGTTGTCGTCATAACCACAGCGTTGCGCCACGCAATAGAGCGAGTGCTTGCGCAGCGCGGTAACGTCATGGCGCAGCTCGGGGTGTTGCTGCAGCAGCTGCTGGCGCAGGTGCCACATGTCCTCGAGGCGGTAGTGCTGCTTGATGCGCGGATAGTGACGAACCAGCCAGTCGTACAACGACTGCTCGGCCGCCATCAGTACCGGCCGGTTATCCCACAGGGTGTCGTCCAGATCGAAGGTGAGTGCGCTGAGGTGTTTCACCGTGTCTGTCTCCCGCCGCAATCCTGATTGTTATTGATAAATTGTAGTCGTCGCGATTTGACGCCACAGCCGTACTGTCGCCACGGTGCCTGAAGCGGCGTGCCCGATCGGGATATCGATCAACACACTGTCGGCACTATCCAGTGGCAGACAGATCCGGTCTGGCGGTGAAGGTAATGCTAGAATAATCGTAACTATTCACCTCAGAGGTAAATGACACCTATCCAGAGGATGTCATCAATAAAAACCCGATTAGCCACGGAATCCACGGAAGAACACGGAAATATTACTTGTCAGGCTTTTATTTTTTCGTGTTTTCCGTGGATTCCGTGGCAAAATGCTTGAATAAATGCCTTTCGCCTCTTTGTTTCGGTGGCGAGCTGAATAGTTACGAATAATCCTGTCCCCCTGCACCCCTGTCAGGGTATGGTCACCGCGAAAAGCCTATCACTTACCCCGCATGACACACACCCGACAGACACATCGCTGGATCGCCCACGTTGACCTGGATGCGTTCTTCACGAGCTGCGAACAGCTGGAACATCCCGAATACAGGGGCCTTCCCGTTGTCGTGGGCGCTCGCCCCGGCCATCGTGGTGTGGTCGCCGCCGCTTCCTATGAAGCACGCCGCTTTGGCATTCATTCCGCCATGCCGATTGCCGAGGCCTTCCGACGCTGCCCGGATGCCACGTTCCTGTGCCCCGACCTGGAGAAATATCGCCGCTACTCGCGACAGGTCTTCCAGATCCTGGAAACTCTCGCACCCGTAGTGGAAGCCGCGTCTATCGACGAGGCCTATCTGGACGTGAGTGGACTCGAAAAGCTGGCAGGCACACCGGAGACAATCGGGCGCGAAATCAAGCAGCGCATCCACAACGGGGCAGGACTGACCGTGTCGGTTGGCATCGGACCGAACCGGCTGATTGCAAAGCTCGGCTCGGAGCACCGCAAGCCGGATGGTTTAACCGTGGTCGCCCCGGGACAGGTCCTCGACTTTCTGGCGCCCATGCCGGTGTCCAACCTGCGCGGAGCCGGGCGCGAAACGCAAAAGATTTTCAACCGTCTCGGCATCAGGACGGTGGCACAGTTACGTGCCATACCGATGTCACGGCTGCAGCAACATCTGGGAAACAAGGCCGCGGCGAGTTTCCAGCGCCAGGCCCTGGGCATCGCCTCGGACCAGGTCGTGCCTGACCGGGGCCGCAAGAGCATCTCGAAAGAGCACACCTTCGCGGAGGATATCCGCGATCACACGCTGCTGCACGATACCCTGCGCGGACTTGCGGCCGACGTGGCCAGGACCGCCCGCCGCGAGGGATTGTCGGGAACCGTGGTGACACTGAAAATCCGCTTCGCGGGATTCGAGACCTGCACGCGACAATATACGCGCAACACGCCGAGCGACGACGAGCGTGAATTACTGAAAACCGCCTGGCAACTGTTCCTCGATGGCAAGCTGCCGGATAAACCGGTGCGTCTCATCGGCATAGGCATCAGCGTATGGGAACAAGGCCAGCCCGCGCAGGCAAACCTGTTCGAGCAACCCGAACAGCAGCAAGACAAGCAGCAGGTACTGAAAACGATCGACGCGGTGAGCGAGAAATTCGGCAAACAGTTGCTGCAGCTGGGAATATCGCGCAAGCCGGGAAGTTGAAGCTAACGCTGAATCAACCGTCACCCCGGCAAAGACCAGGCCCAGCCTGTTGTTTTTACTCGCTTATTCGCATCACCCGCGCGACCAGCCGACGAAGCCATGCAACGCGTAATGTACCTTTGTCCAGTTCCAGCGGGACGACGGAAGATGATTTAATCAAGCTACCAGCTTAATGACCGGTGCCACACCCGGAACCCCGCGCACTTGTCATGAAGCCGGCACAGGAATAACAACATGAACAGACTATTCACCGGCACAGTGGTCTTCCTCGTTCTGTTACTCCCTGCCCAGGCGGCAGAACGGATCACCAGGGAGCAGATACAACAGGTCATGGACGCTGCAGACGTCGCGTCAATGAACCGTGACGCGGCAGGTATCGGCGAGTACCTGAGCGACTCGTTCCTGAAAATAGTCGAGTTTCGCTACAAGAAATGGATGGCCAGGGTGAAGGTCCCGAAGGACAAGTACCTGGAGATTATCGACGAGGGCTGGGCACACGTCGGGAGTTACTACTATCAGCGCGAAGACACCGAGATCCATATCGCGCTGGATGGCCTGAGTGGAATGTCGCACTCCACCATCACCGAGCAAATGGTGCAGGACGGCGAGCAAATCACCAGCAAGTTCCGCGAATACGCCACCTACGAGCTGGAAAACGGCAGGCCGGTCATCACCCATGTCACTGGCCACACCCTGCTGGGTGATACAACACCGCAATGGCAGGAACAGTAAACCCGGCACCCCTCGATACCGACCCCCTCCACCGCAAAACCGATATCAGCAGTGATCAGGGCCTGGCCCCGGTTCCCTGCTATCCCCGCTTTTAGCTGCAGGATGCGTGCCAGTCAATCCGCTGGACGTCGCTGGCAATCCTGTTAAAATTGCACGTCCCTGCTACAACAAACACAACCCGAGCAAGAAGGCTCATTCCAGCGTGCCGAAAATTACCGTCATGAACACCAAGGGTGGTTGCGGTAAAACGACTGTCGCCACCAATCTGGCCAGCTATTGCGCCTCCCGTGGTTACGAGACAGCGCTGTTCGACTATGACAAACAAGCCTCCAGCATGCGCTGGCTGAGAGCACGCCCGTCCCATCTGCCACCGATACACGGCATCGCCGCATTCGAACCACCACGCATGGGCATCACGCGCGCCTGGCAGATGAGAGTCCCGCCGGAAACCCGCTATATCATTACCGATACGCCGGCCGGTTATGCCCTGATCGATATCGAGGACCGTGTCGCTGAAACCGACGTCATACTCATTCCGGTATTACCCTCCTCGATCGATATTCATTCGACGGCCGACTTTATCAGGGATTTATTGCTGATCGGCAGGGCACGAACCCACAACACCCGTCTGGCCATTGTCACCAACCGCACACGCATCCGCACCAGGGCCTTAGAAAAGCTGGAACGCTTCCTCAACAAGCTTGATATCCCCGTGATTGCACGCATTCGCGATACCCAGCACTACGTCAGCGCCTTCGAACAGGGGCTTGGCATCCATGAACTGGATGCGCGGGACGCGCAAAAAGACCGTCAAACCTGGGCCGAACTGCTCGACGGTCTGGACAACGACCGCGGCGGATTCACCGAATTCGAATACGCACTACTGCAAGACCTGAGGGCGTAAAACCGGTTTTATTTTCTGCGCCCCGACTGTATCGCCCGGACACCGAATCGCAGCTGATTTCACCCCATCATTGCATCAATCTTCCTGCAGGATGTGTCAGCACCACACTAGCGCTGAACTCCAGAATCAATTCGAACGATTCCTTTCATCCCGTAAATAAGGCGACGAAATCAGCGATCAGGCCAGGAGGTATGCAACCTGCGGATTCATTCGTACATTGGCCGTTTGTCGGTTAGCCGCAACCAGCCGCGGGCAATTCGGTAGATCAACCAGATGGTCAGGGCAACCAGCAGACCCAGCCCAACCGGTGCGCCGACCAGGGTTACGACCAGCAGCATGGCAATCAGCAGCCACAGCAGCGCAAACCAGAAGGTACGGATCTGCCAGCGATAATGCGATGCCGCCCAGCTGCCGCGCGCACCACCGCGTTTCAGATAATTGATAATGACGGCGATGATCGATGGCACGCTGCCGACAAAGCCGCCGACCACGGTTGCGGATCCCGTAATACCAAGCACAATGGCAAGCGCATGCAGGCCATAGACGATGTGCGCAGCCACCAGGGCCGAGGGCACGGGTTCTTCTATCATTGTTTCTACGTCGGGTGACAAGACACTTCTCCACGGCGACCAGGACAGGCCCGAGTGTACCGGTGTTTTCGACACGGAACACTCCTCGCACGGCGCGATTCAGGGCATAAAAAAACAATCGCGCCGGAGACGGCGCCCCTACAGCGATTCGCGGCTTCGTTCCGCCCGCAATAGCGGCATGCTTCTCTTAAGCAAGCGCTTGTCGGAACTGACCCCGATAATCCGCTGCGCACCCCTACGGCGAAGCAAGCACAGCGACAACCTCCGCCAACCCGCCGGTGACCCGTGCCAGGCCGGTGTAGTCAAGCTGTTGCGGGGTATCGGTCGCGGCATGATAGTGTGGATAACGGAACGGCGCCGTGTCCGTGACCATGATGGCCGGATAACCGGCCTGCCAGAAGGCCCAGTGGTCAGACCAGTGAATGCCTTCTATCCCGCTCGGCGCTGCCACGCCTTCCGAGGGAAACGCCGTCGATGCGCGGAATGCGCCGATGGCCCGGCGAACCAGGGACCGGGACGAGAGATTGCCCACGAAGCCGACGAAATTACCGGTATCCGGGTAGAACCAGCTAAACGGAAAGGGATACTTTTGCGAACCCGGCTCATCGGTGTAATAACCCAGCGTCTCCAGCGAGAGCATGGCCTCAATGCGCTCGCCCTGCGCCTGCGCACGCATGGCATACCGGTTACTGCCCATCTCCTCACCGTAGAAGAACGGTGCTTCTTCATTGGCAAAGGCCACGAAGCGTACGCTACGCGACAGCGTCGAGCCGGCAAGCAAGCGGGCCAGCTCCAGCATGACGGCCACACCCGAGGCATTGTCATTGGCGCCCGGGCAGTCGGCCACGGTATCGTAATGCGCCCCGACGACGATGATGTCATCTGCTGCGCCATGGCCGGGCAGTACCGCTTCAATATTCTTTACGCTCAGGCCGCGGCTGGGAAAGGCCTGGAGATTGACCCCATAGCCCGCCTCTTCAAACGTCTTACGTATATAACCGGCAGCGGTGGTCATCGCCTCGGGTCGCCAGACATTGCGCTCGCCGATGCGACCGGCCAGCGCCGCGACATGGCGTCTGAGGTTGTCATGGATCGACTGTTCCTTGTCTGTCAGCGGCGGCTGCGGCCCCGTCCAGGAACGGCCGGGCATACCGGTCACGAACCAGATGCCCGTCAGGATGAGCAGCGGGAGCACGGCCAGGCGGACGGCCCACGCGCGTCGCTTGCTGTTGTGGCCCGGAGTGGGCGGTTGTTTGCTTTCGTCGGTCACGGGTTATCCGCTGATTAATCCGTCATTTCACCCAGGGTACAGGCCGTCCAGGAGCCAGATACAGATCCTGTTTCGATAATTTTCTTATTTTTCAATATTATCGAAGGTCCAACCCGTACGCAAAAACCGCGTAAAATAGGGGCAGGATTACTTTGCCGATCCTGAAGAAGAAAGCGGCCATAACCTGTTTAAAATCTAATAACCGACAGGAAATATGCGCTGACACCTTCTCTACTTTCTACACCCTGTTCATTCAATATGGAGCAAGTCATGAAATTAGTGTCATCAATTGCCGCAGTCGTTACAGCCACATCACTCGGTATCGCGACCGAATGTGCCTGGTCGGCTGAAGCAACACCGGGCGAGTCTGCCGTACCTGCCGTGCAGACACCGGCCCCGGCTACAAACCCTGCCCCGGGCCGATACCCGCCGCCTCCCCGCCCGGGCGGGTACACGCAACGCTGGCAACAACCGTCTCAGTGGCCTGCCTACCCGGCAGGTTACGGTCAGGCGCGCCCTTACTACCCGCAGCAAAGACAATATCAGGCTGTCCCCGCAGCGCCAGCAAAAACACCGGTTCGCGCTGACATCGAACAAACGCAGGAACAACTGCCATCGAAAGGCACGGCAGTGGACACGGCCCAGGCAAAGCTTGAGCAGTTACAGCTCAAGCTTCAGCATAGCCGTGAAGCAGAACGCACGCTCAACGAAAAAGTGGCCGCCATCACCGGCGAGCAAGAGGCCTTGCAAACGCGGGTAACAGAACTGACGACAAAACTGGACGCCCGCAACGCCACGCTGGAACAACAGCGCCAGCAAATCACTGAAGCGCAGGAGCAAAACCGGACCCTGACTGCAGAGCAAGAACAGCTGCGCAGCGATCTGGCCAGCCGGGACAAGCAGCTCGTTGCAGTGCAAGCGGATCTGCTGGCTGCCACGCAGACCCTGCAGCAGGCGCAGTCCGGGAACACCCTTTCCAGCGAGCAACTCGGCACTGCCATGGCACAGGCAGATACACTCAGGGACGTGCTGTCCAAACTGAAGGCCCTGCTGGAAAGCCAGCAGACCACACTGCTGAATACCAGCCTGCAGACCACCGCCCCGCAGGCCGTACAGCAGGCTGCGCAGCAAGCCCCACCCGCGACCACAACGTCCAGACAGCAACCCGACGCAGCCGGGGCACAGGTGGCGGTGCTCAATAGCGCGCTGAACGACGTTAAATTGCAGCTGAAAAACCAGAACATCCGGTTACAGGACACAACACAGGACCTCGCAGCCGTAATTGCCGAACGCAACGGACTGCAGGCAGACCTGGCTGCCTGTCGCCAGAACTGACCCGGGCCGGTAAACAAGCTGATGACAGGGGTCTGACCCGGATGGCACTTACTTAAGCCGCTTCATCAATATATAAAGTACAATTGGCCACGGAAGCACACGGAAAAACACGGAAAAATAAATAATCTTACCGGAAACGGTTCCGTGTCCTTCCGTGTGCTTCCGTGGCAAGGCTCTTAAGTTAAGTGCCGTTCGGGTCTGACCCCTTTCAATGATCCCTCACTTGAAAGATACGAAAGATAAAGGGGACGGAGGCGTTTATGGGTTTAATGCCTACGTCCCCTTTTTGTGCTGACAACTACGATGACGGTTGCCTGTTCAAGGACGCTGCGGGTCTTATGGACCATCGGCAGGTGGTGGCGTGCTGACAGGGCCATCGGGGCATACCAGACTACCCACGGTGTCGGTGAAGACGTTCGCCAGGCCGTCAAGTCTGTCGACCCGCGACAGCACGTAACGAAAGTGTTGTTTATCCGCGTCCTCGACAAGCGCTGTGCTGTTGGCGCCGAAGATATCGCTGATCGAGGCGAGCTTATCGACCCTGACCTCGACGCTGCTCCCCGCTGTCTCCACGAAATAGCCCCATAGCTGCCCGAAACTGTATTCAAAGCTCAAATCGTGCTGACCCGCAGTGAGGTCGTAGAGGCCGGTTTTTGTGACATGTTGCCGCCTGTCATTCAGGTCCGATGTGTATTCCAGCTTGATGCGATAGCGTCCCGGCTCGGTTACCGCAAGCGGAACCACGAAGCGGGCCTTTTCGTATGCCGGCCGGTACGGGTCCGGAAGGTATGCCTGTTCTGCCTTGCACGACAGCGTATAGCGAACGGGACCGACGCTGACCGATTCCTGAAACGCCTGCCGTTTAGCCTGTGCATCCTCGAGCTGTGCGGAAGCCTGATCAACACTCAGTCCTTGCAGCCCCAATGACGGGTTGTCGTCCAGGGCCTGAAACAGCGCCGGGGCAAACAGGGCAGCAAGGACCTGCTGAATCAACACGGCACTCAGCAGTGCGGCTGTCACTATCTTTACCGATCTGGTCCTGAGCCACAGGATCAGGGCGGTGAGCCCAAAGGCACTGACAATGAGGGTGACGTAGAACAGCAGCAGACCCGCCAGGTCCAGCCCCTGAAAAGGGCCAAAAATCAGGTCCTCCAGCCCCATCCGTTTGGCCAGAAACAGAAGGCCCACAAGGATGAGAAGTACCACCTGCAGCAAAACAAACGCGAAAACCGTGGTTCGTAAATACGTCTTTATTGTCATCGCGTCTGCTGCCTGGTAGTTAACGGGGTCGGACCTGGAGAAATGGGGACACCATTTTGTTTAATTGTAATCAATTCACTCCTGCAGTCATCGCAATAATGACTTAACCCAAACCCTGCATAAATCATCCCGTAGGAGCGCCGTCCCCGGCGCGATTGTTTTTTTTACTCCGAATCGCGCCGGGGACGGCGCTCCTACGGGCCGTGTCAGCATCTCACGAGGGTTGAACTCCGGAATCAATTCGAAAGATACATTTCAGCTTGTAAAACATCTTGAGCGAGTAACCAGGAAGTGCAGACTCCATTATTGTAAAAACGATAGAATCCCGCACATGACTGCTGAAAAACCCGTTCTGATTCTGCAACTACGGCCTGAAGATGCCACCTCCGACAGCGAATATGCCTGTTTCCTTAAATACGGTGGGTTACGGGCCGGGGACACCTGCAGAATGCGCATAGAGAAAAGCGGCATCCCAGACAACCTGAACCTTGATGATTATTCCGCCATCATTGTCGGTGGCAGCCCGTTCGATATCAGCACGCCCGAAGACAGCAAATCCGGCATCCAGAAAAAGATCGAAGCCGACTTCAACAGGCTGCTGAAGGAGGTGGTGACCCGGGACTACCCCTTTCTTGGCGCCTGCTCCGGCAATGGCCTGCTGGGCAATTACCTCGGCACCCGCATTTCCACGAAGTACCGTGAAGCCGTGGGCTGTGTATCGGTGGACATTACCGGAGCAGGCAAGCGGGACAAACTACTCACGGGATTTCCGGAACAGATCGATGTTCTGCTCGGGCACAAGGAAGCGGTCGACACGACTCCCGATGGCGCAGTCCTGCTGATAGCCGGCAGCCAATGTCCAGTCCAGATGTTCCGCGTCGGTGAACACGTATACGCCACGCAGTTCCACCCTGAAGGTGACGCGGAGGAATTCATATTGCGGATCGACACCTACCGGAATCACGGTTACTTCGAACCGCAGGAAGCGGATGAGCTGAAAAAGAGAGTCCGCCTGAAACCCACCCCGTACGCCCAGGAAATACTCAGGCGGTTTGTCGCAAGCTATTACGGAATCGTTGTCTAGCGGTCTTGTAACGTCACTAACTGTCACCAGTAAAAAAGGGTCCGGACACACAGGCCATGAAATGGTTCCGACCCTTTTTTCGGCCACGAGCCTTTTACTTCTTGAACAACTGCTCCATCTGCTTGCGCAACTCGTCTTCGGAGCTGGAGGCTTCCCCAGAAGTCCCGTCGCCGAACAAGGCATCCAGCTGACGGTGTGAGTCGGCTGCCTGATCCGACGGACCGGCACAGACTTGCGGATTGACCTGAAAATAGCCACAGAAATTGGCGCGCTGTTTGTCAGAGACGTTTTCTGCAACCGGTTCCCGGCACTGCTGCGACACCGAAGTATCAAAATACACACACATCCGGCACACGTGCAGCTGCGCCCGGCAGTGCGGGCACTCCTCGTGGCGCGCCAGGGGCAACAGCAGTTCCTGCAACGGACCTCCACACTTCCAGCATGTAGTTGACTCAGACATTGAACGCTCCAGGCACAAATTAACTAAACGGGGTCAGATCCCAATGACACTTACTTAAGGAACCTCTGATGTGTCGTCATTGCGAGGAACAAAGTGACGAAGCAATCTGTAACTCGTTGATTCACTGGTTACGAGATTGCTTCGCTTCGCTCGCAATGACGGGCTACATGAATTAATCAGAGGTCCCTTAAGCTGCATCATCAATATAAACATACAATTAGCCACGGAAGCACACGGAAAACCACGGAAGAAAAAATGCCTTACTGAAAATATTTCCGTGTTTTTCCGTGTGCTTCCGTGGCAGAGTTCTTTAGTAAGTGCCATTCGGCTTAGATCCCAATTTCTCCTACATATTAGCGGAAATTGGCATCTGACCCGAATAGTTCTCAGCAGCAGCCCTCATGGCAATCCACCCGTCACGTCCCATTCCTGTCATTCCATTACGCTGTCTGACAGCGTATAAAGCGCCCATGAAAGTACCTGAACGATTGAAACCACTGGTCGAAGACGGCCTGATCGACGAGATTCTCACCCAGTTGATGAGCGGCAAGGAAGCACAGGTCTATGTGGTTCGCTGTGGCACAGAGATACGCTGCGCCAAGGTTTATAAAGCCGCCAACCAGCGCAGCTTCAAACAAGCCGTACAGTACCAGGAAGGGCGCAAGGTTAAAAACAGCCGCCAGGCCCGCGCCATGGGTAAACGCAGCCGTTACGGACAAAGAGAATCAGAACAGGCCTGGGTCAGCGCGGAAGTCGATGCGCTCTATTGTCTGGCCGCTGCCGGTGTACGCGTGCCCACGCCCTATTGCTTTGTTGATGGCGTACTGTTGATGGAACTGGTCACCGACGTCGACGGCATCGCCGCGCCGAGGCTCAATGACGTGACCCTGAGCAGCACGCAGGCACGCGAGTATCACCAGCGAATTATTGCAGAAATAGTGCGCATGCTCTGCGCGGGTCTTGTCCATGGTGACTTATCGCCGTTCAACGTATTAGTTGATAAGGAAGGACCCGTCATTATCGATCTTCCACAAGCGGTCAATGCCGCTGGCAATAACAGCGCGGGCATGATGCTGGAGCGGGATGTTGACAATATGGCCATTTATTTCGGCCGTTTTGCCCCGGAGTTACTGAAAACCGACTACGGCAAGGAGATCTGGGGACTGTATGAAGGCGGCAAGCTCCAGCACGACACACCACTTAGCGGGCACTTTGCGCGCAGCACGGTGGATGTCGATGTGGCAGAGGTCCTGCAGGTGATTGACGACGCCCGCGAACAGGAAGCCGAACGGCGTCAACGGGAACTGGCTGCACGTGAAGACTAACTCAACGGGGTCAGATCCCAATTTCTCCTAATATTAGCGGAAATTGGGATCTGACCCGAATGGTGCATTAACGTTAAGTCAGAACATGCAACCCACAAGCTACTTACGAAGCGAATATTTGGAATCGCTCGTAACGTCGAGCTAATCGCTCCGGGTCTGGCCGCATAGCCATACTGCTAGGCAGTATTATTTTCTGGCGATGCACTTCCTTTAAGCCATGCTGTAGCATCGGCCCATCCGTTTCTTCCATTAGGTCATGGCGGACTTCAACAACGAAATCAGGCCGTATTCCAATAAATTGATTATCAAATGCCGCATGATGGAGCTTACAAAGAGACAGCCCATTGGGAACAACAGGCTCCCCGTCCGGGTCGGAGTCGGGAATGATATGTGCGGCATCAAGCAATTCTTCATGTCTTAGTCGACATAGGGCGCATTGTGAGTGATAGGCCGCCAGGACACGCTCACGAAAAGCACGCTGGTGTAATCTGACACGAAGCGCTGAGGTGATATAACCCCGCCTGACTTCCGGAGCAGGATCAGGCACAAGCTCACCAGCCAATCGACGCTCCCACATATTCACTGACAGCGCATCATCCATTGCGACGGTAAAGGTTAGCTGCCCCGGATTATCACCAACGATATACACGGGCCAGACAGCCACATACTTCCCGGGCATTACGCCATGGAAATAAACCAACGGAATGCGCTGCTGCATTGCATATCGCAGCCCGACATTATCAGGGTGTCCTGGATCAATTCCGCGGTAACGGTAGCTTAAGAGTTGATCTGCGCCAAAGGCATCATCATAGGGACTATTGGGCGACGTGGTGATTGAAATGGGCCCATCATTCAAAATAGCGGGTTTGAATATTCCCTTCGGACCAACCAGCGGTACACGTTTACCTTGATAATTCAGGCCCTGATGGAGGATAGCTCGAGGCAGCACATCTCCATGCAACTCGACTTGTTCAGCGAGCCAGTCGAACACAGCATGGCGGATGTGTGCATCGCTCACTTGATAGCTTCTCGATATTTAAATCGATACTGGTTCAGCACCCAAATTCTCCAGTGAGTAAAGGAGTCCGCGTAAAAGGGGCGGCACCCTAATTAGCACCCTGGCATTTATTGATTATAAAGGGGACGGAGGCGTTTATGGGTTTAATCATTTGATATTTCATATTCGCTTACCGCGATAAATTGATATTTACAGGCCTGATTCAAACACTGGTGTGTTTGCGTGCCATCGTCTTCAACCTCAAACGAGGTTCTTACTCCACACAAACCGCAAGTCGTCGGTTGATCACCCAAAATATAACATTCTAAATCAGTATTAAGGGTAGCCACGTTTAATCCCTATACTTCCGCTCAAAAACGACGTCCCGATGGAATTGCATATATTCCTGATGATCGTCCATAATTTTCAGATGCATATCATGGTTTATACCAAGCCTACTCGCCTCTTCTAAATGCTCAGAAACAATTATATTTCCCGC
>Ga0210101_1000256_pt1 | contig 19071 bp, 1 predicted proteins | sample Muzzi_PWC_D1_FD_185534 | JGI IMG/M metagenome (GOLD analysis project Ga0210101, IMG submission 185534) | Wetland microbial communities from San Francisco Bay, California, USA, that impact long-term carbon sequestration - Muzzi_PWC_D1 (SPAdes) | ecosystem: Environmental > Aquatic > Marine >... | reverse complement strand
GCATCAGCAATACGACCCATGCCTCGGTTCTCGGTGACGTGACTGCCGATGGTGACGTTTTCATCGAAGCCACGGACGATACCAGCGTATTGATGATCAGCGGCGGCCTCGGCGCCGGTTTTGTCGGCGCGGGCGCGTCGGTCGGCGTCACCGTGATCAACAAGGACACCCAGGCGTTTGTCGGTGATGGTGCTAATATCAATGCCCATGGCGCCGGCATCGGCAGTATCAGCGCACTGGACGGCAGCCTCACCGGTGGTGATGATGCGGATGGATTCGACACCGCTTCCCGTAACGGCCTGATAGTACAGGCCAAGTCCAGCGAAGACCTGATCCATATCGGCGTGGCGGCCGGTTTCGGTTTCGTCGGCGTGTCCGGTGCGGTGACCGTCAGTGTCATCAATTCGGATACCCAGGCCTGGATAGGTGATGCAGATATTAATCTCAACAAGTTTGAGTTTGACAGGGCCAGCGATGTCAATCTGGCTAATGACAAGATTGATCTGGGCGGCTCCACCGGACTCAGTACCGGTGATAGCGTCACCTACTTTAAGGGGACTTCCAATAGCGCGATCGGCGGCCTGACGGATGGGGTGGTCTATTATGTGCGTGACAACGGTGACGGCACGTTCAGCTTCTATGACACCGGGGCCCATGCGCTGGCAGGTGGGGCAAACGGGCGTGCAAACCTTACAAGCACGGGTAGTGGAACAGGGCATATGTTCGCTACCAACCCCGACGCTGATGCCCAGCAGGGTGTCTATGTCAATGCCGCCAATGAATTCAGGGCGACCACCTTTGCCGGCGCCATCGCCGGCGGCTTCGTCGGTGTCGGAGCGGCCGTTGATGTCGGTGTTCTGAACAACAATATCAGCGCCCAGATCCGCAGCGGCGCTAATGTTATGGCCAGGGACAACATCGAGGTCAATGCCCTCGGTATCAAGGAAGTCGACGGTTACGTTATTGCCGGTGCCGGTGGCGTGGTCGGTGTAGCCGGTGCGGTATCGGTGTGGTCGATTGGTTCGCCATTATCCGAGAATTACTCCGACAACAACGAGGATGGCTCGCAAAAAGACAGCGCCAATGCCCTGGAAAACGAGGATGGAACCCAGACCGCTGATGCCGATGCTGCTCAGCAGGGTGAGAATGCATCGGACGAGGTCAGTGGCCAGCTGAACGGAGCATTCGGCGAAACACCGCCGGATGATCCGGAGGCCAACAAGAGCAGCGACGGCCGCCTGGCCGGTATCGTCAATGATGGTGCAAACAGACTCAGCACCTCGGACAGGCCAACGGCCGCCAGCGTGGCCGCAGCACTGGCGGCTACTCCACCGCCGACCCAGGGCACCTCTGCGATTATTTCAAGCAATACGAATACAACCAGTACTGACAGCGGCATCAGCGTCAATGCTATCGAGGACCTGAACCTCAATATCATCGCCGGCGGCGCGGCCGTGGGTGTGGTCGGTGCCGGTGCCGGTATCAGTGTCGTCAGCATCGGCTCCAACTCCACGGCTACGGCTGGTGGCACCATGAGCGCCGATGGCACATTGAAGGTCAGCAGTGCTCTCGACGAAGACGTAACCGTGCTCGCACTGGCCGGCGGCGGCGGTCTAATCGGCCTGGGTGCCGCGGTTGCGGTGGTCAACGATGCCAGTGCCTCGAGCGCGGGCATTTCAAACGGGGCAACGATCCTCAAGGCAGGCGCTATCGATATCGATGCCATTACGGACCAGACATTCGATGTCACAACGCCTACCGTTACCGTTGGTGCCGGTGCTATCGGTGCTTCTTTCACCAAACTCTCGGTGGACAACTCATCGCCTGACGTAGACGAAACCTGGGCTTACGTCGGCGACAACGTACAAGTCGGTCAGAGCGTCTACAATGTCGGCAGCCTCGATGTCGATGCCACATCGACCATCGATGCGAGCGGAACAGCTTTCGGAATCAGTGTCGGCGCAATTGCCGGCAGTATTAACTTCTCGCTGATTGATGTTGCCCCATCGGTCAGGGCGGAGATTGGCCAGAATGCCGACATTGATACCACCGGTTTTGTCACCGTGGATGCACAGTCGCATATGAAGTCAGAGGCCGAAGTGGTCGGTTTCTCCGGTGGCGCCGGGGCGCTGGCAGGATCATTTGCATTCGCCATGTTGACGCCATCCATATCAACATCGCTGGGCAGCAATTCCAATATTACCACCGAGAGCGGCCAGGTACGTTTCCGTGCCCGCCATAACGTTGGTGATCCGACCGGTGCCAAGGCTACGGCGCTTGCCGGTTCGGGCGGTGCCCTGATCGGTATTTCCGGCGCGGTGGCTTCATCCGATGCTGATGCAACAGTCGAGACTACGGTCAGCGGTAACATTTATTCCACTGACGGTGACGTTACCGTTGCCGGCGAATCAGTCAACAAGAGTGAAGCCATAGCGGCCGGTGTCGGTCTGGGTACCGTAGGCGTCGGTTTGAGTATTACCGATGCCCATGCAGGCGGTAGCGTCAATGTACACTCTGACGGTACCGTTTCTGCGCAGTCATTGACCGTGAAGGCCGACGCGACCCATATCGCCGATGCTGAAACCTACGCGCTGGCCGGAGGCCTGATCGCGGTGGGTATCAATTACGCGGCCGCCGATATCGATGGAACCGCTGAAGCTCATATCGGTTCCGGTGCTTCTGTGACGACGGAAGATGATGTCCTGGTCCAGGCTACGGCGACCAATGATGGAACAGCGACCGGTCATAGTGTGACAGTGGCCGGTATCGCAATTGGCGGCATGGTCACCACGGTCGATATCGGTGCCGGAGCCGGTATCGATGAGGTTGTGGCATCCGTTGACAATGGCGCCCATATTCACGATGCCCGTTTTGTCACCGTGAAGGCAGTCAGTGACAGTGAGGGTTATGCCTTTGGTGAATCCGCCGGTGGCGGACTTCTCTCTGTGACCGGTTCGGATGCCGACACAGACAGCGATCAAAGCACGCGGGTGAACATCGGCGCCAATGCGGAGATCAACGCTATTACGGTCAATATGGAATCGGTCAACACGGTGAAACTCGATACCCGATCCGATTCCCTGTCCATCGGCCTGGCTACTGGCGGTGGCGCGCTGGCCAGCAATACGGCGACCGGTGATTCCCGGATCAACATCGGTGCCAATGCCGAAGTGACAGCGATTAATATCGCGGCCAGCGCCAAGAACATTTTTGAAAAGGATCATTACTCTATCAGTCTGGAGTCGGCTACAGCCGCGGTTGGCAGCATTTCGGTCTTGTTAAGCAATACCAATGTTGGTTCGGATAGCGATCCGTTCGAAGCCAAAGTCAGTGTCGCTGATGGCGCCAAGCTGCTGTCGGTGGGCAACAATGCCGATCCCGGCCTGTTACGTCTTGAAGCCTTCACCGATGTCGTTGCTATCGACAAGGTTGAAACGGAAGCCTACGGTATTGTCGGTGTGACGCTCGGCAAATCGGATGTGGAAATCGATTCGAAATCCACCATCGATGTCCAGGGGGGTACGATCAAGAGTAATGCCGGCGACGTCAACCTGGCTACGCGTACCAACGCCTATGCCCGTACCGACACCAACTCAACGATAGCAGTTGCACTGACCGGCGCCGGCGGTTCGATCAGCCTGACTGATATCGATACCACCAATGACATCACGCTGAACAATGCTACCGTCAAGGGCAGCGATGTCTATTTCTTCGCCGGACGCGACGCCGGTGGACAGGTCAATATCACCGATGCCTATGCCAACGCCAATGTCCAGACCTATTCATTATTACCGGCAATTGGTGTTCCCGTAGCCGATGTATGGATTGCAGAGCACAACGATATCTCGGTTGGGGGTAATTCTAACGTCACTTCGTTACAGAACATCACCATGCGCACGATCGAGGGCATCGGTGGCGATGAGCGCGGCCACGAAAGCGGTGACGTATTGTCATTGTCGTTGCTGCCTTATGGTGTTTCTGTCAGCGAGAATCCGAGCACTCACAGTTACAATACCGTCTATGTAGGTCCTTCGGCCAAGGTCGAGGCGGGTGTTAATAACCAGGCGCTGTTCTACATCGAGCCGTTGACCTTAAGCGGTGGTAACTACAACGTGCCGGATGCACCGTTGGATTCGGCGCAGCGTGCCGAATTGATGGCAGGCAATTCGGTAGCACTGACCGGGTCGCAGAAGACCGGTCTGGGCCTCGATCCTGATATCGCCTATGAATTCGCGCCGCTCAATCTGGATGCTATCCCATTCAGTATCAGCACCGGTACGGTCGTGCAGGTTGCTGGTTCCCATACGGGTGGCGGCACTATAGGTGATTTTTACCAGTGGAAACTGCAATCCGACAGCACTACCGATATCATCCTTGAAGATGAAAATTTTGCTGATGGCAACCGCTGGATACACCTGGGCACTGACGGCGGCGGCAATCCGATTGCACTCAATGGGGATGGTGATCCGATTACCGACCCGGATGCGATCACGATCTATCAGAGCAATGCAACGGATACGATACGTAGCTCATTGCTCAACAAGTTTTATGTGATTAAACCACAGGAAATCGATGCACCCACCATCGTTTATAAAAACCTTGGCAACGTACTGCTCGAGCAGCGTGACAAGGTTCTGGGATGGATTGCCAGTCATGGTTCCGATGCCGATGCGGTGGCCCGCTACCAGGTTCAGCTTGACTTGATCGATGAGGCACTGGATGAACTGGGTCTGTTGGAAGATGCCGATCCAGGTACGCCGGGTATTCAGATTTCCATCAAGCGTGAACTTGATATCCTGTTCGTCGATCTGCCCGATATCTATGCCGCACCGGGTTCGGTATTTATCGAGGCTGATTCACTGTCGCCATCGATTAATCCTGGCAGCAATGTGCTGGCTCATGCCGGCGCCGCGATCGATATCGTCAACAATTCACCTTTCACGATGAACGTTCACGACGCGGTGATTCGTGATTCCAAGGTGGTTACCAATGATAATGGCGAGTACACGGTACTAAATCCGGGTAATGTTTATTTTAATAACGACTCTATAACCGGTGTTGGCGAGAACCTTGATGCGAAAGAAATCCATATCAAGCAGGAACAACTCGCGGGTACCTACGACCTGGGTAGCCTGCCGGCTTCCGGATTCGACCAGGACCTCTATATCGTCGGTGATGTCATCAACGAGACCGGACTGGTCAAGATCGATAACTTCGAAGGCAGTATCACGGTTTCCGGTGAGATTCGAGGTAACCCGGTTGAAATCTATGCATTGAAGGACTTTACCCTGAACAGTGACGACTGGTTCCATACCGGCAAGGATCCTCGCCAGTGGCTCAGTGGTTACGATGCCCTGCAGGCACTGGTCTTCAATGAGCCTGGTAACTATGATTCAGTGTCTTACCTCAATGCCTCAGATGTGCCGGGTAACCTGCAGTCAGATATCGATGCACCGGGCGCCAAGATCCTCGCGCAGGGAACGATTGCGATTACCGCCCGTTTCCTCGATATCAATGGCCTGATCCAGAGTGGCGCACAGAATGTCGAGCTGCATATCGACGAAAACTTCGTACCCGATGCCACCGGTTCGTTGACTGATACACATGGCGATCCGGCAGCAGGTGTGAGTTTCGGTAGCGAAGAGGTTCCGGTCAATGCCTATTTCGATGTGGTGCAGAACGCCATCGTGGTCAGGAACCTGGTGCCTGAAGGCGGACGGGTCATACTGGCCGGCCAGATCCTCAGCACCGGCAACGGTGAGGTCAGGGTTGCCCACGGTTATGCCAATGTCGATATCACCAATACCAGTGACTATGACCTGATCGTCAACCGTATCGATACCACCAAGAACCGTGAAGGCAAGATCACCATCATCGATACCGCCCGCATCGGTACCGGCGCACTTGATGCCAAGATTGATTACACCGTCGATGCCGGTGGTGTACTGGTCGAGAAGTACAGCGGCGTGCTGGTCGAGGCGGTCAGTGGAGATGACAACTACAGCACGATCGATTATACCCAGACATATAGTGATGTTGATGAAACACCTGGTGATATTCAGTACCTGCCCCGTGCCGGCCTGCACTATGTCTGGACCATGGGTCAGTCGCTGGTAGAAACCACGATCACCAAGTACGAGAAGAATACCTTCAACCTGTTTGGTGGCAATACCGGTTTCGAAGACTGGATTTCCAGTGATGACTCCTACAAGTGGAAGAAATACGAATTTACCGATCCACGGCCATTGCTGGAATCCGAAGCACTGGCTATCGAATCTGAGCCGCCCGATTCGGGCCTCGACAATCCGGGCTTTACTGATGGGGACGCCTACGGTATCTCATACCTGCGTATTCTAGATACACTCGTCGATCTTGAGCAGGGAATCACTACGGTTTACAAGGTGGCTGAAGGTGGTGCCGGTGGCACGAATGGTCATTATTACCAGTTCACAGGAACCAACCGTGAAGGATATCTACCAGGCGAGGATTATACCTCGGGGGACTGGGATGACCTGGGTACGTCGGGGAGTGCCACCTACGACAGTGATTACGAGAATTCTACTTATAACGCACGCGAGTGGGAAACCGGTGGTGGCTGGTTGCGTACCAAGACCTATCACACCGAAATCACCCAGACACAGGGACAGAAGGACTACTATACCCATTCGCTGAAGGCGGATTACCCGATTGATATTTCCTTCGTAGGTAATGCTTCGTCCACGATCAATCTCAGTGCTACCAATAATCTGAAGATGCTGGGCAACGTGACCGTAGCCAATGGTGGCTCGATTACACTGAACTCCACCGATGGCTCGGTGCTCGGTGGTGATGCCGCGGCCATCTTCAATGATGCGCCTACGGTAACCGCAGGGCAGGACGTCTTGCTGGTTGTCGAGGGCGGAGTGGGCGTCCTGGATGTGGATGCCGGAGGCGACATCCAGATCGCCGGTGTGGCCGATGTTGCCGATAGCCCGTTGGCGCCAGGGCAGACGGCCAACACCAGTACGCTGACGCTTGGCCAGGTGGTCAGCAGCGGCGGTGATGTCACATTGATCGCCAAGGATGGTCTGCAAGCCGAAAACGGATCCTCGCTGGTACAGGGCAACCGGGTTGAACTCTCTGCCACCGGGGGCAGTATCCACGGCAGTACGTTGCGGATCGATTCCGGTATCCTCGGCGGCGGTGGTTTCTCGGCCATTGCGGATGGCGATATCGATGTCACCGAAATTTCCGGAGACCTCAGATTAATCCGGGCCAATGATTTCGACACCACCGCATCTGTGCAGTCTACGGGCGGTAATGTGATCTTGCGTACCGTATCCGGTTCGATTCTCGACGCCACCTACGAACTGACCGTGCTCGCTAACGACGATCCTATTACGCCACAACAGCAAAGAATGATCGACCAGTTGAACGGCGTCATTCCAATCGAGACATACTATGCCGAATCGGTGGCTACGCCGTATGATGACATGGGCACTATCGTGCTTGATCTGGGGCTGGATAACACGCTCACAGACGAACAGGAGGTTAAATACGCTTACGATATCACCACCGGCAAGTCGATCGATGGCCTGGACCATGGTCAAACCTATTTCCTGATCGATCGCGGCGACGGCTACTTTGATCTGGCAGAGACTCTGTCGGATGCCCAGGACGATATTGCAATAACCCTCGGTGTGGATAACGTTGATGACGAAGATGGCGTCATCGGTATCGGTCATCGCCTGGTCGCCGTGGATGCGACCGGGATCTACGATACCGATCCGCTGAACGATATCTCGGCAGCCAATTTCCAGAATCCGATGTCACCGGGCCTGTACAGCGACCTGTTCCCGCATGCCGAGTTCCTCGGCCTGGATCCGATACAGTCGGCGCCTGAAATCATGAACGTTATCGGCAACAATATCACGTTGATTGCCAAAGACGGCACTGGCTCGATCGGACGTAGTGGAGACCCACAGGCGATCTCGCTGGCGGGTGGTTTTGACGGACTCGGTTCCAGTGAACAGAACGTGTTGGCGACTGCCAATGAGAGCGATGTCTATGGCCGCCAGTATGCCACTTACCTGTATGTTGGTACCGATGGTGCGGATGGTTCCAATCTGAAGAATCAGGATTTCAGTGATACTGGTAACTGGCAAAAACTGACCTACTTCGCTACCGGCGCAGACAAGTCTTCAACTATCAACCATCTAACCTCTACAGACGATTACATCCTGGTTGAGTTCAATAATGGTAGTTATGGCCTCTATCAGTACGTAAAACCCGCCGCCACCGATGATTCGCTGGACCTGGCCGCGGAAAACTATTTTGACACGTCACGCTGGACCGAGATTATTGCCCAACGCGCCACCGACGACACCGGATCAAATCCACTGCAGCATAATGTCACTCTGGTACTGAACAAGTTCGAGCTGGAGCGTGTGGCCCTGCAATTGCAGGATGACGTTGACGTGCAGCTTGCTGCATCGGAAATCATAGCCGAGGCTGATGGCAGCATCGCACTGGAGTCACCGGATGACCTGTCTATCAACAGGGTGCGGGCTACCGGTGATGTGCTGCTCAAGGCTGCTGGCGATATCACCGATTCCTATAGCAACGGATTTGCCGCCATCGGTGCCTTCGGTGATCTGACGCTGGTGACCAATGGCCTGATTCGCGGCGATGGTGCCCATACCGGTGATCCGCTGCGCATCGCACTGTCCAGCCAGAGTATGCTGTTTGCCAATGCCGCCGGCGATATTGACCTGCAGCAGGTCAATACTGATGACCTCAATATTGACGGCATACACAAGTCAATCGACGATCTTTATGTCGCTCGTGTCAATACACCTCAACATGTGGATATTGAGGTAACGGAAGGTAACATGACCGTAGAGCGTGTCGATGCCACGCTCGGGGGTAACCTGGTTGCAGAAGGTTCGATCTATGATGCCTTTGCCGATGACGCCACTGGACCCATCGTTAACGTCGAAGTCGGCGATTTATACCTTGATGCAGGCACCAATGTCGGTACCGCCAGTAACTTCTTCGATGTTCAGGTGGGTGGTGACCTGTCCGGTGTTGTCGGCCAGGATGCCTTCATCAACAGCCCGGTCGAACTGAACATCACGACCTTTATCTCCAATAACAGTGATGTCACGCTGACTGTCAATGGTGATACCAACATCGGACTGATCCAGGCGCGTAGTGGAACGGTCGATATTTATACCACGGGCTCGATCGTGGATCGCAATGATGATGCCGTAGCCAACATCCAGGCCAGACATCTCGACCTGATTGCGGATAGCGGTACCATCGGCACTGTGACCAATCCATTCGATATCAATTCCTCTTACTACAGCAAGGGTTATGTCAACGCCGAGGCCGAGCAGAAGGTTTACCTGATCGAAACTGTCGGTGCCCTGCACGCGGGCATTATCACCTCGCGTAACGATGATGTCTGGCTGAAGACGCTTAACGGTTCGATTCTCGATTACTTTGACGATAATGCCAACAACATCAGCGGTATCAATATCAACCTCGAGGCCAATGGTGGCGATATCGGTGAAGAGTTCGATGCAGTCGAAATCGATTCATCCTATCCGGCACAGGGCTGGTTGAACGCAACTGCGCTTGGCAGCGATATCGACATCGCTGAAACCAGCGGTGCGCTGTATGTCGGCAATGTGTACTCGGATAACGGTAACATTCGCCTATCGGTACGCGACACCGCCGCGAGTGGCGAAGACCTGATCATGGATAACGATGCCGTGATCGATACGAACGCGCTTAATGGTTACGTGCTGCTGCGCGTTGGCGATGATGTGTTGATGGAAGAGGGCGCGTCGATCAGTGCCAATGACCATATCACTATCAAGGGCGATACCGACGATCTTGGTACCACTGCTGCCGATCCGGGCGTCGGAACCAATATGAGCATCTTCGGCTCGCTGAGCTCGACATTGATCGAAATTTTCGGCCTTGATGATGCCGACACGATCCTGTTTACACCGGTGGCACTGGCGGGCCATGTCAATATCTGGGGCGGAAATGACGACGATGTAGTCACGCTGGATAAACTGCCGAATCTCGATCTTGGCGATAAATACAGTGGCCCGACCAGCGACCCCACCAACCTGGTTACCGGTCGTAACTTCGGTGAACGGGATACCGTGAATGTCGACGGTGAAGCAGGCGTCGACCGCACCCTGGTCATCATCTCCGGTGATGCCGATTACATCGTCAATGTTACTGACAGCGGTGCGCCGGATGACGGGGCTGACCGCCTGACCATCGAGGGTACCCGCAATGACGTCGTCGATGCACCCGACGATGTATTCCTGTTACGCCGTGATTTCCTGGTTCGCCTGCAGAATCCGGTCAGGGATGTTGATGATGGCTCGTTCAGTTTCGACGAATTCTACGAACGCATCAATTACGATGAATCCATCAATGGTCGCCTGACCGTCGAGGGACAGGAAGGCGAGGATTACTTCTACGTCGACAACAACAGTTCGATTACCACGCTGGATGGTGGCCCGGGTGCGGACTTCTTCCAGTTCGGTCAGGTTTTCGGTGCCGAACGTGAGTCAGACAGCGCTCCACCACGGGTGTCGGTAGGTGATGAGGTCCAGACCGTTGAAACCACGCTGGGATTCCTGTCGCAGGGTATTACCTTCCCGACTACGGTATACGGTGGTGATGGCGATGACAGGATGAGTGTCTACAGTAACAAGGCACTGTTAAAACTGTTTGGTGAGGATGGTAACGATGAATTCGTCGTACGCGCCTTCCTGCTCGTCGGTAGCGATGAGCTCGCCAGCACCGATACCGAGGTCAACGGCGGCGATGGTGATGATACGGTTGAATACAACATCAACGCGCCGGTCAGTATCGACGGTGGCGCTGGTGCCGACACCGTGGTCATCATCGGTACCGAGGCCGACGACAACTTCGTCATTACCAAGGACGGCGTGCAGGGCGCCGGCCTCAACGTCGATTTTAGCTTCATCGAGAAACTCGAAGTCGACGGCATGGAAGGCGATGACCACTTCTATGTCCTGAGCACCAGCCAGAAACTGGTGACCACCGTCATCGGCGGGCTTGGCAGCGATACCATCGATGTCGGCGGTGATGTCACCGATGATATTGTGGCGCTGTCGGTCGAAGGTACCAGTGGCTTCATCAATCACAGCCTTGCCAGTGACGACCCTGATTTCGACGGTGTCTTTGCTGAAGGAGTGCAACTGAATGTGGCCGGCGACAATACCGGAACGGTGATTATCAACGAGTCAGGTGGCAACACGATCCTGGCCGAGGATTCCGGCACGGATAGCTATACCTTGCGCCTGGCGGTACCGCCACCAGTGGGTCAGCCGGTCTATATCACCGTGTCCGCCGCGCTTGCCAACTTCAAGGATCGTCACCTGCCGGATCCCGGAAAATCGGTCAGGCTTTCCAAGGATGGCGGTACGACTTACCACGAAGCCCTGGTCCTTGTATTTGACGATGTTAACTACAATGTTGCCCAGACCATTCAGATACAGGCGGAAGCCGACCTGGCGCAAGAGGGCGAACGAACCGTGGTCATCAGCCATTCTTCTTATAGCGAAGCCGAGGCGTTCGATAACCTTGCCATCGCCAATGTCGAGGTCAGGTTGATCGATAACGACAAGCCGGGTCTGGTCATCAACGAAACCGGTACCGACACCGAGGTACTTGAAGATGGAGCGACTGATGATTACACCATTGCACTGACCCGTACGCCGGATCCGTTGGAAACCGTAACCGTTACCCTGACTGTCGATCCGGACCAGGTTACGTTATCTGATCCTTCTGCGACAGGTCGTTTCACCGCAACCGGCACGCCGGGTGTATACGAACTGACCTTCGATGACAGCAACTGGAACAGCCCGTTCACCGTCGAAGCGTCCGGTACCCATGACGATATCCCTGAAAACTCCTTGCTGCGTACGGTCGATCACCAGATTTCAACGACTGGCGGTGTTTACGATGGTGCCGGTGGTGAATACGAGGTCGATGTCATCGTGCGCGATAACGATGCCGGCGGCCTGATCGTCACCGAAAGCGATGATTCGACACTGGTATCCCTGGGTGATCCGGATGATCCGGGTGACGATGTCACCGATACCTATACGCTGCAGTTGACCAGGGCACCGACCGATCCGGTTACGGTCAGCATTCTGAGTGACGGTAAGACTCTGGTGTCGGCGGATAGCGACCCGCTTGCTCGGTTCGATGACTCCGGCGATGTACCTACCGTGACATTTGATGATACCAACTGGAACATTCCGTTCACTGTCCTGGTGGAAGCCAATCCGGATGCAGAGCCTGAGCAAGGTCAGCCGGTCCAGGTATTCCCGGCGCAGCCGCACAATACCAGCCAGATAGCCGGCCCGCTGATCGTCGAAGGGAGCCTGATCCCGGGCAAGGATCGTTCCATCAAGCCGGCAGTCATGTTGCCGACGGAAACGGACGCTCCGCTGCCGGTACTCGATATCGAGATCGACGAAACCGAGCAGGTCGATACGCTGAATGTCTATAACGATGGCAGCATCACCAATGATGATGGCATCCACCGCCTGGCCGATGACTATACTCAGGGTGGCCTCGAAGCGATTTACGAGGTCGATGAGGACAGCTTCGGTACCCCGGATAGCCTCTACCTTCTGTCCGAGTTCGGCTTTATCGGCGGCCTGCAGATGGGCGAGGGCCTGAGCCAGTACCTCGATGTCGATTTCGGCCCCGGCGGTTTCCCTGATATCCGTAGCTTCGAACGTGGTATCACCTATCACGGTCTCGAGGTAGCCGATATCATGCTGGGTCAGGGCGGGGATACTTTCCTGGTCGAAGCAACCGTAACGGCAGCCCAGCTCGATGTAGCCAACGAAGTCCGTACTGAAGTCATCGAAGGCACGATCACCGTCGTACAGGGTGGCGGCGGTGACGATACGATTACCGTTACCGGCGGTGGCGGCGCGGTAGCACCACTGGTGGTCCTTGGCGATACCACCCAGGATGGTGCCTTCTACAATTCGACTACCCTCGAGTTGACCAACTATCTCAACGGCCTGACCGAGATCGTGCCGCTGGCGCGTGAATTTAATAACCCGGGTGATGACACCATCGATGCCAGCGCATCCAGTGATTTCCTGACCATTTATGGCGGTGAAGGTGACGATACGATACATGGCAGCCAGACCGGTGACCATATCGCCGGTGGTTCGGGCAGCGACACCATTTATGGTGAAGGCGGCGACGACCATATCTACGGCGATGCCGGTTTCAACCTGGATCTGACCCAGCGGCTCGAGGTCGCCACGAATAGCGAGAGCCAGGTGCTGATCGTCGTCAATAACGACACTGCGACCGAACCTACAAAAGATGAACTGGCCCCGGGTAACGACACCATCTATGGTGACGGCGGTAGCGATATCATCTTTGGTGACTACGGCGTCATTACCCAGACCGATTTCACCCAGCGCATTACCACGGTCGACAATGTCGAAATCATCGATAGCGTCAATCCGGGCAGCGGTGGCGACGATACCATCAACGGCAATGCCGGCATTGATCGTATCCTGGGTGGTTTTGGCCTGGATACCATCCACGGTGATGAAGACACCGATATCATTATCGGCGACAGTGGCATCCTGAATTATGTGCTGGATGGCGACCTGGCTACGCTGGATGATGTGGTTTCCACCGAGCCGGCTACCGGCAGTAACGATACGATAACCGGTGATGCGGCCAATGACCTGATTATCGGTGGTGCGGCAGACGATAGTATCTACGGTAATAGTGGCGAAGACATCATTTTCGGCGACAATGCCCATATGGTATTTGTCGGTGGTGCCATTTCGTTTGCCGAAAGTAGGGCAACGGCCATCGGCGGCAGCGATACCATCGAAGGTAACGATAATGACGACGTTATTGTCGGCGGTGCCGCGGGCGATACGATTTCAGGTAATGCCGGTGACGATATCGTGTTTGGCGACAATGCCGAAATCGATTTCGGTTCGGTGGATCGCATTGCAACCACATCGAATACCATCGGTGGATCCGATATTTTACACGGTAACGATGGTCAGGATGTGCTGGCCGGCGGTGCCTACGGTGACCGCATCGATGGCGGCAGCGACGAAGACCTGATCTTCGGCGACAATGTGGTGCTTGACCGGACGATCGGTTCGGAAACCAATCCACGCTACCGTGAGCTCAGTGGCGGCCTGATCTATGACAATGGTGTTGGTACCGGTTCGCCCGACCGCTCGCTGGTGACCAGTGCCGAACAGGCTGTGCCGGGCGGTGCCGCGGTCTGGGAGGACTTCGATATCACCCTGCTGGATCACAGCGATACTGCCCAGACTGCTGGCCTCAGTAATTTTGGTGACGACTATATCGCCGGTGGTGCGGATGACGACCAGATCTTTGGTCAGCTAGGCGATGACATTATCCAGGGCGACGGTACCATCGATCTGGCTGAGGATGCGGATGCGTTCCGTGACGTTGACGGAACCCTGGTAGTCCATGCATCGGTCGAGGATGTAACTGACGGTGATGATTACATCGAGGGTAACGGCGGTGACGATGTCATTTTCGGCAACCTCGGTCAGGACGATATCATCGGCGGCAGCTCCGAGCAGTTCAGCCTGCTCACTGAAGATGCGCGGCCTGATGGTTCAGACCTGATCTTTGGTGGAGCCGGTACCGATATCGCCCGCAATGACCCGGGTGATGATAGCCACGGTCGCGATGCGGACATGATCCTTGGTGACAACGGCAACATCTTCCGCCTGCTTGACGTGGGTGGCACGCCATTGAGCTTCAACTACGATGATGGCTATGGCGAACAGATCGTCGTCCGCGCAGCAGAGTTGCTTGATTACACCCCGGGCGGCCCCGACTGGGATCCGGCCCTGATCGATAACGGTACCGGTGACGAGATACACGGTGAATCCGGCGATGACTTTGTCTACGGCATGACCGGCAATGATGTTATGTTTGGTGAAGGTGAGGATGATAACCTGATCGGCGGCTGGGGTCATGACTGGATATCCGGCGGCACCGGCCAGGATGGTGTGCTCGGTGACGATGGGCGAATTTTCACCAGCCGTAACGGCACCGCTGAACCACTGTATGGCATCGTGGCGACTACGGAGAGTTTCATTTCCACACCCGGCAATATTCAGCAGGCAAGCATTAATGTTACTGGTGATCTGAAAAAGTCGGTCGATCTGACGCCGTTCAATCCTGTAAATGGCGGCAATGAACTTTCAGATGCGCAATTCGCGGATGACATCATTTTTGGTGGGCTCGGCAGCGACTGGCTGCACGGTGGTTCGGGTGACGACGCGATATCGGGTGCCGAAGCGCTGCCCGAATTCTATGACAGGCCATTTAACCCGGGCGATGTATTGCGCTATAGCATGGTGACCGGTGAATTCGCCGAATACGATGAATTCGAGCCACGCCTCGAAATCTTCTACGGCACCGGCGCACCATTCGCGGAAGGCTCGCCGTTCATTCTCAATTTCGACCAGACTGAAGGTACGGATCAGGTCGATGGCACCTGGGGGACAGTGCAGAGCGACGGCAACGACGTCATCTTCGGTGATCTCGGCAACGACTGGCTGGTCGGTGGCACTGGACGTGACAATATGTATGGCGGCTGGGGTGATGACCTGCTGAATGCGGACGACGACCATAGCACCAACGGCGGCCTCAATGACGCTCCGGATACCCACCCGAGCTATGAGGACCGGGCCTACGGTGGCGCGGGTCGTGATCGCCTGATTGCGAATACCGGTGGTGATCGCCTGATCGACTGGGCCGGTGAGTTTAACAGCTATATCGTACCGTTTGCACCGTTTGGCCTGGGCACGGTTTCACGCACGTTGCAGCCACAGCTGGCTGAATTCCTCTATGCCCTGTCGGCCAGCGATGGCGCCGATTTCACTCGCGGTGGCGACACGGCACGCAACGGTGAGCCGGACGGTGAACTGGGCCTTGTACGCCAGCAGGATTTCGCATGGCGGGATCAGACCGGTGCGCCTGACGACCCGCAGCCGGGCAATATCCCGGGCGGTGCGCGCGACGTGCTGCGTTCGGCGAGTTTCGATGGAGCACAGGGTAGTACAGCAGGCACAGGCTTCTACGCAGACAGTGGTGTATTCCAGGCGAGCGGCGGCGAGCTGAGTGTTTCCGCCGAGTCGCTCGGTGGTGATGCAGTCGCGGTCTTCAACGTCGGTGATCAGCTGCCGCTATACTTCGAATTGCAGGCCTCGGTGAAGATGGATAAAGCCAACGGCGGATGGAAGGCCAATGCTTATATAATCTTTGATTATCAGAACGAGAATGACTTCAAATTTGTCGGTATCGATGATTCGATTAACAAGCTGGTCATGGGCCATCGCGATGCCAATGGCTGGCAGGTCGACACACAGGGTGTAGTTACCGGTGGTGTCAAGCCTGACAAGTGGTATAACCTGCTTGTTGCCATTAATGGCACGAACGTCACACTGGTCGTCGGCAACAAGGAAGTCTTCCAGCATACCTATGAACCGCGTGTTGTCGATGGTTATGCCTACGGCCTCAACTGGGGCCTGGTCGGTATGGGTTCAGATAATTCACGCGGCAGTTTTGATAATATCCGCGTGCAAATATTGCCACCGCAGGTAACCCTGGAAACTATTGAAGATTTCGACGATGGTGTGGCGGATCTGTTTACCGGCGAAAGTAGTGGTGCCTGGCAGGTCAATGCAGGGCGTTACGAGGTAACCCCGGTCGATGGTCCGGGCATTAAGATGATTGATCTAGGCCCGGATAATCTGAATTTCAATTCCTATCTTGAGTTGAGCGCCGATGTCAATACTGCCGACCAGGCAGGTATCATCTTCGATCGATATGGTGACGAAAGCTTTAAATACGTCTCAATAGACGTTGCCAGTCAACAATTGCTTATCGGGCACTATACGCAGAAATCGGGCTGGATTGTGGACGAAGCGGTCACGACGACGATCGTATCGAACACGGATTATACGCTCGGCCTCACCCTCAAGGGGACAACCGTCAGCGCCACATTGAACGCCGCGGGTAACGGTGGCTACCAGGCGATTGCCAGCCATGTATTTAATGCAGCTACGGTCGATGGCAACTTCGGTCTGTTTGCCAGGAATATCGCCAGTAGCTTCGACAATGTAGAGGTCAAGACCGATGACTCGTATTTTGTTGACGCCCTGGTTTCTGCTGCTGGTGAAGTAGTTGGTAGCGATTCCACGAATGTCCTGACGCCGGAAGAACTTTCCCCGATCGTCGGTCTTGCTGTGGAATACTGGCGTTTTACCGGCCGCGATGTATCGGCACTCGAGGGGCTTAAATTCGAAATCAAGGACCTGCCAGGTTCGTTACTGGGCTTCGTCGAGGATGATGTAGTGTATATCGATGCGGATGCTGCCGGGCATGGCTGGTTTGTAGATCCGACGCCGTTCAGTTCCGAGGAATTTGCCGTGGCGGCCGATGGCAGCCTGGTGGCAATTGCCGGGAGTGATGCGGAAGGACGAATCGATCTGCTGACTGCCGTTGTCCATGAAATGGGCCATGTGCTGGGTATTGAGCATGATGACACTGCCCTGATGGATCCCGGTCTCGATGTTGGCACCCGCGAAGCAGAGATATCATCTGAATCCCTGGCCGCGATAGAGGCTGTCAACAACCTCGATGAATACAACATTCTGGTCACAACGGAATTTGAATGGAATGAGCCGGTGATTGGTAGTACGGTCGATGCGAATTTACCTGGTTCAGTATTCAGTGATGGCATGTCTGCTGATAGTCTAATTGAAACCGGGCGGGTCGTTACCCTGGTCTTTGATGATGACAGTGGTGATTTTGTTGATGTCGACAATAGCGGTGAAAGCTCTGCTGGTATGTCTTCGCCAATGGGTGGGTCTGCTGACCAACTGGCTGCGGAAAGCGACTGGATTGTTTACTCGATACCAATCAGAGAGTATACAGCAATGGATTTATCCGATGATGAGCCAGCGGATGCCGGTACCTCGTTGATAATAGACTGGGATGCGGATACTGCGGACATTGAAAACCTCCTTCTCCCACCCTCAGTCCGGTCAGGTCTTGAGCACAGGGCGGCGGTATGGCCGTCATAAATCTGACGATTTTGCTTTATAAAGCCGGACAAAAGAGTACAATAGGCATACATTAGCCAAGTATTAGGAGGAGCCATGGCTCGTACTAAGGAATCGGCCTCTGAAGTAGAGCCGCTGCGAGAAACTGTATCCAGGGTGGAGTGGGACGATTCAAAGATGGATACCACCTACTCGAATGTGGCCAATGCGGCCAGTACCCGTGAAGAGGTAGCGTTACTCTTTGGTACCAACAAGTCCTGGACCGTCTCTGACGACAAGCCGGTCAAGGTTGAACTCACCAATCGTATTATTCTCAGTCCCTACGCCGCCAAGCGTTTCTGGAAACTCCTGGGGGGTGTGCTGGCGGAATACGAGTCAAGATTTGGCAAGCTTGATATAGAGACCCTCGAAAAGGGAGCCAAAAAATAAGGTGGTTTAGTAGCATTTCTTATGAGTAGTGGCGATCCCGGTAGTAATAAAAATTCCACCTTATCATCAGGCGATGCCGGTAGTGTCGCTTATCTCGATAAAGTTCTCTGGCATCAGTTTTCAGAAGCCGCAACAGTTGAGGAATTTGCACGCGCCTGGCTTACCCTTCAGGTCTCGATGATCCATGGCGTTAGCCGGGGCGTGGTAGTACTGGGTGCCGCAGACCGTGGTCCCTTCGCCCCGGCCGCTGTATGGCCTGAGTCTTCCGTGATGCCCGCCGCCCTGTCCCGTGCTGCCGAGTCGGCAATGACTGAGCGTCGTGGTATTGTTCATCGTCCTGCCGATGAAGATACAGCTTCTAACCGACCGAGCCAGTTGGCATATCCGCTGTTAGTCGACGGGCAAATGTACGGGGTGGTTGCCCTGGAATTCGCGGGCTGTAGTGAACGCGAATTACAGTCCATGATGCGACAGGTGCAATGGGGTTGTGGCC
>Ga0210101_1000255_pt1 | contig 19094 bp, 20 predicted proteins | sample Muzzi_PWC_D1_FD_185534 | JGI IMG/M metagenome (GOLD analysis project Ga0210101, IMG submission 185534) | Wetland microbial communities from San Francisco Bay, California, USA, that impact long-term carbon sequestration - Muzzi_PWC_D1 (SPAdes) | ecosystem: Environmental > Aquatic > Marine >... | reverse complement strand
AGCCGCTCAGCTCGCGCCAGGCCTCGATCCGCTCGTCCAGCTCGCGGATCGGGGTGAGCGAGTCGGTGCCGTGCTCGGCGTGCCAGCGGCGGCGCGAGAAGTTGTCGAGGACCGCGACCTCGTGCCCACGGGCCGAGAAGCGCAAGGCGGTCGGCCAGCCCAGGTAGCCGTCGCCCCCGAGGATCAGGATGCGCATCGGCGGCAGGGTAGCGGACGCCGCGACATAGCATCCGCACGGTGAAGAAGACGATCGTCCTGGCCGCGATCCTGCTGCTCGGCACCGGCCTCAGGGTCGACAACGCCTGGGAGGGGCGGGCCCCCGTCTACGACGCGACCGCCTACGCGCGGATCGCCGCGAACCTGGAGCGCGGCGAGGGGTTCACGCTCGGAGCAGAGGCGACGCAGCCGGCGAGCAACTACTCGCCCGGCCTGCCGCTGCTGGCGGCCGGCCTCTACGGGCTCAGCGGCGGCGTCCACGAACGCTTCGCCCGGGTTGCCCTGGCCCTGATCGGCGCCCTCTCGATCCTCTTCGCCTACCTGATCGGACGCCGGCTGGCCGGACCCTGGGCGGGCCTGATCGGCGCCGCGGCGGTGGCGATCTACCCCGCCCTGCTCGAGTACCAGGGCATGCTGATGAGCGAGCCGCTCGCGGCGGCGCTGCTCTCCGGGGCGGTGCTGGCGATGCTCTGGGCGGACGACGCGGACCGAGCCGCCAGGTGGCTGCTCCCGGGCCTCCTGCTCGGCGCCCTCGCGCTTACCCGCCCCGAGTACCTGGCGATCTCGTTGCCGATCGCGGTCGTCGTCTTCGCCCGCAGGGGCCGTCAGCGCTGGCGTCCGGGCCTCGCGCAGGCGGCGATCGTGCTGCTCGGGCTGGCCCTGGTCGTCGCGCCGTGGACGATCCGCAACGCGGTCGCGCTCGATCGCTTCGTGCCGGTCTCGACCGGCGGTGGCCAGGTGCTGTTCGCGGGGAGCTACATGCCCTCCGGCGGCGACCCGGAACGGGTCGGCGAAGAGGTGCTGGCGCGCCATCCTGAACTGCGGGCGCAGCTTCCCGCCCGGCCCCGGCTAGAGCAGATCCTCGCGGCCCTCGCCGCGCGGCGCTACCCGCACCTGGCGACCGACGCGGCGCTGGCGCGGATGGGGCGCGAACGGCTCTGGGACGACGTCAGCGAACGTCCGCTCGAATACCTCGGGTTCCTGGCCGACAAGCTCTGGCTGATCTGGGGGCACGGCCCCCGGGACGTGATGCGCGAGCCGGGCTGGGCGCTGTTCCACTGGGCGCTGCTAGCGCTCGGGCTGGTCGGGCTCGCCGCGCTCGCCTGGCGGCGCCGCTGGGAGGCGCTGCTGCTCGGCACGGTCCTCCTCTCGGCGACCGCGATCGGCGCCCTGCTGGTCGCCTCGCCGCGCCGGGCGCTGGTCGCGATACCGCTGCTCGCAGCGCTCGCCGGCGCGGGAGGCGTCTGGCTCAGCCCTGGTACTCGACGGCGAACCTCAGCTTGACGATCATCGCCGTGTCGGCGCTTTTGAAGGTGCAGATGTAGCGCACGAAGTCGGGGCCGGTGGAGTACACGGTCGGCACGCAGCGGAAGCCCGCGACGTTGTTGCGCGGCTGCTCGAGGCCCAGCCTGATCACCTGGCGCATCACCCGCTTCGCCTGCCCGCAGCTCGCGTACCGCGCCTGGGCCCGGTCGACGTTGCTGGCGCTGACCCTGCCGACGACCTTCTTGCCGACCACGCTCGAGGTGGACATGGTGCACTTCTTCTTGCTGGTCTTGGCGGATGCCGCCGGGGCGGCGGCAAGGGCGGCCAGGGCGGCGACGCAGACGACGATCAACGATGCACGACGCATGTGTGGGTCTCCTTGATTGCTTGTTTGGGGTTGGGCCGTCCATTTCTTCGGCATCTGGACCACGCCACCTTTAGGGATAGCCTGATCGCCGTGCGCGCGAAGGGCGAATGGTTCCGGGGCCTCCGCGAACGCCATGGGCGGGTGACGCTGATTCTGCTGGCGGCGATCCTCGCGCTCGGCTTCGGGCTGCGCGCCTACCGGGTGGCCGAGCCGCTGGCGACGCCGGGAGACGACGCCCACGCCTACTACGCGCTCTCGAAGTCGCTCTACGAGGAAGGCAGCTACGGGGGACCCGAGTTCCGCGACGCGAGCGACTGGTCGCCCGGGGCGCCGTTGCTCTACGCCGCCTCGTTCTTCGCGACCGGGGGCGCCCGCGAAGGGACGGCGCGGATCGTCGAGCTGCTGCTCGGCCTCGCGGCGATCGTCGTCGTCTACCTGCTGGGCAGGCGGCTCAACTGCCGCCCGGCCGGACTGCTCGGCGCCCTCGGGGTAGCCGTGTACCCGCCCTTCATCCACTCCACCGGGGCCCTGTTCAGCGAGCCGCCGGCGATCTTCACGCTGCCGGCGGCCGTGCTCGCCTTCCTCTGGGCCGGCGAGCAGGACCGCCTGCGCGCCTGGCTCCTCCCCGGCCTCCTCTTCGGCCTCACCGCGCTGATCCGCCCCGAGTACCTGCTGGTCGGGCTCGCCTTCGCCCTGCTCGCGACCCTGCGGATCCTCGGCAGCCGCGGCTGGCGCCCGAGCCTCTCCGGCCTCGCGCTCTTCGCGGTCGCCTTCCTGCTGCCGATCGTCCCCTGGGCGGTGCGCAACCAGGTCGCCCTGCACCGCACCGTGCCGATCTCGACCGGCGGCGGCAAGGCCCTCTACGTCGGCACCTTCCTCCCTGCCGACGGCGAATACGACCGCGTCAAGGCGCGGCTTGCCGCGCGCTACCTGAACCGCGACCTCCCGCCGCACTCCGAGGCGCTCGAGCAGGTGAACCCGACGCCGCTCTTCGACCGGGTCGCCGCCCGCCATCCGGACCTGCCGCGCGACGCGGCGCTGGGCGAGATCGGCCGGCAGAACCTCTCCAAGTTCCTCGGCGAAGACCCGCTCGGATACGCCGCGATGACCGTCCGCAAGGTGGGGCGGATGTGGAGCGCCGGGATCGCCGAAGCGATGGAATCGAGCGCCGGCCGGGTCGTCCAGGTGCTGCTCGTCCTGCTCGGGCTGGTCGGCCTCGGGGTGCTCGCCTGGCGCCGCCGCTGGTGGGCGCTGACCGCGATGGCGACCCCGATCGTCCTCGTCACCGCGGTCGGCGCGGTCTCGCTCGCCGCGCCGCGCCGCAACGAGATCCTGATGACGCTGATCTTTCCGCTCGCCGGCACCGCCCTTGCGCGGACGGGTGCGGCCATATCCTCAAGGCGTCGATGGTCCCCGAGGCAGGCATCTTCCCCCCCGAGCTGACGGCCCTGCGCGCCGCCGGCCTGATCGCCGCGGCGGCGATCGTCGCCTTCGCGATCCTGCGGCGGCGCTCGCTGCGCAACGTCGACGTGCTGATCCTGCTGCTGGCCGGGCTCGGCCTCGCGGTCGTCTCCGGCGCCGATATCACCGACGCGCTGCTCTCCGCGTTCTCCTTCGAAAAGGGCAACGGCGGGCGGATCCTCGGCCTCGCGGTGTTCGCGATCTTCGTCCTCTTCCTGCTCATCCTGCGCGCCCTCTCGCAGGCGGCCCGCAACGCCCGCCAGCTCTCGGCGGTGCTCGAGGGGCTGGCCTGGGAGGAGTTCCGGCAGGCGAAGCTGCCGGAGCGCTTCCGCGGCAGGATCGCGATCCTCGTCCCCGCCTACGACGAGGCCGAGAACGTCGGCCAGGTGCTCGACCTGATCCCGGACCAGGTCTGCGGTGTGCGCACCGCGGTCCTGGTGGTCGACGACGGCTCGCGCGACGGCACCGGCGACGTCGCCGCCGAGCACGGGGCCGTCGTCGCCCGCCACGTGATCAACCGCGGCGGCGGCGCGGCGCTGCGCACGGGGTACCGGCTGATGGTCGAATCGGGCGCCGAGGTGGTCGTCACCCTCGACGCCGACGGCCAGCACCTGCCGGCCGAGATGGAGCGGCTGGTCAAGCCGGTGCTCGACCGCGAAGTCGACGTCGCGCACGGCTCGCGGGTGCTCGGCGAGGCCGACGGCAACCACTTCGCCCGCGAGCTGGGAATCGTCTTCTTCAACCGGCTCGTCTCCCTGATCACCCGCACCGAGGTCAGCGACTGCTCGAACGGCTACCGCGCCGTCCGCACCGCGGTCCTGCCGCAGTTCGTCCTGCGCCAGGAGCAGTTCCACACCTCCGAGTTCATGATCGAGGCGATCAAGCGCGGCATCCCGGCCCGAGAGGTGCCGGTCACCGTCGCCAAGCGCCTGCACGGCCACTCGAAGAAGCCGGCCGTCACCCGCTACGGGCTCGGCTTCGCCAACGCGATCGTTCGCACCTGGCTCAGGTAGGGAGGTAGAGGTCGGCGCCGCAGCGGGGGCAGACCTGGACGTAGAGCTTCAGCGCCTTGCCGCACACCGGGCACTCGCGTTCGGGCTCGTCCTTCTCGGAGCGGTAGAGGATGACGGCGATCAGGCCGAGCGGCGGCACCACGGTGCCGATCAGCAGCCAGAGCCAGAACGAGCTTCCCTTGGCGCGGCCGATGATCGCGGTGGCCAGCCCGAAGAAGAACGCTATTACGAGGTACTCGTATCCCACGGCTCCATTGTCGCCCCCAGCGGCCTCGGGTGGCCGATCGAACCGACCTCGGCGAGGTCGCGACGGAACGGCAGGCTCGCCGTCCAGTCGATCACGGCGCGCGCCTTGCGGGCGGCGCCGGGGATCTGACTCATGTGGTAGGTCCGCGCCATCCACCAGGCGGGGAAGCCGCGGAAGGTGCGCCCGCCGACCCGGCCGACCGCCTTGTAGCGGCCGAGGTTGACGAAGGCGGCTCGGCTCCGGTAGGCGAACGGCTCGGCCCTTCCCACTCCGAGCTCGGCGGCGATGTTGCGGGCCGCCACCGCCCCCTGACGGACGGCGTGCTGGGCGGTGGGAGGACAGGTCCCGCCGCGCGGGTCCGGGGCGGCGGCGCAGTCGCCGATCGCCCAGACCGAGTCGGAGCCCTCGACCCGCAGGTGCTCGTCCACCGGGACGCGACCGCGCTCGTCGAGCGGCAGGTTGAGCTGCCGCAGGCTGGGGTTCGGGGCAACGCCGGCGGTCCAGACGAGCGTCCGGGTGGGCAGCGTCTCGCCGGTCGAGAGGCGGGCGTGCGCGGCGCCCGCCTCCTCCAGGGTCGTGCCGAGGCGGATGTCGATGCCGCGGCCGCGCAGCTCGCGCAGCGCGTACTCGGCCAGCTCGGCGTCGATCTCCGGCAGCACCCGGTCGGCGGCCTCGACCAGCACCCAGCGCATCCCGTGCAGGCGGGCGCGCGGGTAGCGCTCGATCGCATCCGCGGCGAAGTCCTGAAGCTCGGCCAGCGCCTCCAGGCCGGCGTAGCCGCCGCCGACGAAGACGTAGGTGAGCAGCTCGTCGCGGCGCGCCGGGTCCTCGCTCGCGTTGGCCGCCTCGAGCGTCTCGATCACGCGGTTGCGCAGCCAGATCGCGTCGGCGAGGCTCTTGAAGCCGACCGCGTGCTCGGAGAGGCCGGGGACGGGCAGGACGCGGGAGACCGAGCCGAGCGCCAGCAGCAGCTGGTCGTAGGGCAGCCGCTCGGTCTCGCCCTCGCGGGTGCGCAGCTCGACGGTGCGCGCCGCGGGATCGTGGCCGCAGATCGTCCCGAGCCGCAAATAGGTCCGCGAGAGGATCTCTCGCAGCGGGGTGACGACGTGGCGCGGCTCCAGGGTTCCGGCCGCCGCCTCGGGCAGGAACGGCGTGTAGAGCAGGAAGTTGACGTCGCTGACCAGCATCAGCCGAGCCGACTGCCGCGGCATGATCCGCTCCAGCTCGCGAGCCGCCATCGCGCCGCCGAACCCCCCACCGACGATGACGACGTTCCAGGCCATCAGAGGCCCAGCTTCTCCCCGATCAGACGGTTGACCTCGCCGCCGTCGGCGCGGCCCTTGGTCTCCTTCATCACCGCGCCGACGATCGCGCCGATCGCCTTGCGGTTGCCGGAGCGGACCTGCTCGGCGGCGTCGGGGTTGGCGTCGATCGCGGCGGCGACGATCGCCTCCAGCTCGCCGCTGTCGGAGATCTGGGCGAGGCCCTCGCGCTCGACGATCTCGGCCGGGTCGCCGCCGTCAACCACGAGGGTCGCGAGGACCTGCTTGCCGCTGCCGTGCGAGATCCGCTTCTCCTGGACCATGCCGACCAGCGCCGCCAGCGCCCCCGGCTCGACCTTGGAGTCGGCCGGGCCTCCGCCATCGGCCTGGCGCAGCGCCGCCGCCAGCTCGCCGGTCACCCAGTTGGCGACCACCCGCGGCTCGAGAGCCCCGGCCGCCTCGCAGACCGCCTCGAAGTAGGCCGCGGCCTCCGGCTCGGCGACGAGCTGGGCGGCGTGGTCCGCGGACAGCCCCAGCTCACCCTCGTAGCGGCGCATCCGCGCCTCCGGCAGCTCGGGCAGCGACTCGCGGGCCTCGCGCAGCATCGCCTCGCTCGGCGCCAGCGGCACCAGGTCGGGCTCGGGGAAGTAGCGGTAGTCGTGCGCCTCCTCCTTGGAGCGCAGCGGCGTCAGCGAGCCGTCCTCGGGGTGGAAGTGGAGGGTCTCCTGGACCACCGTCCCCCCCGCCTCGACCAGCTCGCCCTGGCGCGCCAGCTCCGCCTCGATCCCGCGTTCGAGGAAGCGGAAGCTGTTCATGTTCTTCAGCTCGGTCTTGGTGCCCAGCTCGGCGCTGCCGGCCGGGCGGACCGAGACGTTGGCGTCGACCCGCAGGCTGCCCTCCTCCATGTTGACGTCGGAGACGCCGAGCTGGCGGACGGTGGTGCGCAGCAGCCGCGCCCAGGCGCCGGCGTCGGCGGCGCAGCGCAGGTCGGGCTCGGTGACGATCTCGACCAGCGGCGTGCCGCCGCGGTTGAAGTCGACCAGCGAGACGCCGGAGCCGTGGATCCGGCCCGACTCGCCAAGGTGGATCGTCTTCGCGGCGTCCTCCTCGAGGTGGGCGCGGTGGATGCGCACCTCGCCGAGCCTGCCGCCGCTGGCAAGCGGGATGTCGTACTGGCTGATCTGGTACGCCTTCGGGCTGTCGGGGTAGAAGTAGTTCTTGCGGTGGAAGATCGAGCGCGGCGCCACCTCGCACTCCAGCGCGGCGGCGATCCGCAGCGCGTAGCGGACCGCCTCCTCGTTGGGCACCGGCAGCACCCCGGGGTGGGCGAGGCAGACCGGGCAGGTGTGGACGTTGGGCTCGTCGCCGAAGGAGAGCGCACAGCCGCAGAACATCTTCGTCCGGGTGGAGAGCTGGACGTGGATCTCCAGCCCGATCACCGCCTCGAGCTCAGCCATCGCCGTCCCCTCCGGGCTTGGCGTCGAAGCCGATCTCCCCCTCCAGCGCGTGGGCGGCGTCGAGCAGGCGCCGCTCGGCGAAGGCCGGGGCGGCGATCTGGAAGCCGACCGGCAGCCGCGGCCCTCCCCCCTCGGGCTCGGCCAGCCCGGCGGGGATCGAGATCGCCGGCAGGCCGGCGAGGCTGATCGGCACCGTGAAGAAGTCGCTCATGTACATCGCCAGCGGGTCGTCGGTCTTCTCGCCGAGCCGGAAGGCGACCGAGGGCGAGGTCGGGGTGACGACGAAGTCGAACTGCTCGAAGGCCGCCGCGTAGTCGGCGGCGATCTTCGTCCGCACCCGCTGGGCGCGCCCGTAGTAGGCCTCGTAGTAGCCGGAGGACAGCGCGTAGGTGCCGAGCATGATGCGGCGCTTCACCTCGTCGCCGAACCCCTCGGCGCGGGTCGACTCGTACATCTCGAGCAGGTCCCCGGCCCGCTCGGCGCGCAGGCCGTAGCGGACGCCGTCGTAGCGGGCCAGGTTCGAGGAGGCCTCCGCGGGGGCGATCACGTAGTAGGCGGAGATGCCGTGCTCGGCGTGCGGCAGCGGCGCCGTGGCGACCTCGCCGCCCAGCCCCTCGATCCGCTTCAGCGTCGCGTCGAAGACCTCGCGCACCCCCGGCTCGATCGAGTCGCCGCCCAGCTCGGCGGGCACCGCGAAGCGCAGCCCCTTCAGGTCCTCGCGGCCGGGCCCCCCCGCGCCGCCCTCGATCCCCACCGAGGTCGAGTCGCAGGGGTCGTGCCCCTGGAGGGCTTCGAGCAGCAGCGCCGCGTCGGCGACGTCGCGGGTCAGCGGCCCGCACTGGTCGAGCGAGGAGGCGAAGGCGATCATCCCGTAGCGGGAGACCGCGCCGTAGGTCGGCTTCAGCCCGACGATCCCGCAGAGCGCCGCCGGCTGGCGGATCGAGCCGCCGGTGTCGGTGCCGATCGCGCAGGGCGCCAGCCCCCCGCCGACCGCCGCCGCCGAGCCGCCCGACGAGCCGCCCGGGACCCGCTCGCGGTCCCACGGGTTCATCACCGGCCCGAAGGCCGAGTTCTCGTTCGAGGAGCCCATCGCGAACTCGTCCATGTTGGTCTTGCCGAGCACCCCGGCCCCTGCTTCGCGCAGGCTGCGCACCGCCGTCGCCGTATAGGGAGGCCGGTAGCCGGCGAGGATGCGGGACGCGGCGGTGGTCTCGACCCCCTCGGTGCAGAAGATGTCCTTGACCGCGACCGGGATCCCGCCGAGCGGTCCCTCGCCCTCCCCCGCTCCGTCCTCGGTCCGCAACAGGTAGGCGTTCAGGTCGTCCCCGGCGGCCCGCTCCCGCCAGGCCTCCGCGTACTCGCGCCGCGACACCTCCCCGGCGGCGATCCGGGCCACCGCCTGCGCGACGGTCAGCTCCAGCAGCTCGCTGCTCATTCGGCCTGCGGGGAGGGAACCCGGAACGCGCCCTCGGCCGGGTCGGGCGCCTGCTCCAGCACGACGTCCCGCGGCCAGCTGGGCCGCGGCTCATCGGCCCGCAGCACGTTCTCCAGCGCGACCACGTGCGAGGTGGGCTCGACCTCCTCGAGGTCCAATTCCCCGATCCGGTCGACGTGCTCGAGGATCCCCGACAGCTCCCCGGCCATCTTCTCGACCTCTGCCTCGCTCAGCCGCAGGCGCGCCAGGCGCGCGACGTGGAGTACCTGCTCGCGCTCGATCACGGCGGGGATTGTAGGCTGCGCGAGCATGCGGGGAGCGAGAGCAGAGGGGTTCGTCGTTCTCAGCCTGCGGCTGCTGGCGCTCAGCTTCGCCGTCGTCGGCGTTCTCTTCATCGCCGTCCCCAGCGGGGTGCTCGACGTGATCTCCGACCTCGGCGACTGGATCGGCAGCTTCCCCCGCGCCCCCCACACCGAGGAGAAGCTCTGGCTGGCCCTCGCCTTCGCCTACATGGTGGTGATCGCCGGGATCTGCCTCGTCGCCCAGGCCGACGTCGTCCGCTTCCGGCCGCTGCTGCTGGTGCTGGCGGCCGGCAAGACCGCGTCCTCGCTCGGCTCGCTCGGCTTCTTCGTCTTCGACGACGACGTCTTCATCTACCTGCTCAACTTCCTGGTCGACGGCTTCCTCGCCCTGCTGGCGCTCTGGCTCTGGTCGCTCGCCGGCCGCGTCGAACGCCCCACCGCCCCCGGCTGACAGCGCGCGCCGGGGTTGTCGACCACCGAGCAGCGGACCCTGAGCGCGATCTGCGAGGCGATGGCCCCCGCCCTCGACGGCCTGCCCGCGGCGGAGCGCGAGGTCGAGGTCTCCGGGCGGGTCGGCGAGCTCCTCGCGCAGCTCTCGCCCCGGCTGCTGACCCGGGTGCGGCTCGGCCTGCGCGCCTTCGAGTGGCTGCCCTTCCCCTGGCGCTTCAGCCGTCTCGACCTGGCGGCCCGCGAAGAGTTCATGCGGCGGATGGAGGGGTCCCGCTTCGGCCTCCATCACGAGCTGCTGCTGATGGCGAAGACCTTCACCACGATCGGCTACGCGATCGACCTGCGGGTCGAGGAGCGGCTCGGCCTGGAGACGAGCTGCCGCCTCGCCGACGGCTCGCAGCCCGAGCCGGCCGGCCCGCTGGGCGAGACGGCGCCCCCCGGCGAGGACGAGGAATGCGACGTCGCGATCGTCGGCTCGGGAGCGGGCGGCGCCGTCGCGGCCGCGACCCTCGCCGAGGCGGGCCTCGATGTGGTCGTGCTCGAGGCGGGCCAGGCCTTCAACCGCGACAGCTACCCGAGCGACCCGCTGGAGGCGATCGCCTCGCTGTACCGGGACGGCGGGCTGACGATCGCCGAGGGTCGGCCGCCGATCCCCGTCCCGGTCGGGCGGGCGGCCGGCGGCACGACCGTGGTCAACTCCGGGACCTGCTTCCGAGCCCCGGATCCGGTGCTGGACTTCTGGCGCGAGCGCTACGGGATCGGCTGGGCCGGCGAGCTCGGCCCCGACTTCGCCGAGGCGGAGGAGTTCCTGCGGGTGACCCCGCTCGACCCGGAGCGGATGGGACGCAACGGCCAGCTCACGATGGAGGGGGCGGAGGCGATCGGGGCGAGCGGCGGGCCGATCTCGCGCAACGCCGGCAGCTGCGTGCAGTGCAGCTCCTGCCCGTTCGGCTGCAGGATCGACGCGAAGCGCGGCATGCACGTCAGCTACCTGCCCCGCGCGGTCGCCGCCGGGGCGCGGCTGCGCACCGGGGTCGAGGCACGCAGCGTCCTGGTCGAGAACGGCCGCGCCGCCGGGGTGCGCTGCCGCGGCTACACGGTGCGCGCCCGGCTCGCGACCGTGGTCGCCGGCGGCGCGATCGGGACGCCGGAGCTGCTGCTGCGCTCGGGCCTGGGCGGCGCCCAGGTGGGCCGCAACCTGCACATCCACCCGGCCTGCTGGGTCGGCGCCCGCTACGAGGAGGAGGTGCGCGGCTGGGAGGGTGTGATGCAGAGCTACTACGTCGACCAGTGGGAGGACGAGCGGCTGCTGCTCGAGGCCACCTTCACGCCGCTGCCCTTCGGCGGGGCCTGGCTGCTCGGCTCTGGCCGCGAGCACCAGGAGGCGATCCTCGGCTTCGGCCGGATCGGCTCGATCGGCGTCCACCTCTCCGACCAGTCGGCGGGGCGGATCGGCCTCGCCCGCGACGGCTCGCTTCGCGCCGGCTACGCGCTCAGCGACGAGGACGCCGGCCGGCTCGCCTTCGGCATCGCCCGCGCCGCCGAGATCCACTTCGCGGCGGGGGCGACCGAGGTCTACCCGAACATCGGCCGCGTCCCGGTCCTGCGCCCGGGCAAGCTGGCCGAGTTCGAGGCGACCGCGTTCAAGCCGTCGGAGCTGCGGCTCGAGGCCTTCCACCCGATGGGCACGGCGCGGATCGCGGCCGACCCGGGCGAGGGCGTCTGCGCCGTCGACGGCTCGGTCAACGGGGTCGGCGACCTCTACGTCGCCGACGCCTCCCTCTTCCCCAGCTCGGTCGGCGTCAACCCGATGATGACGATCATCGCCTTCTCGAAGCGAATCGCCGCCGGCCTACTCCGATAGCCGGTCGGCGGCGTCGCTGAAGGTCAGCCCTTCCTCGCGCATCGCGCTGTAGCCGCCCCCGGCGATCCCGGCGGCGGCGATCAGGCCGAGGAAGATGCCGAACTTGAGGGTGGCCTCGACCACCGAAACACCGCCGAAGTCCGCGTAGTCGGGCGGAAGGACGATGCGGTAGAGGATCAGCAGCACAGCGAGCCCGCCGAGCGCCGCGACGATCGCGTTGAGCGAGATCGGCGGCTCGAGGTCGGCGTCGGTGAGGCGGACGACGGCCACCCCAACCGCCGCGACGATCGCCAGCATCAGGAAGATCGGGATCACGTCGAGCACGTCCCAGGCGCTGCCGCCGGCGCCCTCGACCGTGCCCGAGAAGCCGGTGACCTCAGACGATACCTTGACGCCGAACCAGTCGAAGAACATGAAGATGAAGAGGAGGACCGCGGAAACCGCGGAGACCTTCTCCCCTACGCTCAGCTTGTCGAGTTCCATGGGCACCACCCTACAGGCGCGACCGGGCGGCGGCCAGGGTGTTGGCGAGCAGCATCGCGATCGTCATCGGGCCGACTCCGCCGGGCACCGGCGTGATCGCCGCCGCCAGCTCGGAGACCGCCTCGAAGTCGACGTCGCCTTGGAGGCCGTCCGCGGTGCGGTTGACGCCGACGTCGATCACCACCGCGCCCGGCCTCACCGCGTCCGCGCCCAGCAGCCGCGGCACGCCGACCGCGGCGACGAGCACCTCGGCGCGTCGGCAGACCGAGGCGAGGTCGCGGGTCCGCGAGTGGCAGACGGTCACGGTGGCGTTCGCCGCCAGCAGCAGCCGCGCCACCGGCACGCCGACCAGCTTCGAGCGGCCGACCACGACCGCCTCGGCGCCATCCAGCTCGACCCCCTCGTGACGCAGCAGCTCCATCACCCCGACCGGAGTGCAGGAGACCAGGGCGGGCATGCCCTGCGCGAGCCGGCCGGCGTTGGTCGGCGTCAGGCCGTCGACGTCCTTGGCCGGATCGATCGCCGCGATCACCCTGTCCGGGTCGATCTGCTCGGGCACCGGAAGCTGCACCAGGATGCCGTCGACCTCGCTGTCCAGCCCCAGGTGGCCGACCAGCTCGAGCAGCTCGTTCTCGCTCGTCGCGGCCTCCAGCCCGTGATGGATCGAGCGGATCCCGGCCTCCTCGCAGGCCTCGCGCTTTTTGCGGATGTAGATCTGCGAGGCGGGGTCGTCCCCGACCAGGACGGTAGCCAGCGCCGCCGGCCGGCCGGCCCCGGCGGCGAACTCGGCCGCCTCGGCCTTGACCCGCTCGCGCACCTCGGCGGCGATCGCCTTGCCGTCGATGATCCGCGCCGCCACCGCGCTCACCGCCTGCGGATCGGCGCGTAGTCGGCCATCAGCTTGCGCTCCGAGCCGTCGGCGGCGAAGCGGACGACGACGACCCCCCCGGGCTCGACCGCGGTGACCACCCCGTCGCCGAAGCCGGCGTGGACGACGTCGTCGCCGGTGCGCAGCTCGAGCGCCTCGCCCGGCTCGAGCGGCGTGGCCTGCGGACCCGCCTCGCCGCTTCGCCAGCCGGCCCCGGGGGCGCTCGAGTGCCGCTCGGTCAGCTCCTCGGGCAGCTCGTCGACGAAGCGGGAGGGCAGGTTGCGCTCAGCGCGGCCGAACAGCCGCCTCTCCCGCGCCCAGGTCATGTAGAGGCGCTTGCGGGCGCGGGTGATGCCGACGTAGCAGAGCCGCCGCTCCTCCTCCTCGCCGCCCTCTTCCAGCGCCCGCATGTGGGGGAAGGAGCCGTCCTCGCAGCCGACGATGAAGACCGCGTCGTACTCCAGCCCCTTCGCGTTGTGCAGGGTCATCAGGGTGATCAGCGACTCGTCGCGCAGCCCGTCCTGCTCGGTGTAGAGGGAGATCTGCTGGAGGAACTCCTCGAGCGCCGAAAGCTCCCCCTCCCCCTCCAGCTCGCGGTTGACGTCGAACTCGGCGGCGACCCCGACCAGCTCCTCGAGGTTCTCGGCCCGGCCCTCGGCCTCGACGGTGCGCTCGGCGGCCAGCGCATCGAGGTAGCCGGTCTCGCGCAGCGTCGCCTCCAGCAGCTCGGCGACCGGCGCCTCGTCCACGCGCGCCCGCAGCCCCTCGATCGTCTCGTGGAAGCGGTCGACCGCCCTGATCGCCGCCGCCCCCAGGCCCGGCACCTCCTCGGCCCGGCCGGCGACCTCCCAGATCGGCAGCCCGGTCGTGTTGGCGTGGGAGGCGAGCCGCGCCTGGCTGGTCTTGCCGATCCCGCGGCGCGGCGAGTTGACGACCCGCGCGAAGCTGACCTGGTCGGCCGGGTTGACCAGCAGGCTGAGGTAGGCGACCGCGTCCTTGACCTCTGCCCGTTCGTAGAACTTGGTGCCGCCGATCACCTGGTAGGGCAGCTCGAAGCGGACCAGGGTGTCCTCCAGCACGCGGCTCATCGCGTTGGTCCGGTAGAAGACCGCGACGTCCTCGCGCCGCACCCCGTCCTCCTCGCCGAGCCGCTCGATCTCGCCGGCCACCCAGCGCGCCTCCTCGTGCTCGTCGGACAGCTCGCCGAGCCGCAGCGGCTCGCCGCCGCTCAGCTCCGTCCAGAGCCGCTTCGGCCGCCGCTCGCGGTTGCGCTCGACCACCGCGTTGGCGGCCGAGAGGATCGTCTGGGTCGAGCGGTAGTTCTGCTCCAGCTTGACCACCTCGGCCTCCGGGAAGTCGTGCTCGAAGTCGAGGATGTTGCGGATGTCGGCGTGGCGGAAGCCGTAGATCGACTGGTCCTCGTCGCCGACGACCATCAGGTTGCCGTGCTCGGCAGTGAGCAGCTGCAACAGCCGGTACTGGGCGTGGTTGGTGTCCTGGTACTCGTCGACGAGCACGTGGCGGAAGGTGCGGCGCCAGCGCTCGCGCACCTCCTCGTACAGCTCCAGCGCGTTGACCGTCCGCACCAGCAGGTCGTCGAAGTCCATCGCGTTGGCCGCGAGCATCCGCTTCTCGTAGAGGGCGGCCACCTCCTCGTATACCTCTCCGCTGACCTCGACCAGCTGGTTCTTGGCGCCGGAGACCTGCGAGCGGATCGAGCGCGGCGGGTAGCGCTTCGGGTCCACGTGCAGCTCGTCCATGCAGCGTTTGAGCATCCGCAGCGAGTCGGACTCGTCGTAGATCGTGAAGCTGCGCGAGTAGCCGAGCCGCTCCGCATCGGCGCGCAGCATCCGGGCGCAAGCCGAGTGAAACGTCGTCACCCACATCGCCCGCGCGGTGCGGCCGACCAGCGCCTCGACCCGCTCGCGCATCTCCTTGGCGGCTTTGTTGGTGAAGGTGATCGCGAGGATCTCGCCCGGGCGGGCGGCGCCGGTCGCCAGCAGGTAGGCGATCCGGTGGGTCAGCACCCGGGTCTTGCCGGAGCCGGCGCCGGCCAGCACCAGCAGCGGCCCTTCGCCGTGGCGCACCGCTTCGCGCTGCGGCTCGTTCAGCTCCGCCAGCAGCCGCTCGGCGCGATCGGCGCCGGGTTCGGTCGGGGCTGCTTCGGCCTTCAGCATCTGCCCCCGAGAATAGAGGCGACCGCGGAAGCCTCAGCCACCCGCCGAGGAGCGCCCGGTGCGGGTTCGCAGCTCCTGCCCGTCGCCCTCCTGGGCGGCGCCGCCATCCAGCTCGGCGATCCGCTGCTCGAGTCGGGAGATCCGCTCCGAGAGCGTCTTGATCGCGTCGGCGATCGGGTCCGGGAGGTGGATCCAGTCGGCGTCGGGGCCCTCGACCCGGCGGCCTTCGACCCTCACCGGATGGCCCGGGTTGCCGACCACGGTGGAGCCGCGAGGGACGTCCTCGACGACGACCGTGTTGGCGCCGACCTTAGCCCCGTCCCCGACCGTGATCGGGCCGAGCAGCTTGGCGCCCGAGCCGACCGTGACGTTGTCGCCGAGGGTCGGGTGGCGCTTGCCGCGCTGGAAGCCGGTGCCGCCCAGGGTCACCCCCTGGTAGAGGGTCACCCGCCGGCCGATCTCGGCGGTCTCGCCGATCACCACCCCGGCGCCGTGGTCGATGAAGAGCTGGGGCCCGATCTGCGCCGCCGGGTGGATCTCGATCCCGGTCACGGCGCGGGTCAGGTAGGCGATCGCCCGCGGGACCAGCGGCACGCCGGCCTCGAGCAGCGCATGGGCGACCCGGTGCGCGAGCAGCGCCTGCACCCCGGCCCAGGCGGTGAGGATCTCGAATGTCGAGACCCCCTGCGCGGCCGGATCGCGGTCGCGGGCGGCGGCGACGTCGGCGCCGACCTCTTGCAGAACTTGTTTGATCACGGTGCGAAGAAGGGTAGGGACATGTAGCGCTCGCCCGAGTCGCAGACCACCGTCACCACCCGCTTCCCGGCCATCTCCGGCCGCGCCGCCACGTCGAGAGCCGCCTTGATGTTGGCGCCCGCCGAGATCCCCGCCAGCAGCCCCTCGCGGCGGGCCGCGAGGCGCGCCGTCTCCAGCGCCTCCTCGTCGGAGACGAGGATCGTCTCGTCGATCAGCGAGCGGTCGAGCACCTGCGGCACGAAGCCGGCGCCGATTCCCTGGATCTTGTGCGGCCCGGGCCTGCCGCCGGAGAGCACCGGCGAGCCGGCCGGCTCGACCGCGACGATCGACGCCTCGGGCGCGCGTTCGCGCAGCACCTCGCCGACCCCGGTAATCGTTCCCCCGGTGCCGACCCCGGTGACGAAGGCGCCCACCTCGCCCTCGCAGTCGCGCCAGATCTCCTCCGCGGTGGTGCGCCGGTGCGCTTCCGGGTTGGCGGGGTTGGAGAACTGCTGCGGCATGTAGCCCTTGCGCCGCTCGCAGATCTGCTGGGCCAGCTCCACCGCCTCGCTCATGCCGCCGAGCGAGGGCGTCTCCAGCACCTCGGCGCCGTAGGCGCGCAGCAGCTTCGCTCGCTCGCGGCTCATCCCCTCGGGCAGGGTGAGGATCAGCTCGTAGCCGCGCGCCGCGCAGACCATCGCCAGGGCGATCCCGGTGTTGCCGCTGGTCGGCTCGACGATCACCGAGCGCCCCGGCTCGATCGCCCCCAGGTCCTCGGCCATGTCGATCATCGCCACCCCGATCCGGTCCTTGACCGAGCCGCCCGGGTTGAAGTACTCCAGCTTCGCGCAGACCTCCGCCCCCAGCCCCTCGCCGAGCCGCCGCAGGGCGACCATGGGCGTGTTCCCGACGACCGCCGAAGCCTCGCCCGCGATCCGCATCAGAGCTCGTCCAAGTAGAGCGCCACGACCCGGTAGCCGCCTTCTTCGGTGTGGATACGCGCGGTCAGCTCCATGTGAGACCTACGAGCTTCGCAACGATATCTAGAGTGGCTCGAGGATTCCCAGCCGCTGGCGCGAGCGGGCAACCACGTTGGCCGAGGTGCCGCAGGCCTGGGCGATCTGCTGGTTGGAGTGAGCGGGTACGCGGCCTACCTCGAACTCGATGGTGGCGGCGTGGTGAAGTCGGGCGCGATCCGCATTCGTTAGTTGCTCCGGGGCCGCGGCCACAGCTGCCTCCCCGGCCAGCTCGCGCCTGCAAGCGAGGCAAGACTGCACCTTCCCCGAGCTCGTCCACCCCTCTGGAAGCCGGCTACGCCGACCACTCATCTGGCTTGCACAGACCCCGCACCGGTCGCAAGTCCATTTCGCAGCGATCTCGGCGAGGGCCGTCGTCTGAGGGTCAGGTCCTCGTGCCTTCATCGGCCTCCGCGTCGGCAACCGCCCAGCCTATGCGCTCGATCAGTTGGGCCGCGTGATGCTCGCTTTCCAGGTGCACCGGCTGGACGTCCTCCCGAAGCGTCTCCAAGGTGTTGCGCTCTGCGGCTGACTTGCTCATGACGATGATCGTGGGCATTGCTTGTTTCCTCTCCTAGTGGGCGCGCTTCAGGGGGTTCGCCGCGAGGGGTGCGGTTCCGCGTCCCCCCGGCGACGACGCACCTCGATCGCTAGCGGACCCGGCGATCTCCAGGTGCGCGATGGAGCTCGCTACGTCGTCGTGCTGCTCGTTGGGACGGACCTGCGAACTGACCTTGTCTGGCTGCAGGACCAGTGCAACGACCTTACTCCCCTTCTCTAAAGTTTTCGACAGCCCGGCCCCGCCTAGATGAAATACATCCCCGAGCCGGAGACGTGACCCGGCTTGTCCAAGCGGTTTGCGCTCACCCCGTGGCCTCCGTGCGCCAGTTGGTGCGCCAGTGGGGAATGCCATCTGACGCTTCTCGAAGCGAGAATCGGCGAACCAACGTCCGCCTTGGCCAAGGCGGCTTGGAACTCCGCCAAAGACGTTGCGACCTTCGGCATCTCTACCTTCCTCGGAGGCCCCGTCGCGGGGAAGTCGGCTCGGTCGGTGCTCCGCCCCTCAAACCCGCTGGCTGTCACAAGGCATGCGTGGAAGTGTTGGCTAATCCCCGCGACCGGCGGAACGTCACGAAGCTCCGAAGTCAGACCAACGAAGATGACCGTGGCAAAGCCGCCAACCCAGCCGCCCTCCATCGCAAACACCTCGCGGGCCGCATCGCTGGTGTACCCCTCAAGCTTCTCGCGATAGGCGGCTACAGCGGACCCGGAACCGATCGAACCCCACTCGCCACGGTCAATCGGTTCTGGGACGAACTTCGGCCCGCGTAGACGCGCGACCACGGGTTTGCCCTCGTAGATCGCATTAGGGGCATGTGTTGCGCCAGCAATCAGGAGTTCGCTCCCCTGGGAGCGATTGACTGCTGGCGCGCTGCTGAACACGTCCCTCGCTCTCTCTGGAAAGCCCTCTATCAACTCGGAAACCGCTATGGCCGGTGGCTCGTCGGACGGATACGCAGGCAGCTCGCGGGCCAGGGCCTCAAGAAGCGCGAACCCGATCTGAACATCACCGGCAAAGCCAGCCAGGACGTTCTGGTGCATTGGGTAGAGCTTTTGGAGGCAATCCACGTGCCGTCCATCGCGGAGGGTCACCTGAATATCCGCAACGCAAAGCGCCATGCCGAAAAAGGCAAGCGGCGTCCCGAAGACCCACGTCATTTCAGTCGGTGCGCCAGTAAGCGCCGCGCCCAACCGCGCGGGCGGCTTCTTCGTCCCGCGCTCTCTGAGCGTCTAGATAGACATCGAGCAGGCGCGCGCCTTCGGCCTCGGACCCCGGCATTAGATGGCCGTAGCGATCCAGCGTGATCGAGATGTTGGCGTGACCCATGAAGCTCTGGAGGGCCTTCGGGTTCACCCCGGCGGCGATCATCAGAGAGGCAAAGGTATGGCGGCACTCGTGAAGCGTAATGCGCTCAAGCCCGGCAGCGGCCCAGGCCCGGTCGGCCCGTGGACGCCCACCTGCGCGAGTTCTCCACCCGCCGCGCCGAAATCCTCAAGGCGGCGGGCGGACCCGAAGCATCGGCCCGCGCCCGCCAAGTCGCCACCCTCGCCACACGGGGGACGAAGGACCACACCCTTGAGGGCGGCATGCACGAGCGCTCGCGCGAGCAGGCGGAGGAGATCGGCCTCAGCCGCGAGGCGATCCAGGAGACCTTCGACTCCCACCATGCGTGGCACGCCCAAGAAAGAGAACGTGCCATCGCCGAGTGGATGCCGGTCGGCCAGGAGGTCACGACAAGCGCCTCGCACTTCGACCGCCGCGATGTCGTGCAGGCGGTGGCGGGGATGCGCCGCGACGGTTTGGCGGCGGCAGACGTGGAGCGGGTCGCCGATGAATTCCTCGCCTCCGATCAAGTGCGGCGGATCGGCAGCGACCCCAAGGGCGAGCGCTTCACGACCAGGCGGGTTTGGGAG
>Ga0210101_1000254_pt1 | contig 19165 bp, 15 predicted proteins | sample Muzzi_PWC_D1_FD_185534 | JGI IMG/M metagenome (GOLD analysis project Ga0210101, IMG submission 185534) | Wetland microbial communities from San Francisco Bay, California, USA, that impact long-term carbon sequestration - Muzzi_PWC_D1 (SPAdes) | ecosystem: Environmental > Aquatic > Marine >... | reverse complement strand
CTCCAGCACTTTGGATTGCAGCAGGATGACGCACTGCTGCGCCTGCATGCCGAGAAGGTCATTCGCAATTATGACCCGTGTATCTCCTGTGCCACCCATTTTCTGAAACTGGATGTCACACGCGCGTGAGTCCGGTGCGTATTGTCGGCGTCGGTTCACCGTTCGGTCAGGACCGGATAGGCTGGCAGGCCGTCGAGGCCTTGTCGAGCACGGATCTTCTGCAGCGCTTTCCTGACGGGCTTGTGTCGCTACATCAATGTGACCGTCCCGGGCCCCATCTCCTGAATGTGATCCGTGGCGCCGACGGCGCGATTATTATCGATGCATTGCAATCCGGTGCTGAACCCGGTACGCTGCGCTGCCTGGAGCCACAGGCTTTTGCCGGTGAGGCCGATCGCTTCTCCAGTCATGGTTTTGGCGTCAGCGCCACACTTGAACTGGGTCAGTCGCTCGGTGAGCTGCCGGAATTTGTGCGGATAGTGGCTATCGAGATGGACCCGGCGTCAGCTTATAGCACAGCATTGACGCCACAACTGATACAGAATTTATTAGACACAATAATTAATAAAATCAATGAAATAATAAGTAAAACTAATCTTGTCTCTAGTTGATGTACGCCGTCGCTTCAAGCAACTTTAAAAGTGAACACGGTCACAGGGCCAGTCAATTGTGGCCGGCGTACAGGGATTTTGCTTAAACTTTTACCGAACTTGCCGAAAGAACCTCTACAACACTAACAGGACGGACCTTATGAAAACATTTTATTCTCTACCCTTGTTTGCATTACTAGCGTTGATATTCAGTAACAGTGTCCTGGCCGAACCCTCCCGGATGTTTTCCCAGGAGACATCGGCTATCGAGAGCGCTGGCAGTATCTCGCTGGACCTGGACTACCCGTTCAGTACTGCCGGTCTGGCTACCGGCTTACGCGTGGGTGCCTTTGATGGCGTGGTACTGATCAATTCACATCCCGATTTTGGGACGAGAATGGGATTACCCGGATCCAGCGTCGGTTTTAAGAAGGTTATCCAGAATAATATCGCCGCCTATGGTGTCGTCAGTTATTATAGTGACGCCAATAATTCGGATACGGATTTTGCTATTGGCGCCGCCTATACCGCCACCAGCGGTACTTTAACCTATAACATCAATCCCGAACTGATTACCGACAAGGTGTCAGGGGTTAACCGCGGCGGTAAGAACACCATCTTCGTCAAGGGTTCCGCGCAATTCCCGCTAACCCAGGTTAAAACCGGCAAGGCCTCGGTGATTGCAGAGCTTGCCCTCGAAAACAACGATGCGATCGACAGTGTCGTTAACCTGGGACTGCGCTGGGCGCCGAGGAAGGATGTAACGATGGATTTTGTGGTCTACAGCGATCGCGGTAGCCCGAACAATATTGACAACAATGAAAAAGGCTTGCCAGGCTGGATCAAGCTTAATATCCAGTTGTAATGCAAACCCATCCCATTTGAATCACAGGGCCTGGCATCAACCAGGCCCTGTTGTTTTTCCGTCCCGGAATTCCTTTATTTCACATCACTGAGACCCCATATTTACGGTATAACGCCGGGTTGAAGTTAACGCCGCAGTTGGGCGATAGACTGATTAGCGTTACCATGATCATCAATATCGGTTTAAAGCACGAATAGAAGGGTGAATCAGTTCCACAATGGTCAGTATCTCCAAACACTCCGGTGACACTAGCGGCGTCTTGATCCGCGACAGCGGCCAGTGGCTGGAGTCCATCAGTGCAGGGCGCAGCGCAGCCGAGATGGCGGTTATCCGTCAGGCCTGTGAAGTCGCCGAGCAGGCCCATGCCGGACAGAAACGCCTGTCGGGCGAACCCTATTTCCAGCATTCACTGGCCGTTGCCGACATCCTCGCGGACCTGCGACTCGACCATGAAACGCTGGCGGCGGCACTGCTGCACGATGTCGCCGAGGATACCGAGATCACATCCGAGCAGATACGGGAACAGTTTGGTGACAACATCGCCAACCTGGTCGATGGCGTGACCAAGATGCAACTGATAGAAATGTTTCAGGGTGGCAGCGACAAAAACAAGAGGGAACGCGCCCAGGCCGAGAACCTGCGCAAGATGTTGCTGGCCATGGCCGAAGATATCCGCGTCGTGCTGATCAAACTGGCTGATCGTACCCACAATATGCGGACCTTGTCATCGCTGCGACCTGACAAACAACAGCGCATCGCCCGTGAAACCATGGATATCTACGCGCCGCTGGCCAACCGCCTGGGTATCTGGCAGGTCAAGTGGGAACTCGAGGATCTGGCGCTGCGTTATCTGGACCCGGACCTGTATAAAAATATCGCGCGCATGCTGGACGAACGGCGTGTCGATCGGGAACGCTATATCGAAAAATTTATCCAGACACTGGATGATGCTCTCAGCAAGAATAATCTGCAGGCCGAGATTCGGGGTCGGCCAAAACATATCTACAGCATCTGGCGCAAGATGGAACAAAAACACGTCGACTACCATCAGCTCTATGATGTCCGTGGTGTGCGTATACTGGTCAACGAGATCAGTGAATGTTATACCGCACTCGGCGTGGTACATTCCCTGTGGCAGTACATTTCCGGTGAATTCGATGACTATATCGCCACGCCGAAAGAGAATAATTACCGCTCCATACATACCGCCATCATCGGCCCGGAAGGCAAGATTGTTGAGGTTCAGATTCGTACCTACGAGATGCATCGGCAAAATGAGCTGGGTGTGGCCGCGCACTGGCGCTACAAGGAGGGAAGTGAAGCCAACCGTCAGTTCGACGAGAAAATCGGCTGGCTGCGCCAGTTGCTGGAGTGGAAGGATGATGTCGCCGATGCCGGCGATTTTGTTGATCAGTTTAAACGCGATGTCTTCAAAGACCGTATCTATGTCTTTACCCCGAGGGGTAATGTTGTCGATCTGCCCAGCGGCGCCACGCCACTGGACTTCGCCTATTATATTCATACCGAGGTCGGTAACCGCTGTCGCGGCGCCAAGGTCAATGGCAAGATGGTGCCGTTGACCTATCAGTTGCAGACCGGTCAGCAGGTTGAAATCGTGACGGTCAAAAATGGTACCCCCAGTCGCGACTGGTTGAATCCGAATCTGGGTTATCTCAACACTTCGCGGGCGCGTTCGAAGGCCCAGCACTGGTTTCGGCAACTGGATTATGACGACAATGTCATCGCCGGCCGGCAGATACTGGAGCGTGAGTTACGCCGGATCGGCCACAGTAATATTCGTTTTGATACGCTGGCTGACAAGCTCGGTTATGCAGACAGCAATGATCTGTTTGCCGCCATCGCCCACAATGAGGTCAAGAGCAGCCGTTACCTGAATATCATTCAGGAGATGACACGACCCGAGACCGGCACGGATGAGGAGCATCTGCTGCCGATCAAGCCGCGTCAGCGTGGAAAAAGTGAGGTTGGTAAGGGCATAACGGTGCAGGGTGTCGGTGACCTGCTGACGCATATGGCGCGCTGTTGTAATCCATTGCCGGGTGACAACATTGCCGGATACATTACCCGCGGCCACGGAGTCAGCATCCACCGCCAGGACTGCCCGAATATGCTGCGTTATGGTGAGCAGGCACCTGAACGAACGGTCGAGGTCAGCTGGGGTGACGCTAGTGATGAACAGGATTATCCGGTTGATATCGTTATTACCGCATTCGATCGTCAGGGCCTGCTGCGGGATATCACCAGCATACTGGCCAATGAAAAAATCAATCTGGTTGCCGCCAATACCCTGTCCGACACCAGGGGTAATCTGGCGCGTATGCGTCTGACCATAGAGATATCCGACCTCAGTCGCCTCAGTCGCGTGCTTGGGAAAATTGCCCAGCTGCAGAATGTCACCGATGTGGCACGGGAATTTCAATAACAGACTTCAACTCCGTATATCCTCGCTTCAACCGCCGTGATGTTGTATGCCACCAGTCATCCTTTAGTCGGGTAGAATAGCCCCGGTGATGCTAGAATAAAGATCCATTTGTTGTGCAAGAATGACCCAGGACACCGTAATGTCAAACACCACTGCTTGTTTCGATCAGGACTGCCGGCGATGCCGGCGTCTGGCTACTTTTCTTGATGAAGTCGGTGAACAATACCCGGATTATCATGCCCGGCCGGTGGCGCCCTTTGGCGATCCCGACCCACAGCTGCTGATTGTCGGGCTGGCCCCGGGCATGCACGGCGCCAATGCCAGCGGCCGCCCGTTTACCGGGGATTTTGCCGGAATATTACTCTATCAGACCCTGTACCGGTTTGGTTATGGTTCCGCCCCGGTATCGGTCGCAGCCGATGATGGTCTGACGCTGTCATCCTGCCGCATTACCAATGCGGTCAAATGTCTGCCGCCACAGAACAAGCCGCTGACGAGCGAGATCCAGGCCTGTAACGACTACCTGCGTGCGGAAATCGGGTCACTGGCGGAGGGCGCGGTGATCCTGGCCCTGGGGACCATCGCCCACCAGGCGGTGTTGCGGGCCCTGAACCTGAAACTGTCGGCGTATAAATTCGCGCATGCAGCCGAACATCAGTTACCCGATCACCTTTACCTGGTCGATTCCTATCACTGCAGCCGCTATAACACGCAAACCAAACGCCTGACCGAATCCATGTTTGATGGTGTCTTCGAACGTATCTCGGCATTGACGGGGCTGGTCGAGCAGGCCTGATACACGTGACTATGAGCTCCGATCCGAGACATTCGACGCCGGTAGATGTTGTTTCCACGCGGAGCAACAACAAAGATCCGGACCCCGGTTCCGCCACCCTCGACGGCCAGGCGTCCGCTGGCGAATCCGGGCCGGTATTTGATCCCGGGGCCTTCACCCGCAACCTGACCACGGCACCCGGGGTCTACCGCATGATCGACGACCAGGACCAGGTCATTTATGTCGGTAAGGCCCGTAACCTGAAAAACAGGGTCAGCAGTTATTTTGGCCGCGGCGATCATCAGACGCCAAAGACACGGGCTTTAATCCGGCAGATCGCAGATATCCAGATCATCGTCACTCATACCGAGACCGAGGCGCTGATACTGGAAAACAACCTGATCAAGGAACTCAAACCGCGATACAACATCCTGTTACGGGATGACAAGAGCTATCCCTATATCTTTCTGTCGACCAGCGATACATTTCCCCGGCTCAGTTATCATCGTGGTGCCCGCAGCGAGAAGGGACGCTATTTCGGTCCGTATCCCGGTGCCACCGCCGTGCGTGAGACCCTGAACCAGTTGCAAAAGCTGTTTCGGGTGCGTCAGTGTGAAGACAGTTTTTTCAGCAACCGTTCCCGCCCGTGCCTGCAATACCAGATCAAACGTTGTTCGGCACCGTGTGTCGGACTGATCCAGGCCGATGACTACCAACGTGATATTCGCCATGCCATCCTGTTCCTGGAGGGCAAGGACAGACAGATCATCGATGAACTGGTGGTTAAAATGGACCATGCCGCGGAACAGCTCGACTTTGAACAGGCCGCTGTCTACCGTGACCGGATCGCCAACCTGCGCAAGGTCCTGGAGCATCAGCACATCAGTAGTGAACGCGGCGATCTGGATGTGATTGCCTGTCGCACCCAGGCCGGTATCGCCTGTGTCGAGGTCTTTTATATTCGTGCCGGGCACACGCTCGGCAATAAGGCCTTTTTCCCCAGCCATACCGCCGAGGCCACAGCCGTAGATATCCTGGCCGCGTTTATCCCGCAATATTATCTCGGCCGGCAGAGTCCGGCTGAGATCATCGTCAGCGAGACCCCGGACGGGGTGGAGGTGCTGGCCGCAGCGCTGTCGGACAGTGCCGGTCGACGGGTCACGATCAGCAGCCGGGTTAAAGGCGAGCGGGCGAAGTGGCTGCAGATGGCGATGACCAACGCCGCTCAGGACCTCCAGCAACGACTGTCTAGTCGAAGTAATATAGGTCAGCGTTTCAGTGAGTTACAGGAGGCATTGAATCTGGATTCAATGCCGATGCGACTGGAATGCTTTGATATCAGTCATATTTCCGGCCAGGCTACGGTGGCCTCATGTGTTGTGTTTACACTCGAGGGACCACTGAAATCCGATTATCGCCGCTTTAATATCGAAGATATCACCCCCGGTGATGACTATGCGGCGATGAAGCAGGCCCTGAAACGACGTTATACCCGCGTGCAAAAGGGTGAGGGTAAATTGCCGGATATCCTGTTTATCGACGGCGGCAAGGGGCAGGTGGCCCAGGCCGAACAGGTCCTGGAAGAATTACAAATCAACGGTGTGCAGATTATCGGTATAGCCAAGGGACCGGAACGCCGTGCCGGGGAGGAATGGTTATATAACCCGGATCAACAGCAGGTATTCAAACTTCAGGCCGATGCGCCGGCCCTGCATCTAATCCAGCAGATCAGGGATGAGGCCCATCGATTTGCCATCAGCGGACATCGGGCACGGCGCCAGAAGGCCCAGAACACCTCGACCCTGGAGCAAATTCCCGGAATCGGTGCCGGGCGCCGGCGCCTGTTATTAAAGCAATTCGGTGGCTTGCAGGGTGTAAAACGGGCTGGCGTCGAGGACTTGCTGGCCGTCAAGGGGATCAACCGGGAGCTTGCCCAGCGAATATATGATACCTTTCATAGCGAACAGGAATAACGGAAGCCGTCAGTCGATTCATGACCAAGATAACCACCCCGACACTGCTGACATTGCTGCGTATCGGACTGATCCCGGTGTTTGTGCTGTTTTTCTACCTGCCGGTGGCGTGGTCACATATCGCTGCGACGGCGATTTTTTCACTGGCGGCGATAACCGACTGGTTCGACGGTTATCTGGCCCGTAAGCTGGGACAGACCTCATCCTTCGGCGCCTTTCTTGATCCGGTGGCCGATAAACTGATGGTCGCTGTGGCACTGATCCTGATCGTCCAGGCCGAACCGAACCCCTGGCTGGCCATCCCGGCTGCGGTGATCATCGGTCGTGAGATCACCGTCTCGGCATTGAGGGAATGGATGGCCGAGATCGGCAAGAGTTCCCGTGTGGCCGTGAGCCAGCTTGGCAAGATCAAGACCACGGCGCAGATGATCGCGCTGATCGTGTTGCTCTACCACGAGCCGTTATGGGGTCTTCCACTTCGGGAGATCGGTTATGTTTCCCTGTATATCTCTGCAGTGCTGACGCTGTGGTCGATGATGCTTTACCTGCACAAGGCCTGGGTATCCCTGGGCGATCACTAGGCCTGTTAGCGCATACTGAGCGCTGTCAAGGCAGGGTAAAAACGCGGGACCGCCACCGCTCGGCTCGGGTTACAATGTGGACAATGATTTTAAATGCCAAACTAATCCATTGTTTTTTATTAACCTTTCACCTTGACAGCAGGGCGAAAATGGATAGAATAGTCGCTTCTTTGTAAGCGGGAATAGCTCAGTGGTAGAGCACAACCTTGCCAAGGTTGGGGTCGCGAGTTCGAATCTCGTTTCCCGCTCCAAATTATCAATCCTGCGAAATATCTAAGACGCAGAATGCGTGATACCTGATTTTATGGCTGGGTGGCAGAGTGGTTATGCAGCGGCCTGCAAAGCCGTGGACGGCGGTTCGATTCCGCCCTCAGCCTCCATGATCCTTTCTTTTTCTGCTTTTTCCGGTACACTAGCGGCTGCCGTCCGTAAGCCCGGGTGGTGAAACTGGTAGACACAAGGGACTTGATTAAATTGAGCACCCGGGTGGGAAACTCCCGGTGTGAATAGGGTCAAATTCGGGGAAACCTCAGCATTATAAGATGGTGGCAATCCCGAGCTAAACCACGGCATTGACGTTGAATCATACAGCTCAATGCGATGGGAAGTGTAGAGACTTGACGGCCCTTGCCTACGTTATCGGAATCATTCCTGTAATAAGGTAAAGAGAAAGTCCAGACCACAAAGTGACCTGGCTGGTTCAGGCATGCAGCGAAAGCTGTAGTTGGTACGAAAATCCCTCGGTAGAAATACCGTGCCGGTTCGATTCCGGCCCCGGGCACCACATCACAGAATTGCCGGTTTACGATCTGGGCTCCGCTTGAGGTAAAATAGGATCTGTTCATCCGTGCATCGCGAGTCTTGAGTGCGATTAAGCCAATGAACTATTTAATACGGATATTTTTCCGGGTTTTAATTATTCTGCCCGTAACCGCTAGCAGTAATTCTGATCGAATCACTATCGGTGGATTCTCCTCGCTGTCACCCGCCCAGCAACTACCGGCCGGCTGGCAACCGCTGACCTTCAAAAAGATCCCCGCGCATACCCGTTATGAACTGGTTAAGGATGACGCGACGACCGTGGTTATGGCCACCAGCGATGCGGCGGCATCCGGCCTGGTGAGCAGGGTCAGCATTAATCTGAAAGAGTACCCGTTCATACACTGGCGCTGGAAGATCGATAACCTGTTCAATAAAAGTGATGCCACACACAAGGCCGGTGATGACTACCCGGCCCGGATTTATATCACCTTTGCCTATGAACCGGGCAGGGTGGGGACATTCAAAAAGCTGAAATACATACTGGGGCGAAAACTGTTCGGCGATATTCCGATTGCGGCGATCAATTATATCTGGGAGCCGCGTTTGCCGGCAGGCACGATTATAGATAATCCCTACACCACGTTTGCGCGTATGGTCGTAGTCCGAAGCGGCCAATCACAGGTGGGACAATGGCTGGCGGAAAAGCGTAACGTGTACCAGGATTACGTCCGCGCCTTTGCGGAAGAACCACCGCTGGTCACCGGTGTCGCGATCATGACCGATACAGATAATACCGGTGAGAGGGCGACAGCATATTATGGAGACATCTATTTCACAAATAGTGACTCTGCAGATTAAACTGATGTAGTGAGCGGCGCTAGCTGATATCCTGATACCTGATACTGAGTCAGGACTGAGTAAAATATGTCCCGTATTAGCGCGAATATCCATTTACCTATGGACAGACTGACAACGACTGTACTATTTCCTGTTGTCAACGTTTCTGTTCATGTCACCGGTTCCAGAGAGTGAAAATGAGTTCGATCAGCTTCAAGCTTATCTACCCGGTTGTCCTGGCGATGCTGGCATTAATGTTCGGTGGCGGCGCCGTCATGCTCTGGGATTTCCAGAAAATGCAACAGGAATATATTGCCCGGGTTCATATTGAAGACAGTGTACTGAACACTGATTTTGTCGATATGTTGCAGGAACCGGGTGCAGGTGTCGAGACGGAACTGTCGCAACGCCTGAAAGCACTGAACAATATAACTGTCGTATATCTCTTCGATCAGCAGGGTAATAACAGGTACAGCTACCTGCGGCAGGATATGACCTCTGCGCCGACAGTCGAATCAGGATCGGAGTACGTCCACGTCAAGGATGAGTATATCGAGATTGCTGCACCCGTTACCTATCAGGGCCAGCGATATGGCAGCGTATACCTGCGCAGCTCGATCGACAATCTTGTCACTACGAAAAAAGTCTTCACCTATTTTATTCTCATCGTCGTGCCTATTCTGTTACTGCTGGCTATCGGCTTGAGTATGTGGCTGCAGCGTTTTCTCGCCACGCCTGTGAGCAATCTCTCGAAGGCGCTGAGCCACGCCGGTAAAAGCAACGATTATTCGCTGCGCCTCCAGAGTGAGCGACGCGACGAAGTAGGAATGTTGTATTACGGTTTTAACCGACTGATGAGCCGTATCGAGCGCAGTCAACGGGAACTGAAAAATTATCGGTACGCCCTGGATCAGGCCGCTATGGTCTGTGTACTCGATGACAAGGGTAAGATCAAGACGATCAACCAGTATTTTACCCGGGTGACGGGCTATCAGAGGGCTGATTTAATTGACAGGCCGATTACGGTAATCAATGAAAAACTGCAGGTCACTTCACTGGATTTCACCCATGCCGGGGACGATGAAGGTCGTAAATATGATTTTGGTGACATATTGTGCCAGGGAAAAAATGGTAATGAACTCTGGTTGAGAATGACCTGCGTCCCGGTCTACGAACATGCGACTATCAAGCAGTATTTGCTGATCAGTTATGATATCAGCAAGCGCAAGCAGTCAGACCAGGCGCTGGCCGAATCCGAGTGGCGTTTTCGTCAGCTGGCAGGGCATGTCAGAGAAGTGTTCTGGATGACCGATCCGAGTACCAATGAAATGTTTTATGTGAGTCCGGCCTATACCCAGGTGTGGGGTAAGTCACTGGATAGTTTCTATGCCGATCCGAATACATTTTACCAGGCCATCCACCCGGAAGATTATCAGCGGGTCATGGACGCCATCCCCGACCAGTCGAGCGGCGAATACGATATTGAGTACCGGGTACTCAGACCCGATGGTACCCAGTCCTGGGTACGCGATCATGCCTTCCCGGTATTCAATGATGATAATTCCCTGTCACTGGTTGTCGGTGTGGTCGATGATATTACGGATATCAAGCTGGCCAAGGATATCCTGGAAGAGCAGGTAAAAACCCGTACGGAACAGTTACTGCTTGAAAAGCAAAGGGCGGAGACCGCCAACAAGGCTAAAAGTCAGTTCCTGTCCAGTATGAGTCATGAATTACGTACGCCCTTGAATGCCATTCTGGGTTTTGCGCAGTTAATGGCCAGAGATGACGGGGTACATCTTGATCCGAACCAGAAAATCAGCGTCACCGAGATCGAAAAAGCCGGTAAACATCTGTCGAGCCTGATCGACAACATCCTCGACCTGGCAAAGATTGAATCCGGACGGGTGAAGATGTCATATGAAGAGGTCAATCTCACCGAGTTCATCGATGAGTGTCGTTCTATGATTGAACCGATGCTTGCTCAATACAAACTCGAATTTTCCGCACAGTTGCATGAATGTCCCAATGTCCATATGCGGGCTGATTACACGTGTCTAAAGCAGGTGGTACTCAACCTGCTGTCGAACGCCTGCAAATATAACCGACAGGGCGGTAAGGTCGGATTGACATGTACGGTAATAGATGGGGGGGCGGTACGGATTGCGGTCACCGACGAAGGTGAGGGCATACCGCTCGCGCACCAGCACGAACTCTTCCATGCCTTCAACCGCCTGGGACGGGAGTCCGGAGCGGTTGAAGGCACGGGTATCGGCCTGGTTATCTGCAAACAACTTATTGAGATCATGGGCGGAGAAATCGGTTTTGAAAGTATACCCGGGCAGGGCAGCACCTTCTGGGTTGAGTTACCACTGTCATCGGGGACGCAGGGTTGCACAAAGATGCCCTCTGGTGAAGATGGCATGACAGTGAATACGGATGCCGGTGCTCAATCGACGAAGACGATCGTCTATATTGAAGATAATCCGGCCAATCTCCGTCTGGTTAACTACCTGTTCAAAACGCGTAAGGATATCAGGCTGCTGACTGCGGTAGAGCCGGTGTCCGGATTGCAACTGATCGAGTCCGAACATCCTGACCTGGTACTGCTGGACATCAATCTGCCGAGTATGGATGGCTATCAGGTAATACAACACTTGAAAAGTAATGAACATACACAGCAAATCCAGGTCATCGCTGTGAGTGCCAATGCCATGAACTCCGATATAGAAAAGGCACGGCGTGCCGGCTTTGTCGATTATGTGACCAAGCCGATAGATATTGAGGCTTTTCTCAAACTAGTGGAACACCACCTTTCGAAGCGGTCATCTTACGCGAGTTCATAGTGTCCGTGCGGACGGCAGGGAGATATGAAGCAATGTCCTGAACAGCCTTCAGGCACCTCTCGGGCCTGAAGGCTGTTAAATCAGGTTGATTATAGTTTATTACATCAAGCGATTAATAATACTCGAGTAATTTCCTGAGACGTAATCTTTCCTTACGCTCCTCGATTTTGTGCAGGGCAAGATAACGATACAGGTTTATCTTTCGCTGGTTGCCGGGATTGACATTAAAGGAAGCATTATCATCGTTCTCGGAAGCATCAACCTCCAAATCGGTGATAATCGTATCGCTGAACAGATCGGTGTCTTTATCCTGGTCGGGGTAGTAAATCATCACATGTCCTCCTCGCTGTGCGATGGATGACAGGGAAGCTATCTTGATGGGCCACTCTCCCTGTCGTTTCTGGCACATGACATCTTTGCCGTTGGAAACAGTTAAACAGATTTGACTTAACCTACTCTTAACTCCGACAGGTTTGACAGGCCGTCGCTGATCGGGATTTGTTCTCCGCGAAACAGCCGGATTATACAGCTGAGATTTGATGGTAAAAATGACGGTTTTTTGACATTTTCTTCGGCAAGGTAAAATCATATAACTAATTGATATATATGTTTTATTATAGCATTCACTCGCAAAAATCACGGAAATAACGTATAATATTTATAATTCTCGCCAGGGTATGTAGTTATGTTGTATACCGCAAGTCACGACAGATCAACACACGCATGGGTAATGACAGCAGGGCTGTTCGTGACGGGAATTGTCATGATAATGACCAGTATGGCCAGTCATGCAGCCGGTGAATCCCGTCACACGTCATCCAACGCCGCACAGTTATCCGTCATCAAAGTCCCCGCAGTCACCACACATCGACAAATAAAACCGTATAATCCGCTGGCACATACATTCCCATCCGGCCTGACGGTACGCGGTATCAGGTTGTCCGAGAGCCTGTTCCTGACACAGGTGAAACAGAAAGGTAGCCATCCCACAGTCGGTGTCAGCCTGAAAGCAGGTGAATACCTGTATCAATTGGGAATAGAGCGTCTGAGCATATCCATGCTGTTTTAAACCAGCATAAGCCCCTAAAGCACTCGTCACACCGACGCAGCCGGTGTCTCATATCCAATATTAATATTACCGATTTTTTAACGCCGGTTTTACAAAAAGAAAGGGGGCTAACGCCCCCAATTCGATGTGGTCTTACCCACAGCGGCCTAACGGCTTGTATACACGACCTTGACCGACCCATCTACATTGTCGCTGTTGATGTAGCCGATAGCATCGATCTTACTGGCGATTCTCCGCTTCATTGCAGTATCACCGTTAACCTCTACCGGTGGAGTAGCTATGCCGGAAAAGATCTTGGTCGACCAGTAGGCCTTCATCTGGCTCGAATTCCGCTCCAGGACCCGCTGGGCAAATTGATCGTAGAGATCGGACGCCTCCTTCTGGTTGATGGGCATAGCGGGGCTTCCATCCGGAAATTTCTTGCGCTTCTTGAGGAATAACAATTTCACCTCGTTCACGTTCAGGGAATTGATGGAGTTGCCTGGATTCACAATCACGGCGATTCCCGCAAATGCCGGTACACTGACAGATGCCAGAATCAGAAATAATATCGCTGAGGTTGTCGTTAATATTGTATAAGGTCGTAGCATCTTTGATTCCTCCTTAGAACACGACATCGACCGCAAGGCTGGTCATCTTGGTGTCGCCGGCAGGCGCGGTCGCGACGCCTACATCGTCAACGAAGAGGCCATTATTGTCGGTCTTGATGTTGCTGTATTCCAGCTTGACTACCGCATTACGTGACACGGTATAGTTGATGCCGAGGGTTGAGATCTTGTGGCCATCGCCATCGTCCTGCTCCCAGTTCTGGTAGGTATAATGGGGCAGGAAACGATCCATAACCCGATAACCCAGTGTGGCATACCAGGAGTCGGAATTCATCACACTAACCCCCGCCATCTTGATGTCCATCTTGACGCTGGCGCTTTCCGCATAGGCGACGATGTTATTCCAGTCCACTTTTACGCCTGCCAGGGTCGCGGAGTGAGACTTGCCATCCATCAGCGCGCCCATCGGAGTGGTGGGGTCATCCGGTGACATACTGCCGGTGTAGCTGGATACCTGTAGCAGGACCGCGTCGTTCCACTCAGCCCGTACCGTTGCGCCCCTCATCTTGTTGATAGTCATATTAGTCAGGTCCACCTGTCCACCGAACAGGTCGGCACCGAGGGTCCAGTCACCGCGTATATCGCTCCATACTGCATCGGCCCCGGTGTAGGACTCACGGGTCGCCTGTGGTCCGCTTGCCGATTCGGAATAGATCGCCAGCGGTGCCTCGATCCATGGATAACTCACGCCGACGCTGACATATTCGTTAACGATACCCACGGGATACTTGATCTTACCGGCCCGGATAGTGAATGCATCCGAAAGACTGAAGTTGGCAAAGGCCCAATCCAGATGGGTGGCATAATTGTCTTCCTGGATGGCGGAGAATAGTTGCGCAGCCACGGTCATTTGATCCGAGACCCTGGAGGTGAGATTAAGACCCAGTTGGGTGCCGTGGAAGCTGCCGTCCTTGCTGATACCATTGTCCGGGCGCGTGCCGTTAAAGTACAACGATTCATCGGTAACACTGAAGCGAGTCGACATAAACCCGTTGATCGTGGTCTGGTCTGACCAGTTTTCCGCCTGTGCCGATACCGCTAAGGTACTCAGGCTCAAGATCAGCGCTCCACGTATTAAGCGGCGCAAGTTATTGTTTTTCATAGAACAACCTCCCGTCCAGTAAATCTGTTTGCAAGTGAGTGACGATGCCTCAATTACACCTCCGTGATGTCAACGACAGCTTCGTTTTGCTAACCGTCGGTCTCTTTTATTCGATGGTCGACTGCGGATGACACTTAGAAGACTAAATCGGTAAGATATATTAAATCTTTAGAAATAATTGAAATAACAGTAAAAACAGGTTGTAGAGATAGGTGATGTTCGATTGCATGAACTAAAGGAGGCCAGAGTCAGAGTAGCCAGCTATCGGTCTTTAGCTAAGGATGGAGGATCTATATAGGGTCTGAATATTCAATTTATATTTCAGGAGTTATTTAAAGAAACATCGTTTGCTTGTCTATTTCTCCACTAATCGGGCCAATAATTGCCATTCGTACGCACTTGATGGATTAAATATGGAAGTCCCGGTACAAGCCACCAGGTTTGACTCTTTCAATAGAGCACAACTGGCGGTTAACCAGCCACACGTCTATTTAACATAATATATATTATACGCATTATATCATATTGACATGTTTCATATTAGTACTGCCTTTCAGGGTACGAATCCCTCTAAAATCAATCTCCCCTGCCATAGCATCAGCTATGATGTCGAAAGTTACGCCGGATGAGCTCAAGGATGTGATTGGGAATGTTATTGCTTATACTCTGCACTTTGAAAAATCCACGGTTAATTATGCCATCAACTAGGACGCATCAAAGTCAGCACACCTGGACTGGCGGGCGCCAGGCTTTATAACGGTAAATCAACGATGGGAAAATATACTGATCCTCATATTGCTGATTCAGTTCTGTTAACGATTGATACGCAGAATGACTTTACTTTGGATGATGCGCCTGCAAGGATCGCCGGGACAGTAGATGTTGTTCCTAATATGGCTAGACTCCTGAACTCTTATCGAAAAAAAGGATTGCCTATAATCCATGTTGTGAGGCTGTATCTCAGAGACGGGTCGAACGCGGATTTATGCCGAAAGCAAATCATAGAAGAAGGGAAAGAAGTCGCCGCCCCTAACTCTGATGGCGCAGAGCTGGTTGATGAGTTGAAGCCTGATCCTTCAACAAAACTTGACACGGACATGCTCCTTTCGGGAGTAATGCAGAAAATCAGCAACAATGAATATGTTATGTATAAACCCAGATGGGGGGCATTTTACAAAACAACTCTGGAAAATTTCCTGGAAGAACATAAAATAGATACAATTGTATTTTCGGGGTGTAATTACCCGAACTGTCCAAGAACAAGTATTTATGAAGCAAGTGAACGAGATTTTCGGGTTGTTTTGGTTAAAGATGCAATGTCACAGTTATATCCGAAAGGCGAAGAGGAAATGCAGAATATTGGCGTGGAATTATTGAAAACAGATGACATTGAAAACAGGCTGGCCTAACGTGAATGTCGGCTATTGGCCTTTAGTTTCCCCCGCGACCAATAAAATTGGTTCTGAAAGAATTCACACAGTAAATCAATTAATATCCTTGTCGGGATCACGAATGGATGGCTTATCAGGACGACGCTGACGTTTCGCCCCATAGTTAAAGTACTTTATTAGACAAGATATTATTAATATTTAAAAACAAATAGTTATTGGTAATTTTTATAGTTACCTAAAAGTAAAAACGCCCCTCCCCAACGTTTCTATCCGGTCATGGCTGTCAGCAAGTACAGTTGGTTAGCGATAAATGTTATATAAGGTTTATGGCCATCAACCCTGATCAGTTCGATTCCCTCATCAGTACGGAATTCCCTTTCTCCAGGGACTATACCTTTTTGAATCATGCCGCGGTTTCGCCGTGGCCAACGCGCACCGCCAAGGCGATCAAGTCGTTTGCCGATGAAAACGTGTTGACAGGTCCGGTGCACTACCCGCGCTGGCAGGCGGTCGAACAACGTCTGCGTGGACAACTGGCCGGGCTGATCAACGCCCCGTCGGCGGATGATATCGCCCTGCTGAAAAATACCTCCGAGGGTCTGTCGGTCATCGCCTACGGGCTGGACTGGCAGCGCGATGACAACATCGTCATCAGCAACCAGGAATTCCCGTCGAACCGGATCATCTGGGCCTCGCTCGAAGACCAGGGTGTCGTCTTGCGCGAAGCGGATATTCTTGACGACACGGTGGGACCCGAGGCCGCACTGGAGTCCGCCTGTGATGACAACACACGCTTGTTGTCAATCAGTTCAATACAGTATGCCTCGGGTCTGTCGCTGGATCTGGTACGGCTCGGCCGTTTCTGTCGCGCCCGGGGTATTCTGTTCTGTATCGATGGTATCCAGAGCATTGGTGCACTGCAGATGGATGTACAGGCCATCGAGGCCGATTTTGTCGTCGCCGACGGCCATAAATGGCTGATGGCCCCGGAGGGCCTGGCATTGTTCTATTGCCGCCCCGCCCTGCGCGATCGGCTGCACTTGCGGCAATTCGGCTGGCACATGATCGATAACCCCGGTGATTTCGATCAGCGTCAGTGGCAACCGGCGGCCTCGGCCCGGCGTTTTGAGTGCGGTAGCCCGAACATGCTCGGCATTCATGGCCTGTCGGCGAGTCTTTCGTTGATAGAGGATGTGGGCATGCCCTTGATCGAACAGCGTGTATGCGCCCATGGTGATTTCCTGGTTGCTCATCTGCAGGCTATGGAAGGCATAGAGATCGTAGCTGAAGGCTTGCGACGCGGTGGTATCGTCTCGTTCAGGCATGCCGCTGTCAGTACCGAGATACTGTTTCAACGTCTGCAGGAGCGCAAGATTATCTGTGCGCAACGGGGCGGCGCGATCCGTTTTTCACCGCACTTCTATATGTGTCAGTCACAACTGGACCAGGCACTGGCGGCGGTCAAGGCATCATTGCAAGTATCGGATTGAGACTGACAGTTTGGGCACATCCCTGTGCAGACCAGCTCCGTAGAGTAAAACTAGCAAATATTCACGCAAAAGAAAACGATCAAAAAGTACTAGTACTTTTTTGGTAATTACTTATGAGAATTCATAGGTATTAGCATGATCTCCAATAAAAAAAGACGTAACATAGGAGTGACAGGACACAAACATACAGGAAAATATTTTTAATCATGCGTTGCCTTATCGCCGACGATCATGCCTTGATAAGAGAGGGCCTGAAACAACTCTTCTGTAGCGCCTTTGAAAACCCGGTTCTCTATGAAGCAAGTAACGGTAAGGAGGTCAGTGCGATCGTCGCCAAGCATAATGACCTGGATTTTATCCTGCTTGATTATTATCTGCCCGATACCAACACCCTGACATTGATCAGCGAGTTGTCCAGGAGTCAGCCTGACATCCCTGTCATCATATTTTCCGGTGTCGAAAATCCTGTGTTGATGAGGAAATCGCTGGATTACGGCGCCAGTGGTTTTATTCCCAAGTCCAGTGACAATGACCGGGTGATCCATGCCATACATCTGGTGCTGGCCGGCGGTGTCTACACCCCCTCCTCAATGCTTGAACACCTGGATGATTCGATGCAATCGGTGATGGCCGATGTCGACCTGCAGATGGATCCGTCACAGGGGCTGCGTCCCGGACGGCGGGCAAGACCGTCCCTGACGGCACGCCAGCTGGAAGTTCTGAAACTGATTTCCGCCGGCAAGTCGAACAAGGAAATTGCCGGCAAACTGAATCTGTCATCGAATACGGTCAAGGTTCATGTCACGGCCATACTCCAGGTTTTGCATACAACCAATCGCACAGAAGCGGTCATCGTGGCCACGGAACTCGGTCTGTTCTGATACACTCAGTGTGGGAAGCTGTAGATTTAATCGGTGACAACACCATGTTGTCTTCGATTTTGCTATGGCTACAGAAACACATGAGAAAATCATCCAAGTATCGAAGGAACTTTCTATGTCTGTATCCGTTTATCGACGTCTTGTCATCCTGTTAATATTGAATACCGGCCTCTGCAACACTGCCGGGGCCAGTCATATCAGTGAGCAGGATTATTATACCGATATCTCGTCCATTACCACCGCCACACGCCTGCCCCAGAGCCCTGAACAATCCCCCGTCTCCATCACCATCATCAACCGCGACATGATCGAGGCTTCGTCGGCGATCGAGATCGTCGACCTTTTTCGACTGGTGCCGGGCATGCGGGTCGCGCATGCCAATGGCAATCTGTTTTCCGTCGTCTACCATGGTTATGCCTCGGCCTTTCCCAACCGTATGCAGGTACTGGTCGATGGCCGCTCGGTGTTCACGCCGCTATTCAGTATCGTGGACTGGAATAATCTGGGCCTGACCATCCACGATATCGAACGTGTCGAGGTCATTCGCGGTCCCAATGCCGCGGCCTATGGCGCCAATGCCGTCAGTGGCACCATCAACATTATCACCCGCAAGCCCTTTCAGGTTGAAGGACAGAGCATCGCCCTGACCACGGGATCGATCGGAACCCGCAACGGCAGCTATCGTTATGCCGGCGTTGAGGATGATTATGAATACAGACTAACCGTTAACTCGAGAATGGATGACGGTTTCAGGGATGTCGACGACAGCAAGAAAATCAAGGCCCTGACCTACCAGGGACTCTATAACCTGGCGAACAACGATGCGGTTGATATCCAGTTGGGCCTGAGTGGCGGTCCACTCGGTAGCTGGGGTGTGGAAGGCAACCTGGAAAAGCCGCCCAGGGATAAGGATAGCAACGCCCATTACCAGTCCCTGAAGTGGACCCGTAAC
>Ga0210101_1000253_pt1 | contig 19168 bp, 12 predicted proteins | sample Muzzi_PWC_D1_FD_185534 | JGI IMG/M metagenome (GOLD analysis project Ga0210101, IMG submission 185534) | Wetland microbial communities from San Francisco Bay, California, USA, that impact long-term carbon sequestration - Muzzi_PWC_D1 (SPAdes) | ecosystem: Environmental > Aquatic > Marine >... | reverse complement strand
AAGAGCAGGCCGCGGCCCAGCAGGAGGAGCAGGCCCAAAAGCCGGCGGCCCGTACGACCCTGCCCGCGGAGCCCGCCCCCAACGCGGCCGGCACGACCGGTGCGGCCGGCACGACCGGTGCCGCCGGCACCGAGACACAGCAGGCCAGCGAAACCGGGGCCCGGGAAACGGCCCAGCGCCAGAGCGCGAAGACCGTGCCCGCCCAGCCGGAGCCTCAGGCGCCGAAGGTGAAGGTCGGGGATCTGGTCAAGCCGGGGCCGGGGGTGATCCAGCCCCGCGTCGTGCGCCGCGCGGCCCCGAGCTTCCCGCCGGTGGCGGCCCGCCTCAACCGTGAGGCGACCGTCGACGTCCAGGTTCTGGTGGACGAGAACGGCCATGTGCTCGAGGCGACGATCCAGGGCAAGAGGGCACGCTTCGGCTTCGACGACGCGGCGCTCGACGCGGCGCGCAAGTCGGTCTTCGAGCCGGCGGAGAAGGACGGCGTGCGGGTCAGGATGTGGACGACGATCCGCTTCGTCTTCAAGCGCTGAGGCCGACGAAGCGAGGCATGCCGGCGGCCGGGCCGTCGTACTCGACGCGCCCGTCCGCCATCTTGACCACCCGGTCCGCCAGCTCGTAGTAGCGATCGTCGTGGCTGATGGCGACGACCGCCTTGCCGCGCCGGGCGAGCTCCGGGAGCACCTCGCGGTAGAAGACGTCCTTGAACACCGGGTCCTGATCCGCCGCCCACTCGTCGAAGAGATAGATCGGCCGGTCTTCGAGGTAGGCCGTGAGCAGGGCCAGCCGCTTGCGCTGCCCCTGGGAGAGGTCGGTGGTCGAGAGCTCGCCATCCCGCACCTCGACCTTGTGGGCGATTTCGAGCTCGTCCAGGTAGCGCCGGGCCCGCTCGTCCACGTCCGGCGTCTCGAGGCCGAGCAGCCGGTCGAACAGGTAGAAGTCCCCGAACACCACCGAGAAGAGCTGGCGATAGTCGTCGAGCCCGTCTACCCCGACCTCGCGGCCGTCGACCATGATCGTGCCGCCGTCGGGCTGGTAGAGCCCGACCAGGACCTTCGCCAGGGTGGTCTTGCCGCTGCCGTTGCCCCCCACCAGGTACACCAGCTCGCCCGGCTCCAGCACCAGATCGACCGGGCCGACCGTGAAGTCCCCCTCGCCTCCCTCGCGCTCATAGGTGTGGGTGACTCCGAGTAGCTCGAGCCGCTCCCAGGAACATCCCTCGTCCTGGGGCACACCGGCGGCCCCTTCGGGATCGGCTGCGAGCCGCTCGTTCCCCGCGGCGGAGAGCTGGAGACCGAGCGCTTTCACCTTTTCCACCGCAACCTCCGCCCGGCCCACGTTGGGGAACTGGTTGAGCAGGGTCTGGAGAGGGGTCATGACGTAGAGCAAGATCACCGTGAATCCGACCAACGCCTCATGATCTGCCTCGATGGAGCCCGGCCGCACAAAAAGCAGCACACCGATGACCAGGAAGAAGAGCATTTGGCCACCGGCGCTGGCGGTGCCGAAGACCACGGCCGCCCTGATCCGTAACCCCCGCACCAGGTCCGCGGTCCGCTGCAGCCGGTCGACGAAGGCCCCCCGCCGCATTCGATGGAGCTTCAGCTCCTTGACGCCCTCGATGAGGCCACGGAAATGCTCGAACAGGGCGTCCTGCTCCTGCCGCGCGGCCCGGAACTTGCGCATGGCGATGGCCGTCGGGAAGCGGTAACCGGCCACCCCCACGACCACTGCCACCATCAGCAGGCCGAACAGGACGAGATCCAGCCACGCCAGATAGACGAAACACCCAACCACGATCGTACCGTTGACGAACAGCACCGGCACGAATGCCAACGCCTGGGTGATCGCGTTGATGTCGTCGGTCAGGGTGGCGAGCAGTCGGTGGGGACCGAGCGCCTCGAGTCGAGCGAGCGGTGACGAGAGCACCTCCCGGCTGAGCTCGATCCGCAGGTCCCGGACCATCCCCTGGCCGAGCGTCGCGAGCAGAGCGACGGACATCACCCGCGTCGCTGAAACGACGAGGATGAGGGCTAGGAAGAGCAGGCCGAGCTGAGTCGAAGGCCCCCCCTCCTTCGCCCGTAGCGCGGCGTTGACGAGGGCGAGCAGGGCGACGCTCAAGGCACCGCTGACCATCCCGGCGAACACCGAGGCGACGAGCACACGGCGGGCCTTGCCCGACCGCCCGAGCACGAATCTGAGGAATGTCATCCGATGGTTTCTCCACCCCATGAGTGCGGCACGGGCGTCGCTTGGGACAAAAAAGGAAAGACCCGGTTCCCCGCGGGGGGATGCCGGGTCTCTCGGCAGCGTGAACGTGCCGGCCAGAAGTCTGCGCGGACTCCTACAGATCAGCGGCCTTGATGCTCGCGGTGAGCTCCTGCACCACCGGCTTCATCACCTTGTCGAACATCCGCTCGTCGTTGTCGACACCGCCTCCGAAGCCTCCGATCGAGAGCTTGAAGTTGGCGTCCTCCGCCCGCGCTTCGTCGGCCCAAAGGATCTCGCCGGTCTCGGCGTTGATGATGCGGGCATTGGCCGCCGCGACGAAGGTCTTCTTGCCGGCCCGGAAGCCGGGCAGGCCGCGCACGCCCCGGCCGTGGGCTCCGGCTTCGGTGGAACCGTACTCGGTGACCGCGCCGACCAGGAAGTACTCGACGCCCAGCAGCCGACCGGCCTGGACCGCGGTCGCCGGGTCCACGTCTCCGGACAGCGACAGGTTCTTCTCGCGCATCAGGGCGTCCAGGCGCTCCCGGTCGATGACGCGGAACTTGCCGCTCTTGACCAGCTCGGTGACGAACACGTCCTGCATGGCCGCCGCGCCCCGGTCACGCCACCAGCCCCAGGCGGAATCGGCCTTGTTCTGGAACTCGAGCACCGCGATCCGCGGCTTGTCCTGGGAGAAAGCCGGCAGTGCTGCGGCCAGAGCGACGGCCACGCAGACGGCGAAGATCAAAGTACGCTTCATGGTGGGGCACCTCCTACGAAGTGGGTCGTGAGTGCGACCCCTGGTCGCGGCCGGGGGGATAGTGGCCGCGTCGGGGCGAGACTTGTACCGTGTCTCGGGAAGCTGCACACCCTATTCTAGCAGCCTCCTGGAAGCCCTCCAACGTTCCAGCGACGCCCTTCCTGTGACGTCGACGAGTCCGCCCCGTTGCCTCAGCCGTCGCCCAGCTCCTGGGCGTCGACGGCACAGATGGCCGCCACGTTGACGATGTCCGAGGTGTCGACGCCCCGCTGCAGCACGTGCACCGGCTTGGCCATGCCGAGCAGGATCGGCCCGACCGCCTCGGCGTCGGCCAGGCGCCAGATCAGCTTGTAGGCGATGTTGGCCGAGTTGAGGTCGGGGAAGATCAGCACGTTCGCCGGCTCGGAGAGATCGCTCCACGGATAGGTCTCGTTGAGCACCGACTCGAGGACCGCGGTGTCGGCCTGCATCTCGCCGTCCACCTCGATGCTCGGATCGCGCTCCTTGACCAGCTCCGTGGCCCGCCGGACCTTGCTGGCGTGGGGGTGCGTGTTCGAGCCGAAGTTCGAGAACGACAGCATGGCGACCCGGGGCTCGACGTGGAACCGGCGCGCGAACTCGGCCGTCAGCACGGCGATCTCGGCCAGGTCCTCGGCCGAGGGATCGATGTTCACCGTGGTGTCGGCGAAGAAGAAGATGCGGTCGTTGAGGAGCAGGATGTAGGCCCCGGAGACGCGTCCGACCTCCGCCCGGGTGCCGATCACCTGGAGCGCCGGGCGGATCGTGTCCGCGTAGTACTGGGTGAGCCCGGAGACCAGCCCGTCGGCATGGCCCATGTGCACCATCATGGCGCCGAAGTAGTTGCGCAGGCGCATGGTCTTGAGGGCGTCCTCATACGTCACACCGTCGCGCCGCCGCAGCCGGTGGAGCTCCCGGGCGTAGTCCTCGAAGTGCTCGGAGCTTTCGCTGTGGATGATGGTGATCGAGTTTTCGTCCAGATCGAGCTCGGCCAGGCGGTCGGCGATCTCCTCGCGCCGCGCGAGCAGCACCGGGTGGGCGATCTCCTCCTCCACCAGCACCTTGGCGGCGCGCAGGATCTTGTCGTGCTCGCCCTCCGGGAAGACGATCCGCTTGGTCTCGCGCTTCGCCCGCTGCTTGAGGTCGTGCATCATCTCGAGCCGGCGGGAGATGATCGAGCGCAGGCGCCCCTGATAGAGCTCGAAATCCTCGATCGGTACCCGCGCCACGCCGGAGTCCATGGCCGCCTTGGCCACGGCCGGCGGCACCGTCAGCAGCACCCGGTGGTCCATCGGCTTCGGGATCAGGTACTCGGGCCCGAAGCGCAGGCTCTCCTGGCCGTAGGCCCGCAGCACCGAGTCCGGCACGTCCTCCTTCGCCAGATCGGCGAGCGCCTTGGTGGCGGCGAGCTTCATTTCGTTGTTGATGTCGGTCGCCCGGACGTCGAGGGCGCCGCGGAAGATGAACGGGAAGCCGAGCACGTTGTTGACCTGGTTCGGGTAGTCGGAGCGGCCGGTCGCCATGATCACGTCGGAGCGCGCCGCCTTGGCGTCCTCGTAGGTGATCTCCGGGTCCGGGTTGGCCATGGCGAAGACGATCGGCGAGTCGGCCATCGAGCGCACCATGCTCTGGGTCACCAGACCGGCCACCGACAGGCCGACGAAGACGTCCGCCCCCTCCATGGCGTCTTCCAGGGTGCGAGCGTTCGTCTCGGCCGCGTACTGCTCCTTCTGGGGGTTCATGCGCTCGGTGCGCCCCTTGTAGATCACGCCCTTGGAGTCGACCAGCATGACGTTCTCGCGCCGCACCCCGAGCTGCTCGTAGAGCCACAGGCAGCCGAAGGCGGCGGCGCCGGCGCCGGAGAAGACGAGCCGGACCTTCGAGATGTCCTTGCCCGCGACCTCCAGGGCGTTGACGAGCGCGGCGCCCGAGATGATCGCCGTACCGTGCTGGTCGTCGTGGAAGACCGGGATGCCCATCTCCTTCTTCAGGGTCTCCTCGATCTCGAAGCACTCCGGCGCCTTGATGTCCTCCAGGTTGATGCCGCCGAAGGTCGGCTCCAGGGCCTTGACGATGTCGATGAAGCGCTTCGGGTCGGTGGCGTCGACCTCGAGGTCGAAGACGTCGATGTCGGCGAAGCGCTTGAACAGGACCCCCTTGCCTTCCATCACCGGCTTGCCCGCGAGGGGACCGATGTTGCCCAGGCCGAGGACGGCGGTGCCGTTCGAGATGACCGCGACGAGGTTGCCGCGGGCTGTGTACTCGTAGCCGAGGAGGGGGTCCTGCTCGATGTCCTTGCACGGCTCCGCGACGCCGGGCGTGTAGGCGAGCGAGAGGTCACGCTGGGTCGAGGTCGGCTTGGTGAAGACGACCTGGATCTTGCCCTTCCGGCCGCGGGAGTGGTAATCGAGTGCGTCTTGCCTGCTGATCTTTTTCATGGCTCGGCTAGTCTAGCGTGGGGGGGGGTCGGTGGTTTGTCCAAGGATGCGCGTCGGTCGATTGGTCGGTCCGTAGATGAGGTCGTTCGCTTCATCCGAGCCTACGCCTCCGAAACACCATCCTGACATGAAGCGGCCGGACCTGTGCCGGCCGAAGTGCGAATGAAGCGGCCGGACCTGTGCCGGCCGAAGTGCGAGCGCAGCGAGCGACCCTACCCCGGTCTCCGCGCCGGCCGAAGTGCGAGCGCAGCGAACGACCCTACCCCGGTCTCCGCACCGGCCGAAGTGCGAATGAAGCGGCCGGACCTGTGCCGGCCGAAGTGCGAGCGAAGCGAGCGACCTTCCGACCGATTACCCGATCTCGCGGAACCGAGCGGTGAAGTGGCGGAGCACCTTCGCCTGGTACGTGAACTCCAGGCCCCGGAGGCGGTCCCGGTGCTCCTTGACCTGCTCCAGCACCTCGACCACGTACTTCAGATGGCTGTTGGTGTAGACACGCCGGGGCACCGCGAGACGCACGAGCTCCATCGGCGGGTAGACCGGCTCGCCGGTCTTCGGGTCGTCGTGGCCGAACATGACGCTGCCGATCTCGACCCCGCGCACCGCCCCCTCCCGGTAGAGGGCCACCACCAGCGCCTGGGCCGGAAATTGGCTCTGGGGGAAGTCGGGCAGGATGCGGCGGACGTCCAGGTAGACCGCGTGGCCACCCGGGGGCTGGACGATCGGAATCCCGGCCTCGGCGAGAGCGTTGCCGAACGCCCTGACCTGACCGGTGCGATAGTCGAGGTAGTCCTCGTTCAGCACCTCGCGCAGACCCCGGGAGACCGCCTCCAGGTCGCGCCCGGCGAGACCGCCGTAGGTGGGGAACCCCTCGATCACCACCATCCGCTGCTTGACCGTCTCGATCAGCTCCGGATCGCGGCTGGCCAGGAAGCCGCCCATGTTCGCCAGACCGTCCTTCTTGGCGCTCATGGTGCAGCCGTCGGCGTAGGAGAAGACCTCCCGCACGATCTCCGCCACCGAGCGCTCCGACTGCCCCGGCTCGCGCTGCTTGATGAACCAGGCGTTCTCGGCGAAGCGGCAGGCGTCGATGTAGAGCGGGATGCCGAACTCGTGGCAGAGCTCGGCGGTGCTCTTGACGTTCTCGAGGGAGACCGGCTGGCCGCCGCCCGAGTTGTTGGTCAAGGTGAGCATGGAGAGCGGGATGCGCTCCCGCGGCGTGGTCTCGAACAGGTGGCGCAGCTTGACGAGATCGATGTTGCCCTTGAACGGGTGGTCGGCCTCGGGGTCCCGGCCCTCGTCGATCACCAGGTCGAGGGCCTCGCCGCCGTTGACCTCCACGTTGGCGCGCGTGGTGTCGAAGTGGTTGTTGTTCGGGACGATCATGCCCGGCTTCACCAGGTGGGAGAAGAGCAGGTTCTCCGCCACCCGGCCCTGGTGGACCGGCACCATGTGGGGGAAGCCGAACACCTCGTGGACGGTGTCTTCGAGGTGGAAGAAGTTGCGGGCGCCGGCGTACGCCTCGTCGCCGATCATCATGCCCGCCCACTGGTTGTCCGACATGGCGGACGTGCCGGAGTCGGTGAACAGGTCGATGAACACCGCCTCCGAGGGCACCATGAACAGGTTGAACCCGGCTTCCACCAGGTGCCGCTCCCGCTCTTCCCGGTCGGGAAGACGGATCGGCTCGACGACTTTGACGCGCCACGGCTCGGGCATGAAGGTCATGGGATCGGGCTCCTCAAGAGGATCTGGATCGGGCTTGGAGTCTCGACAGTCTCGTCCCTGGGTCTCATGAAGCTGACCTGTGTCGAGGTGATGTCGAGGGAGTACGGCGGGGCGGGCAACAGGGCCGCGTCCATCGTACGGCCCGGAAGGTTTCGTGGCAAGGCCGCGAGGGTAGACTCTGGCGATGATCGTCGCCCCGGAGGATCGCCCCGAGAGTGCCCGCCTGCGCATGGTGACCCAGTCGGATCACGCCTGGCTGGCCGGGGAGGTGCTCTCGCTCTGGCGCGCCGATGGGCTTCCGGAGAGCCCCCGCCGCCCGGACCTGGTGTTCGCCGCGCGGGAGCACGACAACGGCTGGCGCGAGACGGACTCGGCGCCGCTCGTCGACCCGGACACCGGCCGTCCCTTCGACTTCACGACCCTGCCGGACGGCCCCCGCATCGAGCTCTGGCGCCGCGGGATCGCGCGTCACGCGAGCACGCGCCTCTACCCGGCGCTCCTCGTCTGCCGCCACGCCCAGGCCCTCCACGCCGACCGGCGCGGCGAGCCGGCGTGGGACGAGGGGCTCTTCGAAGCGCTGGACGAGCTGGTAGACGAGCTCGCCGACATGGCCGGGGAGACCGGAGCCGATCCGGAGACGGTCGCGGCCGACTACCGGCTCCTGGCCCTGGCCGATCGCGTCTCCCTCGCCGCCTGCTCGGCGGCTGGTGCGCCGTTCGCCTTCGGCGGCTACCGCGGGCACGTCGAGGGCTCCACGGTCCACCTGGAGCCCTTCCCGTTCGCCGGAGCGACGAGCTTCGACCTGCCCTGCCGGACGATCCCCGACCGGCGCTACAGCGATTCGGTCGACTTGATCGGCGCGCTCGCATCGGCCCGCTGGACGACGACGCGCGTGCGCGTGGCGCCGCGGGTCGAGCACTCCCGACCGTAATTTCGGTCACACCGGTGCGTGATAGGCTGCAAGCATGGCAGAGAAGGGAGCCGCGACCGCCGAACCCTCCGCCGCAACCGTCCGCATCCTCTTCCCGACCGCCATCGGACCTCTGGGTCTCGAGCTGCGGGACCAGACCGTCACCCACGTGGTGATCCACCCGGAGGGGGAGGAGGGCGACTCCTTTACGCCCTTCGTGGATCTCGATGGCTCCGAGTTTCTGGACGAGCTGTTCGGAAGGCTCTCGGAGTTCTTCGCGGGCGCACGCAAGAACCTCGAGATCGCGTACGACCTGAAGGCCTCCGGCCTACCCCGCTTCGACCAGAAGGTGCTCCAGGAGGTGGCGAAGATCGGCTACGGCCGAACTCGCAGCTACCAGAGGATCGCCGATGCGGTCGGCCACCCCGAAGGCTACCGGCAGGTGCTCGCCGTGCTGATGGCCAACCCCCTGCCGATCCTCATCCCCTGCCACCGGGTGGTGACCAACAAGTCGGGCGTCGGCAGCTACATCGCCGGCAAGCAGCACAAGAAGTGGCTCCTGGAGATGGAAAAGGAGCAGCGCGAAGAGGCGGTGTGACGAAGAAGAGGGCGAGCTGCCGGCTCGCCCTCTTCGATCCAGCTTCCGTCCAGCTTCCGTAGGGTGCGCTTCAGCGCACCGAGCCATGCCCTGCTGCGCTTCAGCGCACCCTACGCGCTGATCCAGCCGATCGCGCCTACTCCGTTTCGTCGAGCTCCACCTCGAGCTCGATCGTCTCGCCCGACTCGGCCGAGAAGCTCAGGCGCTTCGAGTCGTAGCCCGGGCGAACCACCTCGAGCTCGTGGTCACCCGGATCGACGACCAGCTCCGGCCGTCCACCCGCGAGCTCACCGGCGGTCCCCAGAAAGCGCCCGTCCAGGTAGATCGCCGCGTCGCCGGGGACGACTTCCAGGGTGACCCGGGCCGGCTCCTGCCGGGCATCGTAGGGCGCCGCGGTCGCCGGCTGGTCGCGATCCTCGATCCGATCGCGGTCCTCCCGGACACGCTCCTTCCAGGCGGGCTCCATCGCTTCGGCCGCCTCGCGGCGCTCCTCGTCGCGGCGCAGGCGCTCTTCCCTGCGCGCGGTCGACTTGGCGATGAGCTCCTCCGGCGGCGTGGCCTCGCCCGGCACCATGAAGTCTTCGACGTCGATGATGACGCCGGGGTAGACCGAGTACTGGCGGGCGATCGTCTCGAAGCCGTCGTGGTAGAAGACCAGGTCGTAGGTCCCCTGCTCGAGCCACAGGAAGTGGGGCCAGCCGTCGAAGTTGTCCGCGATGCCGATGAGCTGGCCGTTCAAGTAGACCTCGGCCTCTTCAGGCCGCAGATCGAGGTCGAGGGCGCCCATGCTCGGCCGCACCTGGGTCGGGTAGTAGCGCACGTCGTAGCCGGCGTACGGGTAGTAAGGCCACCAGCCCCACCAACCCCACCAACCACCCCAGGGATACCCGTACGGGCCCCAGTAGACGGTGAAGTCGCCATGGTAGCCGCCAGGGTAGACCGGCGTCCGATAGCCGGTCGGCCGGCGCTGCCCGACCTCCCGCCCCGGCACCGAGCCCCGCGGCACCGCCGTCGAGTGGGACCGGGTGGAGGACGAAGGTTGGGAGCGGGTCTGGCTTCGCGGCTGGGCACCGTGCTGACCGCTGGAGCTCCCGCTGACCTTGGCTGAGCTGGGGCGGCTGCGGTGCGCCCCATCGCCCGATCCGTCCTCGGCGAGCGTCGGAACGGCCGTGAGGAGCAGAACGAATGCGGCCGCGGTGGCCGCGAAACCTCGAAGAGAAATGCGTCGTCCGGTCATGGTGTCGTCTCCTGGTCGCCACGGTTCGGACCCGCTTCCGGGTCCGGCTCCGTCGTCATGTCCGACCCCGCGCCTTCGCTCCAGGCTCGGCGGAGCCCGGCGATGTAATGGAACCGGAGGACCTCCTCCCACAGGCGCGGAGTCCTCACCGGAACATTCTGCAAGCCCCGAGCCAGACGCTCCCGCCACCGCTGACGCCCCTGGGGAGGCAGCGGCGGCGGCCCGTCCTCGCCGACTCCCAGGAACGGACCGAGCTCCGGATGGCGCCGGTAGAAGACCACGCCCGAGTAGCCGGCCTTCTCCTGGCGGCTCATGAAGCGGTCGAGATCGGTCGGGTGGTCGTGGAGCACCACGGCCCGGGGCTCGTAGACGAGCCGCTGGGACTTCGAAGGGGACTTCGACAGACGATAGGAGACCTCGATGTCCTCCCACGCGGCGTAGGGAAACTCCTCGTCGAAGGGCTCCGCGAGCAGCCGCGAACGATGGAGCGACAGGTTCGAGGTGTAGAAGAAGTTGAACGGCACGTTCTCCGGATCGTCGATCAGTTTGTAGCCGAACTGGAGACCGTACTCGTTGATGTAGTCCAGGAACCGGGTCATGCGGACCCGAGGGTGCCAGCGGGTGTAGCCGATGACCGCGAGCTCCTCCCCGCCGCCCCGTTCCTGGTGCGCCGCCATGTGGCGGGCGATCCATCCCGGTGTCGGGACGGTGTCGTCACCCAGGAAGGCCACCCAGCGGCCGGACGCGGCCCGGACCCCCGCGTTGCGCGCCGCCGCCGGTCCCTGGTTCTCCTGGCAGAGCACCCGGGCGGGCACGGCGAACCGCCGTTCGGCCAGGTAGCCGGGCGTGTCGTCCTTGGAGCCGTCGTCGATGACGACGATCTCGAACGGCGGCGCCCCCCGCTGGGACTCGAGGGCGTCGAGCACCTCGGGCAGAACGTCCATCCGCTGGTAGGTGGGAACGACGACGGAGACGGTGGGATCTGCTGACACGGGCGGAACCTTATCTCACGGGTGATATCAGGTGTACCGGAGGTCACCTGACGGTACACTCCTCGCCGTGATCGCCCTCTGTGTCCGCACCCCGTCCGACTACCTCGACGCGCCCGAGTTCGAGTACCTCGTCTCCTGGGTCCGGAGCCGCGTGGAGGCGGTGGCCGGCCCAGAGGAGGCGGTGGAGATGGTGGAGCCCGAGCGGCCGGAGGCGCTGGCGCGCGCGTCGAGCGAGGGGCGGCTGCTGGTCCTCGATTGCCGCACGCTTCTCGGCCGGAGGAGCCTGGAGAGGATGCTCGAGGCGGTCGGCTCCGGAGCGCGGGCGGTGGTGCCGACGCGGCTGGCGGACACCGGGCTCCCGGCGGAGCATCCGGTCTACACCCTGCGGGGGTTCGAGCGGCTGGAGGAGCTGGCCCTGGCGCGGGATGAGACCCGGGAACGCGTGGCGGGAGAGCGGGCGCCGTGGTCGGCGCCTCTGCCGGCGCTTCTGCTCGGGCCGGGGGTCCTGGGCGCGGTGGAGGAGCCGGTGACGGCGGCGCGGTTGCTGGACGAGCCGGCGCGGGTGCTGCCCGGTCTGGAGCCGGAGGCGGCGGGCCTCTGTCACGCGTTCGTGGATTACTACGGTCAGGCCCGGGAGGATGTGTTGCCGCTCTTGCCGGAGGGGTGCCGCGACGTGTTGGAGGTGGGGTGCGGCCGGGGCGCCACGGGGCGGTTGATCCAGGAGCGGACCGGCGCCCGGGTGACGGGGGTGGAGCTGAATCCCGTGGTGGCGCGCGCGGCGGCGGAGGTGCTGCACAGGGTGTGTCCGGGGGATGTGATCCGGGTGGCGGCGGAGCTGGCCGGGAGCGTCGAGTTCGATGCGTTGGTGGCGTTCGAGCTGTTCGAGCATTTGACGGAGCAGGGGGCGTTTCTGGAGGCGGCGCGGTCTTTGGTGCGGCCGGGGGGGCGGATCGTGTTGTCGGTGCCGAATGTGGGGCATTACTCGGTGGTGGAGGATCTTCTCGCCGGGCGCTGGGATTATTTGCCGATCGGGTTGCTCTGTTTTACGCATTTCCGGTTTTTCACCCGGCGGACGCTGGAGGATTGGTTGCGGCGGTTCGGGTTTTCGCGGTTCGAGTTGGTGGCGCAGCGCACGGAGCTGCCGGAGCGGTGGGTGGGGCGCGAGCTCGGGGAGGCGTTGGGGTTCGAGGTGGACGGGGAGAGTCTGGCGACGAAGGGGTTTTACGTTCTGATCGAGACCGTGTAGGGAGCCGGGGTGGGGTGGGGAGCTCCGGCCGAGCGCCGGGCCCGGGGTGGCTCTGGGACGCTCCACCACTCGACCGTTCGTTGCCGTTGGGAGGCAACGGGAACGTCGGAGGGACAGGAAACCTGAAGCGGCCGGACCTGTGCCGGCCGAGGTGTGAGCGGAGCGAACGGCCTCCTCACACTCCCACCGACAGAGGGAGGGAGATCCAGTCAATCCCCGTTGATTTCCATGACCTCGTCGAGCCGGTGCTCTTCGAACGGCAGGTCCTGGGGGAGCCAGTCGCGGAATGCTTGGGAGGCGAAGAGGCGTTCGTCGCCCGGGTAGGTGGGGATGATGTAGAGGGGGAATTTGGTGAAGATTTCGCGGTCGGTGCGGGTCCGCCGGGCCTGGAGGCGGGTTCGTTCTGCCGCGGCTCCGTCGAGGTGGGAGAGGAGCCAGGTGATGGAGCGGAGCTGGGCGATGGTGCGTTCGTCGGTGATTCTCGGGGGTTGGTGGCGACGGCCGGGCCACGCCGGGAGAAGGGTGCGGAGGGCTTTCTTCACCGCCCGGATGACGAAGCCGAAGGGGCCGTAGGCGCGCCATTTTTCGGCCAGGGTGTGGGGGCCGGCGGGCGGGGGCTCGGCTCCCAGCCCGGGGGGTTCGTCGGCATCCTTCTTGGCCGTGTTGGCGATCAGGCCGGCGTAGGGGTCGAGGGTGAAGGTGCCGGCGCCCGGGTTGTTCTGGACCAGGAGGGTCTGGGTGCGGTGGGTGAGGGTCCACATCACCGCCGGCATGAGCCGCTCCCAGAGCTCGGGCTCGGCGTTCTTGTAGACGGTGAGGAAGGCGTTGCGCTCGAAGAGGAAGCCCCGGTTGTAGAGGCCGAGGAGCTCGCTGGTGGCCGCCGAGCGGTGGTGGACGATGGCGTGGGCGGCGAACGTGACCCGCTCCCCGCCGGCCCACAGGCGCCATCCCAGGTCCACGTCTTCGAGGTAGGCGAAGTAGCTCTCGTCGAAGCCGCCGGCGTCGAGGAAGGAGCGCTTGCGGATCAGGAGGTTGCCGCCGCAGGGGAAGAGCAGCTCGTCGCCGTCGGCAGGGACTCTCGCCCGGTCGAGGGGGCGCCGGAAGTCGAGCTGGAAGGCGTGGCCGTCGAAGGTCATGACGCCGCGGCCGAAGTCGAGGCGCTCTCCGTCCCAGTCGACGATCTGGCCGGAGACGGCGGCCACGTCGTCCGGAGCGCCGACCAGCGCCGTCACCAGGGCGGCGAGCCATCCTTCCTCCGGCAGGGTGTCGTTGTTGAGGAGCGCCACGGCGTCGCCCTCGGCCTCGCGCATCAGCAGGTTGTTGCCGCCGCAGAAGCCGGTGTTGACCCGGCTCTCGATCAGCCGCACCCAGGGGTGCTCCCGGCGCACCCAGGCGACGGTGTCGTCCTCGGAGCCGTTGTCGAGGACCAGCACCTCCCAGGGCACGCCTGGGTCCCGCTGGGCGTGGAGGGCCGGCAGGCAGGTCTCGAGATGCTTGCGACCGTTCCAGCTCAGGATGCAGACCGAGACCTTGTGCAGCGCGCTCATCGATCTCCCTTCAACCACCGCCGCAGCCGGCGCCGCACGCGGAAGGCGAGCCGGTCCGGCGGCGCCACCGTCGGCGGACGGAAGGCGAACTCGTCTTTGGTCGGGTCCCGGCGCGGGTCGCGGCAGAAGGCGACCAGCGGCCCCAGCACCCGGTCCCAGGCGAAGCGTTCGGCCAGGGCCGCGGCGCGCCGGGCGCGCTCCGGGTCGGGGGCTTCGGCCTCCCTCAGCACCTCGGCGAGGGCTTGGGCGAGGGCCTCCGGGTCGGACGGCGGCACTACCCAGCCGGCCTGCTCCTCGGTCAGGAGGCGGGAGACCGTGCCCCCCTCCGTGGTGACCACCGGGCACCCCGCGGCGAGCGCCTCCAGGAAGCGCGTGCGCATGGAGAGGCGGGTTTCGAGGGTGGGGTTGTGGGGGGCGACCAGGGCGTCCACGTCCCGCAGCAGGTCCCAGCGCCGCTCGGCCGGCACCCAGTCGATCAACCGGACCCGTTCGCCCCACCAGCCCCGGGCGCGGCAGCGCCGCTCGACCCTGGCGAGGAGCTGCTGCGGCGTGGCGTCCGGGTTCGGGTTGCGGATGAACAGGACCGTCCAGTCGTCCGGGCTCGTGCCCTCGGCGCGGTCTTCCAGCAGCTCCAGGGCGTCGAGCAGGGTGTCCGGGTCGTACCAGTCGTAGAGGCCGCCGAAGAGGAGCAGGCGCTCGCGCTCCCTCGCCTCGGTCGGGGTCCGTTCGAGGTACGGGCGGTGGGGAGGCAGCTCGCGCGGTACGCCGAACGGCACCGGCGCGATCAGGCCGGCGAGGTCCGGGTCCGCCTGGAGCCGGGGCGGGTTGATCCGCCCGAGGGCGGCCAGGAAGCCGAGGTAGAAGAGCCGCTGCTCTTCGGAGGAGCAGAGGAAGAAGTCGCCCCGGGAGAGCTGGAGCACCCAGGTGGCGTGGTCGTTCCGGTAGGGGTCGAGGCCCAGCTCTTCGGCGTAGTGGAGGTTCTCGATCATCCACGGGTCGTAGAGGTCGATCACCGCCGGCAGCTCGGGACACTCGATCAGCAGGTCGTTGGCGAGCTGCCCCTGGGCGATGGCCACGTCGCAGCCGGCGAGGAGCTCCGGCAGGCGGCCCGGGACGAACCGCCGCGCGACCCCTTCCGGCAGGGGCACTTCCTCGGGAGCGGCCGGCGAGACCGCCAGCACCTCGAAGCCCGCCTCGGGGAGGCGCCGGGCGAGCTCCAGGTAGCGGATGCCGATCCCGGCCGCGCGGGCACGGAGCGGCTCGCTCGAGACGAGCGCGATCCTAGGCATGTCTCCTCTTGCGGCGGATCACCGGCCGCTCTTCCTCTGGTCCCGCCACCAGCGGAGGATGCCGGGCAAGGAGGCTTGCCGCAGCTCGCTCAGGATGCCGTTCAGGCGCTCGATCTCGGCGTAGGTGCGGGAGAGGTGCTCACCCTGGTCGTCGACCGTTTCGCGGAGCACCTTCTCCTCCCCGTAGAGGCGCTCGAGCTCTTCGCCGCGCCGGGCGGCGTCGTCCCGGAGGGCGCGGACCTCGCCGCGGAGCGCTTCGGCCTCGCCGTTCAGCCGGTGGTAGCGGTCTTCGACGGCGGCTCGGCCCCGCTCGGCCTCGGTCGCCGCGCGGCGCGAAGCCGCCGCCGCCTCCCCCGCTTCCACGGCCTCGGCCCGCAGCCGGTCGACGACCCGGGCCAGGCGCTCGGGCCCGAGCCGGTCGGCGTGCTTGGCGATCACCCGGGCCTTCTGCGCCAGGAAGTCGGCCCGCTCCCGGGGGCGGTCGCCCAGGGCGTGGTGGCCGGCGCCCCGGAAGTGGCGGTACTCGCAGGTGACCCGCCGCAGGTGGTGGAAGGGCGTCCTGGTCGCCAGGCGGATGAGGAAATCCCAGTCCTCGAAGATCGGAAGCGTGGGGTCGAAGGGGCCGTCCAGCTCGTCCAGCAGAGACCGGTCGAAGAGGATCGTGTTGAACGGGATGTAGTTGTCGACCAGCAGCAGCTCCGGGTCGAAGTCGCGGCTGTAGGGCAGGCGGCGCTCGGCCTCCTGCCAGCCGCCCGCAGGACCGCCGGAGGGGAGCTCGTAGGTCACCACCGCGGCGTCGCTGTAGACCACCCGGACGTCCGCCGCCGCCGCGGCACCGGCCAGAGTCGCCAGGTGCTCGGGTGCGGCCACGTCGTCGTCGTCGAGGAAGGCGATCCACTCGCCCGTGGCGGCCCGGATGCCCTCGTTGGCCGCCGCCGCCCGGCCCAGGTCCTCGGGCATGTCGACCCGCACGAGGGGCAAGGGGTAGTCCTCCGGCAGCTCCGGGGGCACTCCGCCGTCGTTGACCACCACCACCTCGGCCCGCCGGTAGGTCCCCTCGGCGAGGCTGGCGAGCGCCTCGGCCAGGAGCTCCGGCCGGTCCTTGGTGCGGACGATGACCGACACCAGGGGACCGTCGGTCACCTCGTGGAGCACCGGTGCTCCGCCCAGGTGGCGAATGAGCTGGGCGGGGCTCCGGGTGGCGAAGTCGGCCGGCGTGAGCCGCCGGTAGCCCTCTGCACCGACTTTCGGCGAGCCGGCCGGGGCCAGCGCCTCCTCGCCCGAGGGCTCGGCCTCCCGGGGGCGAACCAGGGAGAGGGTGCGGAAGGCCCGGAGGCCCAGGCCCGCGGCCAGGTAGTCGTGGCGCTCCTGCTGGCTCGCGTAGCAGGCCATGGCGTCGGCGAGCAGGGGTAGCTCGGCCGACACGTCGACCAGCAGGTCGGGGTAGCCTGGGTGGTTGACCTCGTAGGCGAGGATGGCGAGGTCGCGGACCGCGGCGGCCAGGTCGTCGCCGTCTTCCGGGCCGTCCTCCGGGCCGTCCTCCCGATCGGGCGGCCGGCTCGTTGGTCCCTGGAGCGGCCCCCGACCCCGGAGCGGCGCGAGGACCTCGTGGAGCGCCGCGAAGGCCGCCCGGTGGTCCGCGGTCGCCTCGAGGGGTGACGGCACCAGGAGGAGGTCCGGCTCGAGGTCGAGGATCGCCTCCCGGATGGCTGCCGCCAGGGCGCCCAGGTTGCGGTCGAGGGCACCGTCCGGCAGGTCCAGGTGCTCGCTCTCCCCGACGCCGAGGACCCGGAGCGCTCCCTCGGACTCCCGTCGTCGCCCGGCCGCATGGTCCGCCGGCGCTTCGCCCTCGGCGGCCGTACCGGCGCCGTCGCTCAGGAAGAGGACCCGCACCCGCCCGCCACGCGCCGCGAGCTGTGCCAGCAGCCCACCACAGCCCAGCACCTCGTCGTCGTAGTGGGGGGCGAGCACCAGCACCCGCCGGGCCTGGACCGCGGAGGTCTCCCCCGGGGGCAGGAGCGGATGGGGCGGTAGGGGCCGCTGGTCGGTCATTGGATGTACCCCAGGGCTTCGAGGCTCCGCCGCGTCTCCGGGTCGACCTCGGCGGCATCCGGCCGCTCGCCGCCGAAGCGCCAGAGCCTGAGACCCGGCCGGTCCCCCGCCTGCGGGAAGGCCTCGGTGTCGTAGGCGGTGGCATCCACGGTCCGCCCGGTGTAGGGAGTGCCGGGGCCGAAGCGAAGCCGGCCGGCCGGCAGCGGCTCACCGTCCAGCCAGAGCTCCGCCGCCTCCAGGGCGCGCGGCTCCCCCGGCAGCAGGAACCCCTTGATCACCGGACCGCCGACGATCTCGAAGCGCACCGTGGCGCCCTCCGTCGTCAACCGATCCTCGGGACCCAGGAAGAGCGGCAGCGCGCCCTCGGGCGGCTCCGCGAACCGGAGCTCGCCGGTCAGCCGGGCGCCGGCCGGCACCGCGTCGGTGAAGGCGCGGACACCTCGGAGGGTTCGGTGGAGGTGGTTCTGGATCACCGCGTCGAGCGCTCCGGCCGACTGGGCGGAGGCTTCCTCACCACCCGCCTCACCCGTCACCTGGAACAGGTTTCGGTCCTCCCGGGGATCGCTCGCGAGGTCGTAGAGCTCGAGGCGGGAGAGCCGCGCCATGTCGAGATCGTAGATGTGCTGCTGGAGGCCGTCGGTCGCCTGGAACGGCTCGCGCCGGTTGAACAGGATCAGCTTCTGCCCTTCGAGCACCGCCGCCGTGCGCATCGGGCCGGCGGTCAGGTGCTGGGAGAAGGCGGCCAGACGCGGCAAGTTCTCCCGGCCGGTGAGGGCCGGCAGGAGGTCGATCCCCTGCCAGGTGGCGGGCGCCTCACCTCCGGCCGCCGCCACCAGCGTCGGCGCGAGGTCGACCAGCCGCACGGTTCCGGGGAGCCTGGTGCCGGCCGGGATGCGGCCGTCCCATCGGGCGATGAACGGCACGTGGATCTGGTCCTGGTACAGCGTGTGGCCGTGCTTCCAGCCGCCGTGGTCGTAGAGCTCCTCGCCGTGGTCAGCGGTGAGGAGGACGACGGTCTCGGCCAGCACCTCGGGCGGGATCTGTGCCAGCAGCTCTCCGATGGCGCGGTCGACGAAGCGGATCTCGGTGTCGTAGAGCGCGGTGAAGTGCCGCACCTGGCGATCGATGTCGTCCACCTCCAGGCGGCCCGTGTAGACGCCGTGGAGATACTTGCCGCTGATGCCGCCCGGGTCGTCGAAGTAGGGGGAGCGGCCCTTGACCAGATCAGGGTTCCAGTAGGGATCGTGGGGGTCGATGTAGTGGACGTAGAGGAAGAATGGCTGGTCGCGGTGGGCGTTCATCCAGGGGAGCGCCCGCCGGTTGATCTCGTCGGCGTGGGCCTGGATGGCGGTCATCGACGACGGGGTGTAGAACGTGTCGAAGCCACGGTCGAAGCCGTTGCTGGCGTGGAGGGTCGGGTTGGCGAAGAACCCGCCGGTTCGGTACCCCAGCCCGGAGAAGACCTCGGCGAGCGACGGCACTCCGTCCGGGATGCCGAAGGTGGCCGGGTCGCCATGGAGAAGCTCCCCCGGGTAGCGGCTGGTCATGTACGACACTACGCTCGGCAGGGTCCAGGGCGCCTGGGAGTATGCGTTCTCGGCCACGGCACCGGGGGCCACCAGCAACCGGTCGAGCTGCGGGGCGGTGTCGCGGTCGTAGCCGTAGGTGGCGAGGTGGTCGGCGCGCAGGGTGTCGACCACGATGACCAGGATGTTGGGCCGCCGCGCATCGCCCCGGCTGGCCGCCGGCGTGGTGCCGGTGATCGCGACCGGTGCCCAGGCCACGTCGCCTCCGGCGCCTGCCTGCGCCGCGAGCTCCAGGGTGACCTCCTGGCCGGCGTGGTCGGAGAGGTCGACACCGGCGTCCATCCACCCCGCGCCGGCCCCGTCCGCGGTGCCGCCGTCCTCCTGGCCGCCCGCCCCGGGGACGGGGGCCGCGGACCGGATGACCTCGACGATCTCCCGGTCGTCGCCCCGGACGAGCGCCACCGTCGCCTCGACCGGCCCGCCGTCGAGGGCACCGAGGCCAACCTGGAGCCGGCCGCCCTCGGGCACCCGCACCCGCCAGTGCCAGGTACCGTCGGCCGGCAGCACCATGGCGGGCCGCCGCTCGTCGTCCAGGGTGACGCGCTCCAGCCGGGGCTCGGCC
>Ga0210101_1000252_pt1 | contig 19305 bp, 8 predicted proteins | sample Muzzi_PWC_D1_FD_185534 | JGI IMG/M metagenome (GOLD analysis project Ga0210101, IMG submission 185534) | Wetland microbial communities from San Francisco Bay, California, USA, that impact long-term carbon sequestration - Muzzi_PWC_D1 (SPAdes) | ecosystem: Environmental > Aquatic > Marine >... | reverse complement strand
TGAGTGTCAACGGTTTTCGGCCCCCTGCCCGGGTCCGAGGATACACCGGGAGGGGGCGCGGCTGGGGCGCGGGCCTTCGGGTGCATTCCGGCTGGCATAGGTCCGGTTGAGGTTGCTCGCTTCGCTCACGTTCGGCCGGCACAGGTCCGGCCGCTTCGGGTTGCATTCCGGCCGGCACAGGTCCGGCCGCTTCGGGTTGCATTCCGGCCGGCACAGGTCCGGCCGCTTCGAGTTGCATTCCGGCCGGCACAGGTCCGGCCGCTTCGGGTCACATTCCGGCCGGATCCGGTGAGGACGCGGTCTCAGACGCCCAGCCGGTCGAGCAGGCCGAAGCGGACGTTGAACACCTTCTTGACGAACGGCGTCAGCTTGCCCCGGTTCCAGGTGTCGGCGGCCTTTTTCACCACCTCGCCCTGGGTGGGGTAGGGGTGGATCACGCTCGCGATCTTGCCCAGGCCGATGCCGTGGGTGATCGCCAGGCAGAGCTCGCCGATCATGTCGCCCGCGTGGTCGGCCACCAGGGTGGCGCCGAGGATCTTGTCGCTGCCCTTGGCGAGATAGACCCGAAGGAACCCTTCGTCCGCACCTTCGAGCTTCGAGCGGTCGACGTCCGAGAGCGGAATGGTCACCGTGTCCACGCCCCCCGGCCGCTGTTCGGCCTCGTCGTGGGTCAGGCCCACATGCGCTACCTCGGGTCCCGTGTAGGTGCACCAGGGCACCACCAGTCCGCTCGCCTTGGCGCGGCCGTAGAAGAGCGCGTTCTGGATGGCGATCCGGGCGAGGGCGTCGGCCACGTGGGTGAACTGGTACTTCGAGGCCACGTCGCCGGCGGCGTAGATCCGCTTGTTGGAGGTCTGGAGGTGGTCGTCGACCTCGATGCCCTTGCGCGAGTACTCGACGCCGGCGGCCTCGAGGCCGAGGCCGTCCACGTTCGGCACCCGGCCGGTCGACAGCATGAGGGCCTCGCAGCGGGCTTCGCGGGCCTCGCCCTCCTTCTCGTAGCGGACGATCTTCGTGTCGCCTTCGGTCGCCACCTCGGTGATCCGGACTCCCAGGTCCAGCGCCACACCGTCGCGCGCCAGGGCGCCCTGGATGATTTCGGCGGCTTCCGGGTCCTCCCGCGGCAGCACCTGGGGCATGATGTCGAGGAGCGTCACCTCGGAGCCGAACCGGGCGAAGCTCTGGGCCATCTCGCAGCCGATCGGCCCGGCGCCGATCACCACCATGCGGCGGGGCAGCTCGGTGAGCTCGAACAGGGTCTCGTTGGTCAGGTACCCGGCCTCCTCGAGCCCCGGGATCGGCGGCGCTCCGGCGCGTGCGCCCGTGGCGATGACCGCCTTCTGGAACCGAAGCTGGGTGCCGTCGACCTGGAGCATGTCGGAGGCCACGAACTGCCCCTGCCCGAGGAACACGTCGACCCCCAGGTCGGCGAAGCGTCGGGCCGAGTCGTGGTGGCTGATGCCGGCACGGATCCTGCGCATGCGCTCCATGGCGAAGCCGAAGTCGCCGCCGCCGTCCGCTTCGTTGCCACCGAACCGGCTGGCGGTTCTGGCGTCGTGCCAGGCGCGGGCGGCGCGGATGATCCCCTTCGACGGCACGCAACCCACGTTCAGGCAGTCGCCGCCCATGAGGTTCCGCTCGACCAGCGCCACCCGGGCACCGAGGCCCGCGGCCCCGGCGGCGGTCACGAGGCCGGCGGTGCCGGCGCCCACGACCACCAGGTGGTACCGGTCGGCCGGCTCCGGGTTGGCCCAGTCGCCCGGGTGGACGTTGGCGACGAGCTCTCGGTTGTGCTCGTCCTGGGGGTGAATCAGGGCGCGGGCTTCGGTGTCACTCATCGGTGGTCTCCAGGGGCTCTTGCTCCAGGTCGGTCTCGGTGGCCAGCGCTTCCTTGGCCTTCTTGGTGATGATCACGGTGACCGCCATCACGGCGACGAGGCCGAGCCCCAGGAGCAGCCAGTCCCAGAGCGTTTTGCCTCCGGCGAGCGCTTCGCGGCCGATGTGGCCGTAGTAGACGTAGAGGAGGGTCCCCGGCGCCATGGCGAAGCAGGCCAGGAAGTAGTGGCTGAAGCGCACCTTGGAGAGGCCGAGGGCGTAGTTGAGCAGAACGAAGGGGAAGATGGGGGCCAGCCGGAGGAGCGCCACGATCTTGCCGCCGTCGCGGCCGATCGAGTGATCGAGGCTCTTGAACCGGGGCTTGTCCTCGAGCTTGCCCTCGACCCATCCGCGGGCGACGTAGCGGGCGATGAAGAATGCCGCGCACGCGCCGATCGTGGCTCCCGTCCAGGCGTAGACGGTGCCCCAGAACAGGCCGAAGATGGCTCCGGAGGCGAGGGTCAGCAGCGAGCCGGGCGCGAAGGCCACGGTGCCCACCGCATAGCCGAGCATGAAGACGAGCGGCGCCCAGAAGCCGAGGCCCTCGACCCATCCGGTGAAGGTCTCTACGGCACCGCCGAGCTGGCGCCCGGCGAGGAAGAGGGCGGCCACGACGGCCACCGCGACCACGATGTAGACGAGGTTGCGCCAGCGCGAGCCACGCGCGGTTTCGGCGGTTTCCGGTTCGGCCGGAGGCGAGGCGCTGGTCTCGGCTTCGCGGGGTTCGGTCGTCGAGTCGTTCATCGGTTCTCCCATCGAATGGTGAGGGCACGCGGTGGCGAGTCGGGGCGGCGGGCAGGGGTGCTTCGTCCGCCGTGTCGAGTTCTACGGCGGTCCGGCGCGACCGGTTCAAGCGGGTGCCCCCGGGTGCGCGCCCGCGACGCTTCGCGAGGTTCCCGCCGGTGTCTCGTGGTGCGCCCCCCCTCACCCCGCCGGCCCCGCCGGTCCGGCGCTCTTGCTCGCGGGAGCGATGGCGGGGATCGTAGCACCGGGGGGCGATGTCGCAGAAGTTCCGATGCGCGCTGTTTTTTGTCGATTTGGTCGAATTCTGAGGCACAACCGTCTGTTCAGAGTCTTGTTTTCGTCGCGGTGAACGTCTACCCTGTGCGAAACCGACACGAACCGGAGGTCATGATGGACGCCAAAGAGATCTTGAAAGTCGCCGATGAGGAGCATGTTCACTTCATGCGCCTCGAGTTCATCGACATCATGGGGGTCTTGAAGAACGTCGAGATCCCGCGCAGTCAGTTCGAGAAGGCTCTGGATGGGCAGATCATGTTCGACGGGTCGTCGATCGAGGGGTTCACGCGGATCGAGGAGTCGGACATGCTGCTCCACCCCGACCTCGACACCTTCCGCCTCAACCCCTGGACGAACCCGGACGGGAGCCGGGTGGCGCGGTTGATCTGCGACGTGAAGCTGCCCGACGAATCGGACTTTCCCGGCTGTCCCCGGACCGCGCTCAAGCGGCAGGTAGCGCGGGCCGCCGAGCTCGGCTACAAGATGGTCTGCGGGCCGGAGGCGGAGTTCTTCCTCTTCCAGACCGACGGCAACGGCCGCGCCGTGACCGAGACCCACGACGTGGGCGGTTACTTCGACTTGACTCCGGTCGACAAGGGCGAGGAGGCGCGCCGTGACATCGTGGTCATGCTCGAGCAGATGGGCTTCGAGGTGGAGGCGGCGCACCACGAGGTGGCGCCGGGGCAGCACGAGATCGACTTCAAGTATGCCGAGGCCGTGGAGTGTGCGGACAACGTCTCCACCTTCCGGTTCGTGGTCAAGAAGGCCGCCCTCGATCGGGAGCTCCACGCCACCTTCATGCCGAAGCCGATCTACGGCGTCAACGGCTCCGGCATGCACACCCACCAAAGTCTGCTGACCACGGACGGCAAGAACGCGTTCTACGATCCGAAGGCCGAGCGCCAGCTCTCGGACGTGGCGCTCTCCTACATCGCCGGCATCCTGGAGCACTCGCGAGCGTTCGTGGCGATCACCAACCCGCTGGTCAACTCCTACAAGCGGCTGGTGCCCGGGTTCGAGGCGCCGGTCAACGTCGCCTGGTCGGAGAAGAACCGCTCACCGCTGCTCAGGGTGCCGGCCAAGCGCGGCATGTCCACGCGGTGCGAGGTGCGGGTGCCGGACCCGTCGTGCAACCCCTACCTGGCGCTTGCGGTGATGCTCGCGAGCGGCCTCGACGGGGTGGAGCGCAAGCTCGATCCGGGCGAGCCGGTGAACAAGAACATCTTCGAGATGAGCGAGCGGCAGAAGAAGCGCCTGAAGATCCGTCAGCTCCCGGCCAACCTCTACGAAGCGCTGGAGAATCTCGAGAAGGACTCCGTGGTCAAGGACGCGCTGGGCGAGCACATCCTCCAGAACTATCTGCGGGCCAAGCGGCAGGAGTGGGCGGACTACATCTCGCACGTGCACCCGTGGGAGCGGGAGCGCTACCTGGAAGCGTACTGAGCTTGGTGCGCTGAAGCGCACCCTACCGGACTAGGGAGCTTCGCCTGAAACCGAGGAGGCTCCCTCGAAGCGCAAGGGTGGAGGCGTCCCCTTCCCACCTCGAGGGTGGGAAGGGGATCGAGGGGATGGGGGGTGATCCGGAGGATCATCTCAGTCGATCGGGGCGGCGTTACCGACGGTTCAGGAAAGCTGACTCAGTCGTCACGAAGTCGCCCGCTGTGGGTGTCGGTTCGAGAAGAAAAAAAGGGGTGCGGGGTGGCTGCTCCCCCGCGCCCCGTAGGTCGGCCCGGGGAGGGCTCTGGGTGGACCGACCGTGGCTCTTTCGCTTCCTCGTTCCAGGAAGCACCATCATGAGCAGCGTACCCGGCAGAGAGTCAGGACGCCGTCAAGGGATCGACGCCCGATCGTCAACTGCTTGACTGCGGGCCGCTCTCCGCTGAGGCAGGGGCCGCGGAAACCGTTTCGAGCAGAGCGACCGTCTCTTCCTGGCCGAAGTCCCGGGCCCAGTCAATGGCGGTCTTGCCGTCGTCGTCCTCCCGTTTCGGGTCCGCGCCGTGCTCGATGAGGGTCTTCACCACCTCGGTGAAGCCGGCGCGGGCGGCCATCATCAGCGGTGTCACGCGACCGATCTCGTCCATCTGGCTGAGGTCGTCGATCGCGGCGCCGTGCTCGATCAGCAGCTCGACAGAGTCGAGATGGCCCCGCGCCGCCGCCAGCATCATGGGGTCCGAGAACCCGAACTCGGGGAAGGCGGCGCGGACCTCGGTCGAGGCGCCCGCTTCGAGCAGCCGCCGCGTCGTTTCGGGCCGGTGCATGAGCACCGCGAACAAAAGCGCCGAGACGCCGTCCCGGTTCTCCTCGTTGACCTTGGCACCCGCCTGGAGCAGGCGCGTGACCACGTCGGGGGCGCCCTCGAAGGAGGCGAGCATCAACGGGGTCACGTCGGAGCGGTTCTCGTAGTTGACGTCGGCGCCGCCGCTCGGCCAGTCGAGAAGCAGCTCGGCCACCTCCAGGTTGCCGTGCATGGCGGCGAAGCCGAGGGGGGTGGTCCGGCTCTTCTCGCCTCCCAACTCCTCGACGTCCGCACCGTGCTCGAGCAGCAAGCGGGCGATCGCGGCGTCACCCGAGACGGCCGCCACGGCGAGGGGCGTCTTGCCATCCTCGTCCAGCACGGTGATGTCCGCCGGTTTGCCCGGGTTCTCGAGCAGCAGCCGCGCGATGTCGCTCTGGCCCAGGCGGGCGGCGGCGAGGAGTGGCGTTTCGTGGGGAAACTCTGATTCTCTGCTCACCCGGGGATCGGGATCGGCACCGAACTCGAGCAAGAGCTGGACGCCTTCTACGTTGCCCTCGGTCGTCAGCTTGTGGAGGAGGTTCTCGCCACGGGCGAGGGGCGGGTTGATGGTCGCGCCCGCCTCCAGCAGCAGACGCCCGGTCTCGATGTGCCCCTTGAGAAGGGCTCGTGCCAGCGGCGGCTCGGTGTCTGGCGGCGCCGCGTTGGGGTCGGCGCCGCCACCGGGCGAGTGGAGCAGGAGGTCGACCACGTCAGCGCGGCCGATCTGGGCGGCGACGGCGAGGGCCCTCAGCCCCACCTTGTTTTCGGCGTCCACCGCGGTACCCGCTTCGAGAAGCATGGTCGTGACGTCGGTGTGGCCCTCGGGCGGCAGGTAGAAGAGGGCGGTGCTGCCGGCGCTGTCACGTGCCATGGGGTCCGCGCCGGCTTCGAGGAGCGCATGGACCAGGTCGGAGCGACCGGTGCTGGCGGCGATCATGAGGGCGGTGTGGCCGAGGATGCCGGGCTCGTCGACCGCCGCTCCGTCGTGCAGAAGGTCGGCTACCTCGTCGGCGTCACCGGCGGCGACCGCGGTGATCAGCCCGGTGTCTTTCGGGACAGGCCGTTCCGGCGGGGTGTACGGCGATTCCTGCTCGTATTCTTCCCCGGACTGCTCGATTTGCGGGGTGCTCGACCACTGGGCCCCGGCGGACGCGGCCGTGAGGGTGGCGAGTAGGCAGATGGCAAGGATCCAGCAGACGGGGGAGGGGCGTCTTGCGTTCACAGGTCGATCCTCCTTCATGTTCAGCAAACAAGGGATTCGCGGGCCTTGATCGTATCGCAAACGCCGACGGCGCGGGGACTTGGAGTCCCCGCGCCGTCGGGTCGAGCCATGCGTTCCGAGCTCCGACCACGCGTCGGGTCCCGGGGCGCGGCCCGAGAGCTCTCGAAATCAGAGCTACTTGATCGGGAGTAGATCCTCGTTCGGCTTGTCCGGGGTGTGCAGGGTCTTCAGGAACATGATCAGAGACTCCTGCTGGGCCGCGGTCAGAGCGAGGTAGTTGTCGCGGACGCCTTGTGCCTCGCCACCGTGCATGATGATCGCCTGATGCAGGGTGGTGGCACGGCCGTCATGGAGATAGGGCTCGGTGTCGGCGATGCCCCACAGGCGGGCGGTGACAAAGTCGCCCTGGGGGATCTCACCGGCGCGCTCGAAGGTCTCTTCGAGGCCGGGGCCCATGTAGTGGCGCTTGAGGTCGGAGAACAGCGGCACGACCACGCCGGTGCCGTAGGGATCGTCCTCGAAGCCGGCCTTCTCGAGCTTCACCTTGTAGTAGACGTTCGCCCACGGATCGGTCGCGATCTCCGGATGAGCGACCGGGACCGCCAGGCCGCGCGTGACGAGCTGCGGCATGTGGCAGTTGGCGCAGCCGACGCTCCGGAAGAGGCCCTCGCCGGCGAGCTCCACACCATCCATCTTGTACTGGTAGGGGCGGGGGTTGGAGACGTCGAAGATGTGCAGCACGCTCATCTCGGCGATCGACACCTCGCGGGTCACGCCGTCACCGTCCTCGTCCGCCAGCCAGAACAGCTCCTCCGGCTGGATGCCGAAGTGGAACTGCATGGCGCCGCGGTCGAAGTCGCGCATCGAGAAGTTCTCGCCCTTGCGGCCGAACGGCCGGACCACGAGGTCCTCGTTGATGCCCTGGTTCTGGATGTCGACGAAGCCACCACCGTAGCTGATGATGTAACCGAAGTTGACACCGTGGGTGTCGAGCGAGACCACCGAGCCGGCCGGGGCGCCCTGGGCCTTCTTCAGCAGCTCCTGCAGGTCGGCCGTCATCTCCTTGGCCAGCAGCTCCACGCCGCCGCCGCCATACAGGAAGGGCGGATTGGCGAAACGGCCGTTGTAATCGGCCACGCCGTCGGCCACGAGCGGCAGGTCCGGCACATGGTAGGGCTGATACGAAACCCGGTCGTCCTTGGAGTCGGCGACGTCGATCAGGCGCGCCATGATGATCGCGTTCTGAACCATGCCACCCACGCCGGCGATGCCGAGGGTCGGCGGCAGCGTGCTGTGCTTGACGAAGCCGTGGCACTCGTTGCAGCTCTGGGCGTCGAGGCCGTTGACCCGCAGGATCTGGCCGTTGCCCTGGAGTGTCGGCCGGTGACCGAAGGCGGTCGGATCGTCGTTCCACTCGTTGATGTCGAACGGGCCGTCCCCGAGGCCGTCCAGGCTGTTGAACGGCGTGCTGAAGACCAGCAGGCCGAGCTGCCGCGCCTCAGTGCAGGAGATCTTGCCGCTCTGGAGCGCTGCGACCAGGTCGGGCTGCATCAGGCTCGCGGTCGCAGTGTGGTTCGGGTCCTGCACACTGGCCATGACGGGTAGAGCAACAACAAGCACGGCCGCCAAAGTGATCAGTAGAATCCTCCTCATTTCCCGTCTCCTTTCTCTCGAGTGGCTCGAGATCGGAGAACCCCTGCCGGGCGACGTCGGGCGTCGGCGACCCGCGACGGTTCGTCGGTCGGGCCAAGCTCCGGGCGTCCGGAGCTTCTACGACGTCGGCCTGGAGTGCTGGCCTGGGCTCTCCGGATGACTAAGTTGGGCTCATGCTACGGAGGGGGAACGGGCACTGCTGTCAACCACCTGACGGCCTCGGGCCAAGCAGTTGACGAAGGCAGGGAATACTCGAATTCGGGAATAACGGGATGTTGTTTGTGAAGAAAAAAGCGCGGGGGATCGCTCCCCCGCGCTGATTACAGCAGAGACTGGAATGAAGCCTAGAAGTTGAGGGGCAGCAGCTCCTCGTTCGGGCGGTCCGGGGTGTGGAGGCTCTTGAGGAAGGCGATCAGGGCCTCCTGGTCCGCGGAGGAGAGGCCGACGTAGTTGTCACGCGCCGTCTGGGCCTCGCCGCCGTGCATCGAGATGGCGTCGTCGAGGGTGGTGGCGCGGCCGTCGTGGAGGTAGGGCTCGGTGTCGGCGATGCCCCACAGGCGGGCGGTGGTGAAGTGGCCCTGCGGGATCTCACCGGCGCGCTCGAAGGTCTCTTCGAGGCCGGGGCCCATGTAGTGCCGCTTGAGGTCCGCGTACATCGGAACGACCACGCCAGTGCCGTTCTGGTCCTGCGCGAAGCCGATCTTCCGGAGGTTGAACTCGAAGTAGACGTTGGCCCACGGATCGTTGGCAACCTCGGGGTACGCCACCGGCACCGCGATGCCGTAGGTGGTGAGCTGCGGCATGTGGCACCCGGTGCAGCCGATCGTGTTGAAGATCTGCTTGCCGTAGGCCGCCTGGCTGCTGAGCGGGTTCTTCTCGTAGGGGCGCGGGTTGTTGACGTCGAAGCTGTGCAGCAGGCTCATCTCGGCGATCGACACCTCGCGGGTGACGCCGTCACCGTCCTCGTCCGCCAGACCGAACAGCTCCTCCGGCTGGATGCCGAAGTGGAACTGCATGGCGCCGCGGTCGAAGTCGCGCATCGAGAAGTTCTCGCCCTTACGGCCGAAGGGACGGACCACCAGGTCCTCGTTGATGCCCTCGTTGTGGACCTCGATCGAGCCGCCACCGTAGCTGACGATGTAGCCGAAGTTCACGCCGTGGGTGTCGAGCGAGATCACGGAACCGGCCGGGGCCGTCTCGGCCTGGGCCTTGAGGGCCTGCAGGTCAGCCGTCATCTCCTTGCCCAGCAGCTCCACGCCGCCGCCGCCATACAGGAAGGGCGGGTTGGCGAAACGGCCGTTGTAGTCGGCCACGCCGTCGGCCACCAGCGGCAGATCCGGCACGTGGTAGGCCTGGTAGGAAACCCGGTCGTCCTTCGAGTCGGCGACGTCGATCAGACGCGGCATGATGATCGCGTTCTGGACCATGCCACCCACACCGGCGATGCCGAGGGTCGGCGGCAGCGTGCTGTGCTTGACGAAGCCGTGGCACTCGTTGCAGCTCTGAGCGTCGAGGCCGTTGACCCGCAGGATCTGGCCGTTGCCCTGGAGCGTCGGCCGGTGACCGAAGGCGGTCGGGTCGATGTCCCACTCATCCTGGTCGAACGGACCGTCGCCATGGCCGTCGTACTTGTTGAACGGCGTGCTGAAGACCAGCAGCCCGAGCTGCCGGACTTCCTTGACCTTCATGTCGCCGCTCTGCAGCGCCCACTCCACGTAGTCCTGGGTGATATCGGTGGTGGCGCTGTGGTTCGGTTGATCGACCCCTGCGAGGACCGGGGCGGCGACCAGCAACAAAGCGGCAAACACCATCAGCAACTGTCGAGTCATAGTTCCCGTCTCCTTTGGCGTTCTACGGATCGGTAGAGACCCCGACTGGACCCTCCAGGTCCGGTTCTGTCGTTCCGTCGATCCCTGGGCAGCGCCTGGAGGATGCACATCGATCCTGCTCGCTGCCGCCACGGACCACGCGGGTCCACCGAATCTCTTCGAGCCCGGTCGTCGTCTTCTGGCTTCGCCGTCTGACGTTTCCCGGGCCTCTGCATCACATGGGACAAGGATACAGAGGTTGGGCAGGGAAACGCCGTCAAGTACTTGACGAGAATGGTCAAAAAAGTTGCCGATTCGAAATATAAGCAAGTTAAAGTTTTCAATACAAGGAAGTATCCCCCCTTGGCGTCCATGGGTACGGACACCAAGGGGGAAGGCTCGAGAGTGCGGGTTGGAGCGGTTGGAGTGGTGCTCAGCCTTCGAAGCTGACGTCGGTTTCCAGGCCGGCTTCGGTGAGCACGATACGCCTGCCGCGGCGTTCGATCAGGCCGCGGGCTTCGATCTCGGCGAGGAGCTTGGATGCCCACTGCCGGGAGCAGCCGAGGGCTCCGGCCAGGTCCTGCACGGTCAGCGGCACGTCGAGCAGCAGGCCGCCCTCGGTGCTCACGCCGCAGGAATCGGCGAGCTCCTGGAGCTTGTGGACCAGGCGTACGACCAGCGGGCTACCGCCGTCGGACTCGTACATGCCCTCCTGCAGGCGCTCGAAGCTCTGACTCACCCGGATCAGGAGCTCTACGGCGAGCGGGGGCGTGTTGAACAGGTAGGGGACGAAGCGCTTGCGCGGCAGGTACTCCAGACGGGATTCTTCGACCGTCTCCGCGGTCACGTGGTAGGGATCTCCCGTGATCACCTCGGTCAGGCCGAGCATCTCGGGCGGAGCCAGCATCCGCACGCCGATCTGCTTGCCGGAGGGCGTCAGGTGAATCAACCGGATCAGCCCGGATTGGACCACGAACAGACCGTCCGCCCGCTCACCCTGCCTCAGGATCGTCGTGCCCGGTGCGTAAAACCGGGTCTGGGCGATCGTACGGAACTGCTCTTGCGCTTCCCGTGCGAGGTTGGTGAAAGTGCACTTCGTGCTCGCCTCGCAACAACTACAGAGGTCAGTATCGTCGGCAGCCAAGATTGAGCCTCCCGAAGCTCGACAAACCCAGGGGAACAGACCAGGTACCACAAGCCAGCAAACTACAACGAGCCATCTACTCTCCCAGGTGCGTCCAGGGGGCGCATCCGAGACACAGGATTGGGAGTTGAAGGTCGAAGCGTACCCCGGTCCGGTGGTCGGGCTGGAAGGGGCGTCAGAAACGCAACGGGCCCGCGCGCTGGCTTGCGCGCGGGCCCGCGGACGGAGCTTCCGTCCGAAGTTCGTGTGGATGAGCTCAGTTGTTGCCGGTCTTGAATGAGCTCATGAAGGTCATGGCCATCGGCTGGCCAGTCAGGTCCTGGACACCGGTGCTGATCGAGACGCAGTAGAGCGTCTTGGTGGCCAGGTTCGCGTTCGGGTTGAACGTCCAGACATCTCCGGTGCCGTTACCGGTGATCGTGCCCGCGACGGCCGCGCCCATGACGGCGCAGTCCTTGTTGTTGCCGCCGGCCGAGTAGACCATGAACGTCGTCGAGCTCACGTTCATCACCGGCTCCGAGAAGGTCGCCACCACGTTGGTGGTGGAGAGGACGCCCGTCGTACCGTCCGGCGGATCGATCGCCATGACGTAGGGCGCGGGATTGCCGCCGCCGGCGCCCATGAACCCGAGGGTCCAGCTCGAATCACCGAGGCCGGCACCGAAGTCCCGGGCGGTGGTGAAGCTCCAGACGATGTCGGTCATGGTGCAGTTGCTGTTGTAGTCGCAGACCGGCGCCGCGACGGTGGCGGTGTAGGTCTCGTTGCCGAGGAGCGCGGTGTCGTGGACGAAGAGACCCCAGGTGCCGTCGCTGAGCTGGTCGACGTAGGCCGGCACGCTCACGCCGTTGCTATCCATGAGGGTGAAGCTCGTCGAGTCGACGCCGGTGACCGGCTCGCTGAAGTCGACCTTGACCACCGCGTCGCGGTGGGTGTCCACCGCGCCGTCGGCCGGGTAGAGCTTGTTCGCCGCCGGCGGCTGAGTGTCGGTGACGCCGGTGACGTTGATGACCCAGCTTCCGACCTCCATCGGCACTGGAGGCGCGCCTTCGACGACTGCCGGCTCGACCGTGGGCGTCCGGCCGTCACAGGAGCCCTTCAGCACGCAGGGCTCGAGGTGATGGTCGACATCGGTGTCCGCCAGGTTGCCGAGGAATTCGGTGCCGACGATCGCTTCCATCGACTGGTAGTAGACGACCGCGGTGACCGCGATCGGGCCCTGGGTTCCGGCCGGGATGACCACCGAGTACCGGGTCAGGAGTGCGGTCGCGTCGGCGTGCGGCTGCGGACGAAGACGCGTGTCCTGGAGGAAGGCGTCGTCGTAGACCTCGCCGTCGCCGTCGAAGTCCATGTACTGCGGCAGTCCGAGCGGGTTGGCGCGGTCGATCGTCGTGCCGCCCGAGTCGACCGGCATGCCGTTGGCGTCGGTGACCAGGTTGAGCGGCGTGGCGTACGGCAGAGCCAGGGTCGGGCAACCGTCGCCCAGGGAGGCGACCGCCTTGAACTGGTACGAGTACGGATCGGGCGAGCCGGCTGGCAGGACCCAGTTGCAGCCCGGCCAGTTCGGGTCGACCACGTCCGCGTCGGTCAGGTAGCCGACGCCGAGGGAGTCACGGTTCCAGAAGGAGTCGTGGAGCATCAGCTCGGTGCCGGTGGCGGTATCCCACGCGCGGACCGACAGCCAGGAGTTGCGCCCCTCCGGGAACCCGGACGGGAAGTTGTGGCCGCAGCCGGTGTTGGCGACGGTCACCGTGACCGGAGCGCTGGTGCCGTCGGCGGCGCTGGTCGGGCCGGTGACGTCGACCGTGAGGGCGTTACGCAGCCGGTCCCAAGCCATCCGCTCGTGGTGGGTCCGCGCGCCGGTTGCTCCCACGTTCTGGAAGTAGGCGTGGTGATAGACGCTGGTCGGATCGGCCGACGAGTAGCTGTAGACCGAGAGCTCCGGATAGGGCTCCACCGAGCCGTTGCCGGTGATGTCCGCGCCGAGCAGGCGGGTGATGTAAGCGTTGCCGCCGACGAAGTGGTGCGAGTAGAAGACCGGGCGCAGCGGTCCGCGGCTGCAGGCGTAGCCGGTCAGAGGCGCCACCGGCGCTCCGCTCGCGTACAGGGTCTGGGCGGTGCCGGGGTTGCCGAAGGTCTGCTGCATGTGGCAGGTCTGGCAGTCCCGCTTGAAGTTCGGATCGAAGCTCGGGTTGCTCGGCCGGTCGGCGTAGCGCGAGTTGCGCCACTCGGTGTAGGTGCGCTCGATCGGGAAGCCGCCGGACCAGTTGCCGAGCGGGTTGGCGATCGTGAAGCCGTTGGTCACGTCGTGGCAGGTGCCGCACATCTCGGCGCGATCGAAGAACGCCGAGTAGTAGCCGGGGTGCTTCCCGGCGAACGCGCCCTGCTGGTAGAAGAAGTTGATGTTGAAGACGTCCGAGACGTACGGGTCCATGACCGCCGTGTAGTCGTTCCACGACAGCGGCCCGAAGCGCTCCGGGTTGCTGATGGCGTGGGGCGACAGGCGGTACGCGCCCTGGCCGATGCCGTAGCCCAGGTTCGGGCTGTTGGGGTCGGCGACGTTGAGCATGTCGGCTTCGGCCGGGACCAGAAGCACGTCCCGATCATCGGTGCCGTTGGCCGCGTAGTACTCGGTGCCGGTCTTTTGGTAGTTGTGATACGGCGTGTACCGCGTGCCTGCCGTGGTGTGGCAGACCTCGCAGTGGATGCCCTGCTGGCCGGATTCGGTGTTGCGGAACTGACCGGCCACGGTGGCGAAGGCAAGGCCGGTGCCGTTGTCCGACGTCGGGTCGTAGTTCGGGTCGGCCGGAGCGTGCTCGAGGCCGGACGGCGCGTCGGGGCCGACGGTGGCCGTCGGGATGTTGTCCAGGTAGTTGGTCGGCATGTGGCAGCGCGAGCAGAACTCGTCCGCCAGGGAGCCCGAGCCGCTGGTGGTATGGGTGACGCCGCCTCCGAGGTCGAACGTCGTCGTGCAGTTGGCGTTGGCGAAGGGGTTGATCGCGTTCTGGGCGGTGCCGTCGGGCGGCACCGGGATATCGCAGTCACCGTCGGTGGCCGTCAGGCGGGCCACCAGCAGGAAGGCGCCCCGCCAGGCCACGTCCCGCCAGGAGTTCGACATCATGGAGCCGTTCCACTGGTCGACGATCTCCTGCTGGTGGCAGGAGCAGCTTCCCGGGCTGTCGACTCCGGTCCAGTCGCCCTCCCAGGGCTGGGGGAAGAACTGGGCCTCGCTCACCACGTACGGAGCGGGCTCCGGGATGTGGTTGGGTAGCTCCAGGTGCCGGCCCCAGGCCTGGAAGCCCACGGCCAACATCGCCAAGGTAGCTACCGCGACGATTGCAGTTTTCAAGAACATTCTCGATTTCATTGTCCGCCTCCTCACTTGTTTTGCCGAGGCCCGGTCCGGTCCGGGCCCGGTAGCTCTGGACCGTCTCGATGCCATGGAGCGAACCGCCGTCCTCTTGCCTCCCAGGAAGGACGTTGCGCTCGAGAATTGGTTCGAGAAGGTGCCGTAAAAGAATTTAGCTAAGAGATAATATTCTCTCAAGCAACAGATTGACAGATCGATGGAAACCAGTTGACATTCTCGAGCCGTCAATACGGATTCGCGCTTCTCCAGCTCCGCTTCACGAAGCCCGACGGTTTCCCCACGGCGAGGAGACCCGCGAGGCCTCCTGGAAAGCAGAGGGGGGGAGGAGGCGGAAGGGGTGAGGAAGGGGGACTGTAGAAACGCAACGGGCCCGCGCGCCGATCAGCGCGCGGGCCCGCGGACGGCGAGGCCGTCCATCGTTAGTTGATGTGGAGCGAGCTCACCTGGCCGTCTTGAACTGGCTCATGAACGGCATCGCCATCGGCTGGCCGCCCAGGTCCTGGACCCCCGTGGTGATCGTCACGCAGTAGAGCGTGCGACCGGCCGCGAGGTCGACATCCGGGTTGAACGTCCAGACGTCGCCGGTGCCGTTGGCGGTGACCGTGCCGGAGACGGCCGCGCCCAATGTGCCGCAGCTCTTGCCGTTGCCGCCGGCCGCGTTGAGCAGGAACGTCGTCGCGTCGACGTTCATGACCGGCTCGGAGAAGGTAGCGACGACGTTGGTGGTGACGGCGATGTTCATCGCCCCGTCCGGCGGATCGATCGCCATGACGTAGGGCGCCGGGTCTGGCGGGCCGCCAGCGAACCCGAGGGTCCAGCTCGAATCGCCGGTGCCCCCGCCGAAGTCGCGGGCGGTCGAGAAGCTCCACACGGTATCAGCCGTGGTGCAGTTGCCGTTGTAGTCGCAGATCGGCGCGGCCACCGTGGCCGTGTAGGTCGTGTTGCCCGCGAGCGCGGTGTCGTGGACGAACAGGCCCCATGTGCCGTCGCTGAGCTGATCGACGTAGGCCGGTACGGTCGTGCCGCCGCTGGTGAGGGTGAAGGAGGTCTCGTCGACGCCGGTGACCGGCTCGCTGAAGTCGATCTTGACCACCGCGTCCCGGTGGGCGCCACTCGCGCCGTCGGCCGGGTACACGCTGTTCGCCGCCGGCGCCTGGGTGTCGGTGACGCCGGTGACGTTGATCACCCAGCTTCCGACCTCGACCGGCACCGGCGGGGCGCCTTCGACGACGGCCGGCTCGGCCGTGGGCGTCCTGCCGTCACAGGAGCCCTTCAGCACGCAGGGCTCGAGGTGATGGTCGACGTCGGTGTCCGCCAGGTTGCCGAGGAACTCGGTGCCGACGATCGCTTCCATCGACTGGTAGTAGACGGCCGCGGTGACCGCGATCGGGCCCTGGGTTCCGGCCGGGATGATGACCGAGTACCGGGAGAGCGCCGCGGTTGCGTCGGCGTGCGGCTGCGGTCGAAGACGCGTGTCCTGGAGGAACGCGTCGTCGTAGACCTCGCCGTCGCCGTCGAAGTCCATGTACTGCGGCAGTCCGAGCGGGTTGGCGCGGTCGATCGCGGTACCGCCCGAGTCGATCGGGAAGCCCTGGGCGTTGGTCACGAGGTTGAGCGGCGTGGCGTAGGGCAGGGCCAGCGTCGGGCACCCGTCGCCCAGGGAGGCGACCGCCTTGAACTGGTAGGAGTACGGATCGGGCGAGCCGGCGGGCAGGACCCAGTTGCAGCCCGGCCAGTTCGGGTCGACCACGTCCGCGTCGGTCAGGTAGCCGACACCGAGGGAGTCACGGTTCCAGAAGGAGTCGTGGAGCATCAGCTCGGTCCCGGTGGCGGTATCCCACGCGCGTACCGACAGCCAGGAGTTGCGCCCCTCCGGGAACCCGGACGGGAAGTTGTGGCCGCAGCCGGTGTTGGCGACGGTCACCGTGACCGGAGCGCTGGTGCCGTCGGCGGCGCTGGTCGGCCCGGTCACGTCGATCGTCAAGGCGTTCCTCAGTCGGTCCCAGGCCATCCGCTCATGCTGGGTCCGCGGACCGGAGGCGCCGACGTTCTCGAAGTAGGCGTGGTGGTAGACGCTGGTCGGGTCGGCCGACGAATAGCTGTAGACCGAGAGCTCCGGGTAGGGCTGTACCTGGCCGCTGCCCGAGATGTCGGCGCCGAGCAGGCGGGTGATGTAGGCGTTGCCGCCGACGAAGTGGTGGGAGTAGAAGACCGGACGGACCGGCCCCTTGCTGCAGGTCTGGCTGGTCAACGGGGCCACCGGCGCGCCGCCCACATACAGGGTCTGTGCGGTGCCGGGGTTGCCGAAGGTCTGCTGCATGTGGCAGGTCTGGCAGTCCCGCTTGAAATTCGGGTCGTAGCTCGGGTTGCTCGGCCGGTCGGCGTAGCGGGAGTTGCGCCACTCGGTGTAGGTGCGCTCGATCGGGAAGCCGCCGGACCAGTTGCCGAGAGGGTTGGCGATCGCGAAGCCGTTGGTCACGTCGTGGCAGGCGGCGCACATCTCGGCACGGTCGAAGAGCGCCGAATAGTAGCCGGGGTGCTTTCCGGCGAACGAGCCCTGCTGGTAGAAGAAGTTGATGTTGAAGACGTCCGAGACGTACGGGTCCATGACCGCCGTGTAGTCGTTCCAGGAGAGCGGACCGAAGCGCTCCGGATTGCCGATGGCGTGGGGCGACAAGCGGTAGGCGCCCTGCCCGATGCCGTAGCCCAGGTTCGGACTGTTGGAGTCGGCGACGGAGAGGATGTCGGTCTCCGCCGGAATCAGGAGCTGCTCCCGGTTCTGGGTGCCGTTGGCAGCGTAGTACTCGGTGCCGGTCTTCTGGTAGTTGTGGTACGGCGTGTACCGCGTACCCGCCATGGTGTGGCAGACCTCGCAGTGAATCCCCTGTTGACCGGAGATGGTGTTGCGGTTCTGGGCGGCCACGGTGGCGAAGGCCAGGCCGGTGCCGTTGTCCGACGTCGGGTCGAAGTTCGGATCCGCCGGAGCGTGCTCCAGGCCGGACGGCGCGTCGGGGCCGACGGTGGCCGTCGGGATGTTGTCCAGGTAGTTGGTCGGCATGTGGCAGCGCGAGCAGAACTCGTCCGCCAGGGAGCCCGAGCCGCTGGTGGTGTGGGTGACGCCGCCTCCGAGGTCGAACGTCGTCGTGCAGTTGGCGTTGGCGAAGGGGTTGATCGCGTTCTGGGTGGTGCCGTCGGGCGGCACCGGGATGTCGCAGTCACCGTCGGTGGCCGTCAGGCGGGCCACCAGCAGGAAGGCGCCCCGCCAGGCGACGTCCCGCCAGGAGTTCGACATCATCGAGCCATTCCACTGGTCGAAGATGTAATTGCTGTGGCAGCCGCAGCTTCCGGGACTGTTGACGCCGGTCCAGTCGCTTTCCCAGGGTTGGGGGAAGGCCGTGGCCTCGCTGACCACGTATGGAGCGGGCTCCGGGATGTGGCTCGGTAGCTCGAGATGGCGGCCCCAGGCCTGGAAGCCCACGGCCAGAATCGCCAGGGCAGCCACCACGATGATCGTAGTTTTCGTGAATGCTCTAGACAGCATTGTCCGCCTCCTCGTTCGGTCGAGGCCCGGTCCGGTCCGGGACCTCGGTGCTTCGATGGAGCGTCTCGGCATTCCGCGACAACTGACTGCCCCCGTGCATCCCAGGCGGGGCGCCGCGTCCGAGAACCAAATTGATCTAATTGCTAACAAACTGTCTAGCAGGAAATTCGGCTTCGTTCAGTCAACTAGTTGACATTGGGCCGGAGGCCGCTCGACGTTCTCGGGCCCGCGGGCAGGACTCCGCGCACCACGAGAATCGCTTCACGAGACCCGCGAGGCCTCCTGGGGAGCACAGGGGAGAGGGAAGGGGTGAGGAAGGGGGACTGTAGAAGCGAAACGGGCCCGCGCGCCGGTCAGCGCGCGGGCCCGCGGACGGCTAGGCCGTCCGTTGGTTGATGGGGTGTGAGCTCACCTCACCGTCTTGAAGGAGCTCATGAACGCCATCGCCATCGGCTGGCCACCCAGGTCCTGGACCCCCGTGCTGATCGAAACGCAGTAGAGCGTGCGACCGGCCGAGAGGTCGACATCCGGGTTGAACGTCCAGACGTCGCCGGTGCCGTTGGGGGTGATGGTGCCGGCGACGGCCGCGCCCATGACGGCGCAGTCCCTGCCGTTGCCACCGGCCGAGTAGAGCATGAATGTCATGGCGTTGACGTTCATGACCGGCTCGGAGAAGGTGGCCACCACGTTGGTGGTCACCGCCACATTGGTGGCGCCGTCCGGCGGATCGATCGCCATGACGTAGGGCGGCGGGTCGGGCGCCGCGGCACCGAACCCGAGGGTCCAGCTCGAATCGCCGGTGCCACCCGCGTAGTCACGGGCGGTGGTGAAGCTCCAGACGATGTCCGTCATGGTGCAGTTGTTGTTGTAGTCGCAGACCGGCGCGGCCACCGTGGCCGTGTAGGTCGTGTTGCCCGCGAGCACGGTGTCGTGGACGAACAGGCCCCACGTGCCGTCGCTGAGCTGGTCGACATAGGCCGGCACGGTCACGCCGCCGGTCGAGAGGGTGAAGGTGGTCGCATCGACGCCGGTGACCGGCTCGCTGAAGTCGATCTTGACCACCGCGTCGAGGTAGGCGTCGATCGCGCCGTCCGCCGGGTACAGCTTCTTCACCATCGGCGCCTGGTTGTCCGCGACGCCGGTGACGTTGATGACCCAGCTTCCGACCTCGACCGGCACCGGCGGAGCGCCTTCGACGACCGCGGGCTCGTAGCCCGGGATGCGGCCGTCACAGGAGCCCTTGAGCACGCAGGGCTCGAGGTGATGGTCGACATCGGTGTCCGCCAGGTTGCCGAGGAACTCGGACCCGACGATCGCTTCCATCGACTGGTAGTAGACGGCCGCGGTGACCGCGATCGGGCCCTGGGTTCCGGCCGGGATGATGACCGAGTACCGGGAGA
>Ga0210101_1000251_pt1 | contig 19416 bp, 22 predicted proteins | sample Muzzi_PWC_D1_FD_185534 | JGI IMG/M metagenome (GOLD analysis project Ga0210101, IMG submission 185534) | Wetland microbial communities from San Francisco Bay, California, USA, that impact long-term carbon sequestration - Muzzi_PWC_D1 (SPAdes) | ecosystem: Environmental > Aquatic > Marine >... | reverse complement strand
TCGCCCGGCCTCTTCGAACCGGCCGAGCTCCTGGTAGACCAGGCCACGAGAGACCCAGGCATCGGCCAACAACGGACCGCTCTCGACCGCCCGCTCGGCGACGCCCAGCGCCTGGTCGAGCCGCACCGCCGCGAGCTGCACGCCCACTGCTACCGGATGCTCGGCTCGGTGCACGACGCCGAGGATGCGCTGCAGGAGACGCTGCTGCGCGCCTGGCGGGGACTGGCGAGATTCGAGGGCCGCAGCTCGCTGCGAGCCTGGCTCTACCGGATCGCCACCAACGCCAGCCTCGACCTGATCGAGCGGCGCCCGAAGCGCGTCCTGCCGGTCGATTTCCCGCCGGCCGATCCCGCCGCAGGACCCGGCGAGCCGCTGGTCGAGTCGGTCTGGATCGAGCCCTACCCCGACGAGGCGATGGGGATCGAGGACGGCTTCGCCTCCCCCGAGGCCCGCTACGAGATGCGCGAGAGCGTCGAGCTCGCCTTCATCGCGGCGCTCCAGCACCTCCCCGCCAACCAGCGGGCGGTGCTGATCCTGCGCGAGGTGCTCGGCTTCTCGGCCCGCGAGACCGCGGAGGCGCTGGAGACGAGCACCGCCGCGGCGAACAGCGCCCTGCAGCGGGCCCGCGCGGCGGTCGAGCAGCGCCTGCCGGAGCGCAGCCAGCAGGCGACCCTGCGCAGCCTCGGCGAGGAGCGGGTGCGCAGGTTGGTCGAGGACTACCTCGACGCCTGGGAGCGCCACGACGTCGAGGCGGTCGTCTCGATGCTCAGCGCCGACGCCGCCTTCGCGATGCCGCCGCTGCGCGACTGGTTCGGGGGCCGCGAGGCGATCGCCGCCTTCCTCGCCGGCTGGCCGCTCTCGGGCCAGTGGCGCTGGCGCGCCCTGCGCGTCCGCGCCAGCGGCCAGGAGGCGCTCGCCTTCTACAGCTGGGATCCCGACGCCGCGGCCTACGAGCGCTTCGCCCTCAACGTCCTCACCCTGGGCGACGGCGAGATCGCCGAGGTCGACGCCTTCCTCACCCGCACCACCGAGGATCCCGACCGCGAGATCCTCGCCCGCCTGCCCGAGCAGCGCTTCGACCCGCGCCGAGTCGACGTCGCCTTCGAGCGGCTCGGACTGCCGGAGGAGCTGCCGGCCTGAGCTTGCGAGCGCCTATGGACGTACAGCGCAGCTGGCCACGCTGGCACTCGTTGGTGGAAGCATCTCTTCGACCGCTCAGATGCAGGCACCTCAACGAGCGGGAGCGACGGGACTCGAACCCGCGACCTCCGGCGTGACAGGCCGGCGCTCTAACCAGCTGAGCTACGCCCCCTCGGTGGGCGGACTTCCGCCCGGGCCACGGATTATCTCAGGGTCGCTCGACTTGGGCGCGCCGGCGCTCGCTCAAGGGGCGGGCCCGGGGTCTATCTCGTAGGCCTTGGCGGGCAGCGAGGCGGAGAGCGGGCGGTGTGGCCGGTTCGCGCGGCTGGCTGCGGCGCCGGCGCCCCGCTTCGCCCGGCGGCCGGCCCAGCCCGGGCGCACCGGGGCGAAGGCGAGCAGCGATTCCCAGGTCGGCGTGTCGATCCTGCCGTCGACCGGCAGGCCCTGGCCCGCCTGGAAGTCCTTCACCGCCGCCCTGGTCTGCTTGCCGAAGATGCCCGTGATCGGAAGCTGCGTCTGGCCGGCGGCGCGCAGATGCTCCTGCGCCCAGACGACCAGGTCGCCGCGGCTGCGCTGCGTCAGCACCGGGTGGGAGACGACCGGGCGGTAGCCGAAGACCGGCCCGGCGACCTGCGCGCCCAGCGCCCGCCAGCCGCGCGCGCTCGTCTCCTGCCAGTCCCACCAGCTCGGCGGCAGGCCGCCGTAGCTCTCGGCGAAGCGGCGGAAGGAGAGGATCGGTGCGCCCCCGACCGCTTCGTAGGTCTGCCCGAGCGGGTAGACCGGCGCGCCCCAGAGGCGGTTGAAGAGGTAGGTGTGCTCGTAGACGGCTCGGACGGAGGTGCCGATCGCCTTCCAGTACATCTGCGGCTGGCTGAAGGTGGCGCCGCCCGGGCCGAGCAAGACCGAGTAGGGGAAGGACGGGTGGTAGTCGACGTAGGGGAAGCCGGCCAGCGAGAGCGGGAAGTCTTCGCCGATCCTGGCGCGCAGGGCACGGACGTAGCGGTCGGCCGCCGCGTACTTGCCTTCGTAGTCGCCCTCGGCGTCGATCACCAGGCAGTCGGCTCCCTTGCGGACCGCGGCCGCGCCCACCCTGGCCTCGCCGACCGGGTTGTCGCCGTAGACGAACTGCCAGGCGCAGACGTCCAGCCCGCCGCGCTGCAGCGCGCCGACCAGCGAACGGCTGAACTGCCCCCATACATGGCCGGCGTCTCCCGCCTTGATGTAGAGGGTGCCGATCCCGGCGCGCCGCGCGCGGGCGAGGATCAGCTGGACGTTGCCGCCGTCGGAGCGGTCGACGTACCAGATCCACATGCCCTGGCGATCGAACGGGGTGTCGCCGGAGGCGGGCGGCGGCTGGCCGGATTCGCCTGGCACCGGAGGCGGCTCGAGTTCCTGCCCGGCCCCGCCGGTCGAGGCGGCGGCGGGCGGCTGTGCGATCAGCATCGCCGCGCAGAGCACCGCCAGCAGCGCCCACCAGGCGACCCCGCCACTCATGTTCCGCCTCTGGATGCCGATGTCTGACACGCGACCAGTATGGTCGCCTCTCCGAGTAGATCCTTCGCCGCGGAGCCCCAGATTTCCCGAATTCGCAAGATCCTGTGCAGCGGCGCGGCCACGCTCCTCGTCGTCCTGCTGACCGGCGCGCCGACGACCGCCGGCGCCGGGCACCCGGCGGGCGAGGCAGGACAGTCGGACCTGCTGAGCGCGAAGCTCCTCCAGGCCGGGCAGAGCCTGGTCTTCACGCTGCGCACCGCCGCCCCGGTGCCGCTCGCGGCGCTCGACCGGCTGCCGAAGGCGCGAGGCGGCGGTTCCCCCTACCTCTGCCTGGCGCTGCGCCGCACCGGCCACTCCGGCGAGCGCCGCATCTGCCTCGGCGGAGAGAGCAACGCCCACCGCCGCGCCGGTCTCGAGCTGGTCAACGCGGCCGGCAAGACGACCGCCAAGTCGACGATCGCCGCACGGGTGAAGCGGGCCACCCCGCGCAAGCTGACCGTGGCGTTGCTGCCCGAGGCGGCCGGGCTGGCGCCGCACCGCTACCGCTGGCGGGTGCTGGAGAACCGCAGGGGCTGCGCCGCGAGCCGCTGCGAGGCGAGCCTGCCGGCGAGCGGCTCGCGCACCTACCGGCTGCGGCCGGTGCGGCCGGTCGGCTGCACGGGCGGCTCGGGGCAGGAGGTCCGCAGCGGGCCGCGCGACCGCAAGGTCGTGGCGCTCACCTTCGATGACGGGCCCAGCACCTACACCGAAGCCTTCCTCGACGTCCTGCGCCGCGAGCGCGTCCCCGGCACCTTTTTCGAGCTCGGCCAGGAGGTGGCCGGCCGCGAAGACACGATGCGCCGCATCCTGCGCGAAGGCAGCGAGATCGGCGACCACACGATGAACCACGTCGAATACCCGGGCTACTCGCAGATCGCCGGCGCCGGCGCCCGCATCCAGGCCGCCACCCACTTCAAACCCTGCCTGTTCCGCCCGCCCGGCGGCGCCGTCGACTCCTCGGTGATCGCCACCGCCGGCGGCCTGGGCATGGAGACGATCCTCTGGGACGTCGACCCGGCCGACTGGACGGCGCCCGGCAGCGCCGCCGTGTACAGCCGCATCGTCGGCGCCGTCCAGCCCGGCTCGATCGTCCTCATGCACGACGGCGGCGGCGACCGCAGCGGCACGCTCGCCGCGCTGCCGCGGATCATCGACACCCTGCGGGGGCGCGGCTACAGCTTCGCCACCGTCAGCCAGCTGCTCGGCCACCGGCTGATCTACAAGCCCTACGGCTGAGCGCGGTCGACATGTGCGCCGCCAGGCGGTCGAAAAGTCGACCGCACCCCCGAGGGGAGCCGGCCAGACGCCGAGAAAGCGCGATACTCCGCGGCAGCCGTGATCGTCGAGAGGACCGAGAACCCAACCTGGCTGTCGAACGCCTACCTGGTCGCCGACGGACCGGGCGGCAAGGGAGTGCTGGTCGACGGCAACGACGATCTCGGGCCGCTGCTGGAGCGCGCCGAGCGGGAGGGGATCGAGATCACCCACGTCCTCGTCACCCACCCCCACGGCGACCACGTCGCCGGTCTGGCCGAGGCGCGCCGACAGCTCGGCGGACCGCCGCTCGTCGCCCACCCCGAGGCCGCGGCGGAGCTGGACGAGGAGGTGGCGGAGACGATCGAGGACGGCGGCAAGCTGTCCACCGGCGGGCTGGAGATCGAGGCGATCCTCACCCCCGGCCACGCCGCCGGCCACCTCGCCTTCCTCGTCGACGGGTCCGACCTGTTCACCGCCGACGTCCTCTTCAAGGGCACGGTGGGAGGCACGATGGCGCCGGGCGGCAGCGGCTTCGCCGACCTGCGCGCCTCGGTGATGCGGCTGATGGAGCTGCCGCCGCAGACCCGCGTCCACCCCGGCCACCGCGAGCCGACGACGATCGGCGAGGAGTGGGAGGGCAACCCGTTCGTGCGTGTCTGGCGCGGACTCGAGCAGACCGGCGAGGAGCAGTGCACCGTCTGGGAGCGACCGGCGACGCTGAAGCTCTGGGCGCCCGACTACGACGGCGGCAACAAGGCCTGGATCGTTTTCGGCGACGACGGGACCGAGGCGATCGTCGGCGGCTCGCAGGTGGTTCGGGCGTCTTGATGCAAGATCGCGCCGCGGACGTATGTGCGATGGGAGCGGCGGCCCTTTGCCCGGACACTCCCTGGTCCTGACCGCGGAGGTCCGATGAACCTGATCCTGGCCTTCCAGGCAAGCGACATCAAGAACTTCTTCTTCGACTGGTACCCCGTCTTCGGGGTCGTCTTCATGTTCTGCCTGCTGCTCGTCTTCGTGGCGTTGCTGCGCGGCACGATGGGCACGACCAAGCCGGAGACGGTGAAGGCGAGCAAGACCAAGCCGGTGCTCTGGGAGGAGGTGCAGGGCGTCGACGCCGCCAAGGACGAGTTGATCGACGTCGCCGAGTGGCTTCGCGACCCCGACCGCTTCGCGGCGCTGGGCGCGCAGCCGCCGCGCGGCGTGCTGCTGTTCGGGCCGCCCGGGACCGGCAAGACGATGCTGGCACGGGCGGTCGCCGCGCAGGCCGGCGTCGACTTCTTCTCGGCCTCGGGCTCGAGCTTCGTCGAGATGTTCGTGGGGAGGGGTGCGGCGCGGATCCGGCGCCTCTTCAAGGAGGCGCGCAAGGCGGGGCGGGCGGTGATCTTCATCGACGAGCTCGACGCGGTCGGCGGGGCGCGGAGCGAAGGCGGGGACGGCGGCTCGAGCGAGCGCGAGCAGGCGCTCAACCAGCTGCTGGTCGAGCTGGACGGGTTCGAGCGCGACCCGGGGACGGTGATCGTGATCGCCGCCTCCAATTACGTCGACAAGCTGGACAGGGCGCTGCTGCGGCCGGGCCGCTTCGACCGCCAGGTGCTGGTGGCGCCGCCCGATCGCGACGGCCGCGAGGCGATCCTGCGGGCGCACGCCAAGGGCAAGCCGCTAGCCGCCGACCTCGACCTGACCGATGTGGCGCGCAAGACCACCGGGATGACCGGCGCTCAGCTGGCCAACGCGCTCAACGAGGCGGCGATCATCGCCGGGCGGGCAGGGCGCAAGGCGATGGCGCGCGAGGACCTCGACGAGGCGCTGCTGCGCCAGTCGGTCGGCTCGCAGCAGGCGCGGCGGCTGAGCCAGAAGGAGCGGCGGATCGTCGCCTACCACGAGGCGGGGCACGCGCTCTGCCGGCGGCTGCTGGGGCTCGACCCGCCGGAGATCCTCAGCATCGTGCCGCGCGGCCCGGCGCTCGGCTTCGTCGGCCACTCACCGCAGGAGGACACCTACCTGAAGTCGCGCGAGGAGCTGCTCGACGAGCTGGTCACCCTGCTGGGCGGCCGTGCCGCCGAGCAGGAGGCGCTGAACGCGTCCTACTCGGGGGCCGTGGACGACCTCTCCCGGGTGCACACCGTCTGCAAGCAGATGGTCGCCGAGTTCGGGATGGGAGTGGCGCTGGACGCCGACGGGGCGCCGCCGATCGCCCTGCCGACCGGCGACTACGCGCTCTCCGACCGCACTCGCCGCGACGTCGATGTGGCGGCGATGACCCTGGCGCGCGAGGCCTACCGCCGGGCGGGAACGCTGGTCGCCGGCAACCGCAAGTGCCTCGACGACCTGGCCGCCAACGCGCTGGAGCGCGAGACGCTGACCCGCGAGGACCTCGACGAGATCTTCGCGGCGCACGAGCTGCACGAGGGACAGCCCGAGGCGGCGGAGCCGGCGGTCGTCCTCTCATCGGAGCGGCCCAGGCCGGAGTAGCATCGCCGGTCGAGTGTGACCGAGCAAGACGCCGAGGCCAGCCACTACTTCCCGCCGGGCCGCTCGATGGCCCGCCGGGTCCATGGCGAGCGCTCGGTCGGGCTGCTCTACGGGCAGCGGGCGCTGCTGCTCGGCGCGCTGGAACCGCTCACCTACACCGGCACGATGCTCTCGACCCGGGCGGGCGACCGGCCGTTCGAGCGGCTGGCCCGCACCGCGAAGATCCAGGAGACCGTCCTGCTCGGCACCCGGGAGGAAGCGGACGAGGCGCTGGCCGCCGTGCACCGGCTGCACGAGCGGGTCGCCGGAACCCTGCCCGAGCGGGCCGAAGTCCACCCAGCCGGCACCCCCTACTCGGCCTTCGACCCGGCGCTGATGCTGTGGACGCTGGCGGTGATCGCCGACTCCGGCCGCGAGATGTACGAGACGCTGGTCCGGCCGCTGAGCGAAGGGGAGCGCGAGGACCTCTGGCAGGACTACGTGCGGTTCGGCGAGCTGTTCGGCCTGCCGCGCAGCGAGGTCCCGGGCAGCCATCGCGAGTTCAGCGCCTGGTGGGATGCGCGGCTCGTTTCGCCGGACCTGCAGCCGACCGCGCACGGCCTCGCGATGGCACCGCTGGTCGCTTTCCGCCAGCCGGTGCCCGCCTTGGCCCGCGGCAACGTCGCCGTCCAGAACCACCTCATCAAGGGAACGCTGCCGCCCCGCGTCCGCGAGCTCTTCGGCATCCGCTGGAGCCGCGCCCACGAGTCGAGCTTCCGCGCCCTCGCCGCCTCCCATCGCCGCGCCCGGCACCTCTTCCCCCACCCGCTGCGCCGCGGTCGCAACGACCTCTTCTTCGACGTGGTGGTGAAGGAAGAGCGGCGGCGTGGCGGCACCGCGACCCCGCAGCTGCGGGCCGGCGCCTCCTCCTGAGACGTGCCGTCGAAACGGTGCCCATAATGGCCGCTAATCGACGGCACGTCCGCTGGTGGTCGATGCGGCCGGCGCAGAACCGCAAGCCGGCGACCTACCGCTGCCCGTTCTGCGGCAACCACCTGCCGGCGCTCAGCGAGCACGTGCTGATCGCCCCCGAAGGCGACGCCGCACAGCGCCGCCACGCCCACACCGCCTGCGTCCTCGCCGCCCGCAAGGCGGGGCGCCTGCCGACCGAGGAGGAGTGGCGCCGCACCCAGCCCCGCCCGCCCTCGCTGTGGCGGCGGCTGCGTGCGAGGCTTTCGCGATGACGCCGCCCGGCGACAGCTACTGGGTCGAGGAGGGGCGATTCCTCGCCGGGCCCTACCCCGGCAACCCCGACGCAGCCCGGGAGCGGGCGACGCTGGGCGCCTTCCTCGACTTCGGGGTGAGGCGCTTCGTCGACCTGACCGAGCCCGGCGAGCATCCCCCCTACGAGCCGACCCTGCGACGGATCGCCTCGGGGCGCGGCCTCGACGTGGACCACATCCGCTTCGAGATCCCCGACAAGGGCGTCCCGACGCGCGAGCGCATGCGCGCCATCCTCGACCTCCTCGACGCCGACCTCGACCAGGGCGAGTCCGTCTACCTGCACTGCCGCGGCGGCGCCGGGCGCACCGGGACGGTGGTCGGCTGCTTCCTGATCGAGCGCGGCGTCGAGCCCAGCGACGCCCTCGCCCAGATCGCCGCGGACCGCAGCGGGATCGACTCGCGCCGGGGCCGCTGGTCCTCGCCGGAGACCGACGAGCAGCGCCGCTTCGTCCTCGGGTGGCGGCCGGGCTCGGGCTGAGCGGGTCGCGCGGATATGCTCGGCCCGACACGGCGAGCGAATGGAGAGCGCGATGATCGAGCTGATCCCGGACCTCCCCGACAACGTCCTCGGCCTCGAGGCGAAGGGCGAGGTACGGGGCGAGGACTACGAGCAGGTGGTGATCCCGGCGGTCCACAGGCTGCGCGAGCGCACCGGCAAGGTCCGCCTGCTCTACGTCCTCGGAGCGGAGTTCGAGGGCTTCACGGCGGCCGCGATGTGGGACGACGCGAAAGTCGGCATGGAGCACCCGTTCTCATGGGAACGGATCGCGGTGGTGACCGACCAGGACGCCTACCGCCGGCTCTTCAAAGCGGTCGGCTTCCTGATCCCCGCCAAGGTGAGGACCTTCGAGCTGGCGGCGCTGGACGCCGCCAAGACCTGGATCGGCGCGGCGGAGTAGGCGCCCCCGCCCCGCCCCTCGCCTCCGCTCAGCTTCCCTCGACGCGCGCCTTCAGCTCGCCCGGTCGGGCGTTGACGAGCAGCGCCATCACCGCGGCTTCGGCCGGCCCGCGCAGCAGCATCCCGAGCACCCGCCCGGGGTCGCTGTCGAGCGCGTAGGTCGCCCGCGTCCGCCCCTCGCCGAGGTCCTCCAGCGTCCAGGACCCCTCGACCGACTTGAGGTCGCCCTTCTCCTGCGTCCAGGAGAGGCGCGTCGGCGGCTCGTAGCTGAACCGGACCCGCGTCTTGACCCGCCTCACCTTGACGTCGCTCTCGCTCTCGACCAGGGTCGGGCGCCCCTCGGCGTCGCGCTCCAGCGGCCTGATCGCGACCAGGCCGCCCTGCCAGTCGGGCGCGATCGCCACGTCCTCGACCAGCGCCCAGACCCGATCGATCGGCGCGTCGATCTCGGCGCTTTCGCTGCCCCCCATGTGCGCCATCTACGCCACCTCCGGCTTGCGCCCCGAGACGAACTGCCCGAGGCCGCTGACCCGCTGCTCGACCTCGATTACGCCGGCGTCGCGCAGGGCCCGGGGCAGCTCGTCGCGCCCGAAGACCCGTATCCCGCTCAGCCTGCGCACGATTGCGTTGCTGACCCCGGCGGGCAGCGGCCCCCGGTTGCAGCTGGTCAGCAGCGCGACCCGCCCGCCCGGCGCGAGGACGCGGACGCTCTCCTCGAGCGCTCGCATCGGGTCCTCGATCAGGTAGAGGGCGGCGAAGCAGCAGACCGCGTCGAAGCTGTCGTCGCGAAACGGCAGCTCGCAGGCGTCGCCGCGCAGGTAGGCGACGTTGGGGCTCTCGGTGTCGCGGACGGCGACGCCGAGCATCGACTCCGAGGCGTCGAGGCCGACCACCAGGCCCTCGCCCGCCGCGTCGGCGAAATCGCGCGTGAAGTTGCCCGGGCCGCAGGCCACGTCGAGCACCCGGTCGCCGGGGCGGATCGCCAGCATCGCCAGCGCCATCCGGTGCTCCTCGGCGGTGTCGGGACCGCCCAACCCCATCAGCAGGCGACCGCCGAGCGGGCGCCAGAAGCGCTGGTAGATCAGCGGCAGCGCCCGGCTCTCCATCAACCGCTGGCCGGGGTGCACGCCGGTGGGATCCTCGCGGCCCAGCAGGTCGAGGTAGCCGCGCGCTACGTCGACCTCCTCCGACCGGGGACGCGCCTCGAAGAGCTCCAGCGTCCGCTCGATCGCCGGCGCGGGGCCCCGGTGCTCTTCGGAGGCGGGTGCGGGGTCGGCCATCGCAGGCAAGGCTAGCGGGGTGGCGCTCGATTGCGCTACGTTGCGGGAGATGTCCTACGGGCTGAGCTCCGAGGAGGTCGAGTGGATCCGCGACGGGTACCGGATGTTCCGCGAGGGCGATCCGGCCTTCATGGACCGCTACGCGCCCGATGCGAGGTTCCACTTCCCCGCGACCCTGCCGGCCGGCGGCACCTACAACGGTCCCTTCGACGCGATGGAGTTCTGGACCACGGTCGCGGAACTGTTCGAGGATCCCTACCCGGAGCCGGAGGACTTCCTGCGGGCGGGTGACCGCCTGATCGTGTTCGGGACCTGGCGGGCGCGCGGGCGACAGACCGGCGAGGACGTCGGCGCCCGTTTCGTGCACCTGTTGCGACTGAGCAGCGACGAGGGCCCGGTGATGGACCTGAAGGGCGTCTCCTTCGAGGTCTTCTTCGACACCGCCGCCATTCTGCAAGCGCTCGGCGACTCGCGTCCCGCTGCCGAGTAGCGGCGTACGCTGCCCAGGCAACGTGGATTTCGAGATCGCCTACGCGAAGAGCCGCGGCCTCAACGTCGCCTATTCCCTGCTCGGGGACGGTCCGATCGACCTCGTCGTCGTGCCGGGGTTCGTCTCGCACCTGGAGGCCGCGCTCGAGCAGCCGGCGATCGAGCGCGCGATGCGCCGGCTCGCCGGGTTCGCGCGGGTCATCTCCTTCGACAAGCCCGGGACCGGCCTCTCCGATCCGATCGAGGGCGCCCAGACGCTGGAGCAGCGGATGGAGGACCTGAGCGCGATCCTCGACGCCGTCGGGGTGGAGCGCGCAGCCCTGTTCGGGATCTCGGAGGGAGCCCCGATGAGCGCTCTCTTCGCGGCGACCCACAGCGACCGCACCCGGGCGCTGATCATGTACGGCTCCTACGCGCGGGGGTCGGCGGCCGACGACTACCCCTGGGCGCCCGAATGGGCGCAGATCGAGGCGGCGGAAGGGATGATCGATGCCGAGTGGGGCCACGCGGCCCTGCTCGACCTCTACGCGCCGAGCGCTGCCGACGATCCGGAGTTCGCGCGCTGGTGGGCTCGCTACCAACGGCTCGCGGCCAGCCCGGCGATGGCCCGAGCGGTGATGCGGCTGGCGGCCGAGATCGACATCCGGGACGTGCTGCCCGCGATCTCGGTGCCGACCCTGGTGCTTCACCGCAGCGGCGACCTGCTCTGGCCGGTGGAGGGGGCCCGGTTCGTCGCCGAGAGCGTCCCCGGCGCTCGCCTCGTCGAGCTGCCCGGCATCGATCACTTCCCGTTCGCGGGCGAAACCGGCCCGCTGCTCGATGAAGTCGAGGCCTTCCTCACCGGGACCCGCCGGGCGCCGGAAACCGACCGCAAGCTGCTCACGGTGATGTTCACGGACATCGTCGACTCGACCGACCGGCTCGCGCAGCTGGGCGACCGGCGCTGGCGGGAGGTGCTGGAGCGGCACGACGCCCTGGTTCGCGCCGAGCTCGAGCGCCACGGGGGCCGCGAGGTGAAGACGACCGGCGACGGCTTCCTGGCCACCTTCGAAGGGCCGGCGCGGGCGATCGAGTGCGCCCAGGCGATCGTCGCGGCGGCGCCCACCCTGGGCATCGAGATCCGCGCCGGCCTGCACACCGGCGAGTGCGAGGTGGTCGGCGACGACGTGGCGGGAATGGCGGTGCACATCGGGGCGCGGATCGGCGCCCGCACCCACGCCGGCGAGGTCTGCGTCTCGGGCACGGTCAAGGACCTGGTGGTGGGTTCGGGCATTCCCTTCTCGCCGCAGGGCGCTCACGAGCTGAAGGGCGTGCCGGGCGAGTGGCAGATCTATCGAGTCGAGGGCGACGGGTAGGGATCGGGACCCGGAAGCCCGGCGGGACGGGGCTTGATCGTGCCCGAACCTCGGGTAGATTCGGTCGACGGCTAACGCGGATCCAAGGAGGGGCTATGGGCGAGAGGTGGTTCTCCGACGAGGAGCTCGGCGAGATGTCGCGTCCCACGATGGACCGGGCGATCGAGGCGATCGACCGGGGCGACGTCGAGGAGGCCAAGCGCCACTGCGAGGCGATGAAGCACGAGTCGCAGTTCATCCACGATCTCGTCGTCGATGGGATGGCGGGCCTGATCTCGTTCGTCAAGGAGAAGCTCGGGGACGACGGCGTCGAGGAGGCGTGGCGATGGAGCCTGGAGCGCGGCTGGAAGGGGCCGGTCGAGACGATCGCAGCCTCCGATCGCCGCGAGATCGCCAAGGCCCTGGCCGCCACCTGGCGCGCCCATTCCTGCAGCGGCGTCGGGCCGGCGCCGGGCGCCTTCGAGATCGAGGAGGACGAGGAGAAGCTGGTCTTCCGCATGAACCCCTGTGGCTCGGGGCAGCGTCTCTGGCGCATGGGCCGCTACCGCGAGGGTGGCTGGGGTGTGACCGGCTCCGCGCACGACTGGTCCTACGGGCGGGAGGGGTTCCCGCTCTACTGCACCCACTGCGCCTTCATGAACGAGATCCTGCCGCTGCGCTGGATCGGCTACCCCGTCTACCCCTCCGACCCGCCCGACGACTTCGATCGCGATCCCTGCACCTGGTACTGGTACAAGGACCCTGCCGACATCCCAGAGCGCTTCGCCGCACGCTACGGGCCCCGAGATGGGGGATAGCGAGGAGGGGGCGCTCCGGGCGGGCGTTGCCGATGTCCTCGCCGAGCGGGGGCGGGCAGGCGACGTCGAGCTGGTCCGGATTCCGGGCGGGGCCTCGCGCGAGACCTGGCTGGTGGAGGCCGGCGGAGAGCGCCTCGTGCTGCGCCGGGACCCGCCCGGCTCGGAGTCGCTCGTGCCCCAGGAGGGCGAGGCACGGCTGATCCGCCTGGCCGGGGAGCACGGCGTCCCCGCCCCAGAGATCCTTCACTTCGAGCCCGCGGATCGGCGCTTCGGGACCGCGGGGATCCTGATGGAGCACGTCGCCGGGGAGTCGGTCGCGCCACGACTGCTGCGCAAGCCCGGGTTCGAGCGGGCGCGGGCGAACCTCCCGGCCCAGCTCGGCGAGGCGCTGGCGAAGATCCACGCGATCCCGGTCGGGGAGACCGGGTTGGAGGAACCGGCCGGGGAGCCGGTCGGAAGCGCGATCGAGGAGTGGGAGCGGATGCTCGACCAGATCTCCGAGCCGCTGCCGGCGGTCGAGGCCGGGCTGCGCTGGCTGCGGGCCAACCCGCCGCCGCCCACCCGGACGGCGCTCGTCCACGGCGACTTCCGGCTGGGGAACTTCATCGTCGGGGGCGATGGCCTGCAGGCCGTGATCGACTGGGAGCTGGCCCACCTCGGCGATCCGGTCGAGGACATCGGCTGGCTCTGCATCCGCTCCTGGCGGTTCGGCAACGACGATCTTCCGGTCGCCGGGGTCGGCGCGCTCGAGCCGTTCCTGGACGCCTACGTCCGAGCGGGGGGGTCGCCGCCCGAGCCCGAGCGGCTGCGTTTCTGGGAGGTCTTCGGAAATCTCAAGTGGGCGGTGATCTGCGCCCGCCAGGCGCACGACCACCTGAGCGGGGTGCGGCGCAGCCATGAGCTGGCCTCGCTCGGGCGGCGGATCTGCGAGCCCGAGTGGGACATGCTGGAGCTGATCGGGGTGGACGCTTGACGCAGGACCGCCCGGACGCAGCGGAGCTGCTCGACGCCCTGGCCGAGTTCCTCTACGCCGACGTGCGCGGCTGGGCCCCGCGCGAGAAGCGCTTCCAGGTGCTCGTCGCCGCAAACCTCTGCGCCGTCGTCGCGCGCCAGCTGCGCGCCGGCGAGGAACCGCTGCGCAGCGATCTCGCCCTGTTCGGGGAGCTGCTCGGCACCGAGCTCGAGGTGCCGGCCGGGGACGAGCTGCCGGCGGCCGTGCGGCGGGCCGAGCGGCGGCTCGCGGAGGAGATCCGCCGCGGCGCTTTCGACGCGCGGCTCGACCAGCTGATCGCCGGCCTGCGCCAGCACGTGCGGCGCAAGCTCGACGTGGCCCGCCCCGGCTACGCCGACGAGTAGCGCCCGCCGCTGCGGGCTTCAGTCCTTGCGCGACTGGGAGCCGAGCGTGAAGGTGTTCAGCCCCGCGCCGCCGTCGATCCCGACCTGCTGGCCGGTCACGTAGCCGGCTTCCTCGGAGGCCAGAAAGGCGGCAAGCGCGGCGACCTCGTCCGGCTCCGCCATCCGCCCGTCTGGAAGCTCGTCGCGCAATCGCTCGAGGATCTCCTCGGGCATCGCGAGAACCTTCTCGGTGGCCACCATCCCGGGCAGCACCGCATTGGCGGTGATCCCCCGGCGCACGTTCTCGGCGGCGACCGTCTTCACCATCCCGAGCAGCCCCGCCTTCGACGCCGTGTAGGCAACCTGCCCCGGCAGGCCAACCAGCGCGGAGCCGCTGGAGACCACGACGATCCGCCCCCAGCGCCGCTCCCGCATCCCCTGCAGGCACGCCTGAACGGCTCGGAAGGCACCGGTCAGGTTGACCTCGATGTCTCGGCCCCATTGCTCCGGCGTCATCCGGTGGGAGGGGGCGATCGTGTCGGTTATCGCCGCGTTGGAGACGCAGATCTCGAACTCCGATAGATCGGGAAGCTCGTCGCCCGCCAGGTCGACTCGCAGATCGGCGCCCTCGTCGCGGTCGAGCGTCGTCACCTCGTGGCCGTCGGTCCGCAGGCGGCGCGCGATCGCCGCGCCGATCCCGCGCGCGCCGCCGGTAACGAGAGCGCGACGACTCATCGGCGAAGCCGATCGCGATGCGCTCGACCGCCGCCCAGAGCCCGTTTGATCGTCCCCGGATGTCGAGCGAGCTTCGGCCCGAGGAGGCCGGCGAAGAGCGTCAAGGCGAGCCACGGGCGCAGGTGGGGGCTGATCCGTCGGATCCGCCCGTCGGGCGCCAGCTCGAAGACCATCGCGTCGGTCAGCCTGACCGCCCCGACGCGCGCCTCGCCCAAGACCACGCGACGGGTGCCGCTGCCGATCGTCTCGCTCCAGCGGAGGCGCCTCAGGCTCCGGTACACAACGCCGAGCAGAATCCCGACGTCCTCCTGGCCCCGGAAGACCATCCGCCCGGAGATCGGAGAAACGAGCTCGACGTCGGGCGCCAGCGTCTCCATCAGCGCGTCGAGATCCCCCGCTTCGGAGGCCGATCTGTAGCGCGCGACCGGGTCAGCCATCGCGCCGGATGATAGGTCGTCGCACCGCGACATACCTGTCGATGCACGCGGCGAGATCCCTTGCGGCCCTGGTTACTCGCTTGAGGACATCGCGCAGAGCCTGAGCATCGATTACGAGAGTGTGCAAAGAGTCGAGGCACCGCGCACCCACGGATGAAGGAACAGAGCGTGATGCTGATCAGGCAGCGGCTCCGCGAGCGGTGCTTGGTGCCGGCAGTGCCTCGAGGACGCTGGCCGGCAGCCGCTTGCTCGCGGCCCACACCTCGATCGCGACGACCTCGTCGGTGTCCGAGTCGTGGTCGATCAGGCCCCAGTCGACCTCCTCGCTGACGACGCTGTCGGAGTTGCCAGTGGGAAGCCAGGCGATATCGGCCGCGCGGTCGTAGTAGGCGAATCTGGCGCTCATGGCTTCAAGGATAACTTCGGGCGGGTCTTCTGGCTATCGGCGACTGTCTCCGCGCAGCGGCCACGCGCTTACGACACGCGCTGCGCCGGGGTCCCCTCCGACCGGATTGTCGTAAACGACGGTGAATCTGCGACCATCGGATCGCATGCCGTAGACGCGCCAGTTCGCATCGCCCCGATTGACCTCTCGGATCGGATGCCCCTCGCGGACCGTGTCCTCGACCTCGGAGCGGGTCAGGCCGCGCTCTCCGAGGCGAAGCTCGGCGTGGCCGGTCCATACGAAGCGTTTGATCGCCATGAGGCGGGGAGCCTACGGAGCGTGAGCGACCAACGAGGACAACAAGTGTCTCCCGCTTCACGATCAATAAGCAGCCAAGCTGGTCGATGGGCGGTACCGGGCTCGAACCAGTGACCTCCTGCTTGTAAGGCAGGCGCTCTCCCAACTGAGCTAACCGCCCGATGGAGCTGATTATCGCTTGCTGCCGCGAATTACGCCATCCCCTGCGCAATCGACCGGCATCCGGAGGGCAGCGGGTCGTCCCTGCCAAGCTCCACCCATGAACTGGAGAGGGCCGCGAGCCGGTCGAGCCGCCGGTCTGGAAGGACAGGAGACGTGGGAGCGGCCGGCTCGCCTCTGCGGGCTATTCGCGGTCGCGCTCGTGAGCGTCGCGGCCGGACTGCTGGCGACGAGCAGCGCCCACGCCGACGTGCCCCTCGCTCGCGGCGACTTCGCGGGTCTGGTGGGCATCGGCGGTGGTCGCTCCCTCTACATGGAGTGCCACGGCCATGGCACTCCAACGGTCATCCTCGAGGCCGGCCTGCGCAGCCGCTCCGACTTCTGGAGCGAGCGCACCGGGGAAACGCGAGGGGCGACGGTCCTCCCCGGCGTCTCCCGGTTCACCCGCGTGTGCACCTACGATCGGCCGGGCACGACGCTCGGCACGGAGGAGTTCAGCCGCAGCACTCCCGTGCCGATGCCGCGCACCGCCGCCGACGCGGTCGCCGACCTGCACGCGCTGCTGCGGGCCGCGAGGGTCCCGGGCCCCTACGTCCTCGTCGGTCACTCGACCGGTGGGCTGATCGTCAGGCTCTACGCCAGCACCTACCCGCGAGGGGTGGTCGGCATGGTGCTCGTCGATGCGCTGTCGGAGTTCCTGCAGGGCCCCCTCTCGCCCGCGCAGATCGCCGCCTACGACGAGCTCAACAACGCTCCCCTGCCGGGCCTGGAGGGCTATGCCGACCTGGAGCAGATCCTGTTCCGGCCCAGCTTCGCGCAGATGCGGCGCGCCGCCGCTGCCGATCCGCTGCGCCGGATGCCGCTGCGGGTGATCTCGCGCGGGCTGCCGCTCGAGCTCCCGGAAGGGCTGCCCGCCGGGCTCACCACCGCCGCCGTGGAGCGGGCCTGGGCGACCGCCCAGCGGCGGTTGGCGCAGCTCCTGCCGACCGCCCACCAAACGATCGCCAAACGGAGCTCGCACTACATCATGTTCAGCCAGCCGCGGCTGATCGTCCGCGAAGTGCACAGGGTGGTTCGGCAGGTGCGCAGGAGCGCGAGGCGCAGATCGGCCCGGTAGCGATCAGCGGCCCGCAAAGGCTGCGCAGACGGCGAGCAGATCGGCGCGCCGCAGGGCCTTGAAGGCGGCGCGGACCGCGCCGCTGCTGGCGCCCGGCTCAATCTGCGCGTTCGCCGAAACGGTGACCGAGCGCCTGCCGTCGAGGCTCGAGGCGGTGAACTGGGTGAACCCGGGCAGGTTGCCGGTGTGCCCGTAGACGACGCCGCACTTGGTCTTGTACCTGAAGACGCCCAGGCCGGCGGAGTTCACACCGGGTCCAGGGGGTTCGGAGTGGCCCTCGAGGAACCTGAACTGCTGCCGCTGAGTGGCCCGATCGAAGAGCTTGCGCCCGACGTAGCCGCGGACAAAGCGATTCAGGTCGGCGGCGGTGGACGTGATGCCTCCGGCGGCCCAGAGGCTCGACATGCTGATCAACGTGGTCGCGTCCTCGGGCGGCTTCGGCGGCGCGAGCACGTATCCCCGGACGTGCGGAGCCGGCAGGCGGAAGCCGGTCGGCAGCGTCGTGCCGCGAAGGCGCAGGGGCCGATAGACCCACCGCCTGAGGACCCGGCTGTAGTTGCGACCGCTCGCCGCTGCCGCGATCAGCCCGACCACGACGTTGTCCGTGTTCGAGTACCGGTAGGCCGACCCGGGGGCGAAGTCCGGTGGCTGGTCGGTGACGTATTCGACCAGCGCCCGAGGCGCGACATTGGCGTGAAGATGAGCGCCGAAGAAGGTCTGGAAAGCCTTCGACTGCGAGTAGTCCGGCAATCCGGCGGTGTGGTGGAGAACCTGGGCGAGCGTCACCTGCCCCCAGGACTCGGGCAGCCAGGGAAGCCAGTCCCGGATCCGGTCGCTCAGCGAGAGCTTGCCGCGGTCGACCAAGGAGAGCGCGGCGGCCCCGCTGAACGCCTTCGAGGCGCTGGCCAGGCGCATGTGGTCGTCGGGGCGCCAGCGACCGCCGGTGGCGAGGCTTGCCACCCCCGCCGTGTGGAATCCGCGACTGTCCCCGCGCTGGACGATCGCCGCGACGCCCGGTGGGCCGCCTGGCATCCGCACGAGCCGCTGCAACGCCGTGTCCAAAGCCTTGCCGGCGCTGGCGGGCGAGGCCAGGGCAGGCGCGGCGGGCGAACCGAGGACAGCGATCAGCGCCGCAGCTAGAGAAGCGAGGGCGAAGCGGAGTGGGCGGCTCGAGCTGGAGACACGAGGATTATCCATTAGATCGCGACCGCGGGTGGACGCGGGCGGCGGACGTTGGGCGCGCGCCGGGCGGGCTGGAAGAATTGGAGCCGTGGACTCGGCGATTCTCTGGCGGGTGGCGGTCGTGCAGGCGTTGGCCATCTTGGTGCTCTCCCTGGCGCTGGCGATCGTCTTCTCGCACGGCTTCTTCGCAGACTGGGGCTGGCTGGTCGGGCCGCTGGCCTGGCTCGCCTGCGCCCGGTTCACAGCTTGGGCCGTGGGGCTGCCGGTGGCGCCGGTCCTGGTCAGGGCGGTGCTGGCGGGCCTCGTCAGCGTCCTCTTCGTGATCGTCGGGCAGCACTGGCTGGGCGCCGTCGTCGCGATCGGCATCTTCGCGGCGCTCTGCGCGCAGCTGCCCCGGCCGACGGCCGGAGGCGCCTGACGCGCTCGACGGGAACCCGACTCGCGAGCGGACGCGCCGGACCAGGCTCTCAGCCCCTGGGCGTGCAGGGCACGACCAGGCCGCTCCTCAGCACGCTGGTGGAGGCAACCCCGGGCACGCGCGCTTCGTTCCTGAACAGCGCCTTGAGTACCTTCGCCTGGAAACGGCCGTCCCGGCACCTGGCGCTTATGTAGCTCCTCCTCTTGCCCCTGTAGCTAAAGATCCGCTTGATCTTGAAGCGGAAGTTGAGCAGCGAGCCGCTGCCGCCGGCGATCACCGGGATCCTCGCGACCGCGTGGAAGCCGAAGCGGCCCTTGCGGATCTTCTTGATCGTCACCGTGGTGACGATCGCCGCCGGCACCGGCACGGTGATGAACGAATGGATGAAGAGCGTCGTCTTGCGGCCCTTGGTGCCGCCGTTGAACAGGGTGAGCGGGCTGTGGGCGGTAATCGACCGCTGTTCGGGGAAGGCGATCTGCACGTCGACTCTGCCGTTGCCGACGATCGCCTTGCCGCAGACCCGCTTCGCGGCCCTCGTGGTGCGCGACTCGAGCCGGCCGCGCCTGCAGGTCGGCACGCCCTTCGTGTAGAGCGCGCCGTTCTTGTCGATGTCGACGACGACCTGGCGCAGCGCCGACGGGTGGGTGCCGTCCGCGGTCCTGGCCTTGCCGCTGATTCGCAGGGCGATCGGTGCGAACCGCTTCTTCGGCAGCTTCTTCGGCGAGACGTTGCTGCCGAAGGTGAGGATCAGATTGCCGACGCGGACCGTGGTGGACGCCGCGTTCGCGATCGCCGTGCCTCCCAGGGCGAGCACGGCGCTCAGGGCGAGTGCAGCGAGCAGCT
>Ga0210101_1000250_pt1 | contig 19420 bp, 20 predicted proteins | sample Muzzi_PWC_D1_FD_185534 | JGI IMG/M metagenome (GOLD analysis project Ga0210101, IMG submission 185534) | Wetland microbial communities from San Francisco Bay, California, USA, that impact long-term carbon sequestration - Muzzi_PWC_D1 (SPAdes) | ecosystem: Environmental > Aquatic > Marine >... | reverse complement strand
GAGGGCGCGGGTCGGGCTATTGCGGCCGTCGGCCGCGATCAGCAGGGCCGCACTGACGAGCGCGCCCGAATCCAGGCGCAGCTCGACCCCGCGCTGGCTATTCGCGCCCAGCTCGACGATGCGGTCGGGCATCAATCGCTCGATGCCGGCCTCGCGCTCGCAGGCGCGGTGCAGGGCCAGCTGCAACTGCCGGTTCTCGACGATCGAGCCGAGATTTTCGCGGGCCAGGTCGACCGCGTCGAAATCCACGCCGGCAGCGCCGTGCTGGTGCCAGATAGACATCTTTTCGTAGTCGCAGATACGCGCGGAATCGAGCCGCTGCCAGATACCGAATCGCTCCAGGATAGCGCGCGATCGCGGACTGATCGCGGATACGCGCAGGTCGTAGGCGTCCTCGGGAGCGGTTTCGGTCTCTCCGGGGGGCCGGGGTTCGATCAGCGCGACGCGCAGCCCGTTGGCGGCGAGCGCCTGCGCGGCGCAGCTGCCGACCAGGCCCGCACCGGCGATCGCGACATCGAACCGGTTCATAGACGTCCCCGCAACAGGCGATTGCCGCCGAACGCCAGTCCCATGCCGGCAAACGCGGCCTGGGCTTTCAGCGCCGGTAGCAGGTCTAGCGCCGCGAGCCCCCCGGCGCGCAGGCGGTCGAATACCGGCAACGGGTTGGAAAACAGCGCCACCAGGCCGTCGCCATAGCCGATCACCCGCCGATGCTCGGGCTCGCGTCGCTGCTGGTAATCCTCGGCGAGGGCCTGCCATGCCGGATCGTCGAATTCGGCGAGATCCCGCCCCGCGAGCAATTCGTAGAGACAGGCGATGTCGCGCAACGACAGGTTGAAACTCTGCCCGGCAACCGGGTGGAGTGCATTCGCGGCATTGCCGATCAACAGGCATTTGCCGCTGAACAGGCGATCGGCCCGGGTACGCCTGAGCTCCACCGCAACGCGTTCGCCGAGCTGTTCGATCATGCCGAGCCGAAAACCGAATGTGTCCTGCAACGCGGCGCCGAATTCCCCCTCCGGCAAGGCCGCGAGCTGCTCGGCCCGCGACGGCGAGCAGGTCCAGACACAGGCGTAACGGCGCCCGCCCAGCGGCAGCATCGCCAGCGGTCCCTGGGTAGTAAATCGCTCGTAGGCAATGCCGGGCAGCGGCTTGCCGACCTCGACATTGACGACCAGCGCGGACTGCCCGTATTCGATGCGCCGGTGACCGATACCGAGCGCCGCGCGCGCCGCGGAATCCGCGCCGTCGGCGATCAGCGCGAGCCGTGCGTCGATGCGTCTCTTGCGCTTTGACGCGCGGTATTCGATGTCCACCCGATCGTGCTGTGAAATCGACGCGAAGCTGGCGCCCTGCTCGAGTTCAATTCGATCGCTGGCCTCGACGGCTTCCAGTAGCACCTTTGCGAGCACGGGATTTTCGACCACGTAGCCGAGGGCGTCGAGATCGTAGTCGCCGGCATGCAGGCGGGTCACGCCCCAGTGACCGCGCGACGAAACCTGTATCTGCCGGATCGGGGTGGCCTCGGCGGACAGCCGCGACCAGATACCGAGTGCCCTGAAGATCTGCACGCTGCTGATCGACAACGCGATCGAGCGCGCATTCAGGCCCCCGGGCTGCGGCCGGCCGGCCGGGGCGGCCTCGATGATCGATACCCGGCGCGCGGGATGCTGTAAGGCGAGCGCCGCACACAGGCCTACCAGGCCGCCGCCGACGATCGCGATATCGCTGTCGGCCACGATTAGGCTCCGTCGCCGCGGCGTCCCGGGGCGGGCGGGGAAGACGTTGCGTCGATCGGCATGAATCTCATTCAGGACGCCATCATGGCTTCGATCTCGCCGGCCTTGCGCGGCAGCCCGTCGGTGAGTATCTCGTGACCCTGGCGCGTCACCAGCACATCGTCCTCGATGCGAATACCGATATCCCACCACTTGCGATGCACGCCGCGGGTACGGGCCGGAATATAGATTCCGGGCTCGATCGTCAGCACCATGCCGGGCTCCAGCAGGCGCCACTGGTCGCCGACCTTGTAGTCGCCGACATCGTGCACGTCCAGGCCGAGCCAGTGGCCGGTGCGGTGCATGTAAAACTTGCGGTAAGCCTGTTCCTTGATCAGTTTCTGCACCGCGCCCTTGAGCAGCCTGAGCTCGACCAGGCCGCGGGTAATCACGCGCACCGCGGCATTGTGCGGATCGTTCCAGTGATTTCCCGGCATGACCTTTTTGACCGCCGCCTGGTGCGCCGCGAGCACGATATCGTAAATCTCGCGCTGGGCGCTCGAGTACTTGCCGTTGACCGGGAAGGTACGGGTCACGTCCGAGGCATAGCCTTCGACCTCGCAGCCGGCGTCGATCAACAACAGGTCACCGTCGTGCAATTCGTCGCTGTTCTCGGTGTAATGCAGGATACAGCCGTTGGCGCCGCCGCCGACGATCGACGGGTAGGCGTGCTGGGCATTGTGACTGCGATACTCGTGATCGAATTCGGCGGCGATCTGGTACTCGTACTTGCCCGGCGCGCAAAGTCTGAAGGCGCGCTTGTGAGCACGAATATTGATCGTCGCGGCCTTGCGCATCAGGCGCAGTTCCTCGCGGCTCTTGTAAAGCCGCATGTCGTGCAGGAAATAATCCAGCGACACGAACTCCGACGGCACGTGCAGACCGGCGCGGGACTGGGCCTTGATGTGGTTGACCCAGCCGATCAGGCGCTTGTCGAATTCGGGATTGCCGCCCATGGTGTAGTAAATGCTGTCGGTGCCTTCGAGCAATCCCGGCAGGATGTCGTCGATGTCGTCGATCGGGAAGGAGTCGTCGGCGCCGTAGATTTCCACCGCGCCTTCCTGCCCGGCGCGGCGGCCGTTCCAGGTTTCCTGTTCGAGATCTTTCTCGCGGCAAAACAGGATGTATTCACCGTGCTTGCGGCCGGGTTTGAGCACCATTACCGCGTCCGGCTCGTTGAACCCCGTCAGGTAGAGAAAGTCGCTGTCCTGGCGAAACGGAAAATGCGCATCGCGATTGCGAATGATTTCGGCGGCCGACGGCAGGATGGCGATGGTGTCCTTACCCATCATCTTCATCAGCTGGCCGCGTCGGCGTTTAAACTCGGCTGGTTTCATGGTGTGGCGAAATCCTGCGTCATTAGCGCGCAGGCGGCTTTATCGCCGCCTGTCGCGATTTCAGAAAACCCGCTATCGCGGGGCTGGCGTTGCCCGTTCAATGCAGGCCGGTCGAGGGGGCGAGCGGATTCAGCGATTCGTTCAGCAATAGCGTCACCATGCGCACATGTTCGGCGATTTCGGCAAATTGCATCTCCGCCTCGTCACTGCTCTCCTCGTCGTGACTGAGCTTACTAATTTCGAGCAGGTCTGACAAACATTCGCGCGCCTCGTCGTCGAGCCGTTCGCCGTCGGCGAGGCCGCTGACGCCGACACCGTAGACGAATCCCTGGCACCAGGTCGAAAGTCCCAGCAGACGAACGCCGAAATCGTCGCTTTCGTCGGGCAACAGCAACACGAAACCGAGTTCCTCGTGGTTCAGTTGCTCGCGGGTATCCGCGTACAGCTGCTCGAGCAGCGAAAGCTTCTCGGCCGCCAGCGCATCGCCCTTGTCCGGTAAATCCTCGAGAATCTGGCCGAGCCACAGCGGCAATGCGGCGTTATCGAGCAGCATCGCGCAGAGGATGCCGTGGGCTTCCGCCGCGTCGGCAGTTGCACCGAGATCCTCCAGCGCGCGCTGCGCCGCATCGAAATCGAGCATTGTAGAATACCATCAGGATTGTATAATTTTTGCATTCTAGCACCCGCGCCCGGCGGCCAGAAACACGGCTATTGACCTGCGCGACCTTAGGCAGGATGATTGCACCATGGATTCTGACAAAAACGTGTACACCGAGGACGATCTCCGTCAGCTCGAACAGCGAATCGACGAATTGATCGAAACCGTGGGGTCGCTGAAAAACGAGAATACCAGCCTGCGGCAGCAAAAGGACAAGCTGGTCACGGAACGCTCCCAGTTGATCGAAAAAACCGAAATGGCGCGCAGCCGCGTGGAAGCGATGATTTCCCGGCTGCGATCCCTCGAACTAGGCTCATGACCGACGCTCAACCCATCAATATCTCGATTCTCGACAAGGACTACAAGGTCGCCTGTCCGCCGGGCGAGCAATCGGCGCTGCTGGAATCAGCCAAGTTTCTCGACAGCAAGATGCGCGAGGTGCGCGATACCGGCAAGATCATGGGCTCCGAACGGATCGCGGTGATTACCGCGCTCAATATGGCCAACGACCTGTTGCGGGCCGCTAACCTCGACAAGGCGCTGGGCCAGGAGTTGCCGCCCCGTCTCAAGGACCTCGAAAGCAAGATTTCACGCGTGCTCGAACAGGCGCGGCAGCTCGAAATCTGAACCCCTCCGCAGTATTGGAATTTTAAATTTTACTTTTGGCCCGAATCGAGCCATAGTGAGTCGATACTGACTACGGTGTTCGTTAGCAGCCATCATAATCCTTGAGCCTATTTATCAATCTCGGGGTCTTTCGTGTAACACTGGTGAGCATGCCTGACACGTCAGGAAGCCTGATGGGTTACCAATAACCCCACCTGGACCTTCGGTTCAAGGTTGATAAGTTTGCGACGGCACCGTGGTTGGTATCTCGTTTCCTGCATTCCCCGCCGGCGGCGGCAACGCCTATTTCAAAAATAATTCGTAAGCCTCGTTATCGGTTTCTTCCCAGTAGGGAATATCGATGCCTTTCAGAAAGGCGTTGAATTCACGGATTTCTTCCCTGTCGACCTGGAAACCCATCAGGATACGGCCGAAATTGGAACCGTGGTTGCGGTAGTGGAACAGGCTGATATTCCAGCGATTGCCGGTCTGCATCAAAAAATTCAACAACGCGCCGGGCTTGTCCGGAAACTGGAAACGATAAATCAGCTCGTTGTCGACATTGCTGCCCGGATGCCCGCCGATCATATAGCGGGTGTGCAGCTTGGCGACTTCGTTGCCGGTCATATCGATGACCTTGTATCCCTTCGCGTGCAGCCTGGCGATGAGCTTGTTCTTTTCATCCTCGCCGTGGGTGAGCTGGATGCCGGCGAAAACCCGCGCGGTAACATCGTCGGCGTAGCGGTAGTTGAACTCGGTGATCGAACGGTGGCCGATCAGCTGGCACAGGCGCTTGAAGCTGCCCGGACGCTCGGGGATCTCGACCGCCAGCAGGGCTTCGCGGTTCTCGCCGATTTCGGCACGCTCGGAGACGTGGCGCAAACGGTCGAAATTCATGTTGGCGCCGCAATTGATGGCGACGAAGGTCTGATCCGTGACGCCGTGGGTTTGGACGTATTTTTTCATCCCGGCCAGCGACAGTGCGCCCGCGGGCTCGCAAATCGAACGCGTATCCTCGTAGGTATCCTTGATCGCGGCGCAGATCTGGTCGGTGGTCACGAGGATGACGTCGTCGACCAGGTCCTTGATCATGCCGTAGGTCAGCTTGCCGACCTGCTTGACAGCCACCCCGTCGGCGAAGATGCCGACATCCTTGAGTTTCACCCGCCGGCCGGCCTTACGGGCCTCGTAAAAACAGGCGGCATCGTCGGGTTCGACCCCGATGATCCGGATTTCCGGCTTGACCGCCTTCATGAATCCCGCGATGCCGGCGATCAGCCCGCCGCCGCCGACGGCGACGAAAATCGCATCGATCTTGTCAGGATGCTGGCGGATGATTTCGTGCGCGATGGTGCCCTGGCCCGCCATCACGTCGTAATCGTCGAACGGATGAATAAAGGCGAGTTTCTCCTTTTTTGCCAGCTTCAGGCAATACTCCTTGGCCTCGTCGAAATTCTCGCCGTAGAGCACAGCTTTGGCGCCGTAGGCCCTGACCGCGCTGACCTTGATGTCGGGCGTCGTCGTCGGCATGACGATGATCGCGCTCAAGTGCAGCTTCTTCGCCGCCAGCGCCACGCCCTGCGCATGATTGCCGGCCGAGGCCGTGATCACCCCCTTGAGATTCGGGTTGGCCTGCAGCTCCTGGTAAATCTTGTTGAAGGCGCCGCGGCATTTGAACGAGAACACCGGTTGCAGGTCCTCGCGCTTGAGATAAACGTGATTGTCGAAGCGCCTGGAAATTTTCGGCAGGAAGTCGAGCGGGGTTTCGCGCGCGACGTCGTAGACTCTCGCGGTCAGTATCTTTTCCAGGAATTTCTCTTTGCGCATAAGCCGATGTCTGGATGAGTAGTGGTCCGGAATAAAGCAAAACAGCGCAATGTCTTGCGCTGCCTGCAAGCGATTATCATAATTGAGCGCTCGCGAAGCAACAGGTAAATCCATGAACCCGGAAGATAAGAAAAGAATCGCCGCCGAGGCGGCGGTCGAATACGTCCGGCCGGAGATGATCGTCGGCGTCGGCACCGGGTCGACCGTGAATCACTTCATCGACCTGCTGGCGGCGAAAATGGGCGACCGGATTCGCGCCGCGGTGTCCAGTTCGGAGGCGTCCAGCGAGCTTTTGCGGGGCCACGGCATCGAGGTCGTCGACCTGAACCGGGCAGGCGCCCTCGATCTCTACGTCGACGGCGCCGACGAATCCAATGCGCGGCTGCAATTGATCAAGGGCGGCGGCGGCGCGCTGACGCGGGAAAAAATCGTCGCCGCGGCGAGCAGTCGCTTCGTCTGTATCGCCGACGACAGCAAGCTCGTCGACGTGCTAGGCGCGTTTCCGCTGCCGGTCGAAGTCATCCCGATGGCGCGCGAACTGGTCGCCGGGAAGTTACGCGCGCTCGGCGCCGAGCCGCGGCTGCGCGACGGATTCATCACCGATAACGGCAACCAGATTCTCGACCTGCACGGATTGCGAATCGACGATGCACTCGATCTCGAAACCCGCATCAACCAGATCACCGGCGTGGTTTGCAACGGGCTGTTCGCGCTGCGCCCGGCGGACGTTTTGATCCTCGGCTGCGACGACGGCGTCAAAACCCTGACCGCTAGCTCATAAATTTCCGCCGTCGAGAAATGCTTCGCCGATCGTTTTCGCGAAAATCGGGGTCAGAGCAAAAATTCCGTGAATCCCCTGCCTACTGCCTCCGAGAGTCGGCGAAATCCTTGCTTGGGCAAAGATTTCGTCACGCTTCCCTCGAAACCGTGCTGAGCGGGGAACTTTTGCTCTGACCCGCTCTATAGTGGTTCCAATTCATCGAATAGCCAAATTCGGGATGGTGGTTCAGTAAACTGGAGATTCTTCGATTTAATTGGATCTTTCCCAAATCGGAAAAAATTATCCAAAATCGTTAGCTTTCCCAAAATCTGACAGGATCTGCCCGGAGCGGCCTCCGGTCGTAATCGAGGAGTCATCAAGATGCTTTGCTCTCTTCGGAGGGACAGAGCAGCTGTCAGTTCCGACGGAGGCAACAGGCTAGGCGCGGTGACAGCTGGTCAGTCCCCGGGCCTCCAAAATTTTGGAAACCAAGAGCGGCCGGATCCATCCGATTGAAAATCCATAAAAAAAAGCCCGCATAAGCGGGCTTTTTTAGTCGGGATCGGTCTCGCCGTCGCGAGCGCCGCGAGAGCAAGGCATTTTTTCGGGTGAAGGCGCGAGCGTACGAAAAGTACGTGAGCGTCTCGCCCGAAAAAATAACGCCGCTATTGCGGTGCGCAGCAGGCGAGATCAACGCTTGGAGAACTGGACTCCGCGGCGTGCTTTCCTGAGGCCGATCTTCTTGCGTTCCACCGCGCGCGCGTCACGGGTTACGAACCCGGCCTTGCGCAATGCTTCGCGGAAACTCTCGTCGTATTTCAGCAGCGCCCGGGTGATACCGAGACGAATCGCACCGGCCTGGCCGCTGGGACCGCCGCCGGTGACATTCACATTGATGTCGAACTTGTCCAGCAGGTCGACGGTTTGCAGCGGCTGCCTGACAACCATGCGCGAGGTTTCACGGCCGAAATATTGCTCGATGCTGCGCTTGTTGACGGTGATCGCGCCGTTGCCGGCTTTCAGATATACCCGCGCCGAGGATTTCTTGCGGCGACCGGTTCCGTAATATTGTTCTGCTGCCATGATCTGACCTGTTAGATTTCGAGGGGCTGTGGCTGCTGTGCAGCATGGTTATGATTCGCGCCCGAATACACCTTGAGCTTCTTGAACATCGCACGACCCAGCGGGTTCTTGGGCAGCATGCCCTTGACCGAATACTGGATGATTCTCTCCGGGTGGTCCTTGCGTAGCTGTGCCAGGTTGGTGGACTTCAGGCTGCCGATGTAACCCGTGTGGTGGTGATACATCTTGTCGTTTTCCTTGGTCCCGGTAACGCGCACTTTTTCCGCGTTGATCACGACGATGTAATCGCCGGTATCGACGTGCGGGGTATACTCGGGCTTGTGCTTGCCGCGCAGGCGACGGGCTATTTCCGTGGACAGGCGGCCGAGCACCTTGTCGGTGGCGTCGATCACGTACCAGTCGCGTTTTACCGTCTCGGGTTTGGCGCTGAAGGTTTTCATAGGGTTTCCTGCCAGGCGGCTGAAGCCGCAGACTTCATTCTCAAAGGGCGCGAATACTAACGGATAAATCGACGCTTTACAAGCCGTAAAACCCTGTTTTCATGGGCGATTCGGCGGTTTGGAATATTTTTCCCGTTTGCCCGATAATAAGGCTTCGAGAAAGCCATGAACAGCCCCGGGGAGCCGAAATCCGATGCGCCGACTAAGCCCTGCCGATCGCCTGCTGGACGAACTCCAGCACGGCCTTCAAACCTGCCACCTGCGACCGCCCGAGAGCGCGCGCGGCTATCCCGCGAGCAGCGTCGACGACGGCGAATTATCCGCCCGCGAACAGGCGCATGCCGCCGGCCTGATGCGGGTCAACAATGCCGGCGAAGTCGCCGCCCAGGGACTTTACCGCGGCCAGGCACTGACCGCCCGTGAACAGGGGCTCGGCAGCGCGATGCAACAGGCCGCCGAGGAGGAAAACGAGCACCTGAACTGGTGCCAGCGCCGGCTGTCCGAGCTCGGCCGTCGGCGCAGCCTGCTCGACGGCGCCTGGTACTGGGGCTCGTTCACCATCGGCGCGCTGGCGGGAATGGCCGGCGACAGGTGGAGCCTGGGTTTCGTCGAGGAAACCGAAAACCAGGTCTGCGAACACCTTGACCGGCATTTCGAGCGCCTGCCGGCCGCCGACCGCCGTAGCCGCGCGATCGTCGAGACGATGCGCGAGGACGAGTTGCGCCATGCCCGACAGGCCGCCGCCGCGGGCGCCGCCGAACTGCCTTACCCGGTTAAAAAGGCGATGACGCTGATCAGCAAGGTCATGACCTTTACCGCTTACCGGATTTAGCAAGCCGGTATCCCGGGATTGGAAGATCGAGGTCAGAGCAAAAAATCCCGGAATTCCCTGACTAACATTGCCGCAAGTCCGCGAAATCTTTGCTTGGGCAAAGATTTCGTCATGCTTCGATCGAAATCCCGGTGGCCGGGGAATTTTTACTCTGACCCCCTCCTTAGCGGTCCCGATCCAGTCGAAGCCCTCGATGCAAGCCCGTTCTGGCGGGCTTGCCGGAGCCGACAGTCACCCGAATAGCCAAATCCGGTAAACCGGTTCGGAAAAACTGGAGATTTTTCGATTTAATCGAATCGGTCCCGGGTTTGGAAAAGACATACAAGTTCACCGGTCTTCCCAAAAAGCTGCAAGGATCCGCTCGGAGCGACCTTCGGCCGCAGTTGGAAGAGTCATCGAGATGCTTCGCTCCCTAAGAGGGGGACAGAGCAGCTGCCGGTTCTGACGGAGGCAACAGGCGAACCTCGACGACAGCTGGTCAGTCCCCAGCCATCCCAACGTCGTGAGCCCAGTCGACAAAGCACTTCCCAACGCCCGAAAACAGGGATTCAAACCTCGACGACTTCGAAATCGTGGGTAATTTTCGCGGCCTTTTCCAGCATCCGCGACGCCGAACAATACTTGTCGGCCGAGAGATTGACGGCTCGCTCCACCTTCGCGGGATCGAGACCCTTGCCGCTGACGATGAAATGGACGTGGATGCCGGTGAAGACCCTGGGGACCTCGGCGGCCCGCTCGGCCTCGATTTCGACCTCGCAATCGACGATATTCTGACGCGATTTGTGCAGAATCGAGACCACGTCGAAGGCGGTGCAGCCGCCCAGGCCCAGCAATAGCATTTCCATCGGCCGAATGCCCAGATTGCGCCCGCCGGCTTCCGACGCGCCGTCCATCACCACCGAGTGACCCGAGCCGGATTCACCGACAAAAGTCATGTAATCCAGCCATTTTATTCTACACTTCATAGATATTGCCTATTACTGTCGAAAGCGGAATTTTGTGCTATGTTACAAGTTGCTAGATCAGACAAAAAAATTATGTCAGTTAACCCGATCACAAAAGTGGTTCCCCGGCAAAATCCGGCGCTGGACAACTTCCTGCATCATTGTCACGCCAAGAAGTATTCCGCGCGCAGTACGATCATCCATGCCGGCGACGATTCGGAGACGCTGTACTATATCATCGACGGTTCGGTCAGCGTAGTTATCGAGGACGAGGACTGCAACGAAATCGTACTCGCCTATCTCAATCCCGGCGATTTTTTCGGCGAGATGGGGCTGTTCGAGGAACACACCAAGCGCAGCGCCTGGGTTATTACCCGGACCGCCTGCGAGGTGGCCGAAATCCATTACAACCAGTTCATGCAACTGGCCAAGGAAACCCCCGAAATCCTGTTCCAGCTGTCGTCTCAACTGGCCAGCCGGCTGCGCAATACCAGCCGCAAGGTCAGCAACCTGGCATTCATGGACGTCACCGGTCGGGTGGCGCGCACCCTGCTCGATCTCGCGCGCGAACCCGACGCGATCACCCATCCTGACGGCATGCAAATCAAGATAACGCGCCAGGAAATCGCCAAGATCGTCGGCTGCTCGCGGGAAATGGCCGGCCGGGTCATGAAGACCCTGGAGGAAGACGGGTTGATCACGGCGCACGGCAAAACCATCGTCGTCTTCGGCACCCGCTAGCCCCCTACCCTGAGATCATTCCCGCGTAAGCGGGAATCTCATCAAGTTTCCACTATTTCAAGATCCCCGCTTTCGCGGGGATGACAACACGTGTGCCCGGGGGACGTTCAGGTTGCGAATAGCTCGCGCAGGGCCTGGCCCGGGTCGGGCGCACGCATGAAGGCTTCGCCGACCAGGAAGGCATGCACCCCGTGGCGGCGCATCAACTCCACGTCCTCGCACCGATGGATACCGCTTTCGGTAACCACCGTGCAACCGGCCGGCACCCGTTCGAGCAGGTCGAGCGTGGTTTCGAGCCGCGTATCGAAGGTCCGTAAATCGCGGTTGTTGATGCCGACCAGGTCCAGGTCGAGCGCCAGCGCGCGTTCGAGTTCGGCGCCGTCGTGCACCTCGACCAGTACGTCCATGCCCAGTTCCCCGGCCCCGGCATGCAGTTGCGCCAACCGGTCGTCGTCGAGCGCGGCGACGATCAGCAGGACACAGTCGGCGCCAATCGCGCGCGACTCGGCGAGCTGGTAGGGATCGACGATGAAATCCTTGCGGATCACCGGCAATTCGCAGGCTTCGCGCGCGGCCACGAGAAAATCCTCGTGGCCCTGGAAAAAATCGCGGTCGGTCAATACCGACAGGCAGCTCGCGCCGCCGGCCTCGTAGGAGCGCGCGATATCGACCGGGTCGAAGTCCTCGCGGATCACGCCCTTGCTCGGCGAGGCTTTCTTGATTTCGGCGATCACCGCCGCCTCGCCGCACGCAACGCGGCGCCCGAGCGCGGCGGCAAAGCCGCGCGGCGCCGAGGCGAGACCCGCACGACGCTCGACTTCGGCGAGTGGCGTCTGCCTCTGGCGGGACTCGATCTCCTGCTGTTTTCGCTCGAGAATCCGGTTGAGAATATCCGGGCGGGATGCCGTCATCAGGCGTTGGTCCTTGCAACCAGGTCATGCAGGACTTCCGTGGCCTTGCCGCTCGAGATTGCCGCCTTCGCGGCCTCTACCCCGGCGGCCAGCGAATCGGCACAGCCGGCAACATAAATCGCCGCCCCGGCATTCAGGCAGACGATGTCGTGCGCCGGACCCGGCTTGTCCGCCAGCACGTCGAGAATAATCTGCAAGCTCTCGGCGGCGGAACCGACCTTGAGCGAGTCCAGCGGTGCCGTCTGCATACCGAAGTCCGAGGGTTCGAGGCTATAGGTAGTGACCTTGCCATCCTTGAGTTCGGCGACCCGGGTCGGTGCCGAAATGCTGATTTCGTCCATGCCGTCCTCGGCGTGCACGACCATGACATGACGGCTGCCGAGCTGCTTGAGGACGTTCGCCATGATTTCGAGGAGTTCGCCGTCGAATACCCCGATCACCTGATTCGGCGCGCCGGCGGGATTGGTCAGCGGGCCGAGGACGTTGAATACCGTGCGCACGGCCAGTTCCTTGCGCGCACCGATAGCGTATTTCATCGCGCCGTGGTGTGCGGGTGCGAACATGAAGCCGACCCCGACCTGCTGGACGCATTCGCCGACCTTTTCGGGGGGGATATCGAGCTTTACCCCGGCGGCTTCGAGCACGTCGGCGCTGCCGGACTTGCTGGTCATCGAGCGGTTGCCGTGTTTGGCGACCTTCGCGCCCGCGGCCGCGGCCACCAGCGCAGCGGCGGTCGAGATATTGAAGCTGCCCGTCGAGTCGCCGCCGGTACCGCAGGTATCGACCAGGTGCTCGGCTTTCACCTCGACCCGGGTTGCGAGTTCACGCATCACCTTCGCGGCGGCGGAAATTTCATCCACCGATTCTCCTTTCATGTGCAAGCCGACCAGAAATCCGCCGATTTGCGATCCGGTGCACTCACCGGTCATGATCCGGCGCATTACCGCGGCCATGTCGTCGCTGCCGAGATCCCGCCCCGAGATCACGGTTTTTATCGCTGTCTGAATATCCATTAACCCCTCCCGACGTTCAACCTGCATATTTCATGAAGGGAACGAAATTCAGGTGAAATCTGGCAAATGAAGCAGCTGGATTTTTCCTGATTTCGTTCAGGCACAAACTGTAGCCCGTAAAATCTTCGATACCTTTAAACAAATCCCTGAATTTCATATCTATTCTCAAAAGTTTGGGCCGCCTTTGTGCAATATGCAGGTTAGCTGGGTTGAAGCAAAAAATTGCGCAACAGGCCGTGCCCATGCTCGGTCATGATCGACTCGGGGTGAAACTGGACCCCTTCGATCGGCAATTCGCGGTGCCGCACCCCCATGATTTCATCGACGCCGCCCTCCTCGTTCTCGGTCCAGGCCGTGACCTCGAGGCAATCCGGCACCGTACCCCGTTCGATGACCAGCGAGTGGTAACGCGTGGCCACGAACGGGTTCGGCAGGCCCGCGAACACCCCCTCGCCGGTGTGCCGCACGGGCGACGTCTTACCGTGCATGATTTTGCGCGCATGCACGATCTTGCCGCCGAACACCTGACCGATACTCTGGTGGCCGAGGCAAACGCCGAGGATCGGCCGGCTGCCGGCCAGCGCTTCGATCGCGGCCATCGAGACCCCGGCTTCGTTGGGCGTACAGGGCCCCGGGGACACCATCAGATGCGTGGCGTCCGAGGCGACGATTTCGTCGATTCCGATTCGGTCGTTGCGCGCCACCTCGACCTCGGCGTCGAGCTCGCCCAGATACTGAACCAGGTTGTAGGTGAAGGAGTCGTAGTTGTCGATCATCAGGACTTTCATGACTCCTCCCCGGGCGCTGCTTGCTCGCAGGGATCGCGCGACGGCAGCCCGGCCTGGGCCAGCGCCACGGCGCGGAAGATCGCCCGCCCCTTGTTCATGGTTTCCGCCCACTCGTTTTCCGGTACCGAATCATAAACGATTCCGGCGCCGGCCTGAATATAGAGCTGCTCATCCCTGATTACCGCGGTGCGGATCGCGATCGCGGTATCCATGTTGCCGCTCCACGAGATATAGCCGACCGCACCGGAATAAATGCCGCGCTTGACCGGCTCGAGCTCGTCGATGATTTCCATCGCGCGAATCTTGGGTGCGCCGGAGACCGTGCCCGCGGGGAAGGTCGCGCGCAGCACGTCGAAGGCCGACATGTCGGGCCGGATCCGGCCCTCGACATTGGAGACGATATGCATGACATGCGAATAGCGCTCGACGATCATTTTTTCGGTCAGCCGCACGCTGCCGATTTCACTGACGCGGCCGGCGTCGTTGCGTCCGAGATCGATCAGCATCAGGTGTTCGGCGAGTTCCTTCGGATCGGCGAGCAAATCGCGCTCCAGCCGTTCATCCTCGGCCGCGGTGGCGCCGCGCGGCCGGGTGCCGGCGATCGGCCGCACGGTCACGGTATCGTCTTCGAGACGGACGAGGATTTCGGGCGACGAACCGACCACGTGGTGATCGCCGAGATTCAGGTAATAAAGATAAGGCGACGGGTTCAGGCTGCGCAGCGCGCGGTAGAGATTGATCGGTGACGACGGGAACGGGATCGACAGTCGCTGCGACAGCACGATCTGCATCGCATCGCCATCGATGATATAGCGCCGCGCCTTTTCCACCGCGTCCTGAAATCCGCTCTGGGTAAATCCGGAAGTGAAATCCTGCTCGCTGACGGCCTCTCCGCTCGGACTGACGCGATTTTCGAGACTCACGCTGCGCAGCCTGGATTCGAGCTCGTCGAGCTGCGCCTGCCCCTGCTGCCAGGCGTCGTCGACCGCCGGGTCGACATGCACGATCAGGAACATGCGCGAGGACAGGTTATCGAACACCACTAGCCGGTCGCTCAGCATCAGCAGGATATCCGGCGTGTCGATCTTGTCCGGGTTCGGACATTCGGCCAGCCGCGGCTCGATATAGCGGATCGTATCGTAACCGAAGTAGCCGACCAGTCCGCCGTGAAACTTGGGCAGGCAGGGCGCCTCGGCGACCCGGAACTCTGCCAGATATGCCTCGATGAATTCGAGCGGGTCCCGGACCTCGCGCTCCTCCGCCGGCAGGCCGTCGGTTTCTACCCGGACAAGCTTGCCGAACACCTTGATGCGCGTTCCGGAGGCCATGCCGATGATCGAGTAACGCCCCCACTTTTCGCCGCCCTGTACGGATTCGAACAGATAGCTATAGGGTTCGTCGGCGAGTTTCAGGTAGGCGGACAGCGGCGTGTCGAGATCGGCGAAGACTTCTCGCACCAGCGGCACGCGGTTGAAATCACGGGAGGCTTGCTTTAATTGCGTCGGGTTCATGATTGACTCTCAAACGGTTGAACAGAAAACGGTACAGGGAAACTGCTGCTTGCGATTACCATCGCCAGCTTTGCGTATCCCCGGTCTTCTGCAAACGTTCTTGAGTCAATTCTAATAAACCTTACGGTCAGTCGGGAGAATCTATCACAGGCGCCGCGATCGCGCCAAGACATTTTGCCGGCGGCCAGTCGGCCCGGATTTGCCGCCGTTGCCCTGCCGCGGGCGCCGCGAAGCGAGCTGCGGCGAGCTGTGCTCCCGACCCAGGTCGGCAGGAAATGCGGGTTAGACCGCCGCGACTCGCTGCAGCTCGGCGCGCATCTGCCGCAGTATGCTGTCGTAGCGATGCGCGTCGCCATCCGCGGCCCGTCCGAAAATGCCGGAACCCGAAACGAAGGTATCGGCGCCCGCCGCGGCGATCTCGGCGATGTTGTCGACCTTGACGCCACCGTCGATCTCCAGCCGGATATCGTAGCCGGAGTCGTCGATGAGACGACGCGCGGCGCGCAACTTGTCGAGCGTCGCCGGAATGAAGCTCTGCCCGCCGAAACCGGGATTGACCGACATCAGCAGAATCATGTCGATTTTGTCGAGCACGTGTTCGAGGTAAATCAGCGGCGTGGCCGGATTGAAAACCAGGCCCGCGCGGCAGCCGCTGTCGCGGATCAGCGACAGGCTGCGGTCGATGTGCTCCGAGGCTTCGGGGTGGAAGGTGATATAGCTGGCCCCGGCCTCGGCGAAATCGGGAATGATGCGGTCGACCGGCTTGACCATCAGATGGACGTCGATCGGCGCCTCGACACCGTGCTTGCGCAGCGCTTCGCAGACCAGCGGACCGATGGTCAGGTTGGGCACGTAATGGTTGTCCATGACGTCGAAGTGCACGATGTCGGCGCCCGCGGCGATTACGTTGTCGACTTCCTCGCCGAGGCGCGCGAAATCCGCGGACAGTATCGACGGCGCTATCAGGTAATCGGGCATGGCAATTCCTATCCGGCAAGTCGCTGGCAATGTACACCAATTCGACGCCGATTTCAGCCTGGTCAAGCGGGATACGCGACCTTGCCGAAAGGGGAATCGGAGTATTTTTCCGGGATTCCCGCCGCGGCCATCCGGGCCGCCTGCGACTTCGTCGAATAATCATCGTAAATCCGTTGGATTGCGTCGATTTCGACCTGTCCGCTGGCTGGTACAAATAGATTCAGCATGCACGGGGTGGCCGAGGATTCGATCGAGCCGTTCCTGCAAGCGGACGAATCAACCCGATTACAGAGGAGAAAACGATGAAGACGAATACGTTAAAGATCAGGAAAACGGCGGGCGGCGCACTGGCTCTTGGGCTGACAGCGATACTTTCCTACCACGCGGCCCTGGCGCAAAGGCAACCGCCCATCGAGCACAAGGGCGTCAGCGTTACCAGCCTCGGCGCCATACCCGAGGACTCGATGTCGGCCCAGATCGGTCTCGAGGGATACAAGATGCAGCTGCGCGAAATCACCGTCGCGCCGGGCGGGCAGATCGCCCGGCACAGCCATGCCGGACGGCCGGGACTGGTCTGGACCCTGTCGGGATCCTGGGTCGAGGGGCGTCCCGACGGCGAACAGGAATACCCGGCATCGATGAAAAAGGCAATCCTCGAAGACAAGGACACCGAGCACTGGTTCTGGAACGACGGCAACGAGCCGGCCCGCGTGGTGGTCTGCGATATCGTCCCGGAGAAGTGAGGCGGCTCGGCGAATTCCGGGCTGCCTCGCGCCAGTGCGGCTCAGGTGTCGCCGGGAGGGCTCGAATGCGGGTAGCGCGGCAGGTCGTCGTCGACCTCGAACCAGCCGAGTTGCTCGCTGCAGGAAGCGTGGCGGTCGGGCGGGTGGCGCTCCGGATCGTCGAGGCTGCAGATGCTGACCATTTGCATCGGCGTATCGTGCCAGCGGCCCTCCCACCACAGCGGGGTGCCGCAGTTGGGGCAGAACCCGCGCAACACCCCGGGCGAAGAAGCGTATTTCTTCGGACTGCCCCTGATGAATTCGATGCGCTCGCCGTCGAACATCAGCCAGGCCGCGACCGGTGCGCCGGTGGCGCCGCGGCACCAGTTGCAATGGCAGTAGGATGCCTTGTGCGGCTTGCCTGTGGCGCGGTAACGCGTCGCGCCGCACAGACAGCCTCCCTCGATCGTGTCTGTCGAACTCATCGCTTAACTCCGTCCGCTGCTCGCTGCCGTAGTGAAGATTCTGTCAATCCACATCGATTCCCGCGGCGCGCAGACCATCGACCATTTGCTCGAAATCTCGGGGATTGCTGTACGGCAGTATCTCGCGTTTCTGGGCGAGCGAATAGTGCGGATTTATCCGCAGCGCCTCGTTCCATTCCTCACGGCCCCGCTCGACGTCCCCGAGCTGCCCGTAGCTCGCCGCGAGCAGCACCCGGCTGATATCTGAATCGGGCTTGCGGATCAGGCGCCGCTTCAGCACTTCGACCGCTTCGGCGTAGCGTTGCAAATGAAAATTGGCCTGGCCCGACAGGTGCAGGTAGATATCGCGATACAGCGGATCGAGACGCATCGTGGTTTTCAGCGACTGCAGGGCGCTTTCCGGATCGCCCGAGTAAACCTGGATCATGCTGAGCGCGCCATAGCCCTCCGAGAAATTGGGGTCGATATCGAGTGCCAGCCTGACCTCGCGCGCCGCCAGCTCGTGCTGTTTCAGCCACAGCGCGGCGGTGCCGGTCGAGAAATGAGCATGCGGATTGTCCGGGTTCAGATTTACCGCCCGGCGGCCGAGCTCCAGCGCCCGCGCCATCGAGCGCTCGGCCGGGTCGCCCCAGTTGTTGATGTAAGCCAGCGCATGGCAGCGTGCCAGGTAGGAATAGGCCGGGGAAAAACTGCCATCGATCTCGATCGCCTTGCGCAGTAACCCGTGGGCCAGCAGATTGCTTTCCTCGGTGTCCAGCAACACCTGTTCGCGGCCTTTCAGGAAATAATCGTAAGCCTCGAAGCTACCGGTTTCGCGATGCTCGAGGCGATCCTGCTCGCTACCCGTCAGGGACGGCGATATCGCGGCGACTATTTTACGCGTCACCTCGTCCTGTACGCTGAAAATATCGGTCAGGTCGCGGTCGTAGCGATCGGCCCAGAGATGGCCGCCGTTGGTGCAATCGATCAATTGCGCGTTGATCCTGACCCGCTGACCGCTCTTGCGGACGCTGCCCTCCAGCGCGTAGCGCACGCCGAGTTCGCGGCTGACGCCGGCGAGATCGATCGGCCTGCCCTTGTAGGCGAAAGCCGAGTTGCGGGCGATGACCAGCAGGCCCGACAGCCTGGAAAGATCGGTGGTGATATCTTCCGACAGACCGTCGCTGAAATATTCCTGTTCTGGATCACCGCTCATATTGTCGAACGGCAGCACGACGATCGAAGGGCGGCCCGGCAGCCTCGGCGACGAGTCTCTGACTTGCACCGGCGCGTCAGGAGCGTCGACCGTGTAGACGCGAATCGGGTCGTCGATGTTCTTGACCAGGTGTTCGCCGGCAAACTGGAACTCGATACCCATCTTGCGTCCGACCGCGGAACGCACCGCCTCCGACAGGCAGATGCCGCCGGGTTGTGCCAGTCCCTCGAGGCGTGCGGCAATATTGACCCCGTCGCCGTAGACATCGCCGCGGTCCTCGAACACGTCGCCCGAATTGATGCCGATCCGGAAACTCAGCCCCCGGCCCGCCGGCAGCGCCTCGTTGTGATGGAAGATCTCCCGCTGTACTTCGCGCGCGCAGTTGACTGCGTCGACGGCGGCATCGAACATCGCCAGGATGGCGTCGCCCGCGTAATGCATGACTCGCCCGTTGCTGTTTTCGACCTGCCCGCTGAACAGGTCCAGGTAGGTCTTGAGCAGCCGGTGGGTCGCATCCTCGTCCTCGCGGGTCAGCCGCGAATAATCGACAACATCGGCATACAGGATCGCGGCCAGCTTGCGCGGCAGGCGCTCGCCGCCGTCCCGGCCGGCCGCCGACGACCGTTGCCCGATGCCAGATAGCGGCGTGACCTCGGCGATCAGCCGGTAACCGGTCTTGGGGATGGTTTCGATGATTTGCGGTGCACGCGCCTTGTCGCCGAAGGCCTTGCGCAACTTGATGATGGTATTGCTGAGCGCATCGTAGCCGACAATTGTCCCGGCCCACAGCGCCTGTTCGAGTTCCGTCCGC
>Ga0210101_1000249_pt1 | contig 19505 bp, 18 predicted proteins | sample Muzzi_PWC_D1_FD_185534 | JGI IMG/M metagenome (GOLD analysis project Ga0210101, IMG submission 185534) | Wetland microbial communities from San Francisco Bay, California, USA, that impact long-term carbon sequestration - Muzzi_PWC_D1 (SPAdes) | ecosystem: Environmental > Aquatic > Marine >... | reverse complement strand
CCCTCCCCGACCCTGACGATCGACATAAACGCGGCCGAAGAAGAATACGCCCAGGAGTACACCGAAACCGAAGCGGGGGTCGAATACGGCCTGCAGCTAAACCGCGGGGGGAGCCTCGAATCCGCCAAGCTGGAAGCCGAGCCGACGGCGAGCTTCGGCGAAGGGGAAGGCGAACTGAGCGAGGAATAGAGCATGAGGAATCGAGTGCGAGTCCAGGCGCTGACCCGCTGAACTCGATAGCGGTAACAGCGCTGCTCAGGCGCTGGCCCCACCCTGGACGACGGGCAGCGGGGTGCCGCCGATCTCCGGGGCCTCGGCCGTGGCCGGGGTGGCCTGCAGGACGGGCAGCTCCTGCGGCGTCGCCGCGACTATGCCGCGTGCCGCCTGGCGGATCGCCTGGGAGGCCGGCGAGTCCGGCTCCTCGACGGCCAGCGGGGAGCCGCTGTCGGCGTGCTCGCGCAGCGGCTCGGAGAGTGGCACCTTGCCGAGCAGCGGGATGTCGAGCTCGTCGGCCAGGAGCTGGCCGCCGCCCTCGCCGAAGATCGTGAAGCGCTCGCCGTCGGGCGTGGTGAAGCCGGACATGTTCTCGATCGCGCCGAGCAGCTCGAGGTCGAACTTGAGGGCCATCTCCGCGGCCCGCCGGGCGACGCTCTGCGCCGCCGGCTGCGGCGTCGTCACGAGCACGAACTTGGCCTGCGGCAGCAGCTGGGAGAGGGTCATCGAGACGTCGCCGGTTCCCGGCGGCAGGTCGAGCAGCAGGTACTCCAGCTCGCCCCAGGCGACGTCCTCGAGGAACTGCTGGATCGCCTTGTGGAGCATCGGGCCGCGCCAGACGACCGCCGCGTTCTCCTCGACGAAGAAGCCGATCGACATCACCTTGACGCCGCCAGCCGCCTCCAGCGGCAGGATCTTGCGCTCGGCGTTGACTTCCGGTTTGCGGTTGACGCCGAGCATGCGCGGGATCGAGTAGCCGTAGACGTCGCAGTCCAGGGCGCCCGCGGGGTGCCCTTCGGCGTTCAGCGCCGCCGCCAGGTTGGCGGTCATCGTCGACTTGCCGACGCCGCCCTTGCCGGAGGCGACGCAGATCACGTTCTTGACCTGGGCCAGCGCTCCCTCCGGCAGCTTGCCGCGGCCGAGCGTCTGCTGCAGGTTGCCTTTCTCCTCGTCGGAGAGGACGTCGAAGCCGACCGCGACCCCGGTCACGCCCTCCAGCTCGGAGACCCGCTGGGCGACCGCCGTTTCGAAGTGGGAGCGGATCGGGCAGCCGGCGGTGGTCAGCGAGACGACCACCTCGACCCGTCCGTCGTCCTTCACCTCGATCGAGCGGACCATCCCCAGCTCGACGATCGAGCGGCGCAGCTCCGGGTCGATCACCGCGCGCAGCTTCTCGGTCACCTGCTCCTGCGTTGGAAGTGGCATCGGGAGCCATTCTGGCAAACGACCCGCGCCGGGCGAGCGGTGCGGACGTTCGCGGCGAGGGGGGAGAGAATCCGCCGCTGCGCCCTTGGTCCTCCAGATGCCGTCGAGCGAAGGAGGGCCGATGCCGGGGATGCGCGTTGGATTGGGCCGGGCTGTCGCGCTGGGGATCTGCTTGGCGCTGGCGCTGGCGCTGCTGGTCGCGGGCAAGGCGGAGGGGTGGTACTTCGACTATCTGCCGCCGACGGTCGCCTTCGCGGTGCCTCCCGGCGAAGCGGTGCCGGAGACGGTCGAGGCTGAGGTCGCCGACGCGCAGTCCGGCCCGGCGCAGGGCGAGGTCCACCTGCGCCGCCTCGGCACCGACCGCTGGGTCGAGCTGCCGAGCAGGCTCGAAGCGAGCGGCACGCTCGGCGTCGATCGCCTGATCGCCGCCATGCCCGATCGCCTCGACCCGGGCACCTACGTCTTTCGCGCCGACGTCGCCGACGCGGCCGGCAACGCCGCCTCGACCACGCTGCGCACCGATGGGAAGGAGATGGCGATCCGCACGTCCGCGGCGTCCTCCGGACGGGACGACCCGGCTGCGCCCCCGGCGGCGGCGGCGCCTGCGGGAAAGCGGCGGCCGCGGGCGAGGACACGCGTCTTCGCCCGGCTCGGCTGGCGCCGCCGTGGCGGCCCGCGTGTCACCGTTCCCTTCCGCGCCGCGGCGACGCTCTCCGGGCGCCTCGTCGCCGCTGCCGGCACCGGTCTCGCCGGCCGCAGCCTGCGGGTCGTCTCGCGCCCCTTCCCGGGCGCCTTCGCCCGCCGCCGCGTCGATGCGATCGCCACCGGCCCGCGCGGCGGCTTCCGCCTCGCGCTGCCGGCAGGGCCGTCGCGCCGCATCGCCGTCGCCTACGGCGGCGGGCCGAGGTGGGCACCCTCGCAGCGGCCGGGCCTGGCGCTGCGGGTGCGCAGCGCCGTTCTCCTGCACGCCGCGCCGCGAACCCTGCAGGTGGGCGAGTCGCTCCGCCTGCGGGGCCGCGTCGGCGCTCGCGGCGCGTCGCTGCCCCGCCGCGGAAAGCTGGTCGCGATCCAGTACTACGAGGCCGCTGCCCGCCGCTGGCGCCCGGTGATCGTCGTCCACAGCGACCGCAGCGGCCGCTTCCGCGCCGCCTACCGGTTCCGCTACGTGACCGGCAGCGCGACCATCCGCCTGCGCGCCAGCGCCCTTGCCGAGGAGCGCTGGCCATACGCCCCCGGCGCCTCGCGGCAGGTCACGGTTCGGGTGCGCGGGTGAGGGCGCTGCTCGGATAGGGTTGATGGCCGTGTCGCAGGCGACCCTCCACACCAATGCCGGCCCGATCGTGTTCGAGCTGCACGACTCCGACGCGCCGAAGACGGTCGAGAACTTCCGCAAGCTCGCCGCCGACGGCTTCTACGACGGGCTCGTCTTCCACCGGGTGATCGCCGATTTCATGATCCAGGGCGGTTGCCCGGAGGGAACCGGGCGGGGCGGCCCCGGCTACACCTTCGAGGACGAGATCAACGAGCACAAGATCGTCCGCGGCGCGCTGGCGATGGCCAACGCCGGGCCGAACACCAACGGCTCGCAATTCTTCATGGTCACCACCGAGGCGGCGCCCTGGCTCGACGGCAAGCACACCGTGTTCGGAGAGGTCGTCGACGGGATGGAGGCGGTCGACGCGATCGAGTCGACCGCGACCGACGCCTCCGACCGCCCGCTCGAGGATCAGAAGATCGAGCGCATCGAGCTCTCCGAGTAGTGCGTACCGGGTCAGCTCCAGAGCAGCTCGGCCTCGCCTGGGAGATCCCCCTCCGATCAAAGCGGCGACGTGCGAGCCTGGGACCCCGATCCATTCGATTGGTCACTTGACCCCCGAAAACGGGGGTAAAAAGACCAATCGAGCGCACAGAGATCGAGTTGGAGCTGACCCGGTACGCACTCTCCGAGTAGCTACGCCTCGAAGCGGGACCAGAAGCGGAGCCACTGCCGCTCGGCGGCGATGCCGGCCTCCAGTGAGAGGCGGGCGCTCTCCGGCAGCGTCCCTCCCGCCTGCTCCATGATCTCCTCGTACTCGGCCAGCTTGTCCCGGTGCGCCGGCGCCTGTTGCGCCGCCAGCAGCTCGGGATCGGCGCCGAAGAAGACCTTGAGCAGGGCCAGGTCGCGCAGCTCCGACAGCTCCGCGGTCGGCTCGGCGACCCAGTCGCGCATCGCCCTGCGCCCCTTCGCCGTGATCTTGTAGTGGCGCCGCCGCCGCCCGCCCTGCTCGCGGCGCTCGCTCAGGTATCCGGCGGCCGCGAGGCGCTCGGGCTCGGTGTAGAGCTGGGCGTGCTGGAGGGACCAGAAGTTGCCGAGGCTGGCGGCGACCATCCGTTTCAGGTCGTAGGGGGTCGCCTCGCCGGCCGCATCGAGCAGGCCGAGCACGATGTAGGAGGTCGGGGTGAGGCGGGTCTCGCTTGACATCCGGGCAGCGCTGATGCTATCTCTTATACGGTCTAGATTGAACTATCGAATCGGGAGGCTGACGATGCTGGAGCCGCAGACCGTATCCCGCCCCGGCTACCGGGTGGGCCTGACCACGCTCGATTCCGAGGTCGAGGTCGACTCGCTGCCGCTCGAGGGGTCGATCCCCGAGTGGCTGACCGGGACCCTGCTGCGAACCGGCCCCGCCAAGTTCGAGGTGGGCGAGCAGCCGCTGCGGCACTGGTTCGACGGCCTCGCGATGCTGCACAAGTTCTCCTTCGGCGGCGGGCGAGTCTCCTACGCGAACCGCTTCCTGCGCAGCGACGCGTACCGCCAGGCCGAGCAGGGTCAGATCGCCTACAGCGAGTTCGCCACCGACCCCTGCCGCTCGCTGTTCAAGCGGGCCGCGACGCTGTTCCGGCCGCAGCCGACCGACAACTGCAACGTCAACCTGACCCGGCTCGGCGACGAGTACGTCGCGATGACCGAGACTCCGCTGCCGGTCGCCTTCGACCCGGAGACCCTGGACGCGCTCGGCGTCGCCTTCACCCCGCCCGGGACGCACGCCACCGCCCATCCCCATCACGATCCCGAGCGCGACGAGCTGATCGCCTACGTGACCCACTTCGGCCCGCGCTGCGAGTACCGCATCTTCGCCCAGCGCGACCGCAACCGGCAGCGGCGCATCGCCTCCGCGCGGGTCAGGGAGCCCGCCTACATGCACAGCTTCGCGCTCACCGAGCGCTATGCGGTCCTCGCCGCCTTCCCGCTCGTCGTCAACCCGCTGCGGCTCGCGACCGGGCTCGCCACCGGCGCCCGCCCGTTCATCGAGAACTACGAGTGGAAGCCGGAGCTGGGGACGCGCCTGCTCGTCTTCGACCGCGAGGACGGCGCGCTGCGGGGCGAGTACGCGGCGGAGCCGCGCTTCGCCTTCCACCACGTCAACGCCTTCGAGCGCGGCTCGGAGCTGGTCCTCGACCTGGCCGCCTACGACGACGCGTCGATCGTCGACTCCCTGTACGTCGAGCGCCTGCGGGAGGCGCCGCCGCCGCCCTCCGCCTACGCCCGCCTGCTGCGCTACCGCGTCTCGCTCGACGATCCCCAGGTCGAGGAGGAAGAGCTGAGCGATGTTCCCCTCGAGTTGCCGCGGATCGACTACCGCGAGCGCAACGGGCGCCCCTACCGCTACGTCTACGGCGCCGGCGCCCACCCCGACGGCGACGCCCCCGACTTCCTCGACCAGCTGGTCAAGCTCGACGTCGAGGGCGGCGAGGCGGGGGCCTGGTTCGAGCCGGGCTCCTACCCGGGCGAGCCGGTCTTCGTCCCCTCGCCCGAGCCGGACCGGGCCGAGGACGACGGCGTCCTGCTCTCGGTCGTGCTCGACGGCCGCGACGCCCGCTCCTACCTGCTGGTGCTGGATGCCGCCAGCCTCACCGAGCTAGGCCGGGCCCGCGTCCCCCACCACATCCCCTTCGGGTTCCACGGGCAGTACTTCGGCTGAGCCGCGGTGCTCAGCCGTCGGTGCGCTCGGCCCGGCGTTCACGCAGCCGGCTGCCCGGCCGCCAGAGGGTGACCAGCCGCGCGACCAGGGTGACCAGGAAGATCTGGCCGATCATCATCTCCAGGCCGGCGAGCATCCGGCCCGGCTGCCCGGCCGGCACCAGGTTGCCGTAGCCGGTCGTGGTCAGCGTGGTGAAGCTGAAGAAGAGGAAGTCGCTGCTCTGCGGTTCGCTCAGGTGGCTGAAGAACGGCGTCCCCTGGATTCGCTCGACCGTCCCGTAGAGGAAGGTGAAGAGCAGCCCTAGGATCGCGTAGACGCTGATCGCGCCGAGGATCGTGCGGGTGTCGACCGCATCCGAGATCGCCACCCGGTACAGCACGGCGAGCATCGCCGCGGTCAGCAGCGCGACCTCGAGCAGCGCGCCGGCGCTCAGCCAGCCGCGCGTCCCGGTGATCGCGGCGACCGCTGCCAGAGCGATCGCCAGCGCCGTGAGGCCGATCGCCGCGCGGACGATCCGCGCCGGGGCGTGGGCGCTGACCAGCGCCACCAGAGCGGTCCCGGTCCCGGCGCCAAGCTCGATCACCGCAGACCAGCCGTGGTTGTCCAGCAGCGAGGCGAGCACGTACGTGGCCAGCACGAGCAGCAGCACCAAACCGAACGCATCGCTGGCCCGCTGGGCACGCCGCAACCACCGCTCCCGGTTCATCCCTGAGAGTTCGGCCGCCTCGGCCGCGTTCCTGCTCCTCCGGGGCGGAGCCGCCGCCCAATCTGGAGCGGAGGGGGTGGGATTCGAACCCACGAGACCCCTTGCGAGGTCTAACGGCTTTCAAGGCCGCCGCATTCAACCGCTCTGCCACCCCTCCGGGTATCGGACGCCCCGTCGATGCTAACTGCAAACATATGAACGAAAAGGCATCGAGTAAAAGCCGCGATAGTGATTGGATTCATGGGCCGTGCGCCTGCTGCTGATCCTCGCCTCGACCATGGTCTTCTTCGACGTCGCCTTCTACGCGGCGATCGCTCCGCTGCTGCCCGACTACGTGGCGGAGTTCGGGCTCAGCAAGGCCCAGGCCGGGATCCTCGCCGCCGCCTACGCGGCCGGCACGCTGCTCGCCTCGCTGCCCGCGGGGCTGGTCGCGACCCGGGTAGGCCCACGCCGCACGGTGATCTCCGGGCTGCTGCTGCTCGGCGGTTCGAGCGTCGTCTTCGGCTTCGGAGATGAGATCGCGCTGCTCGACGCGGCGCGCTTCGCGCAGGGCATCGCCGGCGCCCTGATCTGGTCGGGCGCACTGACCTGGTTGATCACAACCGCCCCGCCCGAGCGGCGCGGCTCGGTGATCGGCACAGCGCTGGGAACGGCGATCGCCGGCGCCCTGGTCGGCCCGGTGATCGGCGCGATCGCGGCCAAGGTCGGCACCGAAGCGGTGTTCGGCGCCGTGCTGGCGATCGCCGTAGCGCTCGCCGCCGTCGCGGCGCGCCTGCCGGAAGTCGGGCCGCCCGAGCGGCAGCCGCTGCGTGAGGTGGCGGCGACGATCGGCACCCGGCCGATCCTCACCGCGACCGCCTTCGTCGCCATCCCCTCGTTGATGTTCGGAGCGACCGAGGTGCTGGTGCCGCTGCGCATCAGCGAGCTCGGCGGCGGCTACGTGGCGATCGCCGGCGGCTTCATCGCCGGCGCGGCGCTCGAGGCGGTGCTCGCCCCGGTCGCCGGCCGCTACTCGGACCGCTTCGGGCGCCGCGGCCCGTTCGTGATCGGCATCGCCGTCTGCGCCTTCGCGATGCTCGGGATCGCCGGGGCGCCGACGCTGGGTCCGGTTCTGGCAGCGCTGATCTTCGCCTCGCTGGGGGCCGGGATCTGCTTCGCGCCTGCCCTCACCACGCTCTCGGAGGCAGCCGACGCCAGCCGCCTCCACCAGGGCTACGCCGCCGGGCTCTCCAACATGGCCTGGGCGGCCGGGCAGACCGTCGGTGCCCTGGCCGGGGGCGGCCTCGCCGGCGCGGCCGGCTACGTTGTCCCCAGCGTCGCGGTCGCCGCCCTGCTGCTGCTGACCTCGGCCTACGCCTACCGCGCCCTGGTCCCGCCGCTGATCCAGCCGGCCGAGAGCTAGTGCCGGCCTCCGGATAGCCTGCGTTGTCGATGGGCCCTGGGAGAAGCGGGTGAGCAGCGGCGCTTGGAGCAACTGGACCGGGGATCAGCGCTGCCGGCCGGCCGAGCTGGTCCGCCCGCGCGACCGCGACGAGCTGGCCGCCGCCGTCGCGGCCGCAGCCGCCGCCGGGCGCAAGGTCAGCATCGCCGGCTCGGGCCACTCCTTCACCGCGACGGCGCTGACCGGCGGCACGATGGTCGACGTCGGCGCCCTGCGCGGCACGATCGACGCCGATCGCTCCTCGGGCATGGTCAAGGTCGCCGCGGGAACCGTCCTCGCGGACCTCAACGAGGAGCTGCACCGGCTCGGACTGGCGATGGAGAACCTCGGCGACATCGACCGCCAGACGATCGCCGGGGCGATCTCCACCGGCACCCATGGCACCGGCGCGAAGCTGAGCAACATCTCCGCCCAGGTCGGGGCGGTCGAGATGGTGCTGGCCGACGGCAGCGTGCGCGAGCTGGGCGCGGCCGAGCCCGACCTGCTGCGCGCCGCGCAGGTCGGCGTCGGGGTGCTCGGGGCGATCTCGGCGGTGACCCTGCGCTGTGTCCCGGCCTTCGTCCTGCGCCGGGTCGACTCGCCGGCGCCGCGCGAGGAGGTCCTCGACAGCTTCGAGGAGCGTGCCGCGGCCAACGACCACTTCGAGCTGTTCACCTTCCCCTACGCGGACTCGGCGCTCGTCCTCGAGCGCAACCGGGTCGAGGGACCGCCGCAGCCGCGCGGCCGGCTCGCCGCCTACCTGAACGACGTGGTGCTCGAGAACTGGGCGCTGGAGGCCTTCTCGGCGGCCGGCCGGGCCTTCCCCGGCGCGATCCCCCGCCTCTCCCGCCTCGCCGCCGCGCTCGCCTCGGGCAGCACCACGGTCGACCGCAGCGACCGCGTCTTCGCCAACCAGCGCCGCGTGCGCTTTACCGAGATGGAGTACGGAGTGCCGCGTCAGCACGGCCCCGAGGCGGCCCGGCGCGTGGTCGAGTGGGTGCGGTCGAACCGCTACCCGGTCTTCTTCCCGATCGAGATGCGCGTCGCGGCGGGCGATGACGCGCTGCTCAGTCCCTCGCACGAACGAGACACCGCCTACATCGCCGTCCACCAGTACCGGGGAATGCGGTGGCGCCCCTACTTCGAGGCGGTCGAGGCGATCATGAACGACTACGAAGGCCGCCCCCACTGGGGCAAGCGCCACTTCCAGACCGCGGCGACGCTGGCGCCTCGCTACCCGGCTTGGGCGAGGTTCCAGTCCGCTCGCGACCAGCTCGACCCGGAGCGCGTCTTCACCAACGAGTACGCGTCCGCGGTGCTCGGGCCCTGACCGTCCGCTGGGGCTCTCTTCCGACCCCGTTCAGCGCCGGCGTCGTCGTCGCGGGAACTTGAAGCGGGTGCCATCCCGCTTGATTGCGCCCTCGCTCTCCAGCCTTTTCAGGTGATAGGCGACGGTCGCAAGCGCCGGATCGTCGGGCAGCTCGGCGCGAATCTCGGACGGCCGCTTCGCCCCCTCGTCGCCGGCGAGCGCTGTGAGAACCGTGGCCGCTACGGGATGTTCGCGCGGGGCATCCTCTCCGTTGGCGCTTCGGTGACACATGCGTCCTCCTCTCCAGTCATTGCCTTAATAAACACCGAGTATAGTACGTCATTGGCTCTCAACGGGTACGGCCGGTGATCTCGGCGACGACGCTTCGGCCTGCGATCGCCGCACCGCCCGCTTAGGCCCGCCGCCGCGTGTCGCGAGCCTTTGCCGGGGACGCCGCTGTGCATAGCGTTTCTATGTAGGCCTTCCCACTGGGAAGAAATACGTCATTGGTTCTAGACGCCATCGGCTTTCCTTTTGATGATCTCTGGGTGGAGCCGAAGCGGGCCGTCGGAGCCAACATCCGGACGCAGCGTCGTCGCTTGGGATTGACCCAGGAAGCGCTCGCGCATCGCGCCGGGATGCACCCCGTCGAGGTCGGACGGGCGGAGCGCGGCGTCCGCGACCTGCGCGTCTCGACGGTGGCGAAGCTGGCCCGGGGGCTGGGCGTGCCGGCGGCGGAGCTGATGCGCGGCGTCTATATCGACTGACTGGATGGTCGATTCCACGGCCCCGCCAACCTGGATGACGTGCCTGGCCGTTCGCCCCCCGGCCACACGCGGCTGGTGGAATCGACCATCTAGAGGAAGGCCCGGCCCTCACCGCGGTAGGTCGGGACGATGTCGACGATCTCGCCGCCCTCGACGAGATGGAGGATGTCGAAGCGCTCGCACAGCTCGCCCGCCTTGGCGTGGCGCAGGTAGACGCGGTCGCCGATCGAGAGCCGGGTCGCAGGAGGCCCAAGCAGCGGCGTCTGCACCTCGCCCGCCCCCTCCTCGGGGTCGAGCTTCAGGCCCGGCGGCAGCCAGGGGGCCGGGAGGCGCCCCGCGTCGCCGCCGCCCGAGGCGAGGTAGCCGCCGCCCAGCGCGGTCGCCACCCCGGGCGCCGGCTTTCGCACCACCGGTAGCGCAAAGCCCGCCGCCGGGGTCAGCGAGAAGCGGCCGTAATGGTCGAAGAGAGCGGGCGCGTAGAAGCCGGAGCCGGCGGTGACCTCGGTCACCGGGTCCTCGGCCGCGGTCAGCTCGAGGCTGCCGGTGCCGCCGCCGTTGACGATCGGCAGCTCGGCGAACTCGCGGATCGCAGCGACGATCGCGGCCCGGCGCTCGGCAAGCTCGGCGGCGGAGCGCCGCTGCATCCAGCGGATCGCGGCGCCGCGCAGGCGGCGGCCGGGCGGCCGGTCGCCGACCCCGGCGATCTGGCCCTCGTAGGCCATCAGCGCCGCCAGGTCGAGTTGCGGGCGCCGCTCGATCTCCTCTGCCAGGGCGACCGCCTGCTCGACGGTATGGAGCGGCGAGCGCTTCGGGCCGATCTTGATCCGCCCCCCCAGCGCCCACCAGCTTGCGTCGACGTCGATGCAGACCCGGACCGGCGCCGCGCCGGCTCCCAGCACCGACTCGATCGCGTCGAGGTGCTCGGCGCAGTCGACCATCACGATCGGCGCCCCGGCCGGGTTGGCCACCGAGCGCAGCGCCAGCTCGCCCAGCGCGCCCTCGTCGGCGGTCGGGTAGGCGAGCAGCAGGTCCTCGAACCCCCGCTCGGCCAGCCACAGGGTCTCCGGCAGGGTGAAGGTCATCAGCCCGCGAAAGCGCTTGTCGCTGCGCAGAACCCGCTCCAGCAGCGTGCGGCAGCGCAGCGACTTGCTGGCCACGCGGATCGGCTTGCCGGCGGCGCGCTCCAGCATCGCCGCCGCGTTGGCGCCCATCGCGTCGAGGTCGACGAAGGCGAACGGCGCCTCGACCTCGGCGAAGATCGCCTCGTAGCGGGCGTGGGACTGGTCGAGGCCCGGATTCATACAGAGCCGAGCCTAACCGCGCCGCGCCCCGGAGGCAGCGCTATGTTTTGTGGCCCCGGAGAGGTGGCCGAGCGGCTGAAGGCACTCGCCTGCTAAGCGAGTAGGGGGCGCAAGCTCTCTCGAGGGTTCGAATCCCTCCCTCTCCGTTGCTCGCCTGGTTGAAGTCCCCTATTCGAACTCTCATTCGGGCTTTGTCTTGCCGGAGCGCTGCATACCGAGGGAAATCTGGGAAGCAGCGGCTACGATGGCTCCGTGATCGACGATGCCGTAATCGAGGATGCTGGCCGACTTTTGGCGGCGGCTGCCGGTTCGCCAGCGAGGGTCGTGCTTTTCGGATCGAGGGCTCGCGGGGGCGCCCGCGATGACAGCGATCTCGACTTCCTCGTGATCGAGGAGCAGGTGGAGAGCAAGCTCAACGAGATGGTGCGGCTGCGCGATGCTCTGCCACCAATGGGCGTGCCAGTCGATGTCGTCGTCCCTGAGGAGGAGGCGGCACGACGCGGGCGCGTGCCGAGCACGCTGGTTCATCGGGCGCTTCGCGAGGGCCGCGTCCTTGTCGCGGCCTGAGTTCGTGGAAGCTCAGCTCCTCAGGTGGTCGCGGCTTTGCCGGTTTTGACAATGCCAGCAAAGATTGCCTGCGAACCAATTCCGTAGACGATCGCCTGCCCTGCCTTGGTCGCATCGCCCATCGCAATCGCGACCACCCCACCGATCCCGATGTAGATGGCAAAGACGATGATCACCCCGACGACTCGCCACGCAGTAACCGTCCAACCTTTCCCAGTCTTAGCGGCGACGATCGCCACCGGCAGAACCTGACTGACGAGAAGCGCGGCAAGGCCACCGACGCAGCCCCACTCAAACGCGGTTAGGTCGGAGAGGACTTTGGCGCTGGCGATCACCACAGTCATGCCCCCGGTGCGGCTGCTGGTCCGCCTGACTCAGACTCCGCGCTGGTCGGGTCAGCATCAGAAAATTGCAAAGGGGCGGCGGGTCCGCGGGGTGCCGGAGGTCCGCTAGCTGACTTCGATCCGTCTGCATTGTCGAACAGGAGGCTTAAACCGCCGCTTGCCAGAGCGTCAAGGACCGGACTGGCTCGACGCGGGCGCGGTGCCTGCCGTTCCCAGAAGCGCGCCAGGACCGGAAGCGCTGCGGTGTCGGACTGACTCAGCAGCGAGACACCACCACTATCGAGGGCGTCGAGCACGTCGCCGCCAGAAGTGCCATCAACTGCGCGTTTCTCGACAATGATCGCCCCCTCCTTGCGCTGCACCAACCCGCCAATCAGCGCAAGCAGAAAGATGCCAACCAAAAGCAGTGCAATAACAACCCCTATCGCCTCTGGCGCGCTCACCAGCGCCAGTCTATACACGCCCGGTCGGCTCACGCAACCCTGTCGAAGCCATTAGCGGAGTCAGGGGAATGCGGCTTATTCCAACCCCTGCAAGTTGAGTCGATCAAGTCGCTTGCGGACCTCGGGGTTGGCATACCGTCTCATCAACCCCGTTGCGAGTTCGAAGTCTCTACAATCAGCTCGCGGTGAAGGAAGAATCGGCCTGGGAGGACAAGGGGCGGGAATCGGGTAGGCGCGGGCGCAGATCCGGCAACCGCGGCGCCGTGGCAATCATTGCCGCGGCGCTGATCGGCATCGCGGCTGCCTTCATCGCCGAGGCCGGTGGGGGGCAAGTCATAGTCCCCTTCGCCCGCGGTGAGTATGCCGTCGCGGCCAACAAACTGGATGATCCTGGCAACGGCCTCTTCGCGAGGAAGCGGCCATGCGTTCATCCACCGATCGACACGGCATCGATAAGAGGCAAGGCGAGGATTGCGCTGAGGAGCGGAGCAAGGGTCGGTTCGGTGATCAATCCCCTTTGGGGTGTCTACCGCAACCTTGCTCGGCGCTCGGATCTCTGGGTGCTTGTCTATGTAGTGGCGGATCGGAAGTTCTATCCGCAGAGCGACCGGTCTGACGAGCCCGCCGACCTCCTCCCCCGGGGACGCTCTCGCGGACGCTTTCGTACTGCCGCTTACTTCGGTGCCGGCCCCGGCGCAAGCTACGAGGTCATCGCCGTCCTCGCCAGGAAGGCGGCCTCGCGGCGCCTGTCGGCGCGGACCGGCGAAGGCTTGACTGCCGACGAACTGCCCTCCGGCTTGGACCAGAAGGACTGCGTCACGGTCCGCGGCTAGGGTGCGAAGCTCAACGTCGTTCGCATAGCGCCTGATTGGCCCCGTTCTCGGCGGCGGGTCAGGGGATCCGCGCGCGGATCGCGACGCGGGCTCCCCGCGCGGGGATCATCGTCACGTTGCGGTGCAGGGCGCGCTCCGGCTCGGGGTCGGCGGCCTCGAGGTCGAGGCGGCGGGCCATCGCCTCGAGCACGACGCGCTGCTCGGCCATCGCCAGCTCCGCGCCGAGGCAGCGGCGGATGCCGCCGCCGAACGGGATCCACTCGTAGGTGCCGGGTTTGCGGCCCAGCCAGCGCTCGGGCAGGAAGTCGAAGGGGCGCGGGTAGAGGTCCTCGCGGTGGTGAACGAGCAGGATGCTGACGACGAGTGGCGTCTCCGGCGGGACCGCGTACTCGCCGAGCCGCCATGGCGCCTTCACCCGGCGGCCGATGATCGGGATCACCGGGCGCGAGCGCATCCCCTCGACGATCGTCGCCTCGATCCGCTCCGAGGCGTCCTCGCCGCAGCGGACCTCGTCGCGCAGCGCGTCGTATGCGTCTGGCGCGCGGACCAGCCGCTCCCACGTCCAGGCGAGCGAGTTGGCGGTCGTCTCGTGGCCGGCCAGGACCAGGGTGATCAGCTCGTCGCGCAGTTCTTCGTCGCTCATCGCCTCGCCGCTCTCGGTGCGGGCCTGCAGCAGCAGCGAGAGGATGTCGCGGCGCTCCGCCAGGTCGGCGGCGCGGCGGCGCTGCTCGATCACCGCGTAGATCGCCCGGTCGAGGATCCCCAGCGCGACCTTCATCGGCCCGACCGCCTCGGTGCGGCCGAGGTTGACCAGTTCGCCGATCTGCGCCAAAGGTTTGGTCGAGGCGGCGACCAGCTGTTTGGTCGTCCGGCGCAGCCGTTGCTCCGGCGTGCCGCGCTGCGGCTTGCCCTCGATGCCGAAGATCCCGGACATGATCACGTCGAGGGTGATTGCCTGCATGCGGGGCGCCAGGGCGAAGGGCGTGCCGAGCGGCCAGCGGTCGATCTCGCGCTCGGCGGCGTCGGCGATCATCTGCGCGTACTGGCCGATCGCCTCGCCGTGGAAGGCCGGCAGCAGCAGCTTGCGCTGGCGCATGTGGCGCGGCCCGACCGCGGTCAGCACCGAGTTCGGGCCGACGACCGGGCGCAGCGGCGACTCGCCGGTCAGCGAGGGCGCCTGCTCGGGCTTCGCAGTGAACAGCGAGCGGACGTGGTCGGGGTGGCTGGTGATCACCGGGCCGGGGCCGGGAAGGGCGCCGCGCATCCCGAACACCTCGCCGAGCTCGCGCCGGGCCCGGAAGACGAACTGGATCTGGCGCTGGTTGAAGCGCAACGTCTGCAGCAGCGGGTGAAGGGCGACGACCGGGGGCGGGGCGAGGGCGGCGGCCTCGCCCGGCTCGATCGGGCCGGCCGGCGACGGCGGCGCCTCGCCGACCAGGCCGGGGGCGGCCATGGGCGCGGCGGTCTCGGCCGAGTTGGGCGGCGCGGCGGGTTGGGCCAGCTCGCTCACGGAGTGATTGTGACACAGATCGATGTCATATTCGCCAGCCTCTACATTCAGCTTGACGCATGCACGAGAGGCGCACCAAGATCATCGCAACCGTCGGGCCTGCGAGCTGGGACGACGAGGTGCTCGCCGCGTTGATCGAGGCGGGCGCCGACGTCCTCCGCCTCAACTTCTCCCACGCCGATCGCGAGCGGCACGCTCGGACGGTCGCCTCGATCCGCGCCGCCGCGGAGCGGGCCGGGCGCGAGGTGGCCGTGCTCGGCGACCTGCCGGGGCCGAAGCTGCGGATCGGCGAGCTGCGCGACGACGTCGCCGAGCTGGAGACCGGAATGCACGTGCAGCTGACGCCGCGCCAGGTCGAGGGGGACCGGGAGACGATCCCGGTCGACTGGCCCGGGGTCGGCTCGCTTCGCGCAGACGAGCTGGTCTACCTCGCCGACGGCTCGATCCGGCTGCGGGTGCGCGAGCCGGAGGACGGCGGCGTCGGCTGCGAGGTCGAGGTGGGGGGGACGCTGTCCTCCCACAAGGGGATGAACGTCCCCGGTGTCGCCGCCCGCGCCACGAGCGATGGCGACCTCGGCTGGGTCGAGTTCGCGGTCGAGCAGGGACTCGACCTGATTGCGGTCTCCTTCGTCTCCTCCGCGGCTGATCTCGAGCCGGTCGCGGAGCGGCTGCGCGCGCTCGATTCCGACATCCCGCTGATCGCCAAGATCGAGAAGCCGGGGGCGGCCGAGAACGCCGAGGAGATCGTCCGCGCGGCGAGCGGCGGGATCATGGTGGCGCGCGGCGACCTCGGGATCGAGCTGCCGCTGGCCGAGGTGCCGGTCGTGCAGAAGCGGTTGATCCGCACCGCCGGCCAGCGCTCCAAGCCGGCGATCACGGCGACCCAGATGCTCGCCTCGATGGTCAGCGAGCGGCGCCCGACCAGGGCCGAGGTGACGGACGTCGCCAACGCGATCTTCGACGGCAGCGACGCGGTGATGCTCTCCGAGGAGACCGCGGTCGGCCGTCACCCTGTCGAGGCGGTGCGGACGATGGACGGGATCGCAGGGCGCGGTCGGCGCCGTCTACCGGCTCAACCTGGCGGCGATGGTCGTGCCGACCACGAGCGGCCGCAGCGCCCGGCTCGTCTCCGCCCACCGGCCGAACGTGCCGGTGCTGGCGATCTCGCCGCGGATCGAGACGGTGCGCCGCCTCAACCTCCTGTTCGGCGTCACCGCGGTCCACAGCGAGCAGGGCACCGAGGTCCGCGGCCTGCTCGACGACTGCGCCGCGCTCGCCGCCCGCCACGGCGTCGCCGAGTCCGGCGAGCTGATCGCGATCGTCGCCGGCGCGCCCGACCAGGAGCTGGGGACGAACCTCTTCGAGGTCCACAGCGTGCCCTGAGCGGGCCCGGTCATCTCGCCGCAGCGGCGATCTCCGCGCACAGCCCGGCCAGCCCGATCGCCTCGATTGACTCGGAGAGGCGGAACCGCTCCTCTCCGGGATAGACGACGAAACTCCGCTCTGGCTCGATGTCCTCCAGCGCGGATCGCATCCCCCTGGTCACCTTCGGAGCCAGGGTGCGCTTGACCTTGATCGCCCACTCGCGACCGTCCCGCCAGCCGAGCACGAGGTCGACCTCGGCGCCGCCGCTGGTCCGGTAGAAGCTCGGCTCCGCACCGTACCCGGCGACCGCAAGCAGGTTCTCGATCGCCATCCCCTCCCAGCTCGCGCCGGCGACCGGATGGCCGAGCACCGCCTCCTTGTCGGTCAGCCCGAGCAGCGCGTGCACCAGGCCGCTGTCGCGGACGTAGACCTTCGGTGAGCGGACCAGCCGCTTGCCGACGTTCGCCAGTCGCGGCGGCAGCCGCCGGACGAGCAGCAGGTCGACCATCAGGTCGAGGTAGTGGGCGACCGTCTTCCCGTTCACGTCGAGGCTTCGCGCGAGCTGGGAGGCGTTCAGGAGGCCGCCCTGTCGATGGGCGAGCATCGTCCAGAGCCGCCGCAGGGTCTCTGCGGGGATTCTGGGCCCGAGCTCCGGGATGTCGCGATCGAGATAGGTGCGGATGAAGCTTCTGCGCCAGTCGAGGCTGACTTTGCTGTCTTCCGCCAGGAAGCTGTTTGGGAATCCGCCGCGGATCCAGAGTTGGTCCTGTTGCTTCCAGCCAACCTCCGTGATGTCGAACGGGGGCAGTTCGACGAAGGCAATGCGGCCTGCCAACGACTCTCCGGACTGCGCCAGGAGGTCGATGCCGGCTGAGCCGAGCAGCAGGAACCTGCCGGTGCCGCGGCCCTCGCGGCGACCGCGGTCGATCACACCGCGGAGCGTTTCGAACAACCCCGGAGTGCGGTGGATCTCGTCGAGGATGACCAGCTCATCGGCGTGGTCCGCGAAATAGAGCCGCCGCTCATCGAGACGCGCGCGATCCTCCGTGGACTCCAGGTCAAGGTAGGTCGCATCGCGCTTCTCGGCGACTGCGCGTGCAAGCGTCGTCTTGCCGGCCTGTCGAGGTCCGATCAGGGCGACAGCGGGCATATGTTCCAGCCCCGACGCAACCTCCGCTGCTACCCGTCTGTGAATCATCCTTGCAATTATGGAGCATAACTCCAAATTTGCAAGGTTCTATGGCGATATTCAATCGCGCCGAACCTCGATGTTGAACTGGGCGGTCCCCAGCGAGCCCATCAACCGCAGCCACAGCGGCAGGTACATCTCGGGGCCGCGCGCGGCGGAGATGTCCCCGAGGTCGATCAGCGCGTCGCGCGGCCAGCCGAAGCTCTCCAGCAGCGCGCTGGCCTCCGACTTGGCGGCGGCGTCGTTCCCGCAGACGAACAGGTTGTGATCGCCGGGCACGCTGTCCGGCGCGACCATGACCGCGGTGTTGACCGTGTTCAGCGCCTTCACCACTCGCGCCTTCGGGAAGGCAGCCTGGATCCGCTCGCCGAGGCTGTCGTCGTTGCAGACCGAGAGGGTCGGCGGCATCCCCTGCGAGAAGTCGAGCGGGTTGGCGACGTCGATCAGCGTCTTGCCGGCGAGGTTCTCGGCCCCGGCTGCGGCGAGCGCTTCGAGCGAAGCCCCGCCTGCGGTGCAGTTGAAGACCAGCTCGCCCGCGGCCGCCGCGTCGGCGAAAGTGCCGCCGCTCGCCCGCGCGCCGGTCTCGCCGACCCACTCGAGCAGCGCCGCGTTGTCGGGCGAGCGCGAACCGATCGTCACCTCGTGCCCCAGCTCGACCAGCTTCGAGGCGATCGTCTTCCCAACCGTTCCGGTGCCCAGGACCGCGATCCGCACAATTCCCTCCTTTGCTCGACCCCTCTATTGTCGCGCCGGTGAAGAAAAGGGGACGACGTGACTGACTCCGACGCGGTCCGGCTCGAGCGCCACGAGGGCGGCCTCGCGGTCGCGACCTTCGACAAGCCGCCGCTCAACCTGTTCGACCGGGAGATGTTCGAGGGCCTGCAAGCGGCGATCGAGGCGGTCGAGGACGATCCGCCGCGGGCGCTGCTCTTCCGCGCCGAGGGCCGCGCCGTCTCCGGCGGGGTCGACGTTCACGAGTTCCAGGGCCTGACGCCGGAGACCGGCGGTCGGCTGTGGAGCGAGCTGATCGGCACGGTCGAGCGGGTCGAAGCGCTGCCGCTGCCGGTCGTCTTCGCCGCGCACGCGCTCACCCTGACCGCGGCGTTCGAGCTGGCGCTTGGCTGCGACCTGATCGTCGCCGCCCGCTCGGCCCGCTTCGGCCTGGTCGAGAAGGTGGTTGGCCTGACCCCGTCGATGGGCGGCACCCAGCGCCTCGCGGAGCGCGCCGGCAGCGGCCGCGCCCGCCACTTCGTGATGAGCGGCGAGCTGTTCGGCGCCGAGCAGATGGAGCGCTGGGGCGTCGTCAACCTCCTCTTCGAGGACGACGGCTTCGACGAGCGCGCCCGCGCCTTCGCCGCCGACCTCGCCGCCGGGCCGACCCGCGCCCACGCGATGACCAAGCACATCCTCCGTCGCTTCCGCGAGGGCGGCATCCCCGCCGCCGACGACGCGGTCCGCGAGGACGCCGCCGACCTCTTCGCCACCGAGGACCTGCAGCGCGCCGTCAAGACCTTCCTCGAGCAGGGTCCCGGCCACGCCGAGTTCGAAGGCCGCTGACCCCATAGAATCCCCACGACAGGGGCCACCGGCCCCACCCCGCGCCGTAGCTCAGTTGGATAGAGCGTCGGTCTACGAAAACCGAAGGTCCCAGGTTCGAATCGTGGCGGGCGCGTTCCTTCGCAGCCGATCTGCAGAGCGGAATCTGGCATCAGGAGTGGGTTTGCGACTGACCAGTGTTGCGCGTGGCCAAGGGTCAGCCGAGGTCAACGAAAGTCAGCAAAGGGCTGATTTCGGACCCTCTCCTTCCCTTCACCTTCCCTTGGAGCGAGATGCTGGAGGGTGTCCGGATCCCCGTGGAACTTCAGCGGCGATCCCCACTTGACGATCACACGGTAACTGCCTCGGCGACCTCCTGACGATCGGTGTTCGGTTGCGTGGTGTGCAGGGCGTGACGCTCGATCGCGATGACGAGCTTGGCAAGATCGCGGTAGCCGATCACCCTGCGGAACTGCTGCTCGGCGACGAGCATGCCGGCGGCGGTCCAGCGCTTGCGCATGTCCCCGTCACGCCAGCGCTTCACGTTTCGCTGGGTGAGGCGGACGATCTCGATCATCGACTCGATCGGGTTGGTCGAGCCGAGCGTCTTGGCGAGCTGCCCGTCGATCCCGAGCCGCATCAGCGTCAGCGTCTCGGCCATTCCCTCGCGCAGCGAGCCGGCTGCGTCGGGCCAGGAGCGATCCAGCTCTGAGGCCAGCAGCTCCAGGCGCTGGCGTGCGAGCTCGGCGTCGGCGAGCGCCCATGCGCTCCGCAGGCGGCTACGGACACGATCGCGGTCTGCCTCGGGCAGCAGGTCGGTGACGTTGCGCTCCT
>Ga0210101_1000248_pt1 | contig 19534 bp, 9 predicted proteins | sample Muzzi_PWC_D1_FD_185534 | JGI IMG/M metagenome (GOLD analysis project Ga0210101, IMG submission 185534) | Wetland microbial communities from San Francisco Bay, California, USA, that impact long-term carbon sequestration - Muzzi_PWC_D1 (SPAdes) | ecosystem: Environmental > Aquatic > Marine >... | reverse complement strand
TACCTCCCTGTACGCTCGGCGACAGCATCCCTGCTGTCGACGGTCCCTGTTTCGCAGGTCCCACACCCGCTGCCAGCGTTGACAGGCGGCATCCGGGCCAGGAGCGCAAGACCGTTTGCCGCAGGGATGCGGCATTCGCGCCTACAGGGACGTATTTATGGCGTGTCTTGCGGTCCTGGCCCGGATGCCGCCCTTCTCCGTCATAGCTGAGTTTCAGGGGTAATCGGGAAGTGTTTTATTGTTTACATTAGAGAATTTCTCTGCGTTCTTTGCGTCTCTGCGGTGAATTCAATTCTTTAAGGAGGAAAACCAGTTACCCGGTCATGCGGTACTGCACCGGTGATTTTCCGGTCCATCGTTTGAATGCGCGGGTGAAGTTGCTGGGTTCGGTGAATCCCAGCAGGTAGGTGATCTCGCCGATGCTTCGCCGGGAATCCCGGAGATACTGCAAGGCGAGCTGCTGTCGGGTCTCCTCCAGCAGATTCTTGAAACTGGTGTCTTCCTCTTTGAGCCTGCGCTGCAGGCTGCGCAGGCTGACGTGCAGTGTGTCGGCAATCGTTTCCTGCTTCGGGATGCCGTCCGGGAGCTGGTGAATGATCTTCGAGCGTACTTGCATGGCGATGCTGTCCCGGTCGAAGCGCGCCAGGTAATCCATCACGACCTGGTCGTTGATCCGCGCGAGTTCCGGATTCGCCGATGTGAGGTGACGGGTAAGCAGATCCCGGTCGAAGCAGAGCCGGTTGACGGGGGCGCCGAATTCGATGGAGTCCCCGAACATGTCTTCAAACTGCGCGAGACAGGTCGGTGGTGGTCGCTGCAGCCTCACATGCCGGGGCATGATGGGTTGGCCTGCCGTGATCTGGCACATGCGCAGAAAGGCCGCCATGCCCAGGTCGACTGCCGCGTACTCGAAGTCAGGCGGGAGAATCTCCGGAAGCACGGTGACCAGGTACACGGAATCCGGTTGCTCTTCCAGGCGGAAATCGAGCGCGCTGTTGATCAGGCGCGCATAGCGCACCAGACGGCCAAACGCATCCAGCAGGGTGTCGCTGACCAGCCAGGCAAGACCCAGCCCGTGCAGCATGGCTGGCTGAAACTGGCGTGCGGCGGCCAGCCCCAGGCAGGGGTTGCCAGTGGCCTCGACGGCCAGTTTCCACAGTTTCTGCATCCGCGGCATGGGGAAGCGCGCGTTGGGGTCGATGATCCTGTCTGAATCGAGCCCCGCCGCGACAAACAGCGGCTCCGGATCGCAGCCGCAGGCCCGCAGGGTCGTTGCGATCAACCCTGCCACGCTGCCCATCGTGGTAATTTCCGGTGTCGTGTACTCCATGGTTTCATTGTGTTCCGGTGGATAAGTCAATGGCGCCTGGTGATTATCCAAGCGTAGCAGGATCCGGCTAGGGTGGTAGTCCTCGGGGTACCTGTTCAACCCCTGTATCGCCAGCCGGGAGTTGCATTGTGGGGATAACGGTAAAAATCCAGCTCTACGGTCTGGCGGCCCTGCCGGTCGAATACCTGACCCGGCAGGATGCCCTGCTTGAAAGGATGCACGTTGACAGGGTTGCCTTGAACCCCTATTTGGAAGTTTTCATCACGGGTACGCGTGCCTACCAGCAGCATGCCTATCTCGAACTGGTGCGCTGGACCTATGGCCGCGCCGTGGCACAGCAGGTCGCCGTACACCAGCATCGCTTGCTTGAGTTCACGACCGGCAGGGCGCACTGCCTCGAACAGGCTCTGGATCTGATCGAAGGGGCGCTCGATACCCGGGTAGTCAGTGCCGCTGCCCGCGAGGGTGAAATCGAGATACCGATTGAAATGAATGTGGCGCTGGCCCTGCTGCTGGGTTTGCCGGAGTCGCCGGATTATGCCGCAACGGCGGCGCTGCGCGCCGGGCAGATCGTGCGGATGCAGCCGGAAATCGACTGGCGCCTTGCACATTGCCTGATGTGTGCCCGTGAGGAAATGAGAAACACCTTCCTGCCGATGGTTGCCCGCCTCGAGGGTGCTGCCGGAGGTGAGGCCGCGGCGGGGTTTCTGAATGAGTAGTGTGTGTCCGTGTTCGTCGCGTGCTTGTGCGTGGAAGTTTCCTGAACAGGATATCCCATGCTTGAACTGATCGGCAGCATCGTGCTCATCTACTACCTCGTCCTGGGGGTGGCACTGCTGGTTTTCCTGACATTGGGGTTCTTCGATGATCGCCGGCTCGCAAAACGGCGCCGTTGCGAAACCGGAAACGGATTTGACCGACAGTCGCAACATGATCGGGAAGCGGAGCGCGACCCGCCCCGGGAAGCGGCACAGACCGGTCAGACGCCGGATAACGTCGTGAGGTTCAGGCATCGCACGTAACGCTCCCGGCCCGGCTGCGATGCAGCATGTCAATCAGTGGCATTTTCGCTACACTGGTGTCCCTGAATCCGGATCCTTCCATGCCAGCTGTCGCCATTCCCGCCGTTCGTACCGCCCTGTTCGGTTACCCGAAGTACTGGGCCGAGTGCTTTGGCAACGCCCCGTTCCTGCCCGTGAGTCGCGCGGAGATGGATACCCTGGGCTGGGATTCCTGCGACATCATCCTGGTCACCGGCGATGCCTACGTCGATCACCCCTCCTTCGGCATGGCCATCATCGGCCGGTTGCTGGAGGCCCAGGGGTTCCGGGTCGGCATCATCGCCCAGCCGGACTGGCATTCGAAAACGGCGTTCGAGGCGCTCGGCCGGCCGAATCTTTTCATCGGCGTTACCGCCGGCAACATGGACTCGATGATCAACCGCTATACCGCGGAGCGCAAACCCCGGTCCGATGACGCCTACACCCCCGGCGGGCTCGCCGGGAAGCGCCCGGACCGCTGTACGCTGGCGTATGCGCAACGCTGCCGTGAGGCCTGGCCGGACGTGCCGCTGGTGCTGGGCGGCATCGAGGCCTCGCTGCGGCGCATCGCCCATTACGATTACTGGCAGGACAGCGTGCGCCGTTCGCTGCTGGTGGACGCCGGCGCCGACCTCCTGCTCTACGGCAACGCCGAACGGGCCGTGGTGGAGCTGGCCCACCGCCTCGCCCGTGGCGAGCCCGTAGCGGATATTACCGATGTGCGTGGCACCGCCTTCATTCGCCGCGACACCCCCGCGGACTGGCTGGAAGTCGATTCCACCCGCATCGACCGCCCGGGCAGGATCGACAGCGTCATCAACCCCTATATCAACACCCAGGCGATGGATGCCTGCGAACGGGAACGGCGCAATGCCGCCGGCTATGGCACCGGCTTCGATGAGCACGGCTCACCGTTGATTCCGTTGCCCCGGCCGCGACTGGAGCGCCCGCGCACCGTGATTCGTCTGCCCTCATTCGAGAAGGTGCGCAACGATGCCGTGCTCTATGCCCATGCCAGCCGGGTGCTGCATCTGGAAACCAATCCCGGCAATGCCCGCGCGCTGGTGCAGCAGCACGGCGGCGTCGATGTCTGGCTCAATCCGCCGCCGATCCCGCTCAGTACCGAAGAAATGGACTACGTGTTCGGCATGCCGTTCGCGCGCGTGCCCCATCCCCGCTACCGGGGCGAGAACATCCCGGCCTGGGAGATGATCCGCTTCTCGGTCAATATCATGCGCGGCTGTTTCGGTGGCTGTACCTTCTGTTCCATTACCGAACACGAGGGCCGCATCATTCAGAACCGTTCGCAGGAATCGATCCTGCGGGAAATCGGGGACATCCGCGACAAGGTCCCGGGCTTTACCGGCGTCATTTCGGATCTCGGCGGTCCCACCGCCAACATGTACCGCATCGCCTGCAAGAGCCGTGACATCGAGGCCGCCTGCCGCAAGCCGAGCTGTGTCTACCCGGACATCTGTCCGAATCTCGATACTGATCATTCCGCGCTCACGCGGCTCTACCGGGAGGCGCGCCGCCTGCCCGGGGTCAAAAAGGTCCTGATCGCCTCCGGACTGCGCTACGATCTCGCGGTGCGCGATCCCGAGTACGTGAAGGAACTGGTCACCCACCACGTCGGCGGTTACCTGAAAATCGCGCCGGAGCATACCGAGGATGGCCCCCTGTCGATGATGATGAAGCCGGGAGTCGGCGCCTATGACGCCTTCAAACGGTTGTTCGAGAAATTTTCCACCGAGGCCGGCAAGGAGCAGTACCTGATTCCGTATTTCATCGCCGCCCATCCGGGAACGCGCGACGAGGACATGGTCAACCTGGCGCTGTGGCTGAAGCGCAACGGCTTCCGCGCCGACCAGGTGCAGGCGTTCTATCCCTCACCGATGGCAACGGCCACGGCCATGTATCACTCGGGCAGGAACCCGCTGCACCGGGTGCGCTACAAGAGCGCGGGGGTGAATGTGGTCAAGGACGCGAGGAGGCGCAGGCTGCACAAGGCGTTCCTGCGCTACCACGATCCGCAGCACTGGCCGCTGCTGCGCGAGGCGCTGATGGCGATGGGGCGTGCGGACCTGGTCGGCAACGGTCCTCACCAGCTGATACCGCACGAACAGCCGGCCGAAGGGCAGGACTACCGGGCACCGCGCCGCAAGAACTCCGGGCAGGCGCATCAACGGCGCCTCGGCGGGAAGCTGCTGACCCAACATACCGGCCTGCCCCCCTGGCAGGAGGGCAGCCGCAAAACCGCTCAGGAGGGAAAGGGGAAACGCAAGCGCAAGCCGTCGGTCGACCGACCGCGCTGATGCGGTATCCTGGCATGAGGGATCGTCGGTTCACCGGCATTCGGTTGTCACCCGATGCGTTACTTCCCGGGCCGATGCGTTCTGGTTAGTGTCCATCCGTAAACAATTAAACTCACCGCAAACGCGCAAAGAATGCAAAGTCGTTGTGTGTTTTCATTAAAGAATTGCTCTGCGTCCTTTCGGCAATTGCTCCGTGCATTGCTCTAACTCCTGCATCCATGCAGTCGTGCGTCTTTGCGTTGAAAGCGTATGGACAGATACCAGTTATGTGGTCGATCAGAGAGATTGGTTATCAGTGGGTTAGGTCTGACTTGTCAGAATGCATCTTAAATTACCGCGCCTGCCTGGACAGCCGTGTTTCCCTGTCAGTTTGCACCCGATCGGTTATAGTCAGGCTCACCGGGTGAGCCACTCACTGTGCAAGGATAGCGACATCCAATTTTCAATACCGATCAATGCCACAGGGACGGCGAATTCCAAAATTGACCTGACGAATCCATCTGTAGGAGCGGGCTCGCCCGCGAACCTGTTGAATGTAAGACAACGTGTTCGCGGCCATACCCTGAAGGGCACAAGATCCCGCTCCTGCAGGAGATATTTATATTGTGTAAATGTACTATACAAATATATAGTTATAATATTTAGTTAATCCATATTATAATGAAATTCCTCCACGCCGCCGATGTGCATCTCGACAGCCCGCTGCATGGACTGGAGCGCTATGAAGGCGCGCCGGTCGCGGAACTCCGTGGCGCCACGCGCCGTGCCTTCGACAATCTCGTCGACCTGGCGATCGAGGAAGAGGTCAGTTTCGTGCTCCTCGCCGGCGACCTCTACGACGGTGACTGGAAAGATTACAACACCGGGCTGTATTTTACCCAGCGGATGGCACGGCTGCGCGAGGCGGATATCCGCGTGTTCATCGTGGCAGGTAATCATGACGCGGCCAGCCAGATAACCCGGCAGCTGCGCCTGCCGGACAATGTCACCCTGTTTTCCACCAGCAAGCCGGAAACGGTCGTGCTCGAGAAACCGGGCGTGGCGGTGCACGGGCAGGGCTTCGCGAGGTCAGAGGTGACAGAAGACCTTTCCAGCGCCTACCCGCAAGCGAAGCCGAATCTGTTCAATATCGGTCTCCTGCACACCTGCCTGGACGGCAAGCCGGGCCATGAACCCTACGCGCCCTGCACGGTCGATGGCCTGCGTTCCAAGGGTTATCACTACTGGGCGCTGGGGCATGTCCACAACCGCGAGGTGATCAGTCAGGATCCCTGGATCGTGTTCCCGGGCAATATCCAGGGACGCCACGTCCGTGAGACCGGCCCGAAGGGCTGCACGCTGGTTACCGTTACCGATGGCGAAGTGGCAGCCGTCGAGCACTGCGACCTCGATGTCGCACGCTGGGCACGATGCACGGTGGATGTGACGGACAGTGCTTCACTCGATGAAATCCATGATCAGGTGCGGGATGCGCTGCAGCAGGCGCTGGACGATGCCGACGAACGCCCCGTTGCCGCCCGGCTGGTTTTGCAGGGCAGCACTCCGGTGCACTCAACACTGCACTCGGACAGCATTCACTGGATTCAGGAGTACCGCGCACTCGCGTCAGGCCTTGGAGGAGCGGGACTGTGGCTGGAGAAGGTGGCCATCGAGACACGCCAGGCGGTCGCGCTGGACGAACTGCTTGAACGGGACGATGCGCTGGGCGGGTTGCTGCGTGCGATCGATGCACTCGAGATTGACGCTTCCAGCGTCGAGGGGCTCGCCGCTGAAGTAGCCGACCTGCGTCAGAAGCTCCCGCATGAACTACTGGGCGGTGAAGATCGTTATGATCCGACCGATCCCGCCTATCTTGCCAGCCTGATGGAGGACATCAAGGAACTCCTGGTGCACCGACTGGTCCGTTCGGGTGACGCCCGGTGAGAGATGCGGGCTAGTGGAGATCCGGGATCTCAACCTGCTTGCCTTTGGCCCGTTCAGCGACCGGCTGCTGGATTTTTCCTCGTCCGGAGGCGGGCTGCATATCGTCTACGGGCCCAATGAGGCGGGCAAGAGTTCCTCGCTGCGCGGTTTGAAGGCGTTGCTGTTCGGCATCCCTGCGCGGACGACAGACAACTTCAGGCACGAGAACAAGGACCTCCGGATTGGCGGCACCTTGCGCAGCCATGACGGCCATGAACTCGCCATCATCAGGCGCAAGGGCAACAAGAATACCCTGCTGTCGCCGGATGGTGGCCAGCTCGTGGACAATGCGCTGGCGCCTTTTCTCCATGGTGTTGGCGCCGAGGTGTTCGAAATGCTGTTCGGCATCGATCACGAGGCGCTGGTCCGGGGCGGGCAGGAAATCCTGGAGCAAAAGGGGGAGGTTGGACAGGCACTGTTTGCCGCCTCCATGGGCAGTGCGGCCCTGCATGCCGTGCTGGAACATCTGGAAGCCGAAGCCGGTGAACTCTTCAAGCCGGGCGGGTCGAAGCCGACGATCAACGCCGCCCTGAAAGAGCATGCTGAACTTCAAAAGGCTATCAAGGACCAGTCGCTGTCATCGCGTGAATGGGGCGAGGCGCGCCGTGCACTGGAGCGAACCAACAAGGAACTGGCGCAACTGCAAAAGGAACTGGTGCAGACCAGGGCCGAGCACAACCGGCTACAACGCATACGGCATGCATTACCGAAGATCACGGAGCGGCGCGAGTTGCTGGAACAACTTGAGGCGCTCGGCAAGGTTGTTGTGCTGCCGGATGACTTCGGTAAACGCCGTCAGGCGGCCACACTCGAGCTGGAGAAGGCGCGGGCGATGGCCAACAGCGCAACCGCAAGTCTGGGCAGCTTGCAGGAACATGTCGCTACCATCACGGTGAACAGGGAGGTGCTGGCGCTCGGTGAGCCCATCGAGGACCTGCATGCCCGGCTGGCCGTACACCGAAAGGCCATGCAAGACTACCCACATCTGGAGGCACAGCACAGTCAATTGCTCACAGACGCGGAATTCCTGCTCAGGGCGGTGCGTCCGGAACTCGCCCTGGCGGATGCCGAGACCCTGCAACCGGTCATCAGGAAAGGTGTCCGCATCACGGAGCTTGGTAGCCGGCGGCAGTCGCTGATGGAACGCGTGTCCCAGGCAGGAAAGACGCTGCGTGGACTGGAAACACGGTTGCAGCAGGCCCTTTCCGCCCGCGAGATGCTTGCAGAGTTGGCTCCTCCTGAGGGACTGCGCAAGCAGGTGGTGCTTGCCAGGAAGCAGGGCGATCTGGATGAGATGCTGCGCTCAGGCCGGAGTCAGCTTGAATCGCTTGAGCAAGCGTGCCTGGATGACCTGTCCCGACTCAGTGCACAGTGGCAGGGCGCCCTCGACGAGATTCCAGGCTTGCCTTTGCCGCCACGTGAAAGCATCGACCGGTTTGAGCAGGCATACGCAGATCTGGCTCAGCGCATCCAGCGTCTCGAAGACAAGCAGGACGAATACACCAATACGCTAGGTGAAGCGCAAAAGCAGCTTGATGAGATCCAGCATGCCGGTGCGGTCCCGGCCGAACAGGACCTGCTGGATGTCCGTGCCGGGCGTGACCGTGCCTGGGGGTTGTTACGACGCCAGTGGCTGGAGGGCGAGGTGGTCGATGCGGAGGCGCGTGAGCTTGATCCGGAGCGCGCTCTGCCCGAGGCATTCGAGTTCCGACTTGTTGACGCAGATGACGTTGCGGACCGCCTGCGGCGCGAGGCAGAGCATGTGCAAAAGCAGGCAGGGTTGCTGGCGACGCTGGCAGATGCCGGAAAACGTGCCGAGCAGGGCGAGCGGCAACTTGAAGCCTGTCGGGAAGAGAAGCAACAACTCGACGCCGGATGGACCGGCTTGTGGAAACCCGTAGCCATTCAGCCCCTGCCGCCGCGGGAGATGCGCGCCTGGCTGGACAATATGGAAAGGCTGCAGTCGCGCATTGCCCAGCTGAACGAGCAGCGCCGGCGCACCGGCGACCTCGAATCCAGGCTGGAGTTGCATAGCCAGGCACTGCAACAGGAACTTGGTACCCTCGGGAAAGCCGTACGTGCGACTGAATCACTAGAGGCGCTGCTGGTCGAGAGTGAAACGGTGGTCGACAGGATCGAAGCTCTCGCCAGGCAGCGCCTGACGCTGGATATGGAGATCCAAACGTTCCAGCAGGAACTGGAGAGCGCACGACTGGAGCAGCAGGACGCGAACGAGGCACTCGAGGTATGGAGGGGACAGTGGCTCGCGGTTGTCGGGGACCTTGGTCTTGGGGCTGATGCCCTACCTGCAGAGGTAACCGAGATGCTGGAGAATATCAGGACCCTCTTCGGCAAGCTGAAAGAAGCCGAAAGCCTGCGTATTCGAATCGAGGGTATCAGCACGTATGCGAGGCTATTCCGTGAGGACGTTGCAAGCGTGGTGGCCCGTGTGGCGCCCGAACTGACGGCAATGCCTGCGGAGGAGTCAGTCACGCGTCTCACGACGCTGCTAAGCGAAACCGGGAAAGAGGACACCCGACGGCAGCAGCTGGAACAACAGATACAAGAGGTACAGAAGCGTATCGAAGATGCCGAGGCCATCCATAAGACGATGACAGAGCGGCTCGACGCCTTGTGCAGGGAGGCGCAATGCAGGGAGGACTCGGAACTGGAGCCGGCAGAACGCCGGTCGGGTGAGTTCCTGACACTCAGGCGCAGAATCGATGCGCTGGAGCAGGAACTTTGGGAAATCGGTAAAGGCGTCTCGCTGACCGCTCTCGAGGTCGAGGTCGCTGCGGCCAATCCGGACACGCTGCCCGGTGAGATCGAGGTGCTGACAAGTCGGATAGATGAGGAGCTTGAACCGCAAATAAAAGAACTGCACAAGGCTAGTGGTAAGCAGGAGAATGAACTAGGGCGGATGGACGGCGGTGATGTTGCCGCGGCACTCGCCGATGAGGCGCAGTCGGTGCTCATGGCGGTGCGCTCGAGTGCGGAGCAGTATGTCAAAGTGAAGCTGGCCTCACGGATACTGCGCAACGAGATCGAACGCTACCGCCAGCAGCATCAGGGGCCTCTGCTGGAACGCGCCAGCGAGCACTTCGCGGTGCTGACGCGGGGTTCGTTTGCCGGTCTTCGCGCCGACTTCAACGAGAAAGACGAACCCGTCCTTGTGGGCGTACGGCCCAATGATGAGCGGGTCTACGTCGAAGGCATGAGTTCCGGAACCCGCGACCAGCTCTACCTCGCGCTGCGTCTGGCATCGCTGGAGAAGTACATGGAAAGCGCGGAACCCATGCCGTTTATCGTCGATGACATCCTGGTGCATTTCGACGACGCGCGCGCGCAGGCGACACTGGGCGTGCTGGCGGAGCTCGCGCGCCGTACCCAGGTGATCCTGTTCACCCACCATGCGAGGCTGGTGGAACAGGCGCAGGCGTTGGATGCAACGGTGCCGGTGACCGTGCATGCCTTGTAGGTGGCGCGAGTATCGGCCGCGATGTGCGACCCTCGGCCATCGGAAATTACCGGCAGATGGGCATAAATGGGTCGGGGTGAGGTGAGATCGTAGAGTGTTTGTCCATAAACCCTTTTTTCACCGCAAAGGCGCAAAGAACGCAAAGCCATTTAACTGTTTTTTGATAATAAGTTTCTTTGCGTACTTTGCGTCTTTGCGGTGAGTAAATATCTTTAGAATATCGGGCCCATGTTGCACATCTGCCGATCCAATCGCGTCGAATCGCTGCTGCAGCGTCTGGCGGACAGGCTCAATGATGAGCCGCTGTCCTCGCCGCTGCTGCCCGAGGTGGTGGTGACGCCGAGTCCCGCCATGGCGCGCTGGGTCAATCTGCAGCTTGCCGCCCGGCACGGGGTGGCGGCCAATTTCAATTACCCGCTGCCGGCCTCGTTCATCTGGCAGCTCGCGCGCGAGCTGCTCGGCGATCTGCCCGAGACCGACCCGCTGGCGCCCGATGTCATGACCTGGAAGGTCTACGCACTGCTGCCGGAGCTGATCGGGGAGCCGGCGTTCGCCTCCATCGCTCACTACCTGCAGCAGGATGCCGGTGGTCTGAAGCGGTTCCAGCTCGCCGCCCGGATCGCGGATGTTTTCGACCGTTACCAGTTCTACCGGCCACAGCAGTTGCGTGACTGGGGCGCGGGGAAGGACAGTCAGTGGCAGGCGGTGTTGTGGCGACGCGTGACCCGCGGGATCACCCGTCACCGACTCGCCGTCACCGAACGCCTGCTTTTCCGCCTGCAGAAAAGGCAAAAAGTACTGAAAAGGGGTCAGTACCCTTTTCTGGAAGAAAAGGGTACTGACCCCTTTTCTGCTGGCGTGCCGGAGCGGGTCAGCCTGTTTGCCGTCTCGAGTCTGCCGCCGCTGTTCGTCGAGGTGCTCCACGCGCTCGCCGCGCATACCCGCATCGATCTCTACCTGCACAGTCCGACCGACCAGTACTGGGCCGACCTGGTGTCCCAGAAGATGCTGGCGCGCAAGCGCCTGGCGCAACCGGAAGACGCCGGGCTGTGGGAAACGGGTAACAGTCTGCTGGCCTCCTGGGGTCGACAGGGGCAGGCCCTGCAGGATCTGTTGCTGATGCAGGACATCCCGGCAACCGAGGAGGACGCCTTCAGCGTGCCCGGGACGGCCTCGCTGCTGCAGCATCTCCAGCAGGACATCTTCACCCTGCGGCCCATGGCGGAACCCGGCGAGCGGATTGCCATCGACGCCGATGATTCGCTGCAGGTGCATGTTTGTCACAGTCCGCAGCGGGAGTGCGAGGTGCTCCACGACTCTCTGCTGGCGATGCTGGACGGCGACCCGTCACTGCGTCCCGAGGATATGCTGGTCATGGTGCCGGAGATCAGCCTCTATGCGCCCTACATCGAGGCCGTGTTCGAACAGGATGCGGAATCCGACCGGCCGTTCATCCCCTGGAACCTGTCGGATATCTCACTGCGCGACGAGCATCCGCTGGTACGGGTGTTCCTGCAGTTGCTGGACCTGCCGCAGAGTCGCTTCAGTCACACGGAAATCCTGTCCTGTCTCGACGTGCCCGAACTGGCCGGTCGCTTTGCACTGGATGGCGAGGCGGTGGCGCAGATCCGTGAGTGGCTGACCGAGGCCAGGCTGCGCTGGGGATTAAACGCCGCGCACAAGCGGCAGTTCGGCCTGCCTGGCACCGAGGAGAACACCTGGGCGCAGGTCGAGCGACGCCTGTTTGGCGGCTATGCCCTGGGTGAGGGCGAACTGTTCGAGGACATTGCCCCGATTGCCGGCGTGGATGGAACCCGGGGCGAGATACTTGGCCGGTTCTGGCGGCTGTTGTCCTGCCTTGCCGACACCGCCGAGCGGTTGCGCAGCCCGCGCCGCGCCGTCGAGTGGCAGGAATGCCTGGGCCGCCTGCTCGAGGATTTCTTCGCTCAATACGAGGACGAGGAGGGCCGGATACAGAAAATCCGCGATACCCTGGCGGATCTGGCCGGACAGGTCGGTAGCCTGGACGAGGACCTGCCCATCGACCTGGTGTGTCACTGGCTGGAACAGCAGCTGGGTACGCATACGCGTCATGGGCGCTATTTCAGCGGCGGAGTGACCTTCTGTGGCATGCGCCCCATGCGCAGCCTGCCCTTCAGGGTGATCTGCGTGCTGGGATTGCACGACCGGGCCTTTCCGCGCCGCGAGCAGCCGGCCGAGTTCGACCGGATGCGCGAGCAGTGGCGTCCCGGCGACCCGCGCAAGGGGGCCGAGGACCGCTACCTGTACCTGGAGACGCTGCTGTGCGCGCGGCAGGTGCTCTATCTCAGCTATGTCGGGCGCGACATCCGCAACAACAGCGAGCGACAGCCTTCGGTGCTGTTGCGCGAGCTGCTCGATTACATCGACCAGCAGTACGTGACTGCCGGTGACGATGCCGGTAACAGCCCCGGCGCACGGCTGACGCACGTGCATCCGCTGCAGCCCTTCAGTGCGCGCAATTATCGCGGCGAGCCGCGCAGTTACGATGGCGACTGGTGTGCCGTGGCGCAGGCGTTACAGCAGCCGGCGCTGCCCGAACCGGTGGACGTGGACTGGAACCGCACCCGTCTGTCCGACATGCCGGATCCCCTGCACAGCATCGGACTCAGGCAACTGCTGCGCTTCGTGCGCCATCCGATGCGGTATTTCGTCAATACCCGCCTGCAGGTCTACCTGCGGGAGGAGGCGCCGGGCGAAGACAACGAGGTGTTCGCGCTGGATGCGCTGCAGAGCTTCAGCCTGAAGCAGCGTCTTCTGGATGACTACCTCAAGGGGCGGCCGACTCCCGCGCGTCAGTTGAGCGCCGAGGGTTTGTTGCCACACGGGGCGTTTGCCGCGCTTGCCTGGCAACAGGAGTCACAGAAAGTACAGCCACTGACACGGCAGCTTGCGCCCTACCGGGAATCCCCGCCGGAGCAGCGGCTGGTCGACCTGCTGTTCGCGGACGAGACCGTGGAACCGTTCCGGCTCGCGGGGCAGATCAAGGGTATTTACCCGGGGCCTGGTCTGCTGCGCTACCGGCCGGGTACGCTCAAGGGACCGGACATTCTGGCGCTGTGGCTGGAACACCTGGCCTGGTGCGCGGGTGAAGGAGACGAAGACAAGTGCAGCACCCTGCACGGGACGAAACAGCAGTTCACCATCACCAGGACGCTTGAACCGGCCGAGGCGCAGGCGCACCTCGCCCGTTACCTGCGGTGGTACCGGGAGGGATTGCAGCGGCCGCTGCCGTTGCTGCCTGGCGCGAGCTATGCCTGGATGCGCGCCGTGAGTCAGGGCGGCCGGGCTGACCCTTCAAACGCCGCATTCAACGCCTGGAACGGTAACGACTTCAGAGGTATCCCCGGCGACAAGGACGATGACTATGTCCAGCTGGTGATGCGCGGCGTTGCGGGGAAGCCGATCGATCAGCCGGAGTTCACGGAGCTGGCGGAGGCATTCTACGCCGACGCGCTGGCCGCGGGAGCGCTGACATGAACGGCCCGATGCTCGATCCGCCGGCGGTGCTCGCATTCCCCCTGACCGGCATGCAGCTGATCGAGGCCAGCGCCGGGACCGGCAAGACCTACACCATCGCCAATTTGTATCTGCGCCATATCGTGGAGGGACGCGATGTCGCCGAGGTGCTGGTGGTGACTTTTACGGTCGCAGCCACCGACGAGCTGCGCGGTCGTATCCGCGCCCGCCTGTTCGAGACCCTGGCGCTGCTGGAGCACGAGACGGACACGAAGGACAGTTTTCTGGCCGCATTGGTCTCCCGGCTCAGGGATCAGGGGGTCGCTGAACAAACCATCAAGCGCCTGCGGTTCGCGGTGCGCGCCATGGACGAGGCCGCCATCTACACGATTCACGGTTTTTGCCAGCGCGTGCTGAGCGAATTCGCCTTCAATAGCGGACAGCAGTTTCAGCTCGAGGTGCTGGCCGACGACGGTGATTTGTGGCGCCGGGCCATTCAGGACTGGTGGCGCAGGACCGGGTACCTGCTGAATCCCGTGCAGGCCCGCCTGTTCCACGACAGTCTGGGAGATTTCGACGCGTTCGAGGCGCTGGTCATGCCGCTGCTTGGTGTGCAGCACAAGCGGCTGCTGCCCGAGGTGGGACCCTGGGACGGGCTACTTGCCCGCTGGGAGCCGCTTGCCGTCGAGCTGGAGGCGCTGGCCGTCCGCTGGCGACAGAATGGCGCCTCGTTGCAAGAGGTATTGCGGGAATCGAAGGGGCTCAGTCGTGCCCGGACAAGTCCCTATCAGCCGAACCGAATTGATCAGGCACTTGCACTCATCGACGATTACTTCGCGCAGGCGTCACGGGAACCGCCACCGGATGCCTTCGAAGTGCTGACGACGCAGTGTCTGCAGCGATATGGGTTGAAGAAGGCCGATCCGGCGCTTGCCGATGAATTTTTCCTGCACTGCGATGGAGTATGGAAAACGTTTTGCACGCTGAAACGTGATCTGCGCACGGCCGCTCTCACGGAAGCCGCCGCCTTCGCGCGTGAGCAGGTCCGGCAGGCCAAGTTCACGGCCCAGGTGCTGTCCTACGACGATCTGCTTACGGAAATGTACGGCGCGTTGCGCGGCGGAAACGGCGCGGCGCTGGCGGATGAAGTGCGTGTGCGGTTTCCGGTGGCCATGATCGATGAATTCCAGGATACCGACCCGGTGCAATACGGCATCTTCCGCGAACTCTACCGCGACCGGCCGGACTGCGGCCTGATCATGATCGGCGATCCCAAGCAGGCCATCTACAGCTTCCGCGGCGGCGACATCTTTACCTACATGCAGGCCCGGGAAGACGTGGGCGATGTGAACATCTACACCCTGGGCGTCAACTGGCGCTCCACACCGCAGGTGCTCAATGCGGTCAATGCGGTATTCGAACAGCGCGCGGTGAATGCCTTCGTCTACGGCGAGACCATTCCCTACCTGGCGCTGCGCGCGGCGGACAAGCCGCATCGCCACCTGGATCGGAGCGGTGAGCGGCAGGCCGCACTGCAACTCTGGTTGCTGCCCGAGGCTCGCAATGCGAAAGACGAGCCGAAGCCGCTTCCGAAAGAGGAGGCGCGCGCGCTGATCCATGCCGCGGTGGCGCAGGAAATCGCACGGCTGGTCGCCGAGGGCGCGGATGGCACAGCCCGGCTTGGCGCGCGCGCGCTGCAGCCCCGTGATATCGCCGTGCTGGTGCGCACGTCCCTGGAGGCTGCGGCTCTGCGTCAGGTGCTCGCAAAGCACGGCGTCAATGCGGTTTCCGTCGGGCGCGATGGTGTCTTCACGACCCCGGAGGCGGCTGCGCTTGAGGTGCTGCTCGCTGCCGTGCTCGACCCGCGCGAGCGGGAACTCGCGCGCCTGGCGCTGACCTCCGCGCTGTTCGACCTGGATTACGCGCAGATCGAGCGCATCATCCAGAGCGAAGCGCAGTGGATAGCGTGGCTGGATCAGTTGCTGCTGTTGCACCAGGTCTGGCAACGCAAGGGCTTCATGTCGATGTTCCAGCAGCTGCTGCGTCGCCTGGGCGTCGCCGGCGCGCTCGGCCGGGGCGAACAGGCCGAACGACGGCTGACCAACCTGCTGCATCTGGGCGAGTTGCTGCAACAGGCCTCCAAGGCACACCCGGGCATGGACGCCTTGCTGGGATGGTACCGGGAGCAGCGCAATCGCGGTGCAACGGAAGAGGCGGAGCTGCGGCTGGAAAGCGACGAAGCACTGGTGCAGATTGTCACCATTCATGCCAGCAAGGGGCTGGAGTATCCGGTGGTCTTCGTCCCCTACCTGTGGAACTGCAAGCCGCGCGCGCAGAATGGCTTGCTGGCGTTTCACCGCGGCAAGGAGGCATGCCTGGATGCCGGTTCCGATGCCATCGAGGAACATCTCCTTCTGGCTGAACAGGAACGTCTGGCCGAGGACGTGCGCTTGGCTTACGTGGCACTCACCCGGGCGGAGGCTGCCCTGTACCTGGTGTGGGGGCGGGTTGGCTCCAGCGACGGTACCGCCGGCCAGACCGCGCTCGCCTGGCTGCTGCACCCGCACCAGTCGCGGGAACGCCTGGCTGTGGAACGTCCGGACGCGTTCGCCGGCCTGGCGGGCCTGGAACCGGACCTGGCAACGCTGGCGAAACGGGTGCGTGGCGATATCGTCGTTACCCCGCTGCCCGAGTCCGTGGCGGTGTCCGCGAACCCGCCGACCGGGAAAGCTGACCTGCTGGCGCCCCGGCGTTTCACCGGTCATATCGCCACCGACTGGCGGATCAACAGCTTCTCCGCCCTGACACGGGATGTTCATTCCGGGCCGGCCATTCCGCGCGCCGGTGCGGCGGATGACCCGGCGCTGCAATTTCCGGCCGGCAGTCATGTCGGCTCGTATCTGCACCTGCTGCTCGAATGTCTGGACTTTCGGGGCGATATCGAACGTCAGGTGCTGCAGCACAGCGCACAGGTCGCCGCGCGCTTCAATCTCGATCACGAACGCTGGGGTGCAGACGCCGCCGCCTGGATGGCGCGGGTGATCGCCACACCGCTCGACGCACAGGGACTGCGGCTGGCGCAGCTGGCGCCGCAGGCACGGCTCAACGAACTGGAATTCGACTTCTCCACGCAGCGGGTCGACATTCAATCCCTGAATGCCTTGCTGGCGCAGGCGGCCGGACAGGCGCTGCCGCCGCTCGAAGTCGCGACCTTCCAGGGCATGGTTACCGGCATCATCGACCTGGTGTTCGGGCACGAAGGCCGGTTCTACATCGCCGACTACAAGAGCAACTTCCTCGGCGGGCAGTTCGGCGACTATGAACGGCCGGGGCTGGAGCAGTCCGTGTTCGAACGCCGCTATGACCTGCAGTATTTGCTCTACACCCTGGCGCTGCACCGCTACCTGCGCCAGCGACTTCGCGGCTACGACTACGAGCGCCATTTCGGTGGAATCTACTACCTGTTCCTGCGCGGCATGCGCCCGGAAAGCGGGCCGGCGTGTGGTGTGTACTTCGACCGGCCCGAGCTGGCGCTGGTGGAGGCACTGGATCGGCAGATATTCCACCCCGACGGGGCGGTAGCGCCATGAGCGGCCTGCTCCGACGCCTGATGGAAGGCGGCGGTCTCCCGCCACTGGCGTATTACTTTGCCCGTTTTGTGGCGCGCGGCTGCGGGGTGGACGAGGACGGCCTGCTGGCCCGCAGTGCCGCGCTGGTCAGCCTGCGCAACCTGCAGGGCGATGTCTGCGTGGATCTCGGTGAGTATACGGGCCAATCCCTGTTCGGGGATGATAGCCAGACATTGCCGGAGCTTGCCCGTGCGCCGGCGCTCGGCGAGTGGCTGGAGGTACTGGCCGCCGCGTCATGGGTGGGGCAACCGGGTATGAACGCGCCGCTCATTCTGGACCGGCAACGCCTCTATCTCGGCAAGTACTGGCAGTATGAACAGACGGTGGCCGTGGCCCTGCGGGAGCGTCTGGAATCCGTGGCGGCGCTGGACGCGGCGCGGCTGGCTGATGGTCTGCGGCGCCTGTTCAGGGCAGCGCAGGACGGCGAGACCGACTGGCAGAAGGTCGCGGCGGCGATCGCGGTCAGCCGCCGTTTTGCCGTGATCTCGGGCGGACCGGGCACCGGCAAGACCACCACCGTGGTGAAGGTACTGGCGCTGCTGCTGGAGCAGGACCCGGGGCTGCACATTGCACTGGCAGCCCCTACCGGCAAGGCGGCGGCGCGTCTCACCGAGGCCATTCGCGGCGGCAAGGACAGCGTCGACGCGGAGCCCGGCGTGTTGGAGCGCATCCCGGAGGAGGCGAGCACCTTGCACCGGCTGCTGGGCGCGGGTTTCGGCAGCGGTTTCCGCCACAACCGGGACAACCCGCTGGTGCTCGATTGTCTGGTGGTTGACGAGGCGTCGATGATCGATCTGCCGCTGATGGCGCGTCTGCTCGAGGCGCTGCCTTCCCGAAGCCGTCTCATCCTCCTTGGTGACCGCGACCAGCTGGCGTCGGTCGAGGCGGGTAACGTGCTCGGTGATATCACCGGTCATGGCCGGGAGATCCGCTACAGCCGGTCGCAGCTCGATTTTCTGGAAAGTCTCGGCATGACGGCCGACGACGGGGCGCTGCCGGACGCGGCGCCATCCCCGTGCATCGCCGATGCCGTGGGGCTGCTGCGGGTCAGCTACCGGTTTGCCGGGGACAGCGGCATCGGTGAACTGGCGCGCCGGATCAATGCCGGGGATGGGGAGGCGGCATCCCGCTTGTTCGAGGACGGTCGCTACCGCGATATCGCCTGGCTCGACGCGGGGGAGAATAGCTTCAATCCCGCCTGTCTGGACTGGGCGGTGGAGCGCTATGCCCGCTACCTGCAGGCGGACGATGTGGGCGAGGCGCTGCGCGTCTTCGAACAGACGCGGGTGCTGGCCGCGCTGCAGGGCGGACCCTTCGGCGTCGGGGAAATCAACCGGCGCATCGCCGAGCGGCTGCAGACGCTCGGGCTGATACGTGGCGGTGAGGAATATCACGGCAAACCGGTGATGGTGACAGCCAATGACTACGAGGTGGGCCTGTTCAACGGCGACATCGGCCTGTTGTGGCGCGCCGACGACGATAGCCTGCGCGCCTGGTTCGCCTTTACGGGAGACGAGCTGCGCAGCGTCTCCATTCGTCAGCTGCCCGAACACAGCTGCGCCTATGCCCTGACGGTGCACAAGAGCCAGGGCTCGGAATTCGATGAAGTGCTGCTGGTGCTGCCATCCTCGGAGAGCCCCGTGCTGACGCGCGAGCTGGTTTACACCGGCATAACGCGGGCCAGAAACCGGGTCACCCTCCAGGGCGAACAGCAGACCTTCATGCAGGGTTGCCAGCGCCGCGTGCAGCGGGCCTCCGCGCTGGCGGAGAAGCTCGGCTGGGACCTGGAAGATGGAACATCATAGAGGGTTCCAATCATCGAAACGAAGCCACCTGTAGGAGCGGGCTCGCCCGCGAACACGGCGATTATCATCCAGCGGGTTCGCGGGCAAGCCCGCTCCTACAACAATAATGCGATATCACGAGACGACCATAAATCATCCGGGGGTTGAATGGACCGCACCGAACGCTTTTATAAAATCGATCAGCTGCTGAGCGAGCGGCGCTGCGTGACGATGGACGCGCTGATCGAGGTGCTGGGGACCTCGAAGGCCACGGTAAAGCGCGATCTCGAGTACCTGAGGGACCGTCTCCATGCGCCGATTGTCTGGGATCGGGCGCTGGGGGGTTACCGCTACGATGCCTCCGATCCCCGGGCGTCGGCTTACAAACTGCCCGGTCTCTGGTTCAGTGCGGCGGAAATCCATGCCCTGCTCACGCTGCAGCAGTTGCTGGCAAATCTTGGGGACGGTCTGCTCAAACCCCATATCCAGCCGCTGCTC
>Ga0210101_1000247_pt1 | contig 19535 bp, 20 predicted proteins | sample Muzzi_PWC_D1_FD_185534 | JGI IMG/M metagenome (GOLD analysis project Ga0210101, IMG submission 185534) | Wetland microbial communities from San Francisco Bay, California, USA, that impact long-term carbon sequestration - Muzzi_PWC_D1 (SPAdes) | ecosystem: Environmental > Aquatic > Marine >... | reverse complement strand
AGTCAATCGAATCGATCACCTGGTGCTGACCGTCGCCGATATCGACAGCACGGTGAATTTTTACGAATCCGTGCTCGGCATGCGCAAGATCGAATTCGCCGGCGGGCGCGTTGCGCTCGCATTCGGCCGCCAGAAAATCAATCTCCACCGCCTCGGATCCGAGTTCGAACCCCATGCCGGGTGCGTGCAGACCGGCAGCGCGGACCTGTGTTTTATCGTCGACAACCCGCTGGAAGAGGCGCTCGCGCAATTACCTAAACTCGGCGTCGAGATCATCGAAGGCCCGGTCGCGCGCAGCGGTGCCGAGGGAGCGCTGCGGTCGCTGTATTTTCGCGACCCGGACGGCAACCTGATCGAAGTTTCCAACTACGCGACGGACCAGGCCCCGGCATAGCAAGATGCTGGAAATTTTCGTCAATTCGATGATCTTGCTGCTGCTCGTCAGCATCGCGCTGTGGGTCTGGGTATATCGCCGCCTGGATCGCGAGCACCCGGAATACGATCGTTACTATCGCTGGCACCGGGTGCTGATCGTGCTGATCGCCGCGCTGGCGATCCTGCTCGGCGTGATTATCGTGCTATCGAGCGATCCCGGCGCTGCCGACCTGATCCTGCAGGGTTACTGAGGCCGCCGAAACCGGCGCCGTATGCGAGCCCGCGCACGACGCCTCGCGGCAAAAGCTTGCACCGGCCTAGCAGTTCGACCAGTCGGGGGTGTAGACGCAGCCATTGCTGTCGCCGCCGACCGAGTAGCCTCCCGAGTAATCGCTGCCGCGATTGAACCAGGTACCGTCGCCGTTGCTGTAACCGTAACCGCCGCCGGCGCCAGCGCCGTAACTATAGGCCCCGCCCCCGGAACCGTCGGCGCCGCCGTAGTCGGCGTAACCGTCCGAGCCGTAACCGTTGCCGCTATAACCGTAGGCACCGCCGGCGTTCTGACCGGGTTGCGGCGCGCACTGGGTCTGGCCGCTCTCGAGGTGCGAGACGCAGCCGCCCTGCACCAGGTAATGACCGGGCGGCAGGATGACCCCGGTGGTTTGATACAGCATCGCGATCTGTTGGGGGTTGAGTTCGACGCCGTTGACGAAAATTCCGGTCGCCGCGGGAGCGGCGAAAGGCGCCTGGCTGAACAGCAGGCACGCGGCGAACGCGGCCAGCGTGGTGATGCGGGTTGTACGCGGGGTATGCATGGCGCTGATCTCCTCACTCGAATGCCGAAAAGATAGCTCGAAAAAACGCTTTTGTTCTAGGTGATAAATCGCTTTCGGGCTGTGTGAAAAATCACCGTCGAATTGTGAAAAATTTTTGGCGGCTCACCCGGCCGCAAGGCCGGCAATCAGAATAATTTATAACTCGCCTTCACTGATAACGCGGAGTTATGAAGAGAACTGTTACAGGCGCATCAAATAACCAGGTCGACCCTTGCCTCGGGCTCGTTGCCCGTGGCGGCGAAATGCATGGTCACCAGCTCGCGCTGCGAGCCGGGGATTCGGCGGTAAAGCCAGTCGCGCTCGTTGTCGGGATGGTCGGGCAGGTAAAATTGCGTCGTCAGGCGCTCGCTGCCTGCAACCAGGACCTTGACGTGAATATGCGGCGTGCGCCCGCTGTAGGGCACCGGCTTGATGGTGCGAAAACGATAGGCCCCGTCGGCGCCGGTGAGGTCGTGACCGAAACCCTGGAACGCCGGGTCGCGCGTACTGCCGCGGTCGTCGCGATGCAGGTAACGCCCGGTGACGTCGCATTGCCAGATTTCGACCCGCGCGCCGGCGACCGGGTTACCGTCGGCGTCGAGCACCCTGCCCCCGAGGCGCACGATTTCACCACCGGCATCGGCGACCTCGCCGTCGATGCGCACCAGGTCGTTGTCGATGTCGCCGTAACGCATGCCCGGGGCCGGGTAGAACGGCCCCTCGGTGGCGCGCGGCGTTTTCATCGCGGCCCCGGCGGCGCCGGCTACCGGCAGGCTGGCGAGCGCCAGCAACAGTTTGCGCCGAATATCGTCGATCATCGAAAAAACCTCCAGTGCCGATGTTCGCCCTCGCGGCACGCGATTCGATGTCGAGCGCGATCCGGTCGCGGGCAGCGAAACTTCAATTCGCTTGATGCCAGGCGCCAATGATATAAGATTCGGCAGACAGCGACGAGTGCACAGCCCAACCCGCGACCAGCCTGCCGACACCGATGAACGATCAATCACTGCCGAGCCGCGATTTCATCGGCTACGCCGACCAGCCGCCGAGGATCGACTGGCCGGGTAATGCCCGGGTCGCGGTGAATTTCTGCATCAACTACGAGGAAGGCGGCGAGCTTTGCGTGCAGAACGGCGACGACCGCTCCGAGGTCAGGCTGTCGGACGTCGCGGTGGTGACGCGGCCCGGCGGCCGCGACCTGAATATCGAATCGAGCTACGAGTACGGCTCGCGCGTCGGCTACTGGCGCCTGCTGAAAGCATTTACCGACCGTGGCCTCAGGGCCACGGTCAACCTGGTCGGGCTCGCCGGGCAGCGCAACCCGCGGGCCCTGCGGGCAATGATCGACGCCGGCTTCGACCTGCAGCCCCACGGCTGGCGCTGGATCGACTACTACGAACTCGATATCGACCAGGAGCGCGACTACATTCGCCAGAGCATCGAGCAGGTGCGCGACCTGACCGGCGAGCCGCCGCTCGGCTACTACGCCGGCCTGCCGTCGATGAACACCCGCCGGCTGGTGGTCGAAGCCGGCTGTTTCCTCTACGATTCCGACGTCTACAACGACGACCTGCCCTACTGGTCGCCGGATTATCCGCGCTTGCTGCTGATCCCCTATTCGCTCGACACCAACGACTCCAAGTTCGGCCGCGCGGAAAGCGACTACCAGCTCGGCGACGAGTTTTTCAGTTACCTGAAAGACAGTTTCGACACGCTCTACGCCGAGGGCGAGGAACACCCGAAAATGATGACCGTCGGCCTGCACGCGCGGCTGATCGGCCGTCCCGGGCGCATCGGCAGCCTGCACGCGTTTCTCGATTACCTGCAGCTCCACGAGCGCGTGTGGATTTGCCGACGCGACGACCTGGCGCGCCACTGGGCCGAGCATTACCCCGATCCGCGCGGCTGAATCCCGAATACCGGGCCGGACAGGCGCGATTCTACGCGTCTTCGGTCTATCCATTGGGATAGTTGCGAAGCCCGGCTTTTGTGCGACAATCCCGTATTTATCCTGACAAGGCACGCGCATGACCAATTCCGACCTGCTCGCCAGTCTTCAGGCCCGGTTCATCGGGCGCGACACCGAATATCCGACCGTCGACGGCAAGCGCGGTCCGCGCATTTATCTCGACTCGGCCGCCTCGACACTGATGATGGCGCCGGCCTACGAGGTCGGGCACCAGTTCCTCGAGCACTATGCCAGCACCCACTCCGAACTGCACTACGCGGCGCGCGGCGCCTCGCATGCGTTCGAATGGGCGCACGAAAAAGTCCTCGAATTCGTCGACGCGAATCCCGATAACTACTGCGCATTTTTCGCCGGCAGTGGCGCGACCGCGGGTTTCAACCGCATGGCGGCGAGCCTCGGCGCGGCGCGCCCCGAGCGCGACACGGTGCTGGTCTCGGAAATGGAACATCACTCCAACGACCTGCCGCATCGCCAGCACTGCTCGCACGTCGTGCATATTCCCTGCCTCGGCGAATTCGAGCGCTACGGCGCGCTCGACATGGGCAAGCTCGAAACCCTGATCAAGGAATACGGCGAACGTATCAATTACATCGCGGTCACCGGCGCCAGCAACGTATCCGGAGCGATCACGCCGCTGGCCGAGGTCGCGCGCCTCGCGCACTCGGTGGGCGCCTACCTGATCGTCGACGCATCGCAAATGATCGCCCATGCGCCGGTCAGCATGGACGATGCCGATATCGACGTGCTGGTATTTTCCGGCCACAAGATCTACGCCCCGGGTTCGCCCGGCGCGGTTATCGCGAAGAATTCCCTGCTCAACGCGATCAAGCCGGCGGAACTCGGCGGCGGCATGGTCGACGACGTCTACCTGGCCGAGTACATGCCGACCGCGACCCTTCCCGACCGCGAGGAAGCCGGCACGCCGAACATCGTCGGCGCGATCACGCTCGGCGCGGTTCTCGACCTGCTGCACCATGTCGGCATGGACAAGGTGCGCGAAAAGGAAATCGGCCTGATCGATTACGCGTGGAAGGAATTGTCGGCCATCGACGGCGTCACGCTCTACGGTCCCGATCCGGCGGAGATACCGCGCACCGGCACCATCGCCTTCAACATCAAGGGCTTCGACCACGGCCTGACCGCCGCCGCGCTCAACGATTACCACAACATCCAGGTCCGTAACGGCTGTTTTTGCGCCCATCCCTACGTGCGCGAACTGCTGAAGCGCGAAATGTGGGAAATGGATATCGACCCCGACGCGCCCAACGCCGAGGCCGAGGTCGAACGCAAACGCGGCATGGCGCGGGCCAGTCTCGGCCTGTACACCACGCACGCGGATCTCGAAGCCCTGGTCGCCGCGGTCCGCGATCTCGCCGGCCGCCGCGACGAAATCCTCGCGCTCTACGAACCGGTCGGTTCGAACGGCTACCGGCACCGCAAATTCCAGCCCGCCGAGCAGGACCTGTTCGATCCCGAGCGTTACCTCAAGGATTACCTGCAGGCGTCCTGACAATAACTCATCGCGGCCGGCGCGCCAGCCGGCGTCCGCCCGCCGCCGCGACGATCGAACCACTTACCGCGTCAGCCACATGGCCGGTTTTTTTCGCGGCCGCATCATCGAATTTGCCAGGTAGCGCATGGCCCGGGACCCGGCCGGTTTCAGGATTCTCGCGCCGTTCTCGCCTGCTGGTCGAAAAATGACGCGCTTGCCGGCATTTGCGGCAGCGGAATATCGAACCGACCGGCGCGGATGCGGCCGCTGGCCGTGCCACGCACGATCTCGCCCTGGTGCCTGCAGGGTACCGGGCTGGGCGCGCAGGGCACCGCATCCTCGGCCGAGTAGACAGCGATGAACAGCGTGCGCGGCCGCGACGAGCGGTTCGGCGCGGAACCGTGCAGCAGCCGGGTATGCATCAGGCACAGGGTTCCGGCCTTGCCGGTACAATCGACCGCGCGGGGCTGGCAATCGCGGGCCAGTTCGTCGGCGACCGCGCCGGTGAATACGCCGTCGTGCCAGAGGTCGTAAATTTCTCCGCGGTGGGATTCGGGCAGCACCTGCAGCGGGCCGTTCTCGTCGGTCACATCGTCGAGCATCAACAGGGCCGTGACCAGGTCGTCGTTGCTGTGCGGCGTAAACGGAAAATCCTGGTGCCACTTGACCGCGGTCGCGCTTCCCGGCAGCTTGGAGTTGATCTTGCTGTGATGAAACCTGACGTTCGGGCCGATCAGCGCGGCGACGTAATCGGCGATGCGGCTGTCGCGCATCGCGCGGTAATAGTCCGTGGAAATATCGGTCGGTGCGTTGACGCGCCGCAGCGCGGGTCGCTCGCGCCCGTGCCCGGGCTCCAGGTCGAAGCGCGCGCGGCCGTCCAGCGTTTCGCCCCAGGGACGGCTGTGCCCGCGGCTTTCTTCGATCCAGTCCGCGAACTGGCGGCGCAGCGCCCGCAGCAGCCCGGCGTCGACCGCGTCGTCGATCAGCAGGTAACCCCGGGAATCGAAAAAATCGCTTTGGCTCGAATCCAGAATCGGCATGGCGGCGGTTTCGAAAAATCCGAATATAACCGAAAGACCCTGCCGCATAAACCGCAACTTATTGATTCGGTGCGATATATCAATTCGATGAAGATTGACAACAGGCAAAATCGGCCTTACTAATGTGCGTTTGCAGGCAAGCAGCGACCGATGACCGATAATTCGCACCACGACATGGGATTGCAGACGCTGTCGATTCACGGCGGCGAATCGCCCGACCCGAATACCGGCGCGTCGTCGCCGAACCTGGTCATGTCGAGCACCTACGTGGTCGACGAGGAAGTCAGTTTCTCGGCCAACAACATGTCGGCCGAGACGCCCTTCGTCTACACGCGCTGGGACAACCCCACCACGCGCCAGCTTGAAGCCAAGCTCGCCCTGCTCGAAAATGCCGAGGCCAGCCTCGCGCTGGCGTCGGGCATGGCCGCGAGCAGCGCGGTATTGCTCGCCCACCTGAACCCCGGCGATCACCTGGTGATCAGTAATACCAATTACCCGGGCACCGCCGAATTCGCGCGCGACACGCTGACGCGCCTCGGCATCGAGGTCACCCCGGTCGATACCTCGCGGGACGGCGCGATCGAAACCGCGCTGCGCGACAACACGCGCATGCTGTGGCTCGAAACTCCCTCCAACCCGCTGCTGCGCATCTCCGACATTCGCGCCGCCGCCGAACTGGCGCATGCGCGCGGCGCGCTGCTGGTGGTCGATTCGACCTTCGCGACACCGATCGCCACCCGGCCGCTCGACCTCGGCGCCGATCTCGTGGTGCATTCGCTGACCAAGTACATCGGCGGCCACGGCGATGCGATGGGCGGCGCGGTCTGCGGCAGGCAGGCGTTGATCGCGGCGCTGCGCGGTGAGGCGCTGGTGCATTATGGCGGCGTGATCAGCCCGTTCAATGTCTGGCTGATCCTGCGCGGCATGGCGACGCTGCCGCTGCGCATGCGCTGCCACCAGGAAAATGCGCTGGCGCTGGCCGCCTGGCTGGAGGCTCACGCAAAGGTCGAGCGGGTGTTTTACCCGGGACTCGAATCGCATCCGCAGCACGCGCGCGCGCGGGCGCAGATGCGCAATTTTTCGGGCATGATCAGCTTCCGCACCGCGGCGCCGAAAGCGCTCGCCGCGCGCATGATGCGGGAACTGCGCGTCATCCACTACGCGGTTTCGCTGGGTCATCACCGCAGCCTGATTTACCTGATGCAGACCGACGACCTGGTCGACTCGTCTTATCGCCTGCGGGGCGATGACCTGCAGCGCTACCGCGACGATGCCGGTGACGGCATCTTTCGACTGTCGGTGGGCCTCGAAGACGGCGCAGACCTGATCGCCGACCTGGCCCGGGTCCTCGACTGATGGCGGCTGCCGGGAGCATCAGCGACGCGGCGGCCAAAATGCTGCAAGAGCTCGAATCCAGCAGCATCGCCTTGCCGGACCGCGAAAACCTGCCCTACTACCGCCGCGATACGCGCACCCGCTACATGCCCTGGGTGGAACGGGCGCGCACCGCCTTCGACGGCGAAATCAAGGACATAGAGATCGCCGGCGTGCGCTGCCGGCAACTGACGCCGCACGACTGGCAGCAACGCGATGGCGGCTGCATTCAGTATGCCTTTGGCGGCGGCTTCATCAGCGGCGGTATCGACGAAGACCTGGTTATCGCCGCGCCACTCGCACAACTGAGCCGTTGCCGCCTGATCATGGTCGATTACCGCCTGTCCCCGGAACACCCCTACCCGCAACCGCAGCAGGATATGCGGCGCGTCTACCCGGTGCTGCTCGACGTCTTCGGCCCCGAGCACCTCGCGGTCTGCGGCGAGTCGGCGGGCGGCAACCAGGCGCTGTCGCTGTTACAGCACATGCGCAACAACGGCCAGTTGATGCCTGCCTGCGCCGCGTTGCTGTCGCCGTGGTGCGATCTCGCCGATACGCACGACGACGACGAGGGCCTGGACCCGACGCTCGACCGGGCCTGGGTCGCGACCGCGGCCGTATGGCACGCCGGCGGGAAGGCGCTCGATGACCCGGGGATTTCGCCGCTGTACGCGGACATGACGGGATTGCCGCCGACGCTGATCACCAGCGGCAGCCGCGACCTGCTGCTCGGCATGAGCCGGCGGCTGGCGCAGAAAATGCGCGAGGCCGACGTGGAATGCGATCTGCGCGAGCACGACGGCATGTGGCATGTCTTCGAGTTTTACCCGATCCCGGAAGCCGAGCAGTCGCTGCGCGATATCGCCGCCTACATCGAGGCGCGCACCTGAGCGGCGATGTCGCGGTTGACGCGGTAGTAGCCATCGCCCCGGTACTTGACCCGCTGCCCGGTATAGGCGTGCAGCGCCGGCAGCGCGTGGAACGGGATCGACGCCAGGTAATGGTGCTCGGCGTGAAAGGGCATGTTCCAGGCGAGGAAATTCAGCAACGGCGTCGTATAAGTAGTCCGTGAGTTTTCCAGCATGTTGGCGCTGAAATCGCAGCCGCCGTGCTCCGGCAACAGGTAGAGGCGCAGTAACGGCTGGCCGATCAGTGCCGGCAAGATCCAGTACCACCAGATAAAGCCGTTCGACAACAGCAGGCTGCCGAGCAACAGCGCCGCGTATCCCGCGAGATGCAGGCGCGCCTCGCGAATAATCGCCTCGCGATGGCGTGCCTCGACATAGGGTTCGTCGATTCGCCCCTGGGCATGGCGCCAGATGCTTTGCAGGCTTTGCCACCAGGTCGGCAGGCCGCTCAGGTACCACCAGTAACCGCTGCCGGCGAGACGTTTGCGGTCCAGCAATTCGGGATCGAGATCCGGGTTTTGCGTGTGGCGATGGTGGGCGTAATGAAATACCCGAAAGTAGCGTGACGGCAGTAACAACAGGAAACCGATCGCCGCGGCCACCGCCTCGTTGAGCCGGCGCGTCTCGAAAGCCGTGTAGTGAATGGTTTCGTGCAGCGGCGCGAACAGGAAGATCAGCACCGCGGCATAGGCCGGCATCGCCAGCAGCACCCAGATGCTGCCGAACGACTGTTGCAGCCCGATACCGGCCAGCAACAGCAGGCCGAGATGGGCGGCGAGCTGTAGCAATCCGCGGGCGTCGGATCTTCGCGACAGGCGCTGCACCACTTCGGGCGGCAGCTTGAACGATGTGTCGGATTTCATGCCAGTGGATAGGTTTCGACGACGTGATATTTGACGCCCAGGTCAGTGGCGCGCGATTCGACCAGGACGAAATTATCCACCTTCCAGGCGATCGCGGCAAATGCCGGCGGTGTCGGCGCGCTGCGCAGTTTGCGGGCCACCGTGACATGCGGCCGAAAGACGCGTGCATCGGGCGAATAATCGCAACGCATCAACGCCTGGCCCAGCCCTTCGTGCAGGCGATACAGCGCATCGGGAACCGCGCTGCAACCGAGCCAGCCCACCCCGGCGCCGGCAAAACGTCCGCTGTCATCGATGGCGAATTCGAAGCGCGCGGATTCGACGCACCGCGCCTGCAGCCGCATGCAATCCACCACGCCGCTGTCGACGCTGCCGACGAAGTGCAGCGTCAGGTGCAGGTTGTAGTCGGGAACTCGCCGCGCGGGTCGTTGCAGTGGAATTTTCGCGGCGGCGGCAGCCAGCTTTGCGCGGGTCGCGTCGTCGGGCCAGAGCGCGAAAAAAATGCGTTGCTGGTGCACGCCGTCGGTCAATGGCGGCCCGCGGCGCTGGCACGCGCGTCACAGCGGCCGATCGGGCACCCAGACATAGCCGTCGCCGTCGATGAGATGGGTTTCGCGCAGACCGTGATCGGGTTGGTCGCGCGGCCCGTCGAGCACGCGAAAGCCGTGCTGGCGCGCGCGCTGCGCCGCGCTGTCGGGTTCGCAGCCGTGCAGGCGCAGCTCGACCCCACCACCGCGGCGCGGCTGGGCGAGGGTGTCGGCGAGCAGCGGGTGCTTATCGTAGGTGTGGTCGGCATGCACCATCCAGTGGCTGCCGTAGCCGCGCAGGATCAACAGGTCGTCGTCGGCATGCAGCACTTCGGCCAGCAATACGTCGCGCTGGAATTCGAGCGCCCGTTCGAGGTCGACGCTCAGCAGGTTGACCGTGAAACCCGCCAGCGAGCGCCCGTAATCGGGCGCCGGCATGAACGGTTGGCCGGTGCTCTTTTTCATCCTCGCGCAAGCCTACCATCAATACGCCGGCGGACAAACGGCTATCGCCGGATTCGATCAGCCGACGGTGACGCGCAGCCGGCTCATGCTCCAGGCGCAAATTCCGAGCAGACCGAGGAACAGCAGGATCATGCCGTGCCAGGCCAGGGATTCGTACAGGTAGCCGGGCAGCCAGGAACCCAGCGCGCCGCTCAGGTAGTAAACCGACACGTAGAGGCCGTTGACGACGCCGCGGTGCTCGCTGGCGAGATGGTTGGCGAGACCCGAGAGCAGCGCATGTATCATGAAAAAGCCCGCGGCGAGAAAAAACATCATCGCCACCAGCCCGTGGAAACCGGCGAACAACAACATCACCAGGCCGAAGGCGTGCAAGGCGAGCCCCAGCAACAGGCCGGCACGCTCGTCGGGCAGGCGCTTGCTGATGGCATGGCTGTAAAAGGATACCGGCACGCCGACCAGGTAGCCGAGATACAGCATCGAGATCAGTAACGGCGTCGCGCCCGGCTGCAGGTCGCGCAGGTGAAACGGCGCCAGGTTCAGAATCCCGGAGAACACGAAGAACACCGTCGCCAGCGCGGCGAACATGAAACGGTAATCGCGCCGCGCGAGCACCCGCGAAATACTGCGCGGGTCGAGCCGCGCGAAGTTGATGTCGGCATCCGAATCGGCCTGCAGCATCAGCGCCAACGGCAACAGCTGCAACAGTCCGGCGAACACGAACGCGGCGTGCCAGTCGAATGCGCTCGCAAACACGCCGCCCAGCAGTCGGCCGCCGAAACCGCCGAGTATCGTCGCGCCGATGTAGAAGCCCATCGCGCGGCGCACCATCGGCAACGGCACGGTGGATGCGCAATAAGTCATCAGCGCGGTGAAAATGGCCGGCAGCAACAGGCCCTGCAACAGGCGCAGCAGGACCAGTTGCCAGAATGCATCGGCGAAGTAGAAGCTCAACTGGTTCAGCGCCAGCAGGCCGAGCGCGACGATCAGCATCAGGCGCGCCGGGATCGCTTGCAGGAAATAACCGTAGAACACCGGCGCGAAGGCGAGCGGCAACATCGCCACGGTCATCAGCAGGCCGGCCTCGCCGGGTGCAATGCCGAAGCGCTCGGCGAGCAGCGGTAACATCGGTTGCGGAATGTACAGCGTGCTGAACGATATCACCGTCGCGAACAGCGCTATGGCGAGATTGCGGGTCAACAGCATCCCGCGCTATTCCGGAGCAAAAGCCTGTCGAAAAGTGAAAGCCCGCGGACCCGGACCGTCGCGACGCAGGCACTCGAGCCGCGCGGCGGCTTCGTCGAGATCCGGAACGTGGCCGGCGGCAACCCACCAGAGTACCGCGTAAGCCTCGTCGAAGGTTTCGAACCAGTCGCGGCGGCGCGCCAGCAGTTCGCGATGCGCCGAGCGAAACGCGAAATCGCGCAGCGCGTCGAGGCCGGTCCACAGGCTCATGTTGACGAGTACGTCGCTGCCGAAGAAATCGATGCCGGTGGCGTCGCCGGCGTCGGTCTGCAGTCGCCAGACGAACCCCGGCGCGGCATCCGCGAGCGCATTGATATCCTCGAGACGAGCGACGAAATCCGCCATCTCGTTCCTGTCGAGCGGATATTTCATCTTCGCGATATTCAATTGCGCCAGGTGATATTCGGACACGTTTATTCCTCGATTCGGATCGCCCACATGATAGCAACTCGCCGCCCTCGCCCATACCCACCCCAATTAATTTGGGTCAGATCTAAATTATCAGCAGCCCTTTAATTTGGGTCAGATCTAAATTATCCGTAGCTCTTTAATTTGGGTCAGATCTAAATTAATCGAGGTGTTTTAATTTGGGTCGGATCCAATTTACCGCGAACTTTTGCTATACACTGCGGCGCATGGAATTGTGGATTCCCCTGACCATTCTGGCGGCGTTTTTTCAAAACATTCGCTCCGCCCTGCAAAAACACCTGCGCGGCAAGCTGTCGACGCTCGGCGCGGCCTACGTGCGCTTCCTCTACGCCTGGCCGCTGGCGCTGGCCTACTTTTGCATCGTCCTCTACACCGAGCAGCAGGGCTTGCCCGAATTCGGCACGGCGTTCATTTCCTACGCGGTGCTGGGCGGCATTTGCCAGATCCTGTTCACCGTGTTCCTGCTGTGGCTGTTTTCGTTCCACAACTTCGCCGTCGGCACGACCTTTTCCAAGCTGGAGACGGTGATGGTCGCGATCTTCGGCCTGCTGCTGCTCGGCGACACGCTGACCCCGGCGGTGGTCTTCGCGATTTCGATGAGCGCGGTCGGCCTGGTGGTGATCAGTGCCGACCAGCTGGATCTCGGCCTGCGCGGCCTGTGGCGAGGCCTGTGGCGCGTGTCGACACTGGTCGGGCTGGCCTGCGCAGCCTGGCTCGGCTTGAGCGTGGTACTGTTCCGCGCGGCCTCGTTATCGCTCGACCTGGATAATTTCCTGGTTTCCGCGTCGTTTACGCTGCTGGTCGTACTGCTGCTGCAAACCCTGATGATGGGCGGCATCATCGCGTGGCGCGAACCGTCGCAGCTGAAGCTGGTCTTCGTTCACTGGCGGCCGGCCGCGCTGGTGGGACTGTCCGGCGGCATCGCGTCGGTCGGTTGGTTCAGCGCCTTTACGCTGCAAAACGCGACCTACGTGCGCGCGCTCGGCCAGATCGAGCTGCTATTCACGTTTATCGCCACACTGGTCGTTTTCCGTGAAAAGGTGTCGCGCCTGGAAACCCTCGGCATCCTGCTGATCACCGTCGCCATCATCCTGATCCTGCTAGCTGATTAATCGCTCTCGCCTGCGAAAATCCGCAAAGCTCCTGGTCTGTACGAAGTTTTGACCAGACCCGAATTAACGGGCTGCTATTAATTTAGATCTGACCCGAATTAAAGGGCTGCTAATAATTTAGATCTGACCCAAATTAAAGGACTGCTAATAATTTAGATCTGACCCGAATTATCGGGCGGTGGGTAATTTTGATCTGACCCGAATTCAGGTCAGGAGGCGAGTCGGGCGGCGATCGCGGAGCCGCATTCGCTGCAGCTGGCGGTGCCGCCCATGTCGCGGGTCAGCGCCTGCCCGTCGCGGATCGTGTCCTCGATCGCGGTGACGATCGCGTCGTGCGCGTCGCGGTGGCCGAGGTGATCGAGCATCATCGCCGCGGTCCAGATCTGACCGATCGGGTTGGCGATGCCCTGCCCGGCGATATCCGGCGCCGAGCCGTGCACCGGCTCGAACATCGACGGGAAATCGCGCTCGGGGTTGATGTTGGCCGACGGCGCGATGCCGATGGTACCGGTCACACCCGGGCCTAGATCCGAGAGAATATCGCCGAACAGGTTGGAACCGACGACGACATCGAAGATTTCCGGCTTGTTGACGAAATGCGAGACCAGGATATCGATATGATACTTGTCGACCTCGACGTCGGGATAATGCTCCGCCATCGCCGCGACGCGCTCGTCCCAGTAAGGCATCGTGTGCATGATGCCGTTGGACTTGGTGGCCGAGGTCAGGTGCTTTTTCGGGCGCGACTGCGCCAGGTCGAAGGCGTACCTGAGGATCCGGTCGGTGCCCCGGCGCGTGAAGATCGATTGCTGCATGGCCATCTCGTCTTCGGTACCGGCATACATGCGACCGCCGACGTTGGAGTACTCGCCCTCGTTGTTTTCGCGCACCACGTAGAAATCGATCTCGCCGGGGTCGGCCAGCGGGCAACGCATACCCTCGAACAGGCGCACCGGGCGCAGGTTCACGTATTGCCGGAATTCGCGCCGAATCGGGATCAGCAGCCCCCACAGCGAGACATGGTCGAGCACGGTCGGAAAGCCGACCGCGCCGAGGAAAATGGTATCGAATTTCGCCAGTTGCGCGATACCGTCCTCGGGCATCATCGCGCCGGTTTCGAGGTAGCGCTCACAACTCCAGTCGAAGTGGCCGAATTCGAATTCGAGATCGAAGCGCGGGGCGATGGTTTCGAGGACCTTGAGCCCCTCGGGCACGACCTCGTTGCCGATGCCGTCGCCCGGAATCACCGCAATTCGGTAGGAATTTTTGGATGTCATTCGCAAATACCCGTCATTGCGGCCCCCGAGACGCAATCTCTCATCGCAATTGGATGCCGGGTCGGGGCCCGGCATGACAACGCGGCGGGCTAGCCGCCGAGGAACAGTTCGCCGACCTTCGGATTCTGCAGCAGGTCGTCGCCCTTGCCGGCGATCGCTAACTGCCCGGACACCAGCACGTAACCGATGTCGGCGAACTCGAGGCCCTTCTTGGCATTCTGCTCGACCATGATGATGGTCTTGCCCTCGGTGTTCTGCAAGTCGTAAAGGATTTCGAACACCATGTCGATGAAGCGCGGCTCGAGGCCGATCGACGGCTCGTCGACCAGCAGCAGCTCGGGGTTCATAACCAGCGCGCGCGAGATTTCCAGCAGGCGACGCTCGCCGCCCGACAGTACCCCCGCCTTGTGCTTGCGGCGGTCGGCGAGACGCGAATACTTGTCGAACACCTTTTCGGCGGCCGCCTTGGCTTCCGCCGGCTTGTCCTTCAGAAAGCCACCCATCCACAGGTTCTCTTCCACCGTCATGCCGGGAAAGATCGACTTGTCCTGCAGGATATAGGCGATGCCCGCCTTGGCCAGTTTCTGGTTCGGCGTCAGCCGGGTGATGTCGCGCTTGTCGGCGCCGTTGCCGATTTCGATGTTGCCGGAGAATATTCGATTGAAGCCGAAAATCGCGTGCAGGATGGTCGACTTGCCGGCGCCGTTCGGACCGATCAGACACAACGACTGCGCGCGGCCGACGCGCAGGTTCAGGTTATGCAGGATTTGCATCTGCCCGTAACCGGCGACCAGGTTGTTGATGCTGACGTAGGGTTCGTTGCCGGCCAGCTTATCCAGCTGGTCGATAGTGATATCCTCGGCGATGGCGGCCGCCTGGCGCGCGACTTCCTCGACCGAAATGACCGTGTTGACCGAACCGCCGTGATAGCCGGTGACTTTTTTCCGCTGTTCGCTGTCTTTATCGCTCATGCTAATGCGCCCCGAGGTAGGCGTCGATCACCCGCTGGTCGTTCTGGATTTCATCCGGCGTACCCTGCGCCAGCATTTCGCCGTGCGCGAGGCAGTAAATGGTCTCGGCCAGGTTCATGATCACGCGCATGTTGTGCTCGATGACGAACAGGGTGATGCCGAACTCTTCGTTGGCGCGCTTGAGGCGGTCGATGAGGCCGTTGATCAGCGTCGGGTTGATGCCGGCGGTGGGTTCGTCGAGCAACAGGCAGGTCGGCTCGTTCATCAACGCCATCGCGAACTCGAGCAGTTTTTGCTGACCGAAGGACAGGTCGCCGCTCAACAGAAATCGTTTTTCGTAAAGGCCGACGAATTCGAGCAACTGGTCGGCGCGCTCGTAATCTTCCGGCGTATTTTTCTTCAGCGCGTCCCACAGGCTCATCTTGCGGTGCGGCATCGAGATCAGCATGTTTTCGACGCAATTCATCTTGCCGTAGATGCGGGTTTGCTGAAACGTGCGCAGTAGGCCCAGCCGGGCGATCTGCTGCACTTTCAGGGTCGAAATTTCCCGGTTCTCGAACTTGATCGAGCCGGCGTCGATCGGGTGGTAACCGACGATCGAATTGAACAGCGTGGTCTTGCCGGAACCGTTGGGGCCGATCAGGCCGGTAATGCCGCCGCGCGCGACCTGCATCGACACGTCGGAATTCGCCTGGATGCCGCCAAAGGCCTTGGATACGCCCTGCACATCGATGATCACGTCGCTCACGAGGCTTTTTCCCCGGCCTTGCCCTCGACGCGAATGCCGAACCATTCCGGCCGCGTATGCGCGAGGTATCCCATCACGCCGTCCTTGAAGTAGACCACGGTGACGATGATCAGCGCGCCAAGCGCAACCCATTGCCAGCCGAGGAAGTAATTCCAGGTCACTTCCTTGATGACGTGGAACAGGATCGCGCCGACGACGGGACCCCATAGCGTGCCCTTGCCGCCGAGCAGCACGCAGACCACCATGAAAATACCGAGATTGATCGTCTGGTAAGCGGTTTCGATCGGCTCGAAGTGAATCAGCTGGAACGCGGAGATGGCGCCGGCGATGCCGACGAAAAACGCCGCCATCGCCCAGGTAACGAGCTTGTAACGCAGCGTGTGTATGCCCATCGCGTCGGCTTTTTCCTCGTCATCGCGAATCGCGTTGATCGCCGCGCCGAAACGGGTCTGGTAGAGCCAGCGCACGAACAGAAACACTGCCACACCGGTAATCGCGAAACAAAAATAGAAAAAGTCCTTGCCCTGGTCGAGATCGCCGGGGTACACCGGCAGCGCGATGCCCTGGCCGCCGCCGACCCAGTCCCAGTTGGCCACCAGCTCGCCACCCGCGATCGCGACGCCGAGAGTACCGATGGCGAAATAAGGCCCGCGCAGACCGAAGGTCAGAAATCCGATCACCACCGCGCTCAGCGAGCAGAACACACCGGCCGCGAGGGTACCGACCAGCATGCCGACGAAGTACTGGTGTCGCGTGAATTCGAACAGCTTGCCGCCCGAGGCGTCGGTATAGGCCCCGACGTTGAAATACATGCCGATCGCGACGATCGCGGCGACGTACATGCCGGTACCGTAAAAGAAGATGTTGCCGAGCGAATTGTAACCCATCTGCCCGCCGGTCATGTCCCAGGTCAGCGCGACGATGATCATCAGCCACAGGGTCGCGAGCTGGGTGCCGTAGGTCGGGAACAGGAACGGCGCGGCGATGGTTACCGCGAGAATCGCTGCGTAGAGAATAATCTTGTTGCGAGTCGTGTTCATCTACTTCAATACCTGCCGATTGCGCAGCTGCTGAACCAGGCGAATCAGCAACACGATCAACAACAGCATAACCGCGATCGCCTGCTGGTAGCCGATGCCGAAAATATGCGCGCCGTATTGCTCCAGCGCACCGATGCCGAGACCGGCGGCGATGACACCCGGCAGGTTACCGAGACCCGCGGCGGTGACGACGACGAAGGCGCGGATCGAATAGGCGATGCCGTAGAACGGCTGGATAACCCAGACCATGACGATGATCGCGCCGGCGGCGCCGCAGATTGCCGAATTCAGCGAAAAGGTGAAGGCGTAAACCCTCTCGGTATCGATACCGAGCACGCGCGCGGCGCGTGAATCCTGCGAGGTCGCGCGAATCGCCTGCCCCATGCGGCTGTTCTTCATGAACAGGATGACGCCGGCGGCGAGTACCGCGGCCATGCACACGCCGATCAGCTTGGCGATCGGAATATCGATCAGCCCGTCGGCAAAATACAGCGTCGGGTAGCCGAGATCGACCGATTGCGTATCCGACCCGAACATCAGGTTCATGATTTGCGCCATCATGATCGCGAGGCCGAAGGTCGCCAGCAGCGAGGTGAACAGGTCGCGCTCGATGACTCGTGAAATGACCAGGTTGTAAATACCGCCATTCACGATCAACAGAATCGTTAAAACGATTCCGGAGACCATGGCGATAGATCCGCCCGTCAAGCCGATTATCGAGGTGCCGTATTCCTTTCCAAGGATACCGACGACAAGACACAGGCCAGCGGCACAGCTCAGGCCGACCATCAACTTCAAATGCGCTCGGCACCAGTCATGAATAAACGTACCGGATAGCGCGCCACCGAGTAAGGCCATCACGACAAACGCGGCCGGCACGCCGAGCAGCGGGTGAATGCCGTGCTGCACCAGCCACCAGGAAACATAGCCGCCGCCGATGACGAAATCGCCCTGCGCCAGGTTCTTGACGTTCATGACGCCCCAGACCAGTGCCAGCCCGTAGGCGGCGAGCGCGAACAGCGCACCGACCATCACCCCGTCGATGATGATTTTCAGGTTGACGATCGGGAATTGCAGCAACAGCATGAAATTGCTGACGAACTGATCCATCGAGTTTTGGCCCCCCAAGTAAAACAGGACGCCCGAAGGCGTCCTGTTTCATCGATTATTTTACTTGCGTGGCCACATTAGCTTGTGCGACGCGAACTTGGACGGCGCCACGACGTTGTAGTGGCCGTCCTGGATCTGGCGCAGCACCATCGGCTTGGCGATGTTGTTGCCGGCATCGGAAAACTTGATGCCGCCGTAGAAGGTCATCATGTCGGTCTCCGACAGCGCGTCACGCAGCTTTTCCTTGTCCAGCGAACCGGCACGCTCGAAAGCGTCCTTGAAGACGTAAACCGCGGCCGAGGCCTGGGCGACCTGGTACGGAACCGACTTGTCCTTGTACTCGGGGAAGGCCGCCTTGAACTCTTTCTCGTAGTTGGCCGCGGTACCGAAGATCGGATCCTTGTAAGACAGCGTTTCGGCCCATTGCGTCGCGCACAGGATACCGTTCGCTGCCTTGCCGAATTTACCGGTGACATCGGCCGCCTCGCAGTGCGTCAGCGCGATCATCGGCACCTTGACCGCCTGCTCGTCGATCTGGCGTACCGCGGTCGCCGCGCCCTTGGAGTGACCGCTGACGATCAGCAGGTCGGGCTTGAGCAGCTTGACCTTGGTGAGGATGGCGCTCATGTCGGACAGGTCGCGCGGCAGTTGCTCGTCGATGACCACTTTCATGCCGTACTTCTTGGCATCCTCGGAAACGCCGGCACGAATATCGAGCGAAAAGGGATCGTTTTCGACCGCGATGGCTACCTTGACCGAAGACGGGTCCTTGCCACTCTTCTCGGCCATTTCGGCCGCCAGCGTAACCGCCGAAGCGAGGTACTGCTCGGAAGTCGACAGTACCGCGAACAGGTACTTGTAACCCTTGTTGAACAGCGAGCGAGAGGCGCCTTCGGCCTCGACCATCGGGATCTTGTACTGCTCGGTAATCGGCGCGATCGCCTTGGTCAGGCCCGACGAATACGGCCCGAGCATGTACTGGATCTGGTCCTGGTTGATCAGGCGCTCGGCCAGCGTCGCGCCGCGGTCGCCCTTGGACTCGTCATCGTAATAAGTAACCTTGAAGTTGTAGCACTTGCCGTCGATCTTGACGCCGCCGTTCTGGGCAATTTTCTGGATCGCAAATTCGTAACCGTTCTTGGCGTGGATGCCGTTGGTCGCGTATTTGCCGGTCAACGAAATCGCCGAGCCCAGCTGAATCTCGCCGCAGTTATTGGCCAGGATTGCCGGCGAAAAAATCAGCGAGAAAGCGGCCATCAAGATAGATAGCACGGATAGTTTTTTCATTTTGCTCCTCCAGAAGTCGAGCTGCGGGCAGTGCCCGCGTTTTTATTTGAACCGCGGATTTTAAGCCTGTTGGGCCTGCATCGCAAGCCGAGTCGGCCGACCGCCGATGCTAGCACGGCCAGCTTAAGCCCATATGAACGGCTTCAGATTAGTTCGTCCTTGCGGTCATCGGTTTCGCCGTAACGCGCCAGGGCCGGGCGCTTCAGGCCCGCGTAGAGTTTTTCCAGGTTGGCATTGACGAGCGCGCCTTGCTGTTCGAACAGGCTGCGGCCCTCGAGGTCGCTCTCGACGATGAAGGGACCGAAATTCTCGACTTCGAACACCCACATCGCCTGCGCATTGCCGAGTTCCTCGATCCAGTGCACCTCGCGCACGCCCTTGATGCCGCGGCCGAGCAGCGCGCCGGTACCGTAGCCGACCGTGGTCAGGTAAACCGCGCCGGCCGGCACCAGGATGTCGCGGTAATCCGCCGACGACATGCCGCCCTTGCC
>Ga0210101_1000246_pt1 | contig 19603 bp, 21 predicted proteins | sample Muzzi_PWC_D1_FD_185534 | JGI IMG/M metagenome (GOLD analysis project Ga0210101, IMG submission 185534) | Wetland microbial communities from San Francisco Bay, California, USA, that impact long-term carbon sequestration - Muzzi_PWC_D1 (SPAdes) | ecosystem: Environmental > Aquatic > Marine >... | reverse complement strand
GGTCTGGATTCCGTCGTTGTAAAAGAGAAAGGCCACCAGAAACAGCAGCAGGTCGGGGTGCCGGCGGATCTGGGCGAAGGTCCGGAAATAATCCCGCCAGGTATGGGGGAGAGACGGCGCGGGATGAATAAAAACCTCTTCCCGCAAGGTGAAGAAGGACGGCAAGGCAAATCCGGCCCACCACAGACCGGTCAGGACAAAGACAGTTCGAGTGGCTGAACCCCGGTCGGGGAAACCGATGGTCGCATAGCCCTGGATCATCAGGAAGGCCAGCAGGAGCATCATGCCGCCGCCGAGATATCCGAGGGCGAATCCCCTGGCGGAGAGCCGGTCGAGATTTTCGCCTTCGGCGAGGGCCGGCAGGAAGGAATTGTAGAAGATATTGCCGGCGGCGAATCCGACGTTGGCGATAATGAACAGGGCCGCGGCCAGGAAATAGTCGCCGGGGCCGGCCAGGGCCAGCAGGGCCGTGGCGGTGGCGCCGGTCAGGCAGCACAGGACAAGCATCCGCCGCCGGGTCCTGCGCCGGTCGGCGCGGGTTCCGATCCAGGGCGCGGCCAGGGCCACCAGCAGCATGGAGAACGATACCGCGTAGCCCCAGAGGGCGGCGGCCGGCATGGTGTGCTGCCAGCCGAAAATCCCAACCGCTGCTCCGCCCGGGGGGACCAGGGCGGCGAAATAGACCGGCAGGACCGAGGCGAGGATCACGGTCGCGAAGGCCGAATTCGCCCAGTCGTAAAGGCACCAGGCGAATCTCGCCCGCGGCAGGTTCAACGGCCCGGTTGTCATTCTTCCCCCCTGGTTTTACGGACATAGGCGCAATCGTCGGGAAGCCAATCGAATTGTTTAACCAGGTCTGGAGTTAACTGCAGACAACCTTCTCCGACCAAAAGCCTTTTGGAGTAGACTCGGCATTTCCGGGAGACGATGTCCAGATGACGACAGGCCACCTTGGTCGTCTGAACGGTGCCGTCGAAGAGCAGACGTTTTTCAAAGCAGCATTTGCCGCATCTTCGGCAAATATCCTCCCATTGCTGCTGATTCATAGGTTTTCTTCTCTTTTTCGGTCGCGGGAAACCTGGAGCAGGGCGGTCAGTTCCTTCGCCCGAAGCCGCTGGACCTGGCGGTAGACGCCTCCCATGCTTCGGGCCAGGGACCGCATGGCGGGGGACTGGCTGTTGCCATGGTCGGTATGGACCAGGAGGACCGGAATGCGGTCGACGCGAATCAGCCCGGCCATCTTTATCAGATCGTTCTGCACCGATCCTCCCGGAGCCATGGGCACATTGGCCTCGCCGTCGGTAATGACCACCAGGAGAGGTCGAAGCAACGGATTCTTGACCTGCTCCTGACGGATTGTTCGCCAGGCGATGAACAGGGCATGGGGCATGGGGGTGGCTCCACCGACCGGAAGCGCCTGAAGATGGGTGCGGGCCAGGGCCATGCTGCGGGTCGGCGCCAGCACGATGCGTGCCGCCCGGTCCCTGAAGGTAATCAGGCCGACCATGTCGCGCTGGTGATGGGCCTCGCCCAGCAGGGTGAGAACCGTTCCCTTGGCGGCCATGATGCGGGCCGCGGCGTTCGAGCCCATGGATTCCGAGGTATCGACGACCAGGAGGATCAGCCGGCCGGATCGGCTCATGCGAAGGCGCCGGTGCAGGTCATCCGGACGCACCTTAATCGGCAAGCCGCCTCCGGTCGATCCCAGGCGGAGGATGGCCGCGCGGAGGGTGGCATCCGGGGCCAGCTCGAACCCCGATTCGCCGGAGCGGACAGGCACCGATCTTAGGTGGCGTCCGGACCGGGAGGGGAGCAGGACGCTGCGCCGCCCCGTGCCGGGCCCGGTCATCCCGGGGAGTGCAAGACCTTCGGCCGTCAAACCGAAGGCCGTGTCGCCGCGGATGACCCGCTCAGAACTTTTTTTTTAAGGTAGGTAAAAAGCATGCTTCCGGCGGCCGGCGCGCCGGGAACTTCCATGGCGGCATCCCAGTCCTCCCACTCGGGGAACTCCGGTTCGCTCCTTCCCTCCCGGCCATGCGTTTTTGGCCCGAAAATTTGCCGAAACAGGTCCTCCATGCGGCCCTTCAGGTCCTCCTCGCCGGTAAAGGCTTCCGCGGAAAGCCGGTGGGGGAGGGCAAAACGGGCCGCCTCACAAACCTGTACCGGGGAAATTTCCTTCTGGTCGGTCAAGGCAGCCAGAGCGCGGGCGGCTTTGATGATGACGATGTCGGCCCGATGGCCCTGAACCCCGGCTTCAATACAAAGCCGAACCGTCAGATCGATCATTGCGGGAGGGAGAAACACCTCGTTGAGGCGGTGGTTGGCCTCTACAATCTGGCCCGCGATTCGGGTATCGGAATCGGCCCAGCGGCGGGCGAATGCCGCAGGGTCAAGATCAAATTCGAGCCGGAAATTCACCACCCGGGAACGCATGGCCGGGTCGGACAGCCCCTCCGTGGTGACGCAAAGGCCGAACCGGTCCAGGAATTGGGGCCTGAGCTCACCTTCTTCGGGATTCATTGAGCCGACCAGCATGAAGCGGGCGTCATGCTGGAAACGAATGTTTTCCCGTTCGACGACATTAATGCCCGAGGCTGCGGCATCAAGTAAAAGGTCGACCAGATGGTCACCGAGCAGATTGACTTCATCGACGTAAAGGATGCCCCGGTTGGCGGCGGCCATCAGGCCGGGCTCGAAGCACGGTCGACCTTCTGCAAGAGTCCGCTCCAGGTTGAGGGTGCCGACCACCCGATCCTCCGTTGCCGACAGGGGCAAGTCGACCAGGGGGGTCGGAATCAGGGAACGGGGAACACTCTCTTTTTCAGGCCGGCGCTCCCGGCATGGTAAATGGAGGGTGTCGGGGCGATCGGGAGAGCAATTGAACGGGCATCCGGAAACGATTTCAATCTTGGGGAGGAGGTTGGCCAGGGCTCGGGCCGCGGTAGATTTGCCGGTCCCTTTCTGGCCACGGATGAGGACGCCGCCGATGGAAGGATCGACCGCGTTGAGAAGAAGCGCGGCCTTCATCGATTCCTGTCCGACCAGGGCGCTGAAGGGATAGACCTGATAATCCGACATATTCCATCCGATGCGGAAGAACAAACTCGATTAATCCGATTTTTCGGCCGGCTCGGACTTAATCAATTCAAAAACCGCCAGGCCGATGACCGGGACGGGGATTTCCCCGCGAATTTCCCACCCGTTGTTCAACGACCTCCGGTAGGGGACGCAGGTGGACGCATTAATTTCAAAACCGTCTTCAATGGAGCGGGCGAAAGGCTTGATGACATGCCCGTCAAATTCGAAACCCAGATTGAGGGATCGTCCGTACGGCCGAAGGCGCCGGCCGTCCCATTCATACCCCTTTTCCATCGACTGGCCGAAAGGCTTGAGCAGGCGGCCGTCAAACTCCCACCCGGCCGTGGTCGATTTTCCGTACGGTTTCAGGACTTTACCGTCCCACTCGAAGCCGTCGGTAAAGAGCGATTTTCCGTAACGTTTAAGGGTGGCGAAGGCCATAGACCGAACCTCTTTGACTGAATAATTATGGTACTTCTTTATAGCATGCGCTGAAAAAGATATCAATTTCAGGAAGTTCAACGATTTTTATATTATCAACCGGGCCGGCGCAAGGATTTTTCCTGATTCCCAGGATTTCAGGTATCCGGGCCGGGAATAATTGAACAAAATCGATAAAATTGGTATAATTTAATCGGAAATTCCTGGGAACCTGGACGCAGGTTTCCAATTTGGCCCCGATCGTTTCCCTCCTGCCTTCGGGGCTTTTTTTTCAGGAAGGGCATTAAGGTTTTGGAAGCGGATGGCCCAGAATCTCCAGGAACTGGTTGATCAGCCGATAGGTAATTCCCCAGAGAACCGGGCCCTTGGAGTCGAGCAGATGAATGGCCGGGCGGACCAGGGGTTCGCCATGGAAACGAACCATGGTCGAATGATGCCGGCCGGGGTCCCGCAAATGTTCCAGGGGGAACCAGAAAGAGTCGAGGACTTCATGATTGTGGACGACGGGAATAGGACCGGACAATCCAAAAACATAGCAGGAAACCAGGATCGGAAGATGGGCGCCGGCCAAATCGTCCAATTGCCCGAGGCGGTCCCCCCGAGAGAGGTTGATTCCCACCTCCTCAAGAGTTTCCCGCACCGCCGTATGTTCCGGTAGCTCCCCCGGTTCAACCCGCCCCCCCGGAAATCCGAGATCTCCGGACCATGGATCCGATTCGTGAATGGCCCGTCGAATTAAAAAGATTTCCGGTCCCTGTCCGATGTCTTTTAACAATAGAGCCACGGCCGCCCTGGCCCGATCGTGGAAGGACTCTTTTCTCGGCTCATGGCGGCCCAACGCCGCGCAAATATTTTCCAGAGTTAAAGTTTCCATGAGGCACCCATATTTCTGTTCGTCTTTTTGCGAAAAAGAGAGCGCTGAATGGCTTGACAAATTATTACTATAGTGGTAATAATTTAACCAAATGATTACCCCGGAAGCTCCGACGGGAGCTTCCGCATTTGCCCCGAGAGTTTCCCTCCTGCTTTCGGGGTATTTTTTTGTCGTGGATTATTTTTTCATTCCCGATGTCAAGACATCATGATTCTGACGGCTTTTGCATGGAACTCCGCAAACGGACCGGTTTCGCGGTTTTTTTTCTGATCCTGAGGTTGAGGAGTTCGACCCCGACCGAAAAGGCCATGGCAAAGTAAATGTACCCTTTTGGGATATGTATTCCCAGACCGTCGGCGAGGAGGGTGAAGCCGATCAGCAGGAGGAAGCTGAGGGCCAGCATTTTTATCGTCGGGTGTCTATCGACGAAAATTCCGATCGGTTTGGCGGCCGCCATCATGACCAGGACCGCCAGAACGATGGCGGCAATCATGACACCGAGGTCTCTTGCCAGTCCGATCGCCGTAATGACCGAATCGAGGGAAAATATGATGTCGATCAGAGCAATCTGGAGCATTAACCCAAAAAAGGTTCCGGCCGTACCATGGCGATTTTCGACCTCCTCTCCCTCCAGGCTGCCGTGAATTTCGAAGGTGCTCTTGACCAGCAAAAAGAGTCCGCCGCCGATCAGGATAAGGTCCCGGCCGGAAAAATCATGGTCCATAACCGAGAAAAACGGGGTGGACAGGCGCATCATCCAAGTCAGGGTCAAGAGCAGCATGATGCGGGTTAACATGGCCAGGGCCAGCCCGGTGATTCGGGCCTGGCTCCGGCGTGATGCGGGGACCTTGCCGACCAGGATGGTGATAAAAATGATGTTGTCGACGCCGAGGACGATCTCCAGAACGGTCAGGGTTGCCAGAGCAATCCAGGCCTGAGGGTCAGTCAGCCAGGTCATAGGGCCTCCATAACAAATACCGTGTCAGCGGCAAGCCTACAGGCGACGGATTTGGAATGATACTGCATGCTATACGGGGGAAGCCGGATCAGGAGACGAACTCCCGGTTCTAAGGAAGCCAGCCTCTGTGAGACATCTGCCTATCATGACGGCGGCTTAAAAGGAGTTGGGCGACAATGGCTCCGATCAGGGCCAGGGCCATGTCCGACTGTGTGTCCCAGACGTAACCCTGCGTTCCCAAAAAGGCTTCCCCCGCTTCTCCGGAAAAGACGGCGACCCACCATTCGATCATTTCATAGAAAGCGCTCAATGCCAGGCAGATCGTGCAGACCAGAAAGAACAACCAGCGACGCCCTTTGACGATGTCCAGCCGAAGCAAAATTTCCCTGGCAATGATCGCCGGGACGAAACCCTGGGCGAAATGGCCGAGCTTGTCGTAATTGTTTCGTTGCATCGAGAGAATGTCGCGAATCCAATCGAAAAGCGGCACCTCTGCATAGGTATAGTGGCCGCCCACCATGAGAATCAGGCAGTGCACCAGAATCAGAACGTAAGCCAGAGGGGTCAGGGGGAAACGCCGGCGGGTCGCTGCCAGAACGACCAGGCCGGCCAACGCTGGAACAACTTCAAGAATCCAGGTCAGGCGATCTTTGGGGGCAACTCCGGACCAGATCAGACCGGCCAGAAAGACTGCAATCCACAATTTCCCCGCTGTATCGGGAATGGTTGAATTAGCCTGGGAGTGGGTCATGGAAGAATCCGGCACGGCACGAAGAGATGACAGGGCATTGATTGATTCATGCGGCACGAAGCCGATATATCCTTAATCACCCGGGGACATTTATCGAGGATGCAAGGCCAACGGAATTTTCCGGCTATTTCCCAAGCATATTTTTCAGGGCTGAACCGGCATCTTTTACGCCGGCGCCCAGTTTGTCACCGACCCCTTGTTCCAGGCCACCCAGCTTTTCCCTGATCATCCGTTCGGCCCCCTCCCGCGCCGCCGTCTGTTCCAGCTTTTTCACCATGGCCTTCAAAACGACCTCGCCAAGGCCGGCAGCGGTAACGCCGTTTCGCCCCCCGATATTGTTCAGGGTGATTTTCCCCAATTTGGTTTCCATTCGTTCCCCGCCAACCGCCGTGAGGTCGAGACCGGCCTGGCCTTCCTCAATAACCAGCCGCTTGACGAGGAACCTCGGTTCTTCCTTTCCGGATGGTGCGGAGGCCCCTTTTTGACCGCCGCCGTTGGATTTTCCAAAAGCGGCAAGATTCTTCTTGATGGCATCCAGGTTGGTTTTTCCTTCCTTGTTCACCTCGTAGAGAACCTGCGGGGCTCCAACATGAATGTCCTGAATCACCGGCAGGCTTCCCGTCAACGAAGCGGTATCCAATTTCAGAGAAACGTCTCCCAGACTGAAGATGGCATCGCCGGAAAAACCCGAAGGGTTTGCCACCCGAAGCCCGCGGACCGATCCCTGGCCCGTTTTAAGGCCTATTTCCACGGTCTGCACGGCGACCTTGGTGCCGGTCGCCTCGGAGCCGTATTTTTCAATGGCCGTTTTAACAATGGAGTCCAGATTCTGCAACAGGAAAAAGACGGCCACACCGCCGACAACGACCAGCCCGGCGATGCCGAAGGCAATATATTTCACCGATTTCATGATCTGCCTCTTTCCAAAATGGTTATTCAACCTTGTCGACATCTAGATGGTAACATCTGCCGTAATGGATGCAACGGGGTGGGTGATATGGCCCTCGAGTCAGCGCCGGGCGAGGTGTTCTCCAAATTTTCGCGCTCTTAACCGGACCTTGGGAGACAGTTTCTGGTCGGGGCGATAGGCTGACAGGCCGATATAGAACCTACCCGCAGGTTTGGCGCCCACCATGTCGGCGGTAATTTTCAAGGTTCTCATTGCATGAGTCGTCAGCCTGGCCATGAGGGCAGGCATGGCAGAAGAGGTCACCAGGACTGCCTTTTTGGATTTTGCCGGACGCCTTGGATTGGGCGAAGCCTTTTCCCAGGGCCAGAAGGCATAGGCGACCAGGCGTTCCTGAAATCGTTTGAAGAGGGCAGTGGCGGTAAAGGCGTTCACCGGTGACCCGAAGACCAGGGCGTCGGCCCTTTCTATTTGAAGGATAATTCCCTCCATATCGTCCTTGAGGATACACCGGCCGGGGTCCGGCCCGGGATTCTGGGTGCAATGGCGGCAGTTGGTGCAAAATTCAATATGCCGGTCGAGCAGGTCTATAAACTCGGTGTCGGCACCCTGTTCGGCCGCCCCGGCGAGAATCTCCTCCACGGCCTGATGGATGGTATGACCTTTTCGGTAGCTACCGACGACGGCCAGTACCTTTCGTTTCATAAGGATCGTCTTTCGGGAGGATAGCCGGCGATAATTTCCGCCCGTCGAAAACAATTCACCGTATGATCGTTGACCAGGCCGGTGGCCTGCATATGGGCATAGCAGATGGTCGGGCCGACAAAACGGAAACCCCGCTGCTTGAGATCGCGGCTCAAAGCTTCCGATTCTGGTGAAAAGACCGGGTAATCGGCAAGTGAATTGAGATGATTGATTTTGGGACGGCCCTCGACGAAACTCCAGATATAGTCGGTAAAGCTGCCCAACTTTTCCTGGATTTCCACGAAACAGCGCGCATTTTGCACCGCGGCCTCGAGTTTGGCCCTGTTGCGAATCAATCCGGAATTTTCCATCATTTCCGCAATGGTGTCAGGGCCGAAGCGGGCGACGCATTCCGGATCGAAATCCGCGAAAGCCTTTTGGTAGGCGGTTCGTTTTCGAAGCACGGTGTACCAGGAAAGCCCGGCCTGAGCCGATTCCAGGATCAGGAATTCGAACTGCCGCCGGTCATCGAAGACCGGGACACCCCATTCCAGATCATGGTATGCGACGTAATCGGGCTTGGTGGAATCCACCCAGGGGCAGCGACAGACGATATTCATGATGGCAGGGCGGTTATCGACGGTGAGCCCATCGGGGCTTTCGCCGTGGAAACAAGGGGACAGTGTGGCAAAAGTTCTTCTGATGAGAAATCGGGATCCACATCAGTCCTTAACGGTTGGCACCAGATTCGATCCGCCCCTGGCTTTCGGTGTCGGCGGAGACCGGAATGGAACTCTCCAGGAGCACTTCACCGTCGCCGTTCACCACCTGAACCGTCAACCGGCCGCTTCCCAAATGCCAGATCTGCTTGGAAGACCAGGTCCGCCAGCGGGAAGCGCCGACCGTCAAGGGGACTTCGGCAATGGTCCAGCCGTCATGCAGCCAACGGTGGGTCAGGGTGTCACCGGGAACGTCCGCAACTTCGGTAAAAAAGTACACGGTTCCTTGTGCAGGGGTGATCGAATTGAGTTGATCGACCGGTTCCCGGTCCGAAACCGCGCTGCAGAATACGGCCCGAAGCACTTCCGGATGCTCATCGGCGGAAAATCCAGGAGCGGGGAAAACCAGGGCTCCTGCCAGGAAGATCAGGAAAAAAGGGCGGGAAAATGGCATGGATTCCTCTCGGATTAAGGTGCCAGCAGGGGGCAGGCTAAAAATGGCCCGGGCATGATTAAAAATCATGGGCACAGGTTCCTGGCTCCTGCTGAAAAAACAATTAATGCAATGGGATGCACGCAGCATGCCCGATTGGAAACCGATTGATCAAAGCTGCCCGGTTGATGAAAAAAAACAGCAGTTCATTGGGATCTAAAATCTCAGGCTCAACCCGGCCAGGAACAAGCCGGCGTTGACCGCCAGACCCAGGACGGCCCGTGTCGATCGAGGTCCCAGGACCAGGGAAAGGATAGAGCAGGCCAGTCCTGCCAGGACCAGAAGCCCTCCCCAGTAAAGGAAAAACCCGAGCCCGACGAAACCGGTGAAATCGTCCCTGAATTTGAAAACCCCGCATCTCATCAATACCCCCAAGGCCACCAGGCCCGTCGGGGCAAGGAGGCCGGTTATCCCCAGCCATCGGGCCAGAAGGACGCGCGAATCCGTTCTCATGGTGACGGTTCCCCCCGAACGAATCGATCGGCATCAGAAGGACAATCGTTCATCCCGAAAATCTTAGAATTCATGACTCATGGCTCAAAAAGGCTGCCCGAAAAAAAGGTCCGACGGAAAAAATTTGCTGACTGGCCGGCCATTTGCCGGATATATAACGGTAATTGCCTAAATTCATGTCCGGGGCGGTGTTGGGCTCCCGGTCACTGAATGGCCGCTTCGGCGTTGCAGTCAAACGGCCTATTGGGGCTGATGGCAGACGGCCTCGATATTGTTGCCGTCAGGATCGAGGACGAAGGCGCCGTAGTAGTCCTCATGATATTGAGATCGCAGACCCGGTGGCCCGTTGTCTCTGCCGCCTGCGGCCAGGGCCGCCTCATGAAACGCATCGACCGTGTACCGATCGGATACGGTGAAGGCGAGATGAAGGTTGGAACACGGAGCATCGCTTTCCGCCAGACCGAGTTCCGGCTTGCCCTGTCCCAGGGCAATTCCCCCTGGGAATTCCATGATTACTGAAAAGCCCAGGGGAGCAAGGGCTTTTTCATAGAAAGACCGACTGGCGGCAAGATTCCGGACTTTAAGAATTAAATGATCAATCATGATCTCCTCACCCACACTCTTATCGCGGTGAAAAATAGGGGCCGCTAGGAGGGAAAGAAAAATCCCCTGAGTTGACTGTTCCTGCCTGCCGTTGACATAAGTGTAAACGGTGGTAGAAGGAATTCCAGGGCCGGAGGAAACGGACCGGCTATTTTTCCGCCTTTGGAAAGGAGTTAAGTCGTGGCTGAAGACAAAATTCTGAATGGTGTCAACACCACCCAGGTTGCGGAAACGGTCAAGGCGATCGAGGCCGATCCGGATCTCGCCAAGTGTCATTTCCGGCTGAAAAATCGGTGGATCGACGGAGGGTTCAACCGGGCCAGGATCGACGGGTTTTACGGCGCCAAGGAAGAACATACCCGACCAGAACCGTTCGTGTTCGACGCGGACGAACCGCCGGTCCTTGCCGGCCGGGACATCGGGGCCAATCCGGTCGAGTATCTCCTGCGCGCCCTGGCCGGCTGTATGACGACCACCATGGTCTACCATGCAGCTTTGCGTGGAATTCAAATCGAAGAGTTGGAAGCGGAACTGGAAGGGGATATCGACTTGCGCGGGTTTTTGGGGCTGTCGAAAGAAGTTCCCATCGGTTATCAGGTAATCCGGGCCAAATTTAAAATTAAAACCGAAAACCCCAAGGACCTGGACCGGCTGAAGGCTTTGAGCAAATTGTCACCTGTGTACGGATCGACTACCCAAGCCACCCAGGTCGAAATTTCGGTGGAGCCGAAATAGGCTCGGGCAGTCCGTTTTAAAGCCCGAACAGCACCAAAAAGAGCGCCGCGACGTAACGGGATCCCACCCGTTCACGGGTCGGCGCTTTCTTTTTGGGCTCAGGACCGCGGATCGACCCGTCACATAATATCCAGAGGGGCTGTTCTCAAGGGGGAGGATAATACAAAGCCAGCCAGACGGTATCGCGGTCCGGATCGGTCCATTCGACCCGATGCCGGCGGCCGGCCGGAATCAACAGATGCTCTCCCGGTTGCATCTCCAGGGTCAGATCCGGATTTTCAAACCGAAGGCCGGCCCGCCCGGCAAGCATCAGTACCCATTCATCCATCGACTGATCGAACCATGTGCCGGGGGGGGTGGCGTGCCGTCGGGAGACGATCCGCTCCAGACGGAATCCCGGGGTCTGAAGGAGAGTTTCAAACAGTTCGTCCGGAAGGATTTCCGGAATGCCGTGGAACAGACTGGAGATTTTGACCGGGGGTTTTGCAGTAGCCATGGATTTGCTCCTGGGGGAAAATACATTTATAAAAAAAGATGTTGGCGGTTAATTGTTTAACCTTTTTTTGATGTTTTTGACTGACCTTTGGACCTGAAAACCGTAGTTATTCCGACAGCCGATACCTAATCTGCGAGGTCGGAATTGCGGAGGAAACCGCAACTGGCGGCTCCCTCCAGGCACCGGGGCTTTCGTCGGCCAGTTGCCGAATTCAAGCCTGCGGTCCAGCCGCTGGGATCATCCGATAAGGATCAGTGGCATAGGCCAGAAAGAAAATCTGCCCGGAAAATTCAAGAAGAACCTTCAGCCGGTCGCGGTTGACGGGATGGGCAACCATGGCCAGGGCCTTTTCCGGAGGAAACCAGCCCAGTTCAACGCTCTCGTCGCTGACCCGCAGATCCCCTTCGAGGTAAATCGCAAGGAAATTGAAAATGATGGCCGGCGGAGAAGAGAGTTTCGACCAGACCGCCGCCAACGGTCCGGGGAGAACTTTCACCCCGGTTTCCTCCATGATTTCCCGCTGCAGGGCGGCGCAAACATCCTCGCCCTCTTCGACCCGACCCTGGGGAAACTCCCACCCGCGGCGAGGGTGGCGGATGAGCAGGATTCCTCCCTCGACGTTTCGGATCAGGGCTCCGACGACAATGGTGTGACATGGGTCGGACATAACCGATTCCTTATTTTGGGGCCGTTTGGCAAAAAAAGAGAAAAAATCCAGGGACGAGCGGATGGTGACAGCCGGTCGCCGTCACCGCTGAAATTTAGAGAATTCCCGGCATGAAAACGCCCTTGGCATGCCAGAACTGGACCGCGCCCGGATGCAGGGGAATCTTGACCCCCATCAGGCCTTTTTCCAGTTCCAGGTCCCAGCCCACGGACAAAACCTGCATGCGTGCCAAGCCTTTTTCGCTGAAGAGAACAGTCAGTGCATCGAAAACCGTTTCATTGCTGAGGGAGGGATTTGCCACCCAGAGCGCTGCATCCTGAAACGTGGCGATATCATGGTCCTGTCGATTGTAGGTTCCGGCGGGAATGGTTACCGCCGCATAAAAAGGATAGTCGGAAAAAAAGCCGCTGGTAACGGCCTCGTCATAGAGGTTCAGAAAACGAATTGACAGTTCATTGCTTATTTTGACCAGATATTTGCTGGGAAAGCCGACCTGCAACCAGACTGCATCGACATTCCCCTGCTTCATGTCTCCAATAGCAGTGGCGTATCCCTCGTGAATGGGGATGATGTTTTTCCACAAACGCTGATGTTTGAAAAATCGCTCGGCGGTCAAAGCGGAACCGGTTCCGGCTCCGCCGATGGCGACCCTGCGTCCTTTCAGGTCACCAGGGGTTCTGATTACGGAATTGGCCGGGACTGCCAAGTGGGCCGTCGCTCCATAAAGCCGTGCCAGGGCCAGGACGTTCTTCTGTTCGGGAATGTCCTTGCCCAACAATCCCTGGCGTCCAAGGTAGGCATCTCCGGCGAACACGAGGCCCATATCGAATGTGCCTTCATTCACATTTTCCAGATTGGCCAAAGATCCGCCGCTGGGAAGGTCTCTGATGCGAAGGGTGGGCATGCTCTCATTGAGAACGAAGGCGATGCGGCGGGCGACGTTTTCAAACGTACCTCCCTTCGGACCGCCCCCCATTTTCAAAACAAGCTGGTCCGAGAAACACCCGGCAAGAAAAAAAATGACGAAAGTCGTCTGCAAAACCAGGGCGTTCAGGATTTTTAATCTTTGCCGGGAGAACAATGTCGGCATATTTTTGGGGTCGAAGAACATATTCTTTTTGCCACAATCCGAAAAACTGTTCCGATAAAAACCACCCCATTCATTATAAATGGATATCAACGAAATTAAATGGTGGAAAAAGGATGGGCAGGTAACAATTTAATTTTCCAACTCATTTAAAGATCTGCTAAGGGGTCTTAAAGAAAAAATCCAGTGAACAGCCTGAAAAAGTATTTCTTTGCATGTTTGTTAACGTGACCTGGCCCTTCTCGCAGGTTCTTCTATACTTGGGCTAGGAATCTTTTTCACCGGACCCGCAATGCCTCGTTACTGGAAAATTTCCCTCCTCTTTGTCCTCGGCTTCATTCTCCTGGCGGTTGTCGCGCTTTGGGCCGGTTTCGATCGCCTGACTGCCGATGTGCTGCGACCCTGGATCGCGGCAAAGGTCGGGGACGCACTGTCCGGCAGGGCCGAACTGGGAACCCTGGAAATACACGGTGGTCGAATCCAGCTCCTGGATTTAACGATAGAAAAGCCAGACGAGTTCCGGTTGTATATTCCGGAAATTACTCTCGGATTTACCTGGCCCGGCCTATTGAGCCGTCGGCTGGATAAGGTTGCCATAATCGCTCCGGAAATGGTTTGGAATCGGAATTCGAAGGACATTGGAGAGTCGCCAAAACCTGCTCCCGGTTCAATGGATCAGGCTGTTGTCCCGGATCGTCCGCCGGTTGCAGTCGGGGACCTTACCCTGACCCGGGGCCGTGCCACCCTGATGGCCGGAGCCCATCGGGTCGCGGTTCGGGAGATCGAATTGCTGGCCCAAATCGGCCCCCAGTTAAATCTCGAATTGGCCCTGTCCGTCGGGGATGATGCCGGCATACCGATGGCTTTGAAAGGGCACGGTACCTGGGAGGGCAGCCCGGCCCTGACCCTGACCGATCTGACCTGGGCCGATCAGCACTTACTGTTGAAACCGGTGACCCTTACGCCCGGACTGGGTGGGTTCGGCACCACCCTCGGCCTGGACCGGATCGATGATGGGCAGACCGCCCGAATCCTTGCTGCAATAGGACAGACCCCGCCCTGGCCGGACGAGGTCCACTGGGACATTTCAAGCCCCGTCGTTTCCGTTCGGATCGGAAAAGATGAATTGTCCGGGACGGTCGAATCGGGAGCGGGTAAGGTCACCTGGGGTGAAGGGGAAATTTACTGGGATGGCGCGCGGTTTCTGGGTGATTATTCCGGCGATCAATGGCGAGCCGAAGGTCGGATTCGTTTTCCGGCTGATGCTTTGGCCCAATGCTCCGGGACTTTCATGGCGGGAAGCTTTGGCGGCAGCTGCGGGGTCGCAATCCCTCGCCCGGGCGACCTGGCCGCGTCTTTCGGCGAATCTCTTCCCGCCCCGATGGCGGAACTTGCCGATTTTCAGCTGTCCGGCTCCTTCGCCGGGAAAGGGGATGCCTGGACATTCAAATCTGAGGCCCTGAGGGTTTCCCTTGGCGAACACGGGCTGTTGGATGGATCAGTGTCGTTTGAGGTGAATACCGGTTCTGCTGTTGCGGAATTAATGAACCTGAGGCTTCATGAAGCCGGGAAAAAAGGAGTTTTGCTTGACGGAACGCTGAAGATGATGGGAGATATGGCAAAGGGCCGGTGGACAGGAGATTGGCGTTTTATGGCGCCTTCCATCGGGGAAATTCTACGCCTGGCCGAAAAAGAAATACCCCAAACCGCCGGGGACATACGGGATCTGAAGATTGAGGGCCGACTGGCGGTCGGCGGCAAAGGCATTTCCTTGCCGGGTATCCGAATGCAAGGCCGCCTCGCCGGACCGGAACTGGCCGGGGATCTTTCAGCACGCCTCGCCGTCCGGTTGGAAGAAGAGTGGCAGGTCGATGTGACCGAAGGGAAAATCGGGCAATTCGAATATTTCTCGACCGACGGCACACTTGGAGTCGGCGGCGGTCAGTTGGAGATCGGCGGAGAGGTCCGGTCCTCCGGAAACAGGATCGGGTTCACCTTAGAAGGCGAAGCAAGGGCCAAAGAAGCCATGGTCGGGTCCTGGTACGGAGCCCTCGATGATCTGCCTGTCGATTTCCACCTGGACGGAGGGTGGGACGGGAAGCCGGCCGGAATGGAGATTACCCGATCCGATTTCGATTTTGCCGGCTTGGCCTCCGCCCGTTTGACGGGGAAAATCGGGTCCATTGTCTGTGAAGGGTCGGGGAAGGTTGTGTTGCCCCGTCTGGGGGGGAGATTTCTGGAAGCCCTTCGGCGGTTAAGCCGAGATATCTTCCCTGCCGCCGATTTACTGGAGCTGGAAGGGAGCCTCGCGGCCGACGGTACGATACGGATGGAGGACAAGGGGTGGAACGCCGACCTAAATCTGGTGCCGGACCGTATCGCGTTTCAATGGGGTGAGGACCTCGCCATCTCCGGCCTAACGGGGAGATTGCCCGTCCGATTGGGGACTGGAGAGGGCGTTCCTTCCGGTCCGGAGGAACCCGGACGGCTGGATTGGAGCGTGGTTTCAACCAAACTGGTCGATTCCGGGCCCGGCGGGCTGGAGGTTTCCCTGGGCAGAAACCGCGTGCGGTTGCTCAGCCCGGTATCCCTGCCTGTCGCCGGCGGGAAGGCGATGTTGAAATCCTTCCATGCCGGATGGACAGACGCGGGGCTTGATCTCGGCGGGTCGGTCAGTGTGGAGAAGATCGATCTGGAACAGATTTCCGGGGCATTCGGCTGGCCGACAATGGCGGGAGCCCTGAGCGCTGAACTGGAGGACATCCGGTATGCCAACGATGAAATAGAGACGGGTGGAGAGGCGACCTTAAAAGTCTTTGACGGGTCATTCCTGGTGCGAAACCTCCGGGTTCGCAAACCATTTTCCAGTTATCCGACGTATCATGCCGATATCGATTTTTCCGGTCTCGACCTGCAACTCCTGACCCACACTTTCGAGTTTGGGGAAATTAACGGCGTCGCCGACGGTTTTGTGCATGATTTGCGACTTTTCGACGGCGTTCCGTCCGCCTTCAAGGCCAAATTTGAAACCAGGACCACGGGCACTCGCAACATCAGCGTCAAGGCGATAAAAAACCTCAACACCCTGAGCCAGGGAGGGATGTCGGCCGCGCTGACCCAGGGAATTTACCAGTTCATCGATTTTTATCGCTACCGGAAGATCGGTATCGAGTGCCGGCTGGCCAACGATCTTTTCCATCTTGAAGGCACCGCCCGGAAAGGATCCGATAAGTACCTGATTTACGGTAGTCTATTACCACCCAGAATCGATGTAATCGTCTCGACATCGACGATTTCTTTCAAAGAAATGGTCAAGCGCCTTCAACGTATCGAACGGACGGGCGGTTGAATTCAGGCGGCCGAGCGGTATAGTCGAGTTGCGTGGGGCATTTGGGGGTACTTGATGAGAATCATTCGGTTGCGGGTGAAAATCCAGAACTTAACGTGGTTACTTGCGGCGGTCGCTTTCCTGTTCTGTTGCCTTCCGGTCCTGACCCGGCCGGCAATTGGGGCGCAGGATATCGATGTGTCAACCCCCGAAATCGAGGCCGTTCGAGCCAGCTTAACGTGGAGGGCGGAAAGTCTTTTCCCCCTTTTGGATGGAGGACAGATAGGCATCGCTTATGACGGCATGCTGAAAATCCGTTCCACCGAAGGTTTGGGATTACGGCAACTGGCAATGCTGCATCGCCTGGTCGAGGAAGACAATCGCGACCGCCTGGCGCTCTATCGGGACATCGCCCTGGCCAACGGTTTTCCCGAAAAGGTCCCTGAGGTTCAGGCAATTTTTGCCGATTCCTGGCGGGCCAGGGCCGCCCCCGGCTGGTTTCTGGAAACGGATGCCGGGAACTGGGTACGAAAATAGCCGAAACCATGCCCCGATTGCCCTTGAAATTGGTTCAGGGAAACCTTTTGTAAGGGGCCGGATTTCATACGGAGGAAGGAATGAAACTGCTGATGCGTAGCCTGATCGGCCTTGCCGTTGTTGCCGCGGCGGCCTGCGTAACCATTAACATTTATTTCCCCGCGGAAGAGGTTCGCGGGGCAGCGGACAAGATCGTCGATGAGGTCTGGGGGGACCGGGCTGCTCCCGCCAAACCGGATGAGCAGCAGCCGGCGGTTCCCCCGGCAGGAGATGCCAAGCCGGGAAGCAGCATGCATTGGATTCTTTCGCCCAATACTGCTTACGCGGCGCAGGATATCAATGTTTCCACTCCCGAAATCAGAGCCATCAGGGACTCCATGAAGGATCGCTCCGACCAGCTTTTCCCCTTCCTTGATTCCGGCAATGTGGGCATCGCCCTGGACGGCCTGCTGGCGATCAGGACCACCGATGGTTTGAGCCTCAAAGACCGGGCTGCCGTGCAAAGACTGATCGAGGCGGAAAACCGGGATCGGAAGCGTCTCTACCAGGAAATAGCCCGGGCCAACGGTTTTCCGGAGAAGGTGGATGAGGTTCAGGCGATATTTGCCGATACCTGGCGGGACAAGGCCGGGAAAGGCTGGTACCTCGAACAGGGAAAAGGCAACTGGACCCGGAAGTGATCTGCAACGTCTGCCGTTAACCAAACCCCCGAAGGGACCGGGTGTTCCATCGGGGGTTTCTCCTGTTCATCCGTTGGAAAAGTCAGGGTTGGAAAAAGCCGGCGGATCAGGCGGGATGTTCGATAAAATCGTAGCCGCCTCCCCCCTGGACCAGCAGGTAGCTGGAAGTGGTGGGGCTATAGTTGCTTACCCGGTGTGCCCTGCCAGGCGCGATCCGGCATCTTTCGCCGGGTGCCAGAAGGCGGTTTTCATCAGGATTTTTGAGGTCGATTTCAAGCGTTCCTTCCAGGCAGAAAATATCGTCGGTGACCTGGGAGTGATAATGCCAGGGAACAGTTTCCCCCGGAGGGAGAACCATGATTCGGACCCGGGCCTCTTCGGTATGGATCAAGGTTTCCTGCCGAGTGGTCATTTCTTTTTACTCCCTTCGTTCAAACTATTCGATCCTGGTCCATTGGGGGCCATTCCAGCGCACAGCCGGCTATCCGTCCGTGCTTAATTGTACAAAATTCGGGGCCGGACCGTGCGTCAACATTGGGTGAATATCTCATGAATGCTTCGGAACTGCTGGTAAAAACCCTGGAAAACGAGGGAGTGGACACAATTTACGGGGTTCCCGGGGAGGAAAATCTCGATTTTCTGGAAGCCCTGAGAAAATCAACAATCGAACTGATCCTGACCCGACATGAACAGGGAGCGGCCTTTATGGCGGCCACTCGGGGGCGTTTGACCGGGAAAACCGGGGTCTGTCTGGCGACCCTTGGGCCTGGGGCCACCAACCTTGTGACCGGTGCCGCCTATGCCCAGTTGGGAGCCTTTCCGATGCTCATGATTACCGGGCAGAAGCCGATAAAGACCAGTAAACAGGGACAGTTCCAGATCGTTGATGTTGTCGGGATGATGCGCCCTTTGACCAAATTCACCCGGCAGATCGTCAATGTCAATCGCATCCCGGGCATCGTCCGCGAGGCTTTTCGCCTGGCCGAGGAAGAACGTCCGGGAGCGGTTCATCTGGAACTGCCCGAGGACGTGGCCGCCGAACCGGTAGCTACCGACACGCCTCAGGTTTTTGCGGTGGGGAATGCCCACCTTCCGCAGGCCGATGAAAAAGTTCTCCAGGAAGCAGCAACCATGATTGGCAAAGCGAAGTATCCGTTGCTGTTGATCGGGGCGGGGGCCAACCGGAAAAAGGTCCGCGGAGCCTTGCGCGACCTGGTCAGCAAAACCGGCATTTTTTTCTTCACGACCCAGATGGGAAAAGGGGTTGTCGATGAAAACAGCCCTCAGTGTCTGGGTACCGCGGCACTGTCCGACAACGATTATATTCATTGCGCCATCGATCGGGCCGACCTGGTTGTCAACGTTGGACACGATGTGGTTGAAAAACCCCCCTTTTTCATGCATGACGACGGAAAACGGGTCATTCACGTCAACTTTAAAACCGCCGAGGTTGACACGGTCTATTTTCCGCAGTTGGAGGTGGTCGGGGATGTTGCCCATTCGGTTCAGCGTCTGTCTATGCTGGTCGGTTCGCTGCAAAAGGATTGCTCTTTTTTCCGACGGGTCAAAGAGAATCTTGCCGAACATATCCGGGAAAAGACAGACGCCACTGACTTTCCGCTGAAACCCCAGCGGATGGTGAGGGACGTCCGCCGGGTGATGCCCTGCGACGGGATTCTGGCGCTGGATAATGGAGTGTTCAAAATCTGGTTCGCCCGGAATTATCTGGCGTCAGAACCCAATACCGTTCTTCTGGACAACGCATTGGCGACCATGGGGGCGGGCCTGCCTTCGGCGATGGAGGCGGCCAGGCTTTTCCCGGAACGCCGGGTTATGGCTGTCTGCGGCGACGGCGGATTCATGATGAACAGTCAGGAAATGGAGACCGCGGTCCGCCTGGGACTCAATCTGGTGGTGCTGGTGATCAATGACGGCAGTTACGGGATGATCCGGTGGAAGCAGCATGCCATTGGATTCGCTGATTTCGGGTTGACCTTCGGCAATCCCGATTTCGTCAAATACGCACGGAGCTTTGGCGCCGGAGGTCATCGGGTTGCATCGGCGGATGATTTTGCCCCGCTCATGGAGGAGTGTTTTGGCCTGGGCGGGGTG
>Ga0210101_1000245_pt1 | contig 19650 bp, 14 predicted proteins | sample Muzzi_PWC_D1_FD_185534 | JGI IMG/M metagenome (GOLD analysis project Ga0210101, IMG submission 185534) | Wetland microbial communities from San Francisco Bay, California, USA, that impact long-term carbon sequestration - Muzzi_PWC_D1 (SPAdes) | ecosystem: Environmental > Aquatic > Marine >... | reverse complement strand
TCCGCCACACCTGAACACGTGGATGAGACACTGGCACGTTTTCGCTATAACTTCGCCGATGGCTCTGAGTTTCATCTCAACATGTTTCCACTGCGCAAGGCTTACACACAACGCTTAATGAAAGAAGTCGGCTTCCAGCGCGTCACCACCTATGGCGATTTTCAGGAAACCTACCGGGAAAAAGAACCTGATTTCTTTATCCATGTTGCCGAGAAAAAATATATACCGACGGGAGAATCGAAATGAGCCAGCAGTATTCACAGGCAGTCAAAACTGCACAGGAATACTACAACAGCGATGATGCCGATAACTTCTATTTCCATATCTGGGGTGGCGAGGATATTCACATCGGCCTCTATCAAAATGAAAAGGAAGATATTGCGACCGCCAGCCAGCGCACCGTCGCCACCATGGCGCAGCAGGTTGTGGACATCCATCCCGACTCAGGGGTGATTGACCTCGGCGCAGGTTATGGAGGCGCTGCCCGCTGGCTGGCCAGGACCTATGGCTGCCATGTAACCTGCATTAATCTCAGTGAAGCGCAAAACCGACGCAATCGCGAACTGTCGCTGGCCGCCGGCCTGGCAGACAAAATAGATGTGTTTGACGCCAGCTTCGAAACCATTCCCTGCCCGGATAATTCCTTTGAACTGGTCTGGTCACAGGACGCCATTCTGCACTCCGGCCATCGCACCAAGGTGTTCGACGAGATCGACCGTGTATTGCAGCCGGGTGGCGAGGTCATCTTTACCGACCCGATGCAGGCGGACGACTGCCCCGAGGGCGTATTACAACCGGTGCTTGATCGTATTCACCTGGACACCCTGGGCTCTTTTGCTTTCTACCGCGAACAGGCCAGACGACTGGGCTGGGATGTATTAGGTATTCAGGACATGACCCACCAATTGATACGCCATTACAACCGTGTCCTTGAGGAACTGGTTCAGCGCCGCAACGAACTTGAAAGACATGTCTCATCCGACTACATTGACCGCATGGCCCAGGGCCTGGGCCACTGGATAGCAGCCGGCAACAACAATTATCTCGCCTGGGGCATTATGCATTTTCAGAAACCGGTCTAAACCAAACCGTCAACAATAATCGTTAGGTAACTTTTTTAACAAAGTGATTACCATGATAAGGAGTGACATCACTGCGTTCACACCGGCTGGCGAAGCACGCCCGCACAAAGCCGCCACCCTTCATGCGACTGCCGGACCCGGTGATGTCTAGACAAAGGTTTTAGTATGCCTGCACGCCTTGAGCTGGTGCAGCTTAGCAAGCTCTTCGGCCCGGATACTGATGCCGGGCTGCAAGCCTTACGCCAGGGTATCTCCAAGACTGAATTACTAGCGCAAAATGAGTTGGTCATCGGCGCCCGCAATGTCAATCTGACGATTGATAAAGGCGAACTCTTTGTCGTCATGGGCCTCTCAGGCTCGGGCAAGTCCACGCTGGTACGCATGATCAATCGTCTCATTGAACCAACAGAAGGCCAGGTGCTGCTTGACGGTGTCGATATCATAGCCTGTTCCGATGCCGAGCTGGTAGAACTGCGACGCTACAAAATGAGTATGGTGTTCCAGTCATTCGCCCTCATGCCCCACCTCAGCGTCATCGACAATGTGGCTTTTGGTCTGCGTATTGCCGGCGTTGACAAACAACCGGCGCGGCAACGTGCCCTTCAAGCGCTGCAACTGGTAGGCATCCCTGAAGTCGCCAACCACCGCCCCGATCAGCTCTCCGGCGGGATGCAGCAACGGGTGGGTCTGGCGCGGGCCTGGGTAACCGGCTCCGAGATCATGCTCATGGACGAGGCCTTTTCCGCCCTCGACCCATTGATCCGCACAGAAATGCAGGATGCATTGCTTACGCTGCAACAGGAGGACAAACGAACGATCGTGTTCATCTCCCACGATCTGACCGAAGCAGTACGCATTGCCGACCGCATTGCCGTCATGGCCGAGGGGGAGATCCGCCAGGTGGGCACACCGACAGAGATCATTGAGAATCCAGCCGACGATTATGTACGCGCCTTTTTTCGTGATGTACAGCCTGGCCGGCTTTTTACCGCGGGCGATATTGCCACCGCAGGGAATGCGCCGGCAAACAGGAAAGCCGTGGCTGCCGATGCCTTGCTAGAAGATATCCTGCTCCAGGCGGCAGAAAACGAGACACCTCTGCCAGTTGCAGACGAAAATGGAAACATCATCGGCGTCATTCACCGTAACCGGTTATTAAAGGCACTGGCCAAACCAGACATACAACAAAGGCGCTGACCATGAGCTTTGACATCCCTATTGATCAATGGATCACCTTACTGGTGGATTTTCTCATGGACAATGCCCAGGGCTTTTTCGACCTCATCAGCCTCGGCCTAGACTACCTCACCTTTGGCATTGAAGAGTTGCTACTGCTGCCGCCAGCCTGGTTGCTGATTGCCCTGTTGACCGGGCTGGCCTGGTGGCGCAGCAGTTGGCGCTTTACAATCTTTACCGCGGCCTCGCTGCTACTGATTGTCGGCATGGATCTGTGGATGGAAACAGTCGGCACACTGGCACTCGTCATTACCGCCACGCTGGTCAGCCTTGCTGTCGGCATTCCCCTCGGCATCCTCGCCGCACGCAGTGATCGTGCGGAGCGTCTCATACGACCTGTACTGGACCTGATGCAAACCATGCCTGCCTTCGTCTACCTGATTCCCGCCGCTATGTTTTTTGGCCTGGGCAAGGTGCCGGGGGTAGTCGCCACCATCATTTTTTCTATGCCACCCGCCGTGCGCCTTACCAATCTGGGCATTCGTCAGGTACCCAAGGAACTGGTGGAAGCAGGACTGGCCTTTGGCTGCACGCCGAGACAACTGCTCATGAAAGTACAATTGCCTGCAGCGCGACCGTCAATCATGGCTGGAGTCAACCAGACCATCATGCTGGCGCTTTCGATGGTCGTGATCGCCTCCATGATCGGTGCCGGCGGGCTGGGCGATACAGTGCTGCGTGGCATCCAGCGCCTGGACGTTGGACTGGGCTTTGAGGGGGGTATCGGCGTGGTCATCCTCGCCATCATCCTCGACCGTCTGACCCAAAGTTTCGGCATACGCAAACACTAATACGGAGATCAACATGAAACAGTGGCTGACCATCATTCTGATTGCCCTGACCATCAGTATAGCCGAAGCGGCTGACAAACAAGTGCTACGCATCGGCTGGACCGCATGGTCTGACGCCGAAGCCGTGACCAAGCTGGCCGCCCGTATTCTTGAGACTCGTCTGGACCAACCGGTGGAACTGGTACTGCTCGACATCGGCATTCAATATCAAGGGCTGGCCAACGGCGATATCGACGCGATGCTCATGGCCTGGCTACCGCTGACCCACAAACCCTACATGGACAAGGTGGGTGATCAGGTAGTCAACTTCGGGCCGCTCTACACTCGTGCCCGCCTGGGTTGGGCGGTGCCGGACTACATCCCCAGGGATCAACTGAACAGTATCGAAGACCTCAAAGCGCGTAAAGTGATGCGCAAACTGGGCCAGCAGATCATTGGCATCGATCCGGGGGCAGGACTGATGCAGGCCTCGGAAAAGGCACTGGATGAGTATGACCTGGATCGCTATCGACTCATTTCTTCATCAGGTGCCGGCATGACAGCCGCCCTCGCCCGCGCCATCAAACGTAAAAAATGGATTGTCGTCACCGCCTGGAGCCCCCACTGGATGTTTGCCCGCTGGAAACTGCGATATCTGGAAGACCCCAAAGGCAGTCTCGGCGGCCGTGAACGTATTCATGCCCTGACGCGTGAAAATTTCTACCAGGACTTTCCCGTGGAAGTCAGCGAATTTCTCGCTCGCATGTTTATTCCCTTGCATGAGCTGGAAGCGCTCATGGCCAGGGCCAATGACAGCTCTTACGATCAGGCAGTGGAGAAATACATCAAACAACACCCTGCCAGGGTGGATTACTGGGTAAGCGGGCAGATCGGGGCCCAATAGTGCCGAAGAACATTTTCGTCATTGGATTAGACGACTTTAATCTCTGCCAGTTGCATGCATTGCGCCATGCCAAAGATTATCGTTTTCACTCACTGATTTCCTACCAGGACATCAAGGGCAGCGCACGATTTCCCGTTCGTGAATTTCTGAACCAGGCGCATCAGACACTCACCGCCTTCAACGGCCCTGTTGACGCCATTGTCGGATACTGGGATTTTCCGGTTAGCACCGTGCTTCCTATCGTGCGCCGGCAGTTTGGTCTGCGCGGACCGACGCTGGAGGCCGTGCTCAAATGCGAACACAAGTACTGGTCACGCCTGCTGCAAAAAGAAGTGGTGCCGAAAATGGTTCCGCCATTCACAACAGTCAACCCCTTCAGTAAGGATACCATTCCCCACTGCGGGATCGACTATCCTTTCTGGCTGAAACCGATCAAAGCAGCCTCGTCGCACCTCGGTTTTCGTATTCACAACGAGTCCGAACTCAGACAAAGTCTGGCTACTATTCGTCAACACATCACCCGCCTGGCCGAGCCATTTAACCGTATTCTGGAGATGGCCAGTCTGCCTCCGGAGATCGCTGCGATAGATGGCAATTACTGCATCGCCGAGGGCATCATATCAGCGGGGCGACAATGTACCCTGGAAGGTTATGTCCATGCCGGACGGGTGCACGTCTACGGCATTGTGGATTCCATCCGAGAAGGAAAACATCGCTCATGCTTCGCCCGTTACCAATACCCCTCAAGCCTGCCCCACGCCATGAAAACGCGTATGATCACAGCTACTGAAAAAGTGTTGACGCACATGGGCTACGACAATTCGCCCTTCAATATTGAATTCTATTGGGATCACCGCAGCGACATGATAAGTTTGCTCGAGATCAACACCCGTATCTCCAAATCCCATTGCCCGTTATTCAAGCTGGTCGATGGCGAATACCATCACGCGGTAATGATAGATGTAGCGCTGGGCAATCTACCTGATTTTCCCCATCGCCAGGGCAAACATAAAGTTTCCGCTAAATTTATGATACGTCGTTATCGCGATGGCCTTGTTTTGAAAGTACCGACACAGGAGGATATTGAAAAAATCCGCTACCGCTTCCCTGATACCGAGATTCAATTGCATATTCAACCCGGTATGCATCTGAGCGACTTGACAGGCCAGGATAGCTATAGTTATGAAATCGCGGTTATGTTTATGGGTGCGGGCACCCAAAAAGAGCTGCTTGAGAACTATCGCAGCGCATTGGGTATGTTGCCATTTGACATAAATATTACAGAAAAACAGGAGTGGTCATGCACATCATCACTGAGTTTCCTCACCCGGTAAAGACCATCGAGCATACCTGGATTCCGATGCCGGACGGCGTGTGTTTGTCGGCGCGCATCTGGCTCCCAGAAGATGCCGAACAGAAACCGGTGCCGGCGATTTTCGAATATATTCCCTACCGCAAGCGTGACTCATCACGTGCCCGGGATGAACAGATCTATCCCTATTTTGCCGGTCACGGCTATGCCGGTGTGCGCGTCGATATTCGCGGCAGTGGCGACTCCGAGGGCGTCTTGCGTGATGAATACCTTCAGCAGGAACTTGACGACGGGGTTACCATTCTGCAGTGGCTGGAGCAACAACCGTGGTGTAGCGGCAAAGTGGGCATGATGGGCATCTCCTGGGGCGGCTTTAATGGTCTGCAGATCGCCGCCATGCGGCCACCTCAACTAAAGGCTATCATTACTGCCTGTTCTACCGATGATCGTTATGCCGATGATGTGCACCACATGGGCGGTTGTCTGCTGGGTGACAATCTTTCCTGGGCTTCCACCATGTTCGCCTTTAACTCCTGCCCACCTGATCCAAAGGTAGTCGGCGATGCCTGGCGTCATATGTGGTTTGAGCGCCTGCGCGGCAGCGGCTTGTGGCTGGAAAAATGGCTCAAGCACCAACGCCGTGACGGCTATTGGCGACATGGTTCCATCTGTGAGGATTATGATGCCATCCAGTGTCCGGTGATGGCGGTCAGCGGCTGGGCCGACGGTTACTCCAATGCCGTGTTCCGCCTGCTGGAAAATCTCAAGGTACCGCGTCAGGGATTGATCGGTCCGTGGGGCCACAAGTATCCGCATCTTGGGGTACCGGGTCCGGCAATTGGATTCCTGCAGGAGGCGTTGCGCTGGTGGGATCATTGGCTAAAAGGTATCGACACCGGTGTTCAACAGGAGCCGATGTTACGCGCCTGGATGCAGGACAGCGTGCCACCCACCACCCGTTACCATGAACGCCCCGGTCGCTGGGTCGCTGAGACCAGCTGGCCGACAGCCGATATCCAGCAACAGGAATTTGTCCTGGCACCGGCGCGACGCCTGATACCCGAAGGACAAGAAACAGGCCAGGAAATCCTCAATCTGCAGTCCCCACTGGGCCTCGGCCTGTTTGCCGGCAAATGGTGCTCTTACGCCGCCGCACCGGACCTGCCTCATGACCAACGCCAGGAAGACGGCGGTGCGCTGGTCTTCGACAGTGACCGATTACAACAGCCTCTGGAGATTCTGGGTGCGCCTGCCGTTGAGCTGGAGATTATCCCGGACAAACCTGTCACCCTGCTGGCGGTGCGCCTCTCCGATATTGCGCCGGACAACAAGGCCACCCGCGTCAGCTATGGGCTGCTCAACCTGACTCATCACAACAGTTCCGAACATCCACAACGACTGGAGCCGAACAAGCAGTATCGCGTACGCATCCAACTCAATCACATCGCCCAGCATTTCCCTGTCGGTCATCACTTGCGCATCGCCGTCTCCACCTCCTACTGGCCATTGGCCTGGCCGGCACCTGAGTCAACCCGGATCAAGTTGATCGCTGGTATTAGTCGTGTATTTTTACCGGTACGCCCGGCCAAACAGAACGATAAACAACTACGCCCTTTTGCCGAACCGCAAGCCTCGCCGCCACTCGAAGTCACCCAACTGGAGCCACAGCATCACAACTGGCGCGTGATTCGCGATCTGGATACAGATTTCTCAACGCTTGAGGTGATCAATGACAGCGGCATCGTGCATATCAAGGACATCGATCTGGAATTGGGACGCCGAGCCCTGGAGTGTTATACCTATCAGGGTGACGACTTTAATTCTGTAAGAGGGGAGACCCGGTGGGAACGCAGCTTCAAACGTGGTGACTGGCAAATTAAAACCATCACCCGCACTGTCCTGACCTCCACCGCCAGCGATTTTCATCTGCGCGCTGAACTGGATGCTTATGAAGGTGACAAGCGTGTCTATTCGCAGAACTGGGACACAGCCATACCACGGGATTTAATCTAACACGGCTTATATGTCGTCGCCTTAAAAAAAATGGGCTGATCATGGATATATTTATACTAAAATATAGTATTAATGGTATTTGTGTTAACCCCCTCCTGTATCATTAATGGCTTTTTTCGAGAACATTTCTTTTAATGATGCAGATTATGATCTATAGTCTTCATACGTCGCTTGATGTGTGATAGTTACGTTAATCAGTCCCGTATAATGGTGCATAGTAGTGCCACAGCGGCAACGGGAGTCCCGGTAAATTATTGTAAGGTCAGGGATGAAATCGCATTCGCCTGACTGAAACCCCCCCGTGTGGCCATTCACCTGTTCGGCGCCAGCCTGCGGCTGTCCAGGCTTGCTGTCGAAACCTGTCTGCCCCTGGCCACCATTATCCAGTCCGTTCACTCTAACCATCATCTTTTGGCTTGCTCACTGCTAATTTCCCGGATGGCAAGCGGATACAGAAGGGAACGCACACAGCCTGAACCTGTTTTCATACTCTATGACATGGCTGCCACCCGCACCCATAATTGTTTGATTACCATTAACTTTCTTATACAATCGGATTCAAATAAACGGGTTTGTATGATATACTAAGCCTTAATACTATATATAGCTGCATCCACCCCTCCAAGGTGTCATTGATGTTCGGCCGAAAAAACTACCTGCCACAACTCCCGAAGATCCTCGCCCTTGCGCTGCTGCTGGCGTTGCCGCAACTGGCCTACAGCTTTGTCTTTACAGTCGACAGCACCGCCGATGTGGTCGACGCCACACCGGGCGACGGCGTCTGCGCCACCGGGGGCAGTGTCTGTACGCTGCGCGCCGCTATCCAGGAGGCCAACGCCTGGCCCGGTGGCGACAGTATCGCCCTGCCGGGCGGAACCTATACACTCAGCCTGAGCGGCAGCGAAGACGCGGCGGCGGCCGGTGATCTGGATATTACCGGCAGCTTGAACCTGTTTGGTGCCGGCTCGGCAACCACGATTATCGACGCTGGCGGTATCAGCCGTGTGTTTCAGATCTTCGCCAATGCCACCGTCACCCTGAGCGGGCTTCAGATCATTAACGGCAATTCGGCCGATGATGGCGGCGGTATCCACAACAACGGCTCGCTAACGCTGAATAACAGCATGGTCGCCAGCAACGCCACCACCTCGGCCAATAACGGCGGCGGCGGAATCTACAATACGAACGCGCTGACGCTCAATCATGTCATCGTCGACAATAACAGTTCTAGCGCCAGCGCCACCATCGGTAATGGCGGGGGTATCGCCATCAATGGGGCGAGCAGTGTATCGACGATTAACAACAGCACGATCAGCAACAATACCGCGGTCAACAACGGCGGCGGCCTGTTCATAAATGCCGGTACGGTCTCGATCAACGACAGCAGTATCGATGGCAATATCGTCAACCACCAGACCGGGGGCGGTATCTACAACGCCGGCACACTGACGATCGACGGTTCGACATTGTCTGCCAACCAGGGTTATCAGGGTGCCGGCATCCGTACCCAGGGGACCCTGACGATCAGTAACAGCACCATCAGCGGCAATCAGACACCCGAGCTCTATGACGCTGCAGGGGCGACCACCGGCCGCGGCGCCGGCCTGTATCTCGACGCCAATACCACACTGCGGCATGTCACCATAGCCGATAACCGTGCCAATTACGAAGGTGGCGGCATCTATGCCAATGCCGGCGTCCTCAGCATGAACAACAGCCTGCTCAGTGGCAACACCAAGGGATTTACCACTGATCCCATGATTACCCCACCACCGACCACTACCTTCCCACCTGGCCCCAATAACTGCGATTTCAATACCGGCAGCCTCAGCAGTGGCGGTCATAACATCGTCGATGACGCCAGCTGTACCGGCCTGACCGGTACCGGCGACCTGGGTTCATCCGCCATTACGCTGCCGGCGCTGGCGAGTAACGGCGGGCCGACACAGGCCCATGCCCTGGCGGGCCTGACCGATGCCGATAATCATGGCGACTGCAGTGTCACCGTCGTCGATCAGCGCAACATTGACCGCCTCGATGCCGCCATCGATCCCGATGGCGATGGTCTGTGTGATACCGGCGCCTATGAAAGGACGATAGTGGATGGCGCCACATGGTCGGACCTGGCGCTGCAGGTCGAACATTATTTCCACCCGGCGATCGCCGGCGGGGGCATCACTTACCGCATCAGCGTCACCAACCGGGGGCCGAATAACAATACCTCAACATCGATCGCTATCCAGAACATCCTGCCGGCAGGCGTCACCTATCAACCGACCTATTCCGGTGACGGTGTCTATGACAGCGGTACCAATATCTGGACCATCAATACGCTCAACACTGGCATCACCAAGACCCTGCTGGTCAGCGGCACCGTCAGTGCCTCGGCGACCACGATCACCAGCACACCATCGCTTGTTACAGGCGACCAGAATAGCGTCAATGATTCGGACACCACGGTCACACCGGTCGTTACGACAACCGATCTCGGTCTCGCTATACGCGCCCAGATCAACGGTTCCGATATCACCGAGGCGATCGCCGGCAAGTCGTTTGACTATCTCTTCGATATCAGCAATCTCGGCGCCGAGACAGCAAACACTATCACCCTGAGCGCCGCCCTGCCCGCGGACATCACGATCGTCTCGACACCCGGCGGATGCGCCGTCAATGCCAGCGTCCTCAGATGTACTCTTACAAGCCTGGCCGCGAGCGCCACGACAACATTGACGCTCAGCGCCAAACCGACGGTCGCCAGCGGCACATTAAGCACGACTGCCCGGGTCAATTTCGACGGCGTTGATACCGACGCAAGCAACAATGTTGCGCCATCGGCCGGCAGCTTCGATCTGGGCGTGGTACCCAAATCGGTCGATATGGGCGTTGGTATACTGGCCTCGGCGGCCACCGTCGTTGAAGGCAATGATGTCAGTTTTACCATCACGGCCACAAACAATGGTCCTGATCCTGCCTCCGGCGTACAGATGACGATCATACTGCCGCCAACGACGGCGTCTACGCTGAAATCAACGACGTCGGACAAGAATGCCCAGGGCTATAATCTGTTCAGCTGTGTGGGAGACCCGTTGGTCTGTACGCTGGACGAAACATTAATCACCCTCGATAGCGGTGACAGTGCCTCGGTAACCCTGTTGTTAACTACCGTCGATAGTACACCCATGGCGGATACACTGTTTGATATCACCGCCGACGTCACCAGCACGCTCGCGACCGACAGTAATGCGACAAACGACTCGATGACGCTAACGACGACCGCCACCGATGCGACGGCGCCCACGCCGGTCACCGATCTCTTCCTTGCATTGACAGCCGCTCCGTCGCAGATCTATGTCACTGACCCGATCGCCGTTACCGCGACGGTCACCAATAACGGCAACTCGGTCGCCGCCCCCAGTCAGGCCTCGGGGATATCAATCACCTTTAACCTGCCGAGTTCAGTCGTTCTGCAGACCTCATCACTGCCAGCCAATTGTAGCGTTGACGGCACGGGGGCGATCGTCACCTGTGACTGGTCCGGTGCAGTGGTCTTCGCCACCGGCGCCGTCAGTTCGCGCATCGTCGTCAGCTCCAGCACGGCGGGATCGATCAGTATCAACGCCTCGACGGTCAATACTGACGGTACCGATCCCAACGCCGATGACAACTCGGCAACGGTCGCTGTGACCATCGATCCTGAACCCAACTTCCGTCCCCGTAAAGGTCATGGCTGCTTCATCGCCACGGCCGCCTATGGAAGTTATCTGGACAGCCACGTGCTGGCCCTGCGCCAGTTCCGCGATAATGTCCTGCTGACCAATCGCCTCGGTACCGAACTCGTAGAGCTGTACTATCGAAACTCGCCACCGATCGCCGCCTATATCGGCGAACATGAAACCCTGCGCACACTGACGCGCTGGGCACTGACCCCGCTGGTCTTCAGTGTCGAGTACCCTGCTCCCAGCGGCTTGTTCGGACTGATATTGATGGCGGGCGTCATCGGCTGGCGCCGCAGCAAACACCGGTCCTAATCAGAGTGTAGGAGCGGCTCAACCGCGATAGTTACCATCGGGTGAAACCAGATCGCGGCAGAGCCGCTCCTACAAAACCACTCACTGGGTTCCCACTTACCCACAGGGCATAAATACCCACAGGGTATAAACTCTGCGTGGGAACCCGTATTCACCTGATAGTTAGCAGGCACTGCCAGTATGGTATGCATTCCCACGCGGAGCGTGGGAACGAGAAAGCGATTATCGCGGCGGAGCCGCTCCTACACTCCTCACTCCTCACTCCTCACTCCTCACTCCTCACTCCTCACTCCTCACTCCTCACTCCTCACTCCTCACTCCTACACTCCTCACTCCTCACCAGCAAAATCATAACTGCTTGAAAAAACAGATAATTAATAGCCATCATCTCTAATACATATAGTATTGCATATATATCTATATTTATATATAATGCCACACATGGATATACCGAAACCCGATCAACTTGACAGTGCCTCGCAGGGACTGCGTATCATCGCCCACCCTGTCAGGTTACAAATACTGTGTAACCTTCTCGACGGACCGATGAATGTCAGCGAACTGATCACGCGGATCGAAATCAGTCAACCGGTTCTGTCGCAGCATCTGGCCAAGCTGCGAATGTTGAATGTATTGAGCTGTGATCGCCAGGGAAAACAGGTCTTTTATCGTTTGGCCGACCCGAAGTTCAGTGACATCATTGCGGCGGTAAAGACTGTGTATTGCCAGAAGGTCAATGGTACAGAAAAAGGAGCACCGCTATGAAACGAGCCCGGTCGTTAACCAGTCTGATGCTGATCCCGGTCCTGCTAGTGGCCGCCTGCAGTGAAAGACCGCCGGAATCAACCGAGACATCGTCAACGGTGACGGCGCAGGTACTGGAGATAAAACGTGGTGATATCCGCGAAGATTATTCCACCACCGGAACACTGATTGCCGATGACCGCATTGACATCGCCTCGAGGATCATCGGCCTGATCCGCCAGGTTAATGTACAGGAAGGCAGCCGGGTCAAAAAGGACCAGTTATTGATTACCATTGATCCCACGGAAATGCAGGCCCAGCTGGCCGAGGCCGAGGCCCGTCTGGCACAGAGCAAGGCGCGACTGGTCGATGCCAAATCCGATCTGAAGCGCTATCAATCCCTGTACAACGAAAAGGTCATCTCCGTCGACCGTTTCCGCAAGGCCGAACTGGCGCTGCAACTGGCCGAGGGTGAGAATCAGGCCGCCGAGGCCTCGCTGGAACGCATCCAGGTGCAGATGCAATATGCCAGCATCCGCTCACCGGTCGGTGGCGTTGTCGTCGCCCGCCATAAACAGGCCGGTGATATCGCCACACCGGGAACACCGTTACTGACGATTGAAAACCCGGACAACGTCGTTGTGCGTACCTTCGTCAAGGAACAGCATATCCAGCATATCCGCATCGGTGACTCGACAGCGGTAGAGATCGAGGCCGCCGACATGAAAAGCCCCGGCATTATCACCAAGATCGTACCCTCCGCCGACCCGGGCACACATAGCTACCTGGTCAAGATCGCGCTGGTGGAAAAGGGCAATGCACGCACCGGCATGTTTGCACGCGTCAATTTCAAGATAGGTCACTCCAGCGGTATTTTAATACCGACCAGTGCCGTTACAAGCAGGGCGGATCTGAATGGCGTCTATATCATCGACAGCGATAATATCGCCCATTATCGTCTGGTCCGCCTGGGTCGCCAGTTCACTAACAGTGTTGAGATACTGACCGGCCTTAAAGACGGCGACCGCATCATCGGCACTGCCCCTCAGCGCATCCATAGCGGGGACACGATTACCCCAAAGGATGAGGCTGAAGCGCAGGCCACGAACGGGGGAAGCCAGCCCGAATGAACGGACGGCTGAACATAGCCGGCCGTCTCGGTCAGATTGCGATGGGCAGTTATATCACGCCGATCGCCAGCCTGTTGATCTTTCTTGTCGGTCTGATCGCTCTGATGATCACCCCGCGCGAGGAAAATCCGCAGATCGATGTCCCTGCCGCGAATGTGTTCGTTTCCCTGCCCGGATCAACGCCGACACAAAGTCTGAATCTGATCGTTCGCCCGCTGGAAATGATCCTGCGCGAGATGCCCGGCATCGAACATACCTACGGTATGGCAAGTGCTTCACAGGGAATGGTCAGTGTCCAGTTTGAGGTCGGTCGCGACAAGGAAGACAGCCTGGTCAAACTCTATGACCGGGTCATGCATAACCTGGATCGCATTCCGCCCGGGGCTTCACAACCGCTGATCAAACCGATCGATGTCGATGATGTGCCGATCCTTGCCATTACCTTCTCCAGTCACGAGCTTGACGATATCATGCTCAAACACATCGCCGAACGGGTGCGGGAACAGCTCACGCCACTACCCGGTGTCTCGGTTGCGGATATTATTGGTGGCCGTGAGCGGAACATTATCGTACATATCGACCCCGCCCGCCTGGCCGGCCGCGGCGTATCGCTGGATCAGTTACACCGCGTACTAAAATCGGCCAATCTGACTCTGCCGGTGGGCTCCACCGTCAATGACAATCAGGTCAAATCGATCAGGCTGCACGGTGCGTTAACCTCGGCCGGTGAAGTGGGTAAAATCGTTGTCGCCGTTCATGACGGCCGTCCGGTCTATCTGCAGGACATTGCCGATGTACGCGATGGCGGCGACGAGATCGAAAAGACTCACCGCATCGGTTTCGGTCCGTCAAACACACAGCCCGTCACCGACGGCGGTGCCGGCAATGAACCGGAGCAACTGGCCGTAACCCTGACGCTGGCGAAAAAAAGGGGAACTAATGCCGTCGTCATAGCCGAGCGCATACGCGCCAAGCTGGAGACGCTGAAAGGTGACTTTATCCCCGACAACGTCAACGTCACTATCAGTCGTGACTCCGGCCGACGCGCCGATGACGCCGTCAATTATCTGGTGGAACATCTGGGTATCGCCATCGTATCAGTCGTAGTGATCCTGCTGCTGTTCCTCGGCTGGCGTGAAGCGGCCATCGTGACGATGAATATACCCCTGATACTGTTTATCGTCCTCGCCGTCGGCCTGGTTGCCGATCAGACCATCAATCGAATCACCCTGTTTTCGCTGATCCTGGCGCTGGGCCTGCTGGTCGATGATGCCATCGTCGTGGTCGAGAATATTCATCGTCATCTGGAAAAGGGGGTCAGCAATCTGGGTGACAAGGCCAGGGTGATTATCCAGGCTACCAATGAGACCGGTCGCCCGACCATTATCGCCACCTTTGCCGTCATTCTGGCGTTCCTGCCCATGGCCTTTGTCACCGGCATGATGGGGCCGTACATGGGACCGATCCCGTTCAATACCCCGATCGCCATGCTGGCATCACTGTTCATCGCCTATCTGCTGACACCGTGGATTGCACAACGCTGGCTGCCCTGTCAGATCAGCACCGCGACCCTGGAACAGGAGGGTGAGCAACCCCGGGACTGGCTGCACCGACTATATACACGCCTGGTCGTACCGCTGATCGAGAAACGCGGCCGGCGATGGTTTTTCTGGATCGTCATCGGCCTGTCATTCAGTGTCGCGCTGTGGCAGCCGGCCTGGCAATTTATGCGCCCGGCCGGTATTAACGGTCCGCCGACTCCCGGGACGGTGGAGCTGAAGATGTTACCGAAGGGCAACAAGAACACCTTTAATATCACCATCGATATGCCGGAAGGGACGCCGCTGGAAATCACCGACGCGGTCGCCCGTGACATCGGTGATGTCCTGCGCGCCTATCCATGGGTCACTGACTACGAGACCTTTACCGGCATGAGCGGGCCGATTGATTTTAACGGCATGTTACGTGGCACGGCCCTGAGGCGCGGTCCGCATGTCGGTGAGATACGGGTCAACCTGGCCGACAAACACAAGCGCTCTGTCATGTCAGAACAGATCGTACTGGAGTTGCGCCAGTCTCTACAGGGTGTTCATGCCAGCTGGCCGGACGCCAATATCAAGCTGGTCGAGGATCCGCCCGGCCCGCCGGTACGCGCCACGCTGCTGGCCGAGATCTACGGTCCGGACTATGACCAGAACCGGATCCTGGCCAGCCGAATCCGTGCTGAATTCGATAATACCTGGGATGTCGTCGACAGCGATGATTCTGTCGGCGCCGATCAAGTCGAATACCGGGTCACCGTTGACAAGGAAAAGGCCGCCGCCTCCGGTATCGACACCGCGCAGGTCGCAACCCTGCTGCGTGATTTTGTCGCCGGCTTTTCGATCGGTACCCTCTATGCCAGCAGCGAACGGGAACCCGTCGTCATCACCATCCGCATCCCGCGGGAACTGCGCATCGCACCGCGTGACATGGATCGATTGTTTGTTACCAACGCCAGTGGCCAGCAGATACCGGTATCTGCCATCGCCCGGGTCCAGGAGGTCATCGCCGACAAACCCATCTACACCAAAAATGCCCAGCCTGTCGTCTATGTCACCGCCGAACCCAAAACCCGATCCCAGGTCTATCCATTGCTCGATCTGGATAAACGCCTCGATGGCATGGCCGTCAATAAGGATAAATCCCTGACTACCGGCGGCATGCGCTTTACCCGCACCATCCCCGATGCGAGCTTTGATTACAAGTTGTTATGGGATGGCGAAATGCGTCTGACACTGGATGTGTTCCGTGATCTCGGCGCCGCCTTCATTGTCGGACTGGTACTGATCTATGTCTTGTTGGTCGCCTACTACGGCAATTTTGCCACGCCCCTGGTGGTCATGGGCGCCATCCCGCTAACCATGATCGGTATCTTCCCCGGTCATCTGATCACCGGCCAGCCCTTTACCGCCACATCGATGATCGGCATGATCGCGCTCGCCGGTATCGTCGTACGCAATTCATTACTGCTGATCGATTTCATCATCAATCGTCGCAGCGAGGGTGCCACGGTCAGGGACGCAGTCGTTGAAGCCGGTGCTGTCCGTGCCCGGCCCATCCTGCTGACGGCACTGGCCGTCATCGCCGGCACCACCATCATGATCAGTGATCCGGTATTCGGCGGCCTGGGTGTATCGATGGCATTCGGCACACTGGCCTCAACCCTGCTGACACTGTTCGTTATCCCGCTGATCTATTATCAATGGCAACGCCATCATGACCAGGATAATGCCAAACAGTCCAGCTGACGCATTACTTATTACTCATCACTCATTACTCATTACTCATGACAGGAGACACTAAATGAACACCGAACGTCTAGTCCGAATTATCGCCGGCAGTTTTATACTTATCTCAATACTGCTCGCTGCACAATACAACAATGTAGTCCTGACTGAACCCACCTGGTTATGGTTTACGCTGTTTGTCGGTGCCAACCTGCTGCAATCCGGCTTCAGTCGCTGGTGCCCGCTGGAAAACATCCTGGTAAAACTGGGTGTCCAACGGGGCATGGTCAGCCACCAGGGCTGATAGCGACATGCTACTATCAACCACTGCAGCAAGCACCTTCACTATAATCACAAGGTTGTAAACAATATCATGGACTGTGGTGTGAGCATTAAATCATGAGCCTGTGGATATGGCTGGCGGCACCGGTAATCGGTCTGTTGCTCGGTTTGTTCGGTGCCGGCGGCGGCATGCTGACGGTACCGCTGCTGATCTACGGCCTCGGCATGCCGATAAAAACCGCTATCGCCACCAGCCTGTGGATCGTAGCCGCCGTCAGCCTGATCGCGGCCACCCAGCAGCGGGCCTGGCGTGTGCTGGAACCACGCCTGCTCGGTTTTTTCGGGCTGGGCGGTATCGCCGGTGGCGCCGTCGGCGCCTGGGTCGGCACCTGGATCAACCCGCTCATCCAGGAAACCCTGTTCGCGATATTACTGATCGTCGTCAGCGTCTGGATGTCACGCAAGGACCTGACTGGCGAAGAAGGTGATTTCGTCTGTCCCTGTGGGCTGACCCTGTTGATCGGCTTTTGTCTCGGCATCGTCACCGGCCTCCTCGGCGTCGGCGGCGGCTTCCTGATGGTCCCTGCCCTGCTGATACTCGGCATCTCGAAAATGCCGATTGCCGTCGCCCACTCACTGATATTGATCAGTTTTAATGCCGTCGTTTCCGGCACCATCTATCTCAAAGGAATGACGCTGGCCGGTGGCACAATTCTGATCATTATCGCACTCGCCAGTATCGGCAGCCTCATTGGTAGCTGGCTGATCAGGATCATCCCGACGTCACGCCTGCAGCAGGGTTTCAGTATTGGCCTGGCAATACTGGGAGCGGCGATGCTCGGGAAGCTGGCGTTGTCTGCAGGGAGCTAGGTAATAGTCCTGCTTATAAGAAATAAGGAATAAAGACAGCATCTTCCAGCGCGCAAACGGAACCAGGTCAGTTAGATAATCTGACTTCCATCGGCCAGAAGCGGACGTTAATCGGGATAGGGAGACACCTCACGGTGCCTCTCCTCCCACACCACCGGGCATACGGATCACGTACCACGGCGGTTCGGTTGATTGAGTCATATCACTCATTGATACACACTCGGCAATCCCAGTTCGGCAAAGTATTTGTTGGGTAAAGCGTAATACAATGCCGGACTTTTACTGAGACGCCAAGGCCCGTGGGCTGACTTGCAGGTATTCCAGGCAAGTTTGACTTCCACGCCTCGTTTACGCAGTTCACGATAGCCACGGCGTCCCCATTGTTTCCAATGGTAGCTACGCAGTCGTCGGCGTATCCATTTATCGATATCGCGTAACGGTGAGGTCACTTCCGCCAGCTGGAAATAGGCTTTCCAGCCTTGGATGTATTTCCTCAGTTCCGCGATAATGGTGTAAATGGTACGGCCTCGTGTTCTGCCACTAATTCTTCGCACTTTCTGTTTGAAGGCGTTGATTGCCTTATGGCTCACTTTGAGCCGTTTGTCTTTGGCACTCATTGTAAAGCCGAGAAAGGTTCGGCGCCAGGGACGATCAACAGCACTTTTGGTATCGTTGATGGTGAGCTTTAGTCGTGTGCACAGGTAACGCTTGAGGTTTGCCAGTACACGTTGACCTGCTCGTTGGCTTCTGACGTAAATATTACAGTCATCAGCGTAACGGGCAAAGCGGTGACCTCGTGCCTCCAGTGTTTTGTCCAGCTCATCCAGCAGCAGGTTAGCCAGTAATGGCGATAAGGGGCCACCTTGGGGTGTACCTGCCCGGTTCGGTTCACAATGGCCGTTGCTACTGATGTCCGCCTTAAGGATGCGGTGGATCAGGATCACTACGGTTCGGTCATCGATCCGTCGCTTAATACGATGCATGAGGATGTCATGATTGACACTGTCGAAGAATTTCTCCAAATCCATGTCCACGGTCCAGCAATAACCATCACGCACGTACTGTTGTGCTTGACGGATGGCTTGGTGCGCGGAACGGTTTGGGCGAAACCCAAAACTGGATTTGGAGAACGTGTCATCCCAGTCTTGTTGCAGGACTTGCAACAATGCCTGCTGGATGAAGCGATCAATCACGGTGGGGACGCCTAGATGTCTTTTATCCCCATTCGGTTTGGGTATGCTGACGCGCCGTACCGCCTGGGGATGGTAGGTGCCCGTTTGCAATTGATGCTTGAGAGTGGGCCAATGGTGTTTCAAATAACCGGGCAATTGTTCGACGGTCATGCCATCGATGCCCGGGGCGCCTTTGTTGCGTATCACTTGCTTCAGCGCACGTTTTAGATTTTCCCGCTCTAGCACGCGAGCTATGAGTGATGTAACCGGAGTGTCCTCTTTATTAATACCAACCGCTGGTTCATCGGGTCTGATGCGATCCATGGATTCCATTAATACCAACTGCTCCTCTCGTTTATTCTCAAAGTTTCGTTTGAGAAACCGTTCAGACCTTCATGATAAAACGTTGCAGTTTGACTTATCTGTTGTCTCTGCCTTTCAGCCTTGAGTGCCTAAATAGTCTTGCCTGTTATTATCATTACTATGTCCTTTGCTGACTTCTGCCCGCCGATCACTCTGAATTGCTTCAGGGCCAGTTTATCCGTAAACAACAGGCAGACCTCCCGGGGTAAGGCACAAAACTGTCATTGCGTAAACGCCGGATTTATAAAACGCATCCCAATTGCAGATGGAAGACTTCGTGGTCACGTGCCCACTCGTCTCAGATGCGTCACACCTCATATCCGGTTCTTGTTCATCGCCCCGCAATTTTGGATTGGACTTCCTTCAGACCCCACCTCGCGATGACGCCCTTGTCCTTCTCCTAGCCTTCGGCTCTGCGATTACCTGGCAAGAGGACTCTCACCTCTCTAGTTTTATGCCATGCCCGGCACACACG